>Ga0209536_100009804_pt1 | contig 14203 bp, 15 predicted proteins | sample DeeMarSeWOR28_12_FD_187461 | JGI IMG/M metagenome (GOLD analysis project Ga0209536, IMG submission 187461) | Marine sediment microbial communities from White Oak River estuary, North Carolina - WOR-2-8_12 (SPAdes) (version 2) | ecosystem: Environmental > Aquatic > Marine > Intertidal zone >...
CCCCCGCCTCTACGCGGAGAGGCACGGCCTCGGCCCTGAGGAGGCGAAACGAGTTGTCCTCGCCGAGTACGACACTGTCGGGGAGGGCAGGCCTGAGTGGTACGACGTCGACTACTGGTTCAGGAGGTTCCGGCTCGAGGGGGACTGGTGTGAGCTCCTGGAGGAGAGGAGCGGCGACTGCAGGCCCTACCCGGAGAGCGCCGAGGTTCTGGAGAGGATGGGGGAGCTGTACACACTGGTCATAATCTCCAATACCATCAGGGAGTTCCTCGAGGTCCAGCTCAGGAAGCTCCCCCAGGTCTTCACCCGAGTCTTCTCGGCCTCCTCCGACTTCGGCGAGGTCAAGAAGTCCCCCCAGTTCTACCACAGGATATGCCGAGAGCTGGGGAGGAGGCCCCACGAGATGGCGCACGTGGGAGACCACTACCGGTTCGACTACGAGGCCGCCTCCCAGGCGGGTCTCAAGGCCTACCACCTGGACCGCTCAGGGAATTCGAGCTGCGAGCACAGCGTCAGGGACCTCCTCGAGTTCGAGTCGAGCGTGTCCATCGCTGTACCAAAACCCCATAAATAGCAATTAATAAAAGAGTATCAGTGATTCAGAATTCTATTAATCAGAGGAGCCCCAAGACAAGGTGATCTCATGAGAGCCCCAGGCAGAAGACACACGATCCTAGCGTTATCAATACTTATCGTGATGACCTGCGTACCGCTCGCTGTGGCGCAGGAGGACTACACACCCGTCGAGCTCGTGCTCACCGTCTACGGGGACGGCTACGTCGGTGTGGACTACGGCATAGACGTCGACCCGACGAAGGCCAGGGTGAACGTCACCCTCTTCGGCTCCCACTACCAGTACCTCCTCATAGAGGACCAGGACGGCCTTCCCCTCGACTCGTCGCCGGTCACAGGCGGACTGAACATCGACAGCCTCGGCTCCATCTCGATGCTGATCTCCTACGTCACCCCCGACCTGACGGGCAAGGTGGGGCCGATCTGGTACCTCACGGTGGAATCTCCCGTCAACTGCAGCATCGTCCTCCCCGAGGAGGCGGTCTACGCCCCGACGGGAGTGGAGATCTCCCTCAGCATCATCGACGGCAGCATACTACTGGAGATGCCCGCGGGAGTCATTGACATCTCCTATTCGCTCCAAACCACAGACCCCCGGGAGGAGGCGCTCGCCGTGATAAACGGCGCCGAGGCGGCCATCCAGGCGATCAACACGAAGGGAGTGGTCACCACGCAGGCGGACGACCTCATACAGCAGGCTTACTCCGCGCTCGACGCCGAGCAGTACACCCAGGCGGAGCAGCTCGCCGGGCAGGCTCTCATGTCAGCCCAGGGCGCAGAGGGCGCTGCCCTCTCGGCCCAGGGAGCCATCGACGTGGCCGCAGCGTCCATCTCAGCCGCGAGAGACGCTGGGAGGACAGTGGGCCTAGACCAGGCTGAGTACCTCCTCGAGCAGGCACAGGGAGCCTATTCAAGCGGCAACTATCCCGGCGCAAAGAGCCTCGCCGAGCAGGCTAGCGCCTCAGCGGCCGCCGCCACCAAGGAGGAGCCTGAGCCGGAACCGAAAGGAAACTACACGATCTGGTACGTCCTGGCGATCCTACTCGTGGCGGGGGGAGCGGGCGCCTACTACTTCCTCTACATGAAGAAGAAGCCGCCCACGCAGGCGGAGGCGCAGGTGAAAGTCGACATCGACGCGATCTTCCAGGACAACCCCTACCTCAGGCTCGACGACAAGGAGGTAATAAGGTTCGTCTCTGATGCAGGGGGCTCCGCCTTCGCCGCCGAGATCAGGGACCGCTTCGACGTTCCGAGAACGAGCCTCTGGAGGATGCTGAGGCGCCTCGAGAGGGAGGGGATAATCGAGATGCAGAACGTCGGGGGCCAGAGCCTCGTCAGGATAAGCCCCAAGTACTCGGCCTCCCGTGAGCCATGAAACGGGTGTTTCAGCGCGTTCCGGCGCATTCCTCTAATTCAACCTTGAAGTATCACTAAGCGGTGAAAAGGATGGGTTCGAGCAGGCTCGCGGCTCTACTGATGCTCGCTTTAGTATTACTCCCGTCGACCATGATGGTCTCGGGGTCCAGTCTCAACGCCTTCAACGGAGTGGAGGCAGGGAATTCCCACATCGTCGCCCCGCAGCTCAACGCCACCCACGTCGCGGCCAGCGTCCTGGACAACAGGTCCGAGACCGCAACCGAGAGGCTTGTGGAACATGTAGAGGACATCATGGAGAGGCTGGAGGAGGCCCTCGAGAGGCTGGGGGAAGAGGTCCCCGAGACAGCAGAGGACAGCTACGACCTGGGCGTAGACGACCTGGAGGCGGCGTTCGCGCTACTTGAGGATGGCAACTACACAGGGGCCTCCTCGAAGGCCCGCGAGGCCTTCCGCCACTTCAGCGAGGCCTTCAAGGCCATCCGCGAGCTCCTGGCCAAGGAGGCGCCCTCCGGAGAGGAGGAGGACACCGATGAGCGACTCGGCCTGAGGGTCGCCATCGAGAGGGCGTACGTCTACCTCGACAGGGTCAACGAGACACTCCGGAGACTCTCGGAAGAGATGGAGGATGTCTCTGAGGTAGAGGAGCTCCTGGAGAGGGCGAGGATGCACCTCGACTACGCAACGGGCAACTTCACCTCCAGCGACTACGATGTCTCGGTTAGGGAGTTCACGGAGGCCAGGAGGCTACTCGGGAGTGCCAACGCCCTGCTCCACAGGTCGATCCTGGAGCACAAGAGGGCGAAGGCAGCCCAGTACATGGAGCACGTCCGGGCCCAGATAAGGAACCTGAACGGCACCCTCCAAAGGCTGCAGGAGCAGCTGGAGGAGGGGAGGCTGACCAGGGTGAGGGCCGTTCTCAACGCCACCGTCCGCCACCTCCAGAGGCTGCAGGAGCGCCTCGGGGAGTACGGCGCCGGGGAGGACATCGGTGACTCCTTGGACGAGCTGGAGGACGCAGTCGAAGAAATGGGGGAAAGTCTCGACAACCTCAACGAGGAAGGTATAGGCGAACAGCTCAGGTCGATTAACAGGGTCCAGGCCTGGATACAGGCGATGAACGCGACGCGGAACCGCCTCTCCAGAAGGGACGAGGACTCCTCAGAAATACAGGAGAGGATCCGGGAGAGGATCCAGGAGGCCGAGCAGATGATGGAGGAGGCCAAGGAGAGACTCGGCCGCGGGAACTCCGAGGAGCTCAGGGAGATCCTGGAGGCAGCGAGGGAGCACTTCCAGAGCGCAAGAGAGGAGATCCAAAGCGAATTTTCCGACTGGAAGGAGGATCTCCTGGACCGGTTGAGGGGAAAGCTCAAGGGACGGGGTGAAGACTAGCCGAAGCTCCCCGGGGCGCAAGGTATACCTGTATTTCATATCCACGCCTTCTGAGAGTGAAAGCCATTTTAGTCTAGACCGTCCTATCGAACGTGAATCGACATGACTGAGAGAGAGGAGATGGTCCCCCTCAGCGAGGCCGAGAACGAGGTCAAGGTGGTGACCCAAAGGCTCGCCCTCCTCCACCTCGCCTACGGCCGCACGCTGGTCGACGAGTTCGGCTGGGAGAGGGGGAAGCAGCTCATCATGAACGCGATAAAGGAATACGCCCGAAGGGTGGCCGAGAGGACGAAGCAGGGCCACCAGGGCCTCCCCAGGTACGGCTTCTGGGAGAAGCGTGAGGGCAAGCCCCCCCTCTGCGAGCTGGGCAAGATAGTTCTGGAGTACGACGAGATGGACATCGGCAGCCTCTACTGCCTCATCGACCCCGCGAAGATCATGTTCGCGAACCCCGAGGAGAAGCTGATTCACACCAAGTGCCTCACCACCGGGGACGAGCACTGCGAGTTCGAGACTGTGCCCACCACGGAGAGGGACAGGGAGGACCTGTTCGGGGAGGGCAGGGACTGGTCCCACGTGGACCCCGTCCTCGACGAGTTCTACAGGAAGAAGCACGGCTCGAAGTCCTAGGGTCTCATTGTCTTTTCGTACTCGTAGATGAGCCGGGAGGTGACCACCCAGGCCTCAAGGGGCTCGGCGTGGATGCTCACGGCCTCATCTGCCAGCGAGAGGGTCTCGTCAGCCATGGCGCCGTGGGGGAAGGCACCTATGAAGACGAGAGGATTCTTCTCCTCGTTTAGTCCTCTGCACAAGTCCTCAAGCGAGCCTGGGCTGCCGCGGCTCGTGAGGGCCACCGTGTGGGAGGGGTCGATCCTCTCCTTGAGCTTTCCCAGGCCTACCTCCGACAGCTGCATGAGCGGTGAGTCCCCCTCGGGCGGGACCCTGCCCAGGGAGAAGAGCTGCTCCATGAGGCCGTTGAACCTGTTGCAGTCCCGGGGCACCCTCACCTCGGGTGAGACCTCGATGGCGTAGCCCCCGAAGGTGTGCAGCCAGACTCTCAGGCCCCCCTCCCTGTTGAGCGGCGCGCCCAAGGCCTCGAGGAGGCATATCTGGGCTATGTCAGGCCTCCCCCTCTTGTGGTCATCGGGGAGCCTGGACATCGCTGAGTGGTGGAGGCTGCGGTTCAGGAGAAGCTCCTCGGGCCTCTTCCCCTGCCTTTTCGCGGAGCGCCTCACCGAGGGGTGCCTCAGGATGGGGGGCGGCACCGTCTCCAGGGCCGCCTCGACGAACACGATGTGGAGCATCGCTGCGGAACCTAAAATAGTAAGTTAGGCTTCTTAAGTTTGGTTGGTGGGACCGTGGCTGAGGAGTTGACCCTGGCGCCCATGAGGAGGCTCCTGTCTAGGAAGGGGGGCCTCAGGGTGAGCGAGGGGGCGGCGGAGGAGCTGAGGCGCGCGATGGGAGAGTACGGCTCCATGCTCGCCGAGGCCGCGGTCGAGCACGCCAAGGGCGAGGGCAGGAAAACTGTTCTGGACAGGGACATCATCGCCGCCGAGAAACAGACAAGGAGCAAGGATGGGATAGAGTGACTGGTTACAGGGGACGCGGCCGCCCCGCTGGACTAATGGGATTCCTTTTCGGGGGGCAGGCGGACTACGTCAAGGGGCTGATGCCCCTCTTCGGGCTGTGCATGGGCTTGTTCGTTTTCTCGATGGTGACGGGCTTCTACATGGGCGACAGGGTCTCCATGGAGGTCCTCGAGGACATGCTGGGCGCCTTCCCCGACCTGACGGAAATGGACATCACCCTCATCTTCCTCTTCATACTCCTGAACAACGTTGTCAAGAGCTTCGTCTGGATGGTCCTCGGCGTGATAGGCAGCGCGCCGCCCCTCTTCTTCGCCATCCTCAACGGCTTCTTCCTGGGAAGCTTCTCCTACTCTGTCTCCCTGGAGCAGGGGCTCGGCTTCACCGCCGCGGCGCTGATACCCCACGGCATCGTCGAGATACCCACGATCCTCCTCAGCTCGGCGGCCGGAATGGCCCTAGGCTACGCCGTCGTCAACAGCCTGAGGGGCAGGGGGAGCGTGAGGCAGGAGTTCGCCAGGGTCATCATGCTCTTCATCAGCAGGATAGTGCCGCTCCTGCTCGTCTCCGCCCTCCTCGAGGTCACCCTCACGCCGATGGTGATCGTCCTGCTGGGCTACGTCTGACCACGGAGCCCCGGTAGAATTAAATCGAGACCCCACCTATGCAGTGGATATGATAACCAGAGGCGAGAATAGGTTCAACTGCTGCGAGAGCGTGCTCATCAGGGTGGAAAATGGTCACCCGCTTCCCGGATTCGGACCCGAGGCCATCAGGATAGCCTCGGGCTTCGGAGGTGGCGTCGCGGGATGGGGCAGCGTCTGCGGGGCGGCGAGTGGGGCCGTCATGGCCCTCGCCCTGCTGCACGGCACTGACGGAGGTGAGCCTCCGGGAGTTTTCCAGGGGAAGAGGGATAGGTTGAGGCGCATCTCCCAGGAATTCCTGAAATCCTTCGAGCAGGAGTTTGGTTCTGTCAACTGCGTCGACCTCCTCGGGGTCGACAGACGCACCGAGGAGGGGAAGAGGAGGTACGACGAGCTGAAGGCCAAGGGAGTCTTCAGGTGCAGCGAGTACGTAGATTGGGCCACTGAGTTCGTTCTCAAGATGCTCGGCGACTGATGGCAACGTCCAGAACCCTCTAAAATCCTTGAGAAGCATAACCAGCAGTGCGTGCAAACCATGAGGGCGATACTCTTCGACCTCGAGGGAACCCTCGTCGAGTCCCTCTACCAGCAGGAACCGGAGACTATACAGGAACTCAGGAGGGCCACGCGTGAGAGGCTCGTGGGCCTGGGCGTGCCTCGTGAGGAACTCGAGGGCCTTGTGAGATCAACGGACCTGAGGAACCGTGCCTTCAGCTGGGCGGAAGAAGGTATGGGGGAGGAGGGAGCGGCCAGCCTGCGCGAAGCCGTAGAGGCCTTCATGCGCGATTTTGACATGGAGTCGGCCAGGAGAACGAGGGTGTATCCGGAGACTCCCCGCGTGCTCCGCGAGCTGGATGAGGCGGGCTTCCCCATGGGCGTGGTCACAAACACCTCGAGGGACGCCGCTGGTCACATCCTGAGGCGGCTGGGTCTGAGCCCCTTCCTCGGGGCGGTCGTCACACGCAGCGAGGTGCCCCTCATGAAGCCCGATCCCGGCATGATACACGCCGCGTGTTCCCTTCTGGGAAGCGAGGCCGGATGGCTCGTCGGGGACGCTAGATTCGACTCCGAGGCAGCGAGGAACGCAGGAGTTACCTCTGTTATCATACGTCGGGATGGTAGAAGGCCGCGTTTTCAGCACGATTTCTTCATAGAGTCTCTTGAGGAGCTACCCCGAATCGTCTCAAGGTCGACCTAGAGCCTGACCACGCAATCGGAGAAGTAGTGCCTCACCCTCTCCCTGAAGCCCTCCATCTCCCGGACGCTGTAGGGCTCCACACCCGAGAAATCTGGGCACATGGTCTCCCCTGGTCTCCAGCGCTGTATCACGAACCTCTTCGACCCCACGAGGGTCTTGGCTATCTCCTCCAGCTCGTCTCCGCCTATCAGCCCTGGGATGGCCGTGGTGCGGAACTCGTGTTCGACGCCCCCGCGCCTGAGGAGCCTGATGCTCTCCTCGATGGACTTGACGTCCACCTTGGCCCTGACCACCTCTGAGTACCTGTCGAGCGGTGCCTTCACGTCCAGGGTGACGTAGTCGATCAACCTCTCCTCCATGAGCTTCCTCAGCCTCCTCGGCCTTGTGCCGTTGGAGTCGATCTTCACGCCGTACCCCAGGGACTTGACCTTGTAGACGAAGGAGAGGAGGCCGTTGTGGAGTGTCGGCTCGCCGCCGCTCAGGCAGAGGCCGCTCAGATACCCCCTGACCCTGTACAGGTGGTTGAGGACCTCAGCCTCGGGTATCTCCCTCAGGCCCAGGTGGTTCAGCACGAGGTCCACGTTCGTGCAGTAGGGGCAACGGAAGTTGCAGCCGGCGACGTAGGCCGTGGCGCAGAGCCTCCCCGGGTAGTCCTCCAGGCTGAGCCTACGATATCCGACGACTGGCACCTGAGGGGGTCTTCGACGCGTCCGACGATCTCTGTACGTTCTAGTCACTCCTCCCGAGGGGTTCCCAGGGATTCAACACCCCCACCAGTTCCGTCTGATCTTGACTCATCCTCAGAGCACGTGGCCATCCTGAAGTTCAGTATCATACAAAGAACCTCACTTTAAAACGTTGATGTGGAGAGTTGAGGACGCATCCAAACCTATTCAGCAAGTGGTTATGATGAGATCCGTACAATTTGTGAGCCTCACCCGCCCCCATGAGTTAAATCCGATTCTTCCCTGTATATTGCAGAGAGTGAAGGCCTTGAGCGGAATAGGAAAGGAGTTCATGGAGAAGTCCCAGTACAAGTACCTGGGAGAGTCGGATCAGAACAAGGGTCTCCCACAGCCGCCCCTGGAGATTGAGCACGACAAGAAGAGTGAGGTCGTTGATCTTCCATCACCCAGGGACCTGAATATCCCCCCCATCGATCTCAGGACCGCCATCGAGCGGCGCAGGAGCGTCAGGGAGTACTCCGAGAAGCCTCTGACCCTGGAGGAGCTCTCCTGGCTCCTCTGGTGCACCCAGGGAGTCAAGGAGGTATTGCCGAGGCAAGCGACGCTGAGGAACGTTCCTTCAGCCGGGGCCCGCCACCCCTTCGAGACCTACGTCCTAGTGAACAGGGTCGAGGGGCTGAGGCCCGGCCTCTACCGCTTCCTCGCCCTGGAGCACAAGCTCGCCGAGTTCATCATGGACAGGGACATCGCCGACAGGGTGGTCGAGGGCTGCTGGAGGCAGAGGTTCGTCAAGACGGCCGCCGCCACCCTCCTCTGGGTGGCAGTCGCCTACAGGACGAAGTGGCGCTACGGGGAGAGGGGCTACCGCTACATCCACCTCGACGCGGGCCACGTCTGCCAGAACCTCTACCTCGCCGCGGAGGCGATAGGCTGCGGCGTCTGCGCCATAGGCGCCTTCTACGACGAGCTGATAAACGGGCTCCTCGGCCTCGACGGCGTGGAGCAGTTCGTCACCTACGTCGGCACGGTCGGGAAGAAGAGGTAGCCGCCCCCCCCTCCCTCTATTCTAAGGTGGTCAGCGTGTACTCGCACCCAGTGTACCAGAGCGCCCTATCTATCCCCCTGGCTAGGTTCTTGATGTGCTCGGGGTTGGGTGGAGTCAGCCATTCCACGCAGTAGTCGTAGTCGCCGAGCTGGGCACCCGAGATGGGTCTCCCTGTGAGCAGGTCGATGGATGGGTCGACCACGCTGACTATGTGGGAGACCCTCCGCCCCAGCTGGTAGCCTCTCCTCATCTCCTTGATTAGCTCGTCGAGGGCGTCTATCGCCTTGTCGATCGAGGGCCCATACAGTTTGATGTATGTCTTCAATGTCAGTACACCTTATGCTGAAGAGAGGGTTCGACGAAAAAAGACTTTTTCTGCTCGATGAAATGTGGTTTCGACTAGACTGAGTAAGTAAAGAAAATTTCGATGGGGGACGTTGCTCGGATCAGGAGGCGCCCGACTTTATATACTCGGCAAACTCCTTGCCGTACTTCTGGCACTTCTCCGTGTAGTCCTCGGTGTGGTACTTGATGTTGGTGTCGGTCTCGACGCAGACGTCCTCCATCACCCTGTAGCCGAGGTCCTGCACCATCTTCTTGAGGCGCTCCTCCATTATCCAGGCGCCGTCGTAGCCGTAGCTGCCGAAGACCGCCGCCTTCCGGCTCTTCATCTCCATCCTGCCCACCTTTATGTACCTCCCCAGGTGCTCAAGGAAGCCCCTCATTCCGTCGGTGATGTCGGCGTAGATGCAGGGGGATCCGAAGGCGACGCCGTCGGCCTTGGCGAGCATCGAGAGGGGGAAGGCCTCGCCGATCTTTTTGGTCTCAACGACCATTCCCACGACGGAGCCGGCGCCCTCGGCGATGGCCTCAGCCATCTTCTTCGTGTTGCCGCCTAGGCTGTCGTAAACGATCATTATCTTCATTCTCAAACCATCCATTTCTTGGTGTAAAACCAGTTCTTTCGTTCAAGTTGGCTGCAACGGATTATATATAGATTACCCAGAGCCAGAAAATCGCCCCTTCACCCCCTCTTAGGGCCAGCCGCCACCTCAACATTCAATATCCCCCACCCTCCAGTTACAAGAAGGCGATCCCCTTGGTCCGGGTGAGTGAGAGGCTATGCAAGACCATCATGGGCCGGAGCGGCATCGGCAGCGTCGACTACGCAGTGAACCCCTACCTCGGGTGCCAGCACGGCTGCGTCTACTGCTACGCCCGCTTCATGACCAGGATGGGCCACGCAGGGGAGGAGTGGGGCTCCTTCGTCGACGTCAAGGTGAACGCCCTGGAGAGGCTGAGGGCCGAGGCAGCCAGGAAGAGGAGGGGCATAGTCCTCCTCTCCAGCGTCACTGACCCCTACCAGCCCCTAGAGGGAAAGCATCGGCTCACCCGGGGGTCACTGGAGATCCTGCTAGAGCACCAGTTCCCCGTCTCGATCCTTACCAAGTCCGACCTCGTCCTCCGGGACCTCGACCTGATTGAGAGCCTCGACGACTGCGAGGTGGGGATGACCCTCACGGCGGCTGACGACTCGGTGAGGAGGGCCTTCGAACCCGGGGCTTCCCCCGTCGAGGCGAGGCTGAAGGCCCTGAAGAGGATCAGCGACTCGGGCGTCCGGACCTACTCCTTCCTCGGACCTCTTTTGCCCTACCTCTCCGAGGAGGGCTTGGAGGGCCTGCTGGACGAGCTGGCCAGCTGCGTCAACCGCGTCATCGTTGACAGGCTTAACATAAAGTGCGGAAACATGCCCAGCATACGGAGGGCCTTGGACGAGCACTACCCGGATCTCGGGCCGGTCTTCGAGAGAGCGCTCTCCCCTGACTCCGTCTACTACGAGTCACTGAAAAGAAAGATGGCGGAGATGCTACGCCGAAGGTCGGTACCCTTCTCTGTTGTGTTCTGAGAGCTCTACTTCTCCATGATCTCGACGTCGTGGCCGTCGGGGTCCTTGAAGAAGGCTATCCTGCTCCCGTCGCCCAGGGTGACCTTCCTGAGAACGAGGCCCAGCCCCTCCAGCCTCGACTCCGTGGCGTCGTAGTCGTCGACAGCGAAGGCGACGTGGCTCCATGGGCCGTCCAGGACCCTTCCCGGCGCTCCGGGGCGCTGTATCAGCTCGAGGGTCCCGCCACCGGCGTCGAGGAAGGCGATCTTGGAGGTGCTCGTCTCCATGGTCCGGCTCACCTGGAATCCCAGAGTCTCGCCGTAGAAGACGACGCTCCTCGCCAGGTCCCCGACGTAGATGCCCACGTGCGCCATCGTCGTCATCGGGCTCAGCCCTCCCTGTGCTTCAGGGCAGCCTGGGCCGCGGCGAGCCTGGCGACTGGCACCCTGTAGGGGCTGCAGCTGACGTAGTCGAGGCCGATGATGTGGCAGAACTCGATGCTGTGGGGGTCGCCTCCGTGCTCACCGCAGATGCCTATCTCCAGCTTCGGGTTGGTCTCCCTCCCCTTCTTGACGCAGATGTCCATGAGCTGGCCGACGCCGTCCCAGTCCAGCTGCTGGAAGGGGTTCGCGGGGAGAAGCCCGCGGTCGACAAAGTTGAGGAGGAACTTGCCCTCCGCGTCGTCCCTGCTGATGCCGAAGGTCATCTGGGTGAGGTCGTTGGTGCCGAAGCTGAAGAAGTCCGCCGACTTCGCCATCTCATCCGCAGTCAGGGCGGCCCTGGGTATCTCGATCATCGTGCCGAACATGTAGTCGAGGTCGATCCCCTTCTCCGCCATGACCTGCCTGGCGACCCTCTCGAGTTTCATCCTCTCGGAGCGCAGCTCGTTGATGTGGCTCGTCAGGGGTATCATGACCTCCGGGTGGACGTCGACACCCTTCTTCGCCATGTTGCAGGCGGCCTCGAATATGGCCTGAGTCTGCATCTCCGTGAGCCCCGGGTACATGAGGCCGGCGCGGCAGCCGCGCAGGCCGAGCATCGGGTTGGTCTCCCAAAGGCTCTCCACGACCCTGAGGAGGCCCTCCTTCTCCTTCAGCTCCTCCGGGTTCTCGCCCGTGCAGCGGAGCCTGGTCACCTCCTCGATGAGGGACTCTTTCGTGGGCAGGAACTCGTGCATCGGCGGGTCGATGAGCCGCACGATGACCGGCAGACCGTCCATCGCCTCGAATATGCCCTCGAAGTCCTTCCTCTGGAAGGGGAGAATCGCGTCGAGGGCTTCCCTGTACTCCTCGACCTCCGGGTTGGCGTCCGCCTCCGCCTTGAGGGCTTCCACCTCTCTTATGAGCTCGTCGTTCTCGAGTTCAACCTCGAGCCTGTTCTCCAGATCCGCGATCCTCCTCAGGAGGGGGGCTACCTCGTCAGACTTTAGAATCATCTTGACGATGTTCTCCCTCCTGCTGATCTCCTCGCCCTCCTGGTCGAAGAACATGTGCTCTGTCCGGGTGAGGCCGATGCCCTCGGCGCCGAACATCCGGGCGCGAGCGGAGTCCTCGGGGTTGTCTGCGTTGGTCCTGACGCCCAGCTTCCTTATCTCGTCCGCCCAGGCGAGTGCCTGTATGAGCTCCTTTTCCTCCTCGTAGTTGGGGGGCCTCGTCTCGATGACGCCCGCGAAAACCTCTCCGGTGGCGCCGTCGATGGAGATGAAGTCTCCCTCATTGAACACCCGGCCCTTCACCGTGAACAGCCTATCCTGGGTGTTGATCCTGATCTCCTCCGCGCCCGCTACGCAGGGCTTCCCCCAGCCCCTGGCGACGACAGCTGCGTGGGAGGTCCCTCCCCCGTGCTGGGTGAGGAAGCCCCTGGAGACTATCATACCGTTGACGTCGTCCGGCTGCGTCTCTGGCCTGACGAGGATGACGTCCTTGCCCGTCTTTCCGATCTCCTCGGCCTTGTTGGCATTGAAGATGACCATCCCGGTGGCGGCGCCAGGCGAGGCATTGAGGCCAACGGTGAGCAGGTCGCCCCGATCCTTGGCTGCTTCCTTGGACGCCGGGTCGAACTGAGGGTGGAGGAGCTGGTCCACCTGATTCGGAGTGAACCGAGAGATGGCGGTCTCCTTGTCGATGAGGCCCTCGTTGGTCATGTCGACGGCTATCTTTATCGCGGACCTGGCGGTCCTCTTGCCGGTCCTCGTCTGGAGGATGTAGAGTACTCCTTTCTCGATGGTGAACTCAAGGTCCTGCATGTCCCTGTAGTGTCTCTCGAGCCTCTCGGCGATCTCCTCGAGCTGCCTGTAGAGCTCGGGCTGCTCCTTGTCGAGGTCGGCGAGGTGGATCGGGGTCCTGATCCCGGCCACGACGTCCTCGCCCTGGGCGTTGAAGAGGAGCTCCCCGAAGAGGCCCTTGCTCCCGTCGCTCGGGCTCCTCGTGAACATGACGCCGCTGCCGCTGTCCCACCCCATGTTGCCGAAGACCATGGTCTGGATGTTGCAGGCGGTCCCCATGCTATAGGGGATGCCCTCTGCCTTCCTGTAGGTCACCGCCCTGGGGATGTTCCAGGAGTTGAAGACGGCGGCGATGGCGAGCTTCAGTTGCTCCATCGGGTCAGTGGGGAACTCCCGCCCTACCTCCTCGGCGAAGACCTTCTTCATCCCACCGACGGTCCTTTTCAACCCGTCCACGCTGATCTCGGTATCGGCCTCGACGCCCTCCCTCTCCTTCTCCGCCTCATGCACGGCGTCGAACTTGGCCCTCTCGGCGTACATGACGACGTCGCCGAACATAGTGATGAACCTGCGGTAGGCATCGTAGACGAACCACTCGTCCCCCGTGAGCTTGACCATGCCGGCGGCCACCTCGTCGTTGAGGCCGAGGTTGAGGACGGTGTCCATCATGCCGGGCATAGATACTGGCGCTCCGCTCCTGACGGATACGAGGAGCGGCCTCTCAGGGTCGCCGAATTCCTTCCCCGTGGCGACCTCCAGCTCCCTGACGTGCTCCAGCACCTCGTCCCAGAGGCCCTCGGGGAACTCCCCTCCAGCCTTGAAGAATTCGTTGCAGGTGCTCGTCGTTATTGTGAAGCCCAGGGGCACTTTGAGGCCGAGGTTGGTCATCTCGGACAGGTTAGCTCCCTTGCCCCCGAGGAGGGCCTTCATGTCCTTGTCGCCCTCGCCGAAGGTGTAGACCCTTTTTACCATTAATTTTCTCTCCGTTAATCAGATGTTATCGTTAGGGGGTTCCTCTTAAATCTAACCTATTAACTGTTGGGTCGGCGGAGCGGAAAACGATATCAATCATGACGGCTCATGGAAGGAAGAACGAAGTTGACGAACACTGAAGAGCTGAAGAGGAAGGCCATGGAGGCGGTTGAGTCCCAGAGGCAGCGTCTCCATGAGATAAGCAGGTGGCTCTATGAGAACCCCGAGCTGGGGAGCGAGGAGTTCAAGGCGGTGGAGCTCCTTACGGGCGAGCTGGAGGAGCACGGCTTCGACGTCGAGCGAGGGCTGTACGGGATGCCCACTGCCTTCTGCGCCACCTACGGTTCTGCCGATGGGCCCAGGGTCGCCGTGATCGCCGAGTACGACGCTCTCCCGGGGGTGGGCCACGGCTGCGGGCACAACCTGATATCCGCCTCGGCGTTGGGATCCGGAATTGCTGCGAGCAAGGCGGTCTCGGGGCTGAGGGGGCAGGTCCTCGTCGTCGGCACTCCTGCAGAGGAGGGGCGGGGTCCGAGCGGCGGCAGCAAGGTGATCATGGCACGTAAGGGCTTCTGGGATAACATAGACGCCGCGATAATGCTCCACCCGTCGAACAGCTACGGC
>Ga0209536_100009805_pt1 | contig 14202 bp, 11 predicted proteins | sample DeeMarSeWOR28_12_FD_187461 | JGI IMG/M metagenome (GOLD analysis project Ga0209536, IMG submission 187461) | Marine sediment microbial communities from White Oak River estuary, North Carolina - WOR-2-8_12 (SPAdes) (version 2) | ecosystem: Environmental > Aquatic > Marine > Intertidal zone >...
ACGCGGACGTGAGAGGTTGCAGGTCTTGTGTATGTTTCTAAAGCTGTTTCAGCAGCTCCCAGTATGCGTTTGTGATCTATCGCAGATATATCAATGCTGATTTTCTCTGCTAATCGCTCTATCTCTTTTTGATTCATTCTTACTTTCCTCTTTCAAAATTGCCCGCAGCTTCTCAATCGCATATCGATATCGACTTTGCACCGAGTTGATTGAAAGACCGAGCAGACCGGCAATTTCCCGAAATTTCATATGCCCCTGAATATGCAGCACAAAAACTTCGCGCTGCTGGTAGGGTAATTCTGCTAATGCCTCGAAAACTCGGGCAGATTCCTCGGCGTCAATAAGCTGCTCTGCCGGGCTGGTTGAAGGCAGCCGAGAACTTAACTGTTCCGGCTGACAATTCAATTGCCTCGCCTTGCTGCGCAATTGGTCCCGGGCCCTGTTGGCAACGGAGCTTATCAAATAGCTTTTGAGATTACTTTGGATCATCGAACCATTTACCGTTCCTGCAAAGTTTACAAAAACATCGTGAAGACAGTCTTCTGCGGACTGAATATCGAACAGAAGAGATGTCGCTACCCTAAGAAGATCGTCTACGTACTTTTCATATATTCGACGCAATGCGTCTTTGTCTCCGGCACGCAGCCTGCTTAACAAACGCTGGTCTTCAAACATCAATATTCTTCCTTAGTTTTGGCAAGGTCGAAGCTTCAACCACACCAGTGACGATCTGGATACATATTTTAGTCTAAAGAAAAAGTACTTTTTCGCCAGATTTTTACATGGCCAACGAAAAGGAAAAGGCAGAATCTTTTTATTTACGACAATAAAACCAGATATCGCATCTGGAATTTGCAGAAAATATTGTAGAATCCTAACAGATGGGCTATAATCCCCATCGTTCGTGCCGTGATTCATGGATCATATGTGACTTGGTAAGCAGGAGTAAATATGGATATTGATTTCGCAAATCTCGGATTTGACACAAATTTCAGCATTCTCGACTGGATAATTGTTATAGGCTATTTGATTACCATAGTCTGCATTGGCGTCTATATTCGCAAGTATATTGCCTCGGCCACGGACTTTATGGTTGCCGGCCGGGGCCTCAAGACCTTTCTCGCCATAGCAACCATGATCGGCACGGAACTGGGCCTCGTAACAGTGATGTACTCATCGCAGAAGGGTTTCACCGGCGGATTCGCCGCATTTCACATCGCTTTTGCCGCGGCGATTGTCACGCTGTTCGTCGGCATATCCGGCTTCATCGTTGTGCCGCTGCGACGATTGAAGGTGATGACGATACCGGAATTTTACCAGGTGCGATTCGGCAGAGATGTCCGCATACTTGGTGGTATTATCCTGGCACTTTCGGGCATTCTCAATATGGGCATGTTCCTTAAAGCCGGCTCGCTATTCGTTACCGGCGTAACCGGCATGACTTCCGAATTCCACCTGAAGATTGTCATGACCGTTCTGCTATGCATGGTCCTGCTTTACACGACACTGGGGGGAATGGTGTCCGTTGCGATACTCGACTATATCCAGTTTGTGGTATTATCGTTCAGCCTGGTCTTTGCCAGCCTGATGTCTATCAAATATTTAGGCTGGGATAATATTATCGATACGGTGACACGTGAGATGGGCCAGAGCGGATTTAATCCCTTCGACGAAGCGGGTTTTGGCTGGTCATATGTCCTCTGGATGTTTTTCATGGGCCTTGTAAGTTGTGCCGTCTGGCAGACTGCCGTCATCAGGGCCTGCTCGGCAAAAAGTACCTCGATAGTAAGGCGAATATACACGCTTTCTTCGGTGGGATTCTTAATCCGGTTTCTGATACCCTACTTCTTCGGAATCTGTGCTTTGGTTTTTATCGCCAATAATCCGACTCTCAAGGGCATATTTCTATCCGCCGAAGGAAAGGCAAATTCCGATTTGTCACTGACAGCAATGCCGTTCTATTTGAGTCAGATCCTGCCCGCCGGCTTTATCGGTATTATCTCTGCGGGGATGCTTGCAGCGTTTATGTCAACTCACGACAGCTATCTTTTGTGCTGGAGTTCTGTGCTCACTCAGGATGTTGTTTCGCCCTGGTTTAAAAATGGTCTATCCTCAAAGGTAAGATTGTTTCTAACAAGAGTTTTCATTGTTGCAATCGGCATTTTTATCCTTGTCTGGGGTCTCTGGTATCCACTCGAACAGGATTTGTGGGACTATATGGCCATTTCAGGAGCAATATACTCAATCGGCGGATTTGCTCTGCTGGCGTTCGGGCTGTACTGGAAGAGAGCCAGCAGGGCCGGAGCATATCTGGCATTGCTTACCGGTTTTTTGGCCCTTCTTGGCCTGTCGAAGGTGCAACAATTATGTTCACCCGTGCTGGATCCGATCAAAAAAGTCTTTAAAATCGAAGATGACATCCCCAGCGCCGTCATTGGCCTTATCGTTTTAGCGCTGGCGATTATCCTGATGATTGTCGGATCGCTGCTGCTTCCCGACAAGAGGGGACGAGCAACTCTTATGAAACTTAGGAGTAATTTAGATGGATTGGATTAAAATCTGGACGTTCTTTTTCTTTCTGAGCCTGGCGATTTTTGCCTGCCTTTCGATTGTTGTTACAATCGGAGGATTATTCAATATAAGATCTCTGTTCAAGGATCTTTCCGCTGCAAAGCAAAAGGCAGAGCAAACCGACCGGCGATGACAAAAAAATCGTAGGATGGACAGGTTCTCCGCCGTAAGGCGTCCTGTGGACTGCCCATGCGGTCTCCAATGCAGGATGGGCAACTCGTACCTTAGGCACGAGTTGCCCATCCTACAAGTCTCATCGCTTCAGCAGAAAATCCGGTAGGAATAGCCATGGCAAAAATATCTTTTAGCCTTGAAGAACTAACACAAATCCTGATTTCCAATGAACTTTTACGAGGAGGCATATTACGCCCGAAAGTCGAAGGCAACAGAATTCATTTCGTGATAAGAACTAATTCATTCATTCTGCCATATATCCCCGCTTCGTTAGGATACCTGAGTTTCAGTGATAACCAGGCCATATTCGAACTTACCATCGTCAACAGCTATATAAACAAAGCCGTAAACCGGCTGAAGCAGATGCTCCAGCTCAAATTGCCGGCATACCTGAAACTCGAATATCCGAAAATCTTCGTCGATGTGGACAAGTTGCTTGAGGAAAAAAACATCAAGGGCATTCGAGTCAAAGACGTCTCTTTGAAGGACGGCGAGTTTTCAATTGCAATATGTAACATCTGATCGTTTCTGATTAGGACAAAAAGTCATGGACGAATCATTCGTTTCCAGCCCGATTGGAGTTTTAACAGTCCTGTGCGGAGTATGTGCATTATTCTTTTTCCTCGAAGAACGAACCAGGTGGAAGCTTTTCAATTATTTTCCGCCGTTGATTTTCATCTACGCCATACCGGCAATAATGTCAAACACCGGCCTATTAACTAAAACCTCGGCGGTGTATGACTGGCTCAGTTCCACTATACTACCGATGTTTCTTGTGATAATGCTTCTGAAGGTGGACGTCGCATCTACTATCAAAATGATGGGCAGGGGTATCTTCGTAATGCTCTTCGGAACTGCCGGCGTAATTCTCGGTGCGCCGATAGCGTATTTGCTCGTTAAGAACAAACTGCCCGAAGATGCATGGAAGGCTTTTGGTTCGTTGGCCGGTAGCTGGATCGGCGGCACGGGCAACATGGCGGCCGTCACTGAAGGACTTAAAACGAGTGGCCAGGGATTTGGCCTCGCCGTGCTTGGTGACAATCTCGTCTATATTATATGGCTACCGATTCTTCTCGGCTCGAAAAACTTCGCCAAAGCATTCAATCGTTTTATGCAAGTGGACGATAAACGAATGCATATGCTCGAAAACGTTCAAACTCAAACAGAAGACCGGAAAGAACAAGTCAAAATGAGACATTTTCTCTATCTTTTAGTGCTGGGCTTCGTTTGCACATGGGCGGCGGAATTCCTCTCGGCCAAACTGCCCGAGCTGAAGCCGATCTTAACCGCCTCGACATGGAAGATACTGCTAATTACTACAATGGGTATCCTGCTTTCATTAACCCCGGCAAGACACATCCCCGCAAGCCACGAGCTTGCAATGGCTCTCGTTTATATCTTTGTTGCCAACATGGGAGCCAAAGCGGATGTGTCGGGACTTACCAGTTCCGCCGCCTGGTTCATTCTGGCGTGCTACATCTGGATAGCCATCCACGGAGCCTTTTGTTTGTTCGGTGCATATCTGTTAAAAGTGGATGTGCATTCTACTGCAATCGCGAGCGCTGCAAATATTGGCGGTGCGGCGAGTTCTCCGGTAGTAGCCGCTCATCACAATGAAAAACTCGTGCCGGTAAGTATTCTGATGGCCCTAATGGGCTATGCCATCGGAAACTACGGGGCATTCTTTGCAGCCTGGCTATGCTCATTATTAAGCGGCTGAAAGAAATTAATTATAAAACGTTTCCTGGATTCAGATATCAGCGTTACGAGCGCAGCACCAGATGCAAAATGATTCTTGCCATAGCATGAATGATGGTTTATTCTTATATATAAATATTGTTAGGAACTTTTTGTATGGAGATAAGAAGTTATGCTGGCAAAAGAATACAATATTCGCTATCGGCCGAAAGCAATTAAGCGTGATATTCAAATAGCATACACAAATAATTGTTCTCTATGCTTGTCAGGGAGTGACACAATGAAAATTCGAACCAGTTTTCTTTGCAGTGTTTCCGTTTTTTTTATTGTAGCGACCGTTGTTATTTCAGCAGGATGCGCTCCTCGCAAAACTGAGGCTTTATTCACAAGACCCGAACTTATTACTCACAGCCGGTTTGCAGTAATAGGCCTTACCCCCGAACAGGAACAAATATTCATGGCCTGCTACACGAAAGCCTTTCCCGGACAGCTCATTACATTTGTCGAAAGAAACCGGCTGCACGAGGTAATCAGTGAGCAGGATTTGTTGAAGGGAAGACTGAACGAGAAAACCAGGGCAAGGATAAAAGAGCTTTTCGGCGTTGAGGCTCTCATTATGTGTACATACTATGACGGGGATACCGGTGTCGGCAGTAAGAAGCTGCGCGTTCGGATTGTTGACAGTGCAACAGGAGCTATTGTCGGCTCGGTAATAACCGAAGCAGTCGATAACTTCTCATACCATAGTGACACTGCGGTAAAAGCAATTAAAGCGGACCTCCAGGGCGGAAGCTGATATACATACTTAGCTGAACTAATTTGTAATGATAAATTCTGGTTTGAATGTGAAGAGGATGATTCGAAATTGGAGCCTGCTGATGTTAGCTTCGGGATGTTTTTCTTCTTACGCCGCAGATTATTCGCCGCGTGTGGGTCTACTCCACCATGATTTTACTCTGCCCAACATCGCGGATAACGAGCCCATATCACTATCGCAATATCGTGGCAGGAAAGTCCTGCTAATCCACTTTGCCTCATGGTGAATAGGTTGTCGCCGGGCCGTGCCGGCCTGGAATACACAAGTGCAGCAGTGGATCCGCGAGGGCAAGCTCGTTGTTCTCGGAATAGCACAAGAGCAGCACCCCAACCGCTGCCGGTTGTTTGCCCAGTGGCACAAATTGAACTGGCAGATTCTACATGATCCTATTAATGTGATGGGTGTAAGAGGAGTACCCATCGAGATAGCCATAGATGAGTATGGAATTGTCCGCAGTCTCAAACCTGATCCGAAGACTTTTGAGAAAGAGTTCATTAATAAAACCTTTGCACCCGCGAAAAAAGATACTTCAGCAAAATTCGAGAAAACAAACCGGCCCGACTTAAATTCTTTACGACGCCAAGCTAAACAGAATCGTTCGTCCGATGCCTGGCGCCAATTAGGCGACGCACTGGTGCTTTGGAGTGCCCCTTTTGATGTTAATGAAGCCATCGATGCTTACACTCAGGCAATTCAGATCAATCCGGAAGATGGAGATGCGCATTTTCGCCTGGGAGTCTGTTATCTGACTCGCTACGAATCCGAGCACCGATTACCGACCGATTTCCAATCTGCCGTGGACCACTGGACCAGAGCGCGGCAGATAGAGCCGAACCAATATATTTGGCGCAGGCGCATCGAGCAGTACGGCCCGCAAGCCACTAAGCCGTATCCGTTCTACGACTGGGTCCTAACAGCTGCTCGCGAAATCAGAGCGCGTGGAGAAAAACCAGTCGAACTGAGAGTCTTGCCGACGGATTCCGAAATTACCGGCCCCGGCGGCAGCCCTGAAAATCAGAAGCTTGATGTTAAGCCGCCGGACCCGCAAGGCCGGATCCTTAGGGACCAGCAGCATTTGATATTGACTGAGGTAACGGTAATCCCGCCTCAAATAAAACCTGGAGGGACCATCCGAGTCCACATGACACTTCGTCCGAACGAAAAACGCAAAGCTCATTGGAACAACGAAGCAGAACCTCTGAAACTCTGGATCGATCCACCCCCCGGCTTCAAGGTACAGCCTCAATTGTTGGCAGCACCGCAAGGCAATAAACCGGAGACTTCGGAGCCGAGGCATATCGAGTTCGAACTTATTGCCCCAGATAATGCAATCGGTGCATCCAAACTCTCAGCATACGCATTATATTACGTCTGCGAAGGTGTCGGCGGAACATGTAGTTTCCTGCGACAGGATATCCCCATCACGATTAAGGTCGAGCAGTAGAAACAGAGTGTCGCTAATGAAATCAAATCGGAAATGTCTCAGAGTTATAATTGTTTTCATGTTTGTCTCATTATCGAGTCCTCTAACGGTGCGGGCCAACAATAAACCCATAGACCTCCGCGAACGGTCTATTGCTACGATGCGCAAGGCAGCAGCTTACTTTCGCACAGAAGTCGCCTCGCACGGTGGATACGTTTACTACTACAGCGTCGATTTCAAACAGCGATGGGGCGAGGGTGAAGCCACCGCCGACCAAATCTGGGTCCAGCCACCCGGCACACCGACTGTCGGCATGGCTTATCTGAAAGCATACCAAGCCACCGGTGAGAAGTTCTATCTCGATGCAGCGACAGAAACTGCTGAGGCATTAATGTATGGGCAGCTTCAATCCGGAGGCTGGACCAACTGCATCGACTTCGATCCGAACGGCAGCAGGATTGCTCTGTATCGTAACGGCAAAGGACACGGCAAGAACAATTCGTCGCTGGACGATGGACAAACCCAATCTGCCATTCGATTGCTGGTTCTTGCCGATAAGGCGCACGGATTTAAGCATAAGAAGATACACGAATCCGCTGTATTTGCGCTCGATGCCCTGCTTGCCGCCCAGTTTCCAAACGGTGGTTTCCCACAGGTTTGGAAAGGTCCGGTAGAGCGGCAACCCGTCATCAAGGCAAGTTATCCCGACTACGACTGGCGGAGTGAAGGACTGATCAAGAACTACTGGAACATGTACACCCTCAACGATAACGTCCCGGGCTACGTAACTCAGACGCTCATTGATGCCTACACGGTCTATCACAATGAGAAATACAAAACAGCCTTAAGGCGTCTAGGAGATTTTCTACTGCTCGCCCAGATGCCCGATCCCCAGCACGCATGGGCCCAGCAATACAATTACCAGATGAATCCGATCTGGGCCAGGAAGTTCGAGCCGCCTGCGATTTCCGGCGACGAGTCTCAGGAAGTGATGGAGACGCTGATGGAAATTTACATTGTAACAGACGAGCGTAAATATCTCGAACCGATTCCGCGTGCTCTGGCCTATCTGAAGCACAGCCTTTTGCCGGACGGAAGACTTGCCCGCTTCTATGAACTCAAAACCAACAAACCACTCTACATGTTTCGCCGGGGTGACGTTTATACATTGACCTACGACGATTCGAACCTGCCAAGTCATTACGCATGGAAAATTAATTCCAGGCTGGATGATATAGAAGCTCGATACAATCGGCTGAAGCACAATTCCACTGTAACCACAGCAAGACGAACAGCAGAGGATATGGAACAACGGGTTAGGCAGATCAATGAAAACCTTGACGAAAAGGGACGATGGTTAAGTACTTATCGGGGAGAAAGCTTCGTAGGTCAGTTAAAGTTGAAGCTCAATACACCTTACATCGCAAGCGAGGTTTTCAGCCGAAACATCGAAACCCTCGGCGAATATCTTATTGCAACCCAAAAGAATGAAGAAAGGTAAACTAATGACCAGAAAAGAAGTTCTACTTTTGTTTTTAACTGTGATTTTACTTACTACCGGCCGTTCAACGGCAGGTGATTGGCCTCACTGGCGTGGGCCTTATCTTAATGGTTCAAGTGATGAGAAGAACCTGCCGGAGACCTGGAGCGAAACCGAGAATATTGCCTGGACAGCATCTTTGCCGGGCCACGGTTCAGCAACACCTATAGTAGCGAGAGGCATAGTATTTGTAAGCTCGACGGACAGAGAAAGCAGTGATCTTCTTGCTTTGTGTTTCGATGCCCGAACCGGCAAGGAAGTATGGCGCAAAAAGCTGGGAGCATTCAGCAGAAAAGTGCCCCGAAACAATCCAGCAACACCTTCACCAGTGACCGATGGCAAGCATGTGTATTTCATATACGGCTCCGGTGACTTAGCCTCGCTGGACTACGATGGAAATACTCTCTGGTCACGCAATCTTGAGGCCGATTACGGTAATGTCTCAATGAAGTGGGGCTACAGCTCAAGCCCATTACTTTATAATGGCAGGCTCTATATCCTTGTGCAGCGACGTCATACTGCGTATCGTGCCCCAGAAAGCACAACTCTGGAAGCATTCATACTGGCAGTAGATGCAAGGACAGGCAAAAATATCTGGAAGCGGCCCCGCAAAACCGATGCTCAGAATGAATCGCTCGATGCTTACAGTTCACCGATCCTATTCCAAGATTCCGGACGCGACGAAATCATTGTCGTAGGCAGCGACTATGTGACATCAAATAGCGCGGCTACTGGAAATGAATTCTGGCGATATGAGTACGCAATGCAAAAAAGCACAAGAGGACGTATCATCACCTCACCGGTGACAGTTGAAGGCCTTGTCATGGGCGTTCCACCAAGAGGCGCCGATGGCCTTCTCGCAATAAAGAGCGGCTCAGACGGCACGCTTTCAAATAACCATATCGCCTGGAGATTTGACGGCCCCTCACCGGATTGCAGCACTCCTCTTTATTATAAGGGCAACCTTTATGTCCTTGCTGACAGAAAAGGGGGCATAGTTACATGCCTTGATGCCAGAACGGGCCGGCAAAAATGGCAGGGCAAGCTTGGCGGCTCGGCTCCCTGGTGGGCATCTATAACCGCCGGGGATGATAAGCTCTACTGCATCAGCGAAGCTGCCGAGGCAGTCGTACTTGCTGCCGGCGATGAAGGATTCAAAATACTGCATCGAGTTGACATGGGTGACAAGCCGATACAGGCATCGATTGCAATCGCTGACGGGCGCCTGTTTATCCGCACAACAAGCAAGCTCTTCTGTGTGGGCAATTAGAATTAAATTTTTTCGACCTATAATCTTCAGCCACCTGCAAAGGTGGGGATTACCATCGATTGCAAAACGGCGATTTCTTAATTTTCGAGCGAGAAAGCCCATTCAATCTTAGCTTTGATATTGTTGATTCACAATCTACAAAGAATCCCGAACCTATGAAATACCCCATTTTTCCTGATAAAATGCAGAAAAACGTGATTTTCAGTCACAATTTCTTTATCAAGCCAGGCTGGTAATACTGATGTGTTTTATCTATATCCCCTGATCTTATCACAGAGCACAGATTTAATATTTTCTAACAAAATATGTAATAATCACACTTGACAGCTTGATTTTGAAAATGTTAGGATGTATTATTGTAAAGGAAAATCATTGAGAAAACAACTCGCTGTCAGACACATTGAATAAGTTTTTGCGGAAAAACTTATGAAGTAAAGGGATTGGCGATTTGCCTAAGATTCGGAGGTAAAAAGGATGACCGTGGAAAGAATCATAAACAGGCTCTCAGAATTTGTTTCGGGACTGTATTATCGGCAATGGCAAAGATGGGAACTAATGGCGATAGCAATAGCAGCAGCAGTTATACTCATCCTGATAGTAAGAGCACACCTGAAAGTGACTGCTAATGAAAGACGCCTAAGAGAACGCTCCCCTATCGTCGGTGTCAGAATGGCTCATCACGGAAGAAGACACTTATGAGACTTTGCTGTTTTCTGCCGGATAGAAACCCGGGATGTTAAATACAGCACCTTTGGCAAATATCTCATTATTTAGGAATGAGAGCAGGTTAGTCTGTCCCACAATTTCAGATTCAAAGCCTTTATAGTCCATAATATGATTAAGCAATGCAAGCCGTGCATTTCGAACAGATTTTACTTGACAAAGTGATTAAAAAAGAGTAAAATGGTAGAATAAAGACAATATCTCTCCAAAAGTTTAGGCCCTGGATGTTTCAGGGCTTTTTTGTTTTGTAAAACTGTTTTCCAAATGTGCCGTGATGTTAATACTTTAGAGGAGTAATGCCGTATGGATAGTGTGATAAATTTGGAACCACGCAATTTATTCCCAAACAATCCGAGTGAGGGGGATTTGTGTATCGTCGGCCCTCAAGGCGACCGGCACATCTACTGCTATCTTAATGGTAAATGGATACCTCTGGACATTCCGGGCGACAAAACCACCCCGTCGTAGTAGAACCGGCAAACACATAGACATTAACAAGTATATACACTGAAACTATCCGGCAAGGTTCTGATTTGGACTCGCAGGAATAGATATAATCAGCGTCTGAGAGAAACATAAGCTTATCTTCCCGAGAATTATACACCTTCAAAAACCTCCAAATTTTACCAAAATTGTAGCTAATTTTTAATTGACAATCGCATGGCAATCAAATACAAGATGCCGGTCTAAATAATCTTTCAATTAGGAGGTATAAGTAATGAAGCAGTTAGCACTTCACAAGACAGTCGGATTTCTAGCACTTATAGTGTTCGTTGCACTTTTTACACCCGCATCTGCCGGAACAGCAAAGAAAGGCATTCAGGGAGACTGGCAAATTACAATGGATTTCGACGGCCGCCAGATCGAATCGATCCTGTCGTTTTCCAGTGACAAAGACGGTAAGCTCACAGGCCAGTCGATCGGTTTTGGGGTCAGTGAGCTTGAAGACATCAAGTATGAAGGATCGCAGCTCAGCTTCGTACAGGTAAATCGATTCGGAGACAACGAATTCCGCAGAACTTTTACCGGGACAATCGAACGCAGCAAGCTCTCAGGGACCTTCTCAAGTGACAGAGGAGAGTCCAAAGTCGAAGGCAAGCGCCTGCGGCGGATGCCGATGGCGGCGGGAACGTGGCAAGTCAAGTTTAATGTAGGCGATAGAGAAATTAACTCGACTCTGGTTATCAAGGCCGATGATAACAATAAACTAAGCGCAGAATGGCAAAGCCAGCGGGGTCAGCACGAAATTACTGACATAACGTTTAAGAAAGGCAAGCTGACATTCAAGCGAACAAGCAAAATCCAGGACCGAGAGTGGGAATCAAGTTTCGAGGGGACGGTCAAAGGACATAAACTGACGGGAACGATCAAATCCGAACGTGGGGACATCGCATTAGAGGGCCAGCGTGACGGCGCAGCTCTTATCGGCAAGTGGGACCTCGAACTGACATCGGATCGCGGCACCCGCAAACAGATATTGCAGGTCAACCCGGATATGAGCGGATTGTACGGCTCAAGCGCCATCAAGAAAATCGACCTTGAGGGCAACCAAGTGAGCTTCAAAGTAGTTCGCATGTTCCGCGATCAGCAATCGGAGACTACATTCAATTGCACGTTGGACGGCAGAAAACTAACGGGCGAGCGAGTCAGTTCAAGAGGCACCCAAACGGTAGTAGGCAAAAAGATAAGCCGTCCCTCGGCAAAGCAAAAAACTACCCTAATCAAAAAGGCTACCCGCAAGCCGGATGTAATTTACGTCCCGACCCCGCAGGAAGTAGTTGACAAGATGCTCGAGCTGGCCCAAGTCACAAAGGACGACCTGGTTTATGATCTCGGTTGCGGCGACGGTAGAATCGTAGTGACGGCTGCCAAAAAATACGGAGCCAGGGGTGTAGGCTACGACATAAATCCGAAGCGGATAAAAGAGTCGCTCGAAAACGTCGAAAAGAACAATGTCGGACACCTGGTTCGAATCGAGAAGGAGGATATTTTTACGCTGGATCTCAGCGAGGCAAACGTAATTACGCTCTATCTGCTGCCGAGCCTGAATGTGAAGCTAATTCCGCAGTTGGAAAAGCTAAAGCCCGGCTCGCGAATCGTCTCACACGACTTCGATATGAAAGGAGTAAAGCCTGACAAGGTCGTCAAGATGAATTCCGACAATGAGTATAGCGATCACACGGTTTATCTCTGGACAACTCCATTAAAGAAGGAAGATGTGAGCGACGAATAGATACGATCGGGATGAAGATCACGCCCGGAATCTAAAAGGAGGTATTATCATGAAGGAACGCGTGATCACAGGGCTGGTTCTGTTCATGAGCACCGGCTGGATTTCAATGGGATTCGCACAGTCTGCCGATGATATCAGCCAGCTTAAACTTCGTGACTGGCAGCCTCGTTCGATGCTCAAGACCAAAGAAAGCAAGATTAATACTCCGGCGTACCCGGTTATTGACGTTCATAACCACTTGGGCGGAGGCAAGGACCGCCTCACACCTGAGCGAGTGAAACGTTACCTTGCCGAGATGGATGCAGCGGGAGTACGCACAGTCGTCAACCTCGATGGCGGGTCGGGTCGGCGTTTGAAAGAGACACTCACCGCATTGGATGAAGCTTATCCTGACCGCTTTCTGACATTCGCTCTGCTGGATTTCAGCGGTATCGATGACGAGAACTGGGGCCGGCGTGAAGCAAAGCGGCTCGAAGAAAGCTTTAGGGCCGGCGCGAAGGGACTAAAGCTTCACAAGTCACTCGGTCTAAGCTATCGCTACAAAAACGGCAAACTGATGCCTGTCGACGATCCCAAGCTGGATCCCGTCTGGAAGATGTGTGCCAAGAATGGCCGGCCTGTAGTGATTCACGTCGCCGATCCTGCCGCCTTTTTCACACCGCTGGACCGCTTCAACGAGCGCTGGCACGAGCTCGGCGATCATCCCAACTGGCTGTTTCACGGCGAGCAGTTCCCCTCCCGTGACGAAATCCTCGCCCAGCGCAATCGCGCCATCGCCAGACATCCGGACACCACTTTTATTTGCGCCCATTTCGGCAACAATCCGGAAGACCTGACAACAGTCGGAAAATGGCTTGATACATATCCTAACATGTTCATCGACGTCGATGCGCGGATCTCCGAGCTTGGCCGGCAGCCTTACACGGCAAGGAAGTTCTTTCTGAAATATCAGGACCGTATCATGTTCGGCACCGATACGACGCCCCGCCGGGATGCCTATCGAATGTATTACCGCTTTTTGGAAACCGATGATGAATACTTCGACTGTGCCGGTGGACACCAGAGACAGGGCTTCTGGATGATCTATGGAATCTTCCTGCCGAAAAACGTGCTGGAGAAGGTCTATCGAACGAACGCCGAGCGGCTGTTCTTCAGCGGGCCGGCTCCAAAGATTCTGCGTATCCGGCAGACGGAAGATTTTGCCGTAAGCGGTTCCGGCGAAGCACCGGCATGGGAAAAGACCGATTGGGAACCGCTCAATTTGCGCAGCAACGACGGCCAGCAGTACAAAACACATGTAAAGATGCTCTACTCGGCGACCGGATTGTACGTACTGATGGAAGCCGAGGACAACACGATTACCGCTACGATGAAAGAGGACTTTCTCAACCTGTGGGAGGAAGATGTGTTCGAATTCTTTTTGTGGCCGGATGAGCAGTACCCGGTTTACTTCGAATACGAGATTTCTCCGCTTGGTTTTGAGCTGCCGATTCTTATACCAAATTTCGGCGGTGAATTCCTCGGCTGGCGGCCCTGGCATTACGATGGTCAACGCAAAACACAAACGGCCACTTCGGTCATGGGTGGCTCGAAGCGATCCGGTGCCCGTGTTAAAGGCTGGAAAGCCGAGGTTTTCGTGCCCTATGATTTGCTCAAACCCCTGCAAAACGTCCCCCCAGAGCCCGGAACGCGGTGGCGAGCCAATTTCTATCGCGTTGACTACGATGACAACAAGAGCACGAGCTGGGATTGG
>Ga0209536_100009806_pt1 | contig 14201 bp, 14 predicted proteins | sample DeeMarSeWOR28_12_FD_187461 | JGI IMG/M metagenome (GOLD analysis project Ga0209536, IMG submission 187461) | Marine sediment microbial communities from White Oak River estuary, North Carolina - WOR-2-8_12 (SPAdes) (version 2) | ecosystem: Environmental > Aquatic > Marine > Intertidal zone >...
CTCAATCTATGGTTGGCCCATTGCAAGCGACGAAAACAGTGCGTGTGATTTTTTCTGCGGGCGAACCGCAAGAGACCTCGGTGCAAAGCCAACGTTTACAACTATCTCCCCAGGCCGATGCCAGAAGCCATACGTTTTTAGCGCGCGCTTATTTGCCGGAAGAAACTCCCAATGTTTATCCCGGCATGTTTTCAAAAATGGCCATCGCCACCGGTCAGAGAGACGCGCTGTTAGTTCCGGCACAAGCCGTTGTGCATCGCAGCGAATTGACAGCGGTTTACGTAGTCAAGGACCAGCACGTGCACCTGCGTCAAGTGCGTATAGGCCGGCGTCAAGGAGACATGGTTGAGATCCTGGCCGGAGTGCAAGCCGGCGAACAAGTGGCTTTGGACCCTGTACAAGCCGGCATCTTCCTAAAAGAGCAAAATCGAAATCGCGAACAAGCGTCTAATGCGGCCGGCTGATCGCAAATCCTAATCAACGAACAACCAAAAACATCGGGCTAGGTAATGTCATGAGTGAGAAATTAGGTGCCTCAGGAAGCATAGCAAAACAGTTCTTAACGTCGGAAATCACGCCCTTACTGGCGCTGATGGGGTTGTTATTAGGTGTTTTTGCGGTAATGGTGACACCCAGAGAGGAAGAGCCGCAAATCAATGTTACGTTCGCCAACGTATTTATTGCTTTTCCGGGAGCGAGCAGCACTGAAGTGGAGCAACTGGTCAGCACGCCCGCCGAACAAGTGTTATCGGAAATTGAAGGTATCAAACATGTGTATTCGGTTTCCCGCCCCGGTCTGTCGGTGTTGACGGTGCAATTCGAAGTTGGCGAGGACCGCACTCAGGCGATTGTGCGTTTGTACAATCAAATCTTTTCCAACCAAGATTGGTTGCCCACTAATCTGGGCGTTGCTCCGCCCGTGGTGAAACCCAAAGGCATTGATGACGTACCCATAGTTACATTAACGCTATGGAGCGAAGATCAGACTATCGGATCTAATGAGTTGCAACAAGTGGCGCACACCATAGAGGCGGAACTTAAACGTATTAAAGGTACACGGGATATTTACACGATAGGCGGGCCCGACCGGGTGGTGCACGTCGTGCCCGATTTGACAAAACTGGCGGGTTTCGGCATTACCTTTGCTGATTTGCGTAACGCTCTGCAGTTGAGCAATCAATCGCATTCCGGCAGCGGGGAAATCGTCAATGACAACAAAACCATTGCCGTGCGTACCGGCCAATACCTCACCAGTGTGGAAGATGTGGCGTCGTTGGTGGTGGCCGTCTATGACAATAAGCCCGTTTACCTTAGTGATATCGCCAGTGTAACTTTGGGGCCGGACCAGCCTGAACAGTACGTCTGGTTCGGTACCGGTCCGGCGGCGGACGATAAAGCCATAGGCGTTAACGGCGAGTATCCCGCAGTGACTATCGCCATCGCGAAAAAACCCGGCACCAATGCGGTAGTCATCGCCAATCAGCTCATCGAGCGCTTTGAACAGCTAAAAGGCATATTCGTGCCCGATAACATTAAAGCCACAGTGACCCGCAACTATGGCCTAACGGCTGATGATAAGGCGAAGAAGCTCATCAGCAAATTGGTTTTCGCCACCGGTTCGGTGGTTTTGTTGGTGTTATTTACCTTGGGATTTCGCGAGGCGTTTATTGTCGGTGTGGCGGTAATTATCACTTTGGCGATTACCTTGTTTGCCTCATGGGCGTACGGTTTTACCATTAACCGGGTGTCGCTGTTCGCGTTGATTTTTTCCATCGGTATATTGGTGGATGATGCTATTGTGGTGGTAGAGAATATTCACCGCCACATGCAAGAAGGCGGCAAGAGTTTATTAGAGTCTATCCCTCTGGCCGTGGATGAAGTGGGTGGCCCGACAATTTTGGCGACGTTTACGGTAATCGCGGCGTTGTTACCCATGGCATTTGTCACCGGGCTAATGGGTCCATATATGAGCCCCATACCTATCAATGCCAGTATGGGCATGCTGATTTCCCTGGCAGTGGCGTTTGTCGTTACTCCATGGATGGCGCTAAAGTTGTTACACCGCAATGCCGGTAAAGCCCATCATGAAGAGGAGCAGGAAGGCGCGTTATACCGAATATTTAAAAAAGCACTAACACCGCTACTCAATGGGCGCTCCGGTGCACCCATGCGCTGGGGGATGTTTGGAGTCATAATGTTATTGATCATCGGTTCGGTGGCTTTGCCGGTGTTTCAATCGGTGGTGCTGAAAATGCTGCCGTTTGACAATAAATCCGAATTTCAAATAGTGGTGGATTTGCCCGAGGGCTCTAGTGTGGAACAAACCGCCAAAGTCCTGGGGGAAATCGCCAATTATGTGGCGAGCGTGCCCGAGGTGACCGACTATCAAGTCTATGCAGGCACCGCATCGCCGATTAATTTCAACGGCTTGGTGCGTCAGTATTATTTACGCAATCTCCCGCATCAGGGTGATATTCAGATCAACTTGCAGGATAAAGCTAAGCGCGACCGCAAGAGCCATGAAATTGCCCTCGCCATCCGGGAGCAAGTACAAGCCATCGGTAAAAGCCATAATGCCGATGTGAAAGTTGTGGAAGTACCACCCGGCCCGCCGGTGATGTCTCCCATCGTGGCTGAGGTGTACGGCATTGATTACGATGGCCAACGACGCCTGGCGAAACAAATCCGCGGTGTGTTCGAAAATACGGCGGATATTACTGATGTAGATGACAGCGTTGAAGACCAAGCGCCTAAATTTATCGTGACAGTGGACAAGCAAAAAGCCGCCTTGTTAGGGGTAGCGCAACAAAGCATAGTTTCGGAAGTGGCTACCGCACTTGACGGTGAAGATGTAAGTTATTTACACGGTAACTACGTGAAATATCCCACCCCCATACGGGTGGAAGCTTCAGTGGCGGACAAAGCCCAAATTGAGTCTTTGTTGGCGTTGAAAGTGCGAAGCCAGGCCGGTGAACTGGTACCGCTTTCCGAACTGGTCACGGTCATCGAAAGCGAACGAGAGCGGGCGATTTATCATAAGGATTTGCTGCCCGTGGCGTTTGTCACAGGGGACTTGACCGGAGACTTGGACTCGCCGTTGTATGGGATGTTTGAAATCTTCGCGCAGTTAAAATCACTCCTGGCCGATGGCAAATATGAGCTGCAACAATATTTTATCAACCAGCCGGAAAATCCGTACAACTACAGCATTAAATGGGACGGGGAATGGCAAGTCACCTATGAGACTTTCCGTGATATGGGGATAGCCTATGCTGTGGGCATTATTTTGATCTATCTTTTGGTGGTGGCGCAGTTCCGTTCCTATTTTACGCCTATCATCATCATGGTGCCGATTCCGTTGACGATTATAGGTGTAATGCCCGGCCATGCGTTGTTAGGCGCTCAATTTACCGCCACCTCCATGATCGGCATGATTGCCCTGGCGGGAATCATAGTGCGTAACTCCATTTTGTTGGTAGATTTTATCCGCCAGCAATGCGAGGCTTGTGTGTCGCTGCAAGATGCGGTAATCCGCTCGGGGGCTGTGCGGGCTAAACCCATCATCTTAACCGGTTTGGCCGCCATGCTGGGGGCGCTGTTCATTTTGGATGATCCTATTTTCAACGGTTTGGCCATCGCTTTGATCTTCGGGGTATTGGTGTCCACGTTGTTGACGTTGCTGGTGATTCCGGTGATGTACTACGCTTTTAACTATAAAAGGATGGAATCAAAGGAAAACGCGTAGCAAATCGACCGAAGATGGTTAAGAAACGCTTAAAAACCGCATTAAAGCGTTATTTTGGGGTCATCAAACGTTTCTATTGCAATGATTAATTGCTATTATCATGTAATGAATCTAACGAACGAAGGTTACACATATGGCTGATAGAAGACTCCATGTTTTTTATACCGTTGCTCGCTTATTAAGTTTCACCAAGGCGGCGGAGACGTTGCACATGACCCAGCCGGCCGTAACCTTTCAAGTTCGCCAGCTAGAAGAACATTTCAATACCCGCTTGTTTGATCGCACCCACAACCGTATCAGCCTTACCGAAGCAGGCCAGAAGGTCTATGAATACGCCGAACGGATATTCCAGTTGTACAACGAGTTGGAGAACTCGGTCCGGGAGCTAACGGGGGATATAAGTGGCGTGTTGATCCTGGGGGCCAGTACTACCATAGCCGAGTATATGCTGCCGGCGCTACTAGGTGACTTCAAAGCCAAATACCCCGACGTGAACCTGCGCCTAAAAGTCTCCAATACCGATGGCATAGTCTCCATGGTGGAACACAATGTGATAGATCTAGGGGTAGTCGAAGCACCGGTGACCAACAAAAATTTGGCCGTAGATGTGTGCCGTACCGACCGTTTGGTTGCCATCGTGCCACCGGGCCATCCGCTGTCGGCGAATGATACCGTGCATTTGAGCTCGATTGTGGAGTACCCCTATATTTGCCGCGAGGAAGGATCCGGCACCCGAGAAGTGGTATTGGATTATTTGAAAGAAGCCGGCATCGATCCCAGTCAATTGAACATCATTATGGAATTGGGCAGTTTGGAAGCGTTAAAAGGCGCTGTCGAATCCGGAATAGGCATTAGCATCGTATCGCGCGCCACCCTGGTCAAGGAAATCAAGCTGGGTACTTTAAAAGTCTTGGATTTGGACCCACCTATGGAGCGGCCGTTTTCCTTTGTGCATCAAAAACACAAATTTCGCCAACGGGCCATGGAAGAGTTGCTGGACTTCGCCCGCAATTATTGCGAAACCCATCAAAGCATAGAATAAGAACACCACCCATCCAGTATCTAAATACTGGCGCCCATGAAACCGATCGAGAAAAAATTATTGAAGCTCTTTAACCGCTTGGGCGCACCCGAGCGTGACATGTTATTAGGTTTCGCAGAGTATTTGGCAACCCGTGCCGGGGAGACTTCCTCCGCACACGAAACCATTCCCCAGCCGTTAGATGTCTCGCGGCCGGAACAAGAGTCTGTAGTCGCCGCCATCAAACGCTTATCCTCTACGTATCATATGCTGGATGACGCCCGCCTGCTTAATGAGGCCTCTATACTGATGTCGCAACACGTTATGCAAGGGCGAGAGGCTGAGGATGTGATTGACGACTTACAAGCGTTGTTTGCCAAGTTCTATGAGGACTTGCTCGCCGAATTTGATGAGACGGTTATGAGTGACAAGCAATGATTAACATCATACGCGACTGGTACGAACGCAATTTTTCCGATCCGCAAGCGGTGATATTGCTCATTCTACTGGTTAGTGGATTCTTAATCGTTATTTACATGGGCGGCATGCTGGCGCCCTTGTTAACCAGTATCGTACTGGCCTATATGATGGAGCCCGTGGTCACGTTGCTGGAAAAATACCGGGTGCCCCGGCTAATCGCTGTAATTATCGTGAGTCTGTTATTCGTCGTGTTGGCGATGTTAATCCTCTTGTGGTTGGTCCCCGTGCTATCCAGCCAAATTACGCAATTGATCCAAGAATTGCCCAAATATTTCGAGAAGGGACGGCAGGGATTACTGGGATTACCGGAGGCATATCCGCAAATATTCGACGAAAGGCAGGTAAATGAAATTATGTCTGCTATAAGCGGTCAGATGACCGGATTGGGGCAAAAATTCCTTTCCTTTTCCTTGGCCTCGATTCCGGTAATGTTTGCGCTGGTCATTTATTTATTCTTGGTGCCATTGCTGATTTTCTTTTTCCTAAAAGACAAACAGATCATATTGGGATGGATAAACAAGTACTTGCCCAAAGAGAGGGGACTGGCTGCCAAAGTATGGGTGGAAATGGACCAGCAAATCGGCAATTACGTGCGGGGTAAGATCGCCGAAATTTTTATTGTCGGCGGGGTAACCTATATTGTGTTTGTCGCCATGGGATTGAACTATTCCATGTTACTTGCGGTGTTGGTAGGGCTTTCGGTGATTATTCCTTTTATCGGTGCGGCGGCCGTGACCATACCGGTGGTGATGATTGCCTATTTCCAATGGGGTTGGAGCGCGGATTTCACGTACGTGGTGCTGGCCTACGGCATCATCCAGGCGTTGGACGGCAACGTCCTTGTACCGTTGTTGTTTTCTGAAGCTGTCAATCTACACCCCGTGGCCATTATCGTCGCGGTTTTGGTGTTTGGTGGGTTGTGGGGCTTGTGGGGTGTATTTTTCGCCATTCCTCTTGCCACCTTAGTGAAAGCCGTGCTCAACGCTTGGCCGACGGCGCAAAAACAACAAGAAGTGCAGAAGGAGGAGGTGACCGCTAACTGATCGTCAGCCCATCACTTGCCCAAGTCTTTTACCGCTTGTAGCACTTCTTCCACGTGTCCCGCCACTTTTACTTTGCGCCATTCTTTTTTCAGTATGCCTTTCTCATCAATGAGGAAAGTGCTCCGTTCTATACCCATGACTTTCTTGCCGTACATATTTTTTTCTTTAATCACATCAAATAGCTTGCACAGCTCTTCATTCTCATCGGACAAAAGCTCGAAGTTGAAGCCTTGTTTTTCTTTGAATTTCTCATGGGACTTGATGCTGTCGCGGGATACCCCTAACACCACAGCACCGGCTCGTTTGAACTTGGCCTGATGGTCGCGAAAATCCTGGCCTTCCTGGGTGCAGCCGGGGGTGCTGTCTTTAGGATAAAAATACAGCACTACTTTTTGGCCTTTTAAACCAGACAGTTTTATCGTTTGTTCACCTGTGGCGGGTAACTCGAAATTGGGTACTTTTTTTCCTAAGGTCACACTCATGGTCTATTCCTTTGTTCCAGTCAGGTTTTCAAGGGTTCGATAATGGCATCCATATTGAGCTCATCACAAAAATCCAGAAAATCTTCGCGTAATGCCGAAATTCTAATGTCCGCAGAAATATCCACAATCATGTTTAAGGAAAACATGGGGGTTCCCGTATGGGCCGCGGCATAGCGGTTGGTGTTAAGTTCGTGAATGTTAATTTCCCGGGCGGAGAAAAAGCTGGCGATTTGATAGACGATGCCGGGATGATCGATGGCGACCACTTCCACCGAGTAGGGAATTAAGTTGGCGGCTTGAGTTCTGCCTTCGGTGCGGGCAGCGGTGATGGTTAGATCCAGTTTTTCCCGCAATGGGGGGAGTGAATCCTCCAATTTGGCCAGTTCATTCCATTTGCCTGCCACCATTAACATAACGGCAAATTCTCCGCCCATTACCATCATGCGGCTGTCTTCGATATTACAGCCACAGTCCATAATCGCCATAGACAGTTTGTCGACTATCCCCGGTTTATCTTTGCCTAATGCGGTTATCACCAAATAATTGTCCATTATCCCCCACCTCTTTTATCTTCGTTTTTCCCCGGCGTGAATATAATCACTAACCCTGTAGTTTACCTGCAGCGGGCGAGCAGTTCACGGAAAAATACGTTTTCGGCGGATCCCACCGACCACTACAACTTCCACGATCAGGACTTACTTGCCACGAATAGTCTAGCCCAGTACCATAAGCCCTTGGAAGCCGATGGCTAGCGGCCAACGCCTATTTTTATATCAAAAACAATATCAGTTAGACGCGGAGAATGTCCATGTTCCATGGCAGTATGGTGGCATTAGTTACCCCAATGCACGAAGACGGATCGTTAGATTACGAGGCTTTGGACCGGTTGGTGGAGTTCCACATTGAGAACCAAACCGATGCCATCATTGCCGTTGGCACCACCGGCGAATCGGCCACTCTGGATGAAAAAGAACACTGTGACACTATTGCTCGTATAGTGAATACTGCCGCTAAACGTATTCCGATTATCGCCGGTACCGGATCCAACTCCACCACAGAAGCGATTAATCTGACGCGCTGTGCCATGAAGGCCGGGGCCGACGCCTGTTTGCTGGTAACGCCTTATTACAATAAGCCGACTCAGGAAGGCTTGTATTTGCACTACAAGGCCATCGCCGAGGCTGTGCCTATCCCACAAATTTTATACAACGTGCCGGGCCGCACGGTGTGCGATCTGCTGCCGGAAACCGTGGCCAGATTGGCGGATATTTCCAATATTGTCGGTATCAAGGAAGCCACCGGCAACTTGCAGCGGACCAAAGATATTATGAACTTGTGCGGTGACAAACTTGATGTCTATAGCGGTGATGACGCAACCGCTTTGGAGCTGATTTTGTTGGGTGCGAAAGGGGATATTTCCGTTACGGCCAACGTGGCGCCTAAAGCCATGCACGACATGTGTGCGGCTGCGCTCAGGGGCAACCGGGCCGAGGCCGAAAAAATCAATCAACCCCTTTTGGCTTTGCACAAAGACTTATTCCTAGAAGCCAATCCCATCCCGGTTAAATGGGCACTGCGTGAGATGGGCTTGATCGCCGGGGGCATACGCTTGCCGTTAACACCCTTGTCGGAGAAGTATCATGATCAGGTTCGTCAAGCACTAAAACAAGCCAATCTTTTGTAAAATTTTCTATTTTAAAAATTCAAATATGAAGCGAATTGCTGTAGTTATATCGAAGCACTTAGGGCTGTGGTGCGGATTTTTTCTGATAATTTTGACTTTAAGTGCTTGTTCAAGCCAGGAAAAACGCGACAATGTCTATCGCCAGGCACAAACGATGCCCAAGTTTCAAGTCCCGGAAGATTTACAACAACCCGGTGAACGCCGCTCACTAATGGATGTACCGGAAGAACTGGATACGGGCGAAATTCCTAAAGATTTAGATCTGCCACCTACCATGGCAGGAGTCGAACTTGAAGAAGAAAAGGAAAAACGCCAGGTCGCTTCGGATAGTGACGAGGAGGTATCCGCGGCAACAAAACTTACAATCAATAGTGAAATTATCTCGCAACCAGACAACACGAAATTGCTTATCGTAAAAGCAGACATCGATACGGTTTGGCCGCGGGTTGCTACGGCTGTGAAGAAAATAGGATTTAAGATCGACGACAGTAACCGGGGTAAATTTTATTATTCCATATCCCGTGAATTCGAAAGACTGCAAACCTTCCAGGATCCTTCCAAACCCGTGGAGATGGATCTAGAAACTCCCAAGGAGGAACATCTCATCTACGTCGAGCCGGGGGAAGCGCATATCGAAATTACTGTACGGAATCAGAAAAGTGAAATCGAGGGGACTGTGTTGGCTGAGCAGTTATTGCGGCAAATTAAAAACTACATTGAAGAGCCCTAACTTGATGCTGCCCATAGAAAGGGGGTGAACTAACGTGCGATTCGCTTCATTGGGTAGCGGCAGTCGTGGTAATTCGCTGGTGGTGCAGCATCAAAAAACCACCGTACTGATCGACTGCGGTTTTTCCATCAAAGAAGTAAAACGCCGTCTAGCAAGTCTGCAGCTAGAGATTGACGCCATAAATGCCATTGTAGTTACACACGAGCACACGGACCACATCAGCGGCGTTGGAGGATTGGCAAGGAAATTCCGCCTGCCGGTGTATTCCACCCGAGGTACATGTATGGCCGCACCTTGGGGGGAGATCCCGGAAGAAAATCATATTACACCCGATCAGTCCGTCGCTATTGGCGAGTTGGAGTTTTGGCCTTTTCCTGTGCCGCATGATGCCAGGCAACCGTGCCAATACGTGATTAGTAATGGTGACTGCCGGCTGGGAATTTTAACGGATACCGGCAGTATTACGCCGCATATAACCTCGCAAATGACGAAATGTGACGCTATGGTGCTGGAGTGCAATCACGACTTAGACCTGTTGTATAACAGTGACTATCCGGAGCACTTAAAACAGCGTATTACCAGTTATTATGGTCATTTGAGTAATCAACAAGCTGCTGATTTAATCCGTACCGTGGATGCATCGCGGTTAAAGCATCTAATAGCGGCGCATTTAAGCGAAAAAAACAACACATCTTCGCTTGTACGGCAAGTGTTGAGCGATGCGATGAATTGCAGCAGTGACTGGATTAACGTAATTGATCAAAACCAAGGCCTAGGTTGGCGCGATGTTTAACTTTATCGATATGGGAAAATGCTATGAACAAACTTGAACAACTGTATTCCGGTAAAGCCAAATCGGTGTATTTGACCGATGAGCAAGACAAGCTGATTTTGCACTTTCGCAATGACACTTCGGCGTTTGACGGTGAGAAAATGGAAAAGCTGGAGCGCAAAGGCGAAGTCAACAACCGGTTTAATGCGTTTATTATGCAAAAGCTGGAAGAGGCGGGAGTGCCTACCCATTTTGAAAAATTGTTGTCAGCAGAAGAGTCATTGGTCAAACGCCTGCAAATGATTCCGGTAGAATGCGTTGTGCGCAACATAGCGGCGGGCAGTTTGTGTAAGCGCCTCGGTGTGCAAGAAGGGCTCGATTTGCATCCTCCGACGTTTGAGTTTTTTCTCAAAAACGACGCCTTGCACGACCCGATGATTAACGAATACCACATACGCGCTTTTGGATGGGCGACTGACGATCAGATCACTGCGATGAAAAATCTTACCTTCAGTGTCAACGATGTGCTAAAGAAACTGTTTTTGGATGCCGGTTTGTTGTTGGTGGACTATAAACTTGAGTTTGGCGATTTCCATGGGCAAACTGTATTGGGTGACGAGTTTACCCCCGATGGCTGCCGTCTGTGGGATGCAGAAACCCGAAAAAAACTCGACAAAGACCGCTTCCGTCAAGGATTGGGCGGTGTAGTGGAAGCCTATGAAGAAGTGGCGCATCGTCTGGGTGTGACGTTGAGCTGATGTACTATATTCGATTCCGCTTGCTTGAGTGAATATCCATGACATTGAGACAGTTTAGTTCTGCCTGCACACTGGTCATTGCGCTGATGGCCAGTATTACTGTAAATGCTACTGAGCTAAAATTGGTGGCTGATGAATGGCCGCCATTTACATCAGAAAAGCAAGGACAACGAATCGCAGTTGATCTGGTGCAAACCGCGTTGCAGAACGCTTCGGTAGATGCCAAAGTTCACATTGTGGCGTGGCAGGAAGTATTAAGCGGAGTCAAAGCCGGTAAATACGATGCCATTGTGGGTGCATGGAAGACACCCGAAAGGGAGCAATACTTGTTATTTTCTCGGCCATACATGGAAAACCGCATTATGCTTATCGGCCGGCAGGACAACAAAATCGAATTCGGCAATATCGCACAACTCAAGGGAAAAAATGTTGGCGTTGTCTCCGGCTATGCTTATGGTGATGAGATAAACAACAACAACGATATCAAAAAAATTCCGGATGTCACTGACGCTGATAATATAAAAAAGCTTTTAAAAAATGAAGTCGATTTTATCCTTGCTGATTCACTGGTGGCACAAGCCATCAAAGAGCATTTGCCAGACGATGTTACCAACAAACTCAAAATATACGATAAAGAAGTCGTCACTCAGAGTTTATTTTTTGCGGTGCGTAAAAATCACCCGGACGCAAAAGGCTTGTTGGATAAATTTAACAACGCTGTAGAGCAGATGATTGCAGACGGTACTTACAATAAAATTCTGGGATTTACTTGGTTATTGGCTGACAGCAATTCTGATGGAGTGTATGAGTATATTGTTGGTAATAACTTACCTGCGGTGAATTACGACCCTGCCGAGCAACAAGCCGGTTACAGTTTGTTTGGCAGTGAACCCTTGAACGCCAGTTCCTCGGAAAATGCACCTGCTCTGACTAAGAAACCGGTGCTGAAATATAGGGTATTAAATCAGGAGTACAATTCCTGGGGAGAAGCCAAGCAAGCCATAGACCAAGCTCGCGAGGAGGGGGTAGCTCCCTATGAAGATACCTCAGGGACTTTTGACTTTCTGATAGGCAAGTTTTAATCTAGATTGGCAAATAGTGAATGCTCAAATTATCAAGCAATCCCTGGTTTTATCAAAATAAAATAGATTAACAACGCGAACGCACTTAAATAAATCCAACGTGCATGCACGTCTATACGCCGCGCCAAGTCGCTGCGTTGTTTATTGACAAGACGGCTGACGTAAATCACTTCACCGAAAGAAGTAAATACCAGAATCGTCGCCGCCAAAACCATTTCATCCATACGGGTCAGATAGGCAACTTGCGGCAAACCCTGGCGCAGACCTAATAAAAACGCCACTAAAGTAAATACAGCCGCAGTGGAAATCCCGATTTGCGGACCAAAGGATTCCGGGTCCAGCCAAAACACGCTGCTAGCCATCAACACGATAAAACACAAAGGCACCACAAACTTCCAGATGTAGTATCCAGCCTTACGCTTTATGGTGAGATAGTGATTTAATTGACTAAATTCTTCACCGCCCGCACTAACTACAGGACTATCTGGATCGCTGGCATTGGAGACAATACTCCATCCTGCCGATTCGATACCATCCAACCGGCCAGTAAGCGTTTTATTGATTTCAAACACCACATCTTTTGGCCCGTAATCAAACGACGCAAATCGCATGGTTAACTTTTGTTGATCGAAAGGAAACTCGTGTAAATCGAACGATGACGAAAAATTGGTTTGTAGTCGTAAATAATAATTCACTCCCCCGGAATCATCGATGTTCAGTTTTTCAAAAAAAATTTTACTGGGATCTCTAACGTTTAGCACCCGAATGTTTGGATTCCAAATACCATCTAGATTTAAACGGCAATCGTCAAGCGAGTAGCCTCTAGCTTCCGCGCTGAGCCTGGGATCCAGCCAAAATGCATCAATCGTGTAATCGAGTTTAAAACTTTCTTTGATTTCATCCAGTTCAATAATGTCAATGATGTAAATTCCTAGGGAAACTTTAACCGGTGTTTCGCCCGACTTAGGTGGAGTTGTTGTCATTGACTTTGGAATTGCACACTCGTTGTCGCTGAAAACTAAAGTGGGTGCGACCAACAGGCCTAAAGCGAGGCTTGTGATAATTATTGCCTGAACTCGCGATTTTAAAAGTTTGCTGAATGTCATTTCTTATTGCTCCTGACTATCTTCGCGATGAGATGCTTGTTGACCCACCAGTCTGGCGATCAAAACCGCTAGATAAAGCTGTCCGAAAATCGCTTCCATCGCCGCTAACGCCTTCACTTGCCGGGCTTTGGGGGTAATGTCGCCATAGCCTAAGGTACTTAATGTGACAAACGAAAAATAAGTAAATTGAGCCGCGCGTATATGCGGATTTTCGGCATGTTCCTTAATATCGATATTTGCGAATGAATGCGGTTGTGCGATGTCTTGCAGAGCATACACATTGGCCCATAACAATCCGATAAACAAATACACGCAAATAGCACCGGCTACGGTTTCACGGGTGATTTTTGTCGCATTAAATACTGTTTTTAAAATTGCGGTAGCGACTACGCCTATAAAAACAATCTCGAATAAATTTGCAATCACTTCCAATTGGGTGTTACCGGTCCAATACGAGCCCCAACTGCTGGCTATAGCCACAACACCGATGAACCCACTGGTTAAGACGAGCTTAGGATTTTCGCTGATAACAGAAAGGGCGGTAAAAAATAGTATCGATAAAATGATATCGGAGAGAAAATTGATTTCGAAATACGGTACCACTACAAACAATCCAACTAGCATCAACAACAAAAATTGAAAGCGAATCCGTTGTATTTTGAACAGTGAGGTGATCATGATCGGAACCTACTAGTTTTGGCGTGTTGTTGGAGGTTGTTGGTCTGTACTATTTTTACCATTCAATGCTTTACGAATCATAGGGTATAAAAGCCATGACAGCTCCCACAACCAAGGTCCGATGAACGCAAAGGGAATAGTAATCAACGCAGTGGCTGGTTCAGAAAAATTGCGCTTACGAATTTGCAGGGCTTTATCCATGGAAATGTCATTGGATAGCAAACCGTGATTCATGGCGTAGCGCCAACTGGAATAGGAGAATATACCCATTAATACCGCCATGACACTTTCGAACGTACGTGCATCAGGGGCGTTTTCGTAGTTGAGACCTACGCCGATAGCGTAGAGGAACAATAACAATGAAAACACCTGGAATAATGAGATGCTGGTATGAATGACATCAGTGTGATCCAAATAGTTAAATAATTCGTTATTTTGTACCCAATAAATGATCACGATTATCAATGCCAATACGGGCACGACAAAAGCGGGCCATTGGTCCAGCAACATGTCGAGTTATGTCAACAAGCGGATTAGAGGCTGGAGCATCTTTTCCCGGCTCCACATAAAAAGTCAAGTTTGACTGTTAATGTTATTAGTCTTATAGAGGTATAGATGAC
>Ga0209536_100009807_pt1 | contig 14199 bp, 14 predicted proteins | sample DeeMarSeWOR28_12_FD_187461 | JGI IMG/M metagenome (GOLD analysis project Ga0209536, IMG submission 187461) | Marine sediment microbial communities from White Oak River estuary, North Carolina - WOR-2-8_12 (SPAdes) (version 2) | ecosystem: Environmental > Aquatic > Marine > Intertidal zone >...
CTTTTTCCCGTCAAATGAGAAATTTTTCATTTCATTTTCCCCTTTTTAAGAATTCTAATCATTAAACAGACCTTTTTATCAATAAATATTTGGTATGCAGATTGAAGTGCAATTTGTGAAAAATATACTATACTTGTTTATAATATAGCTAGGTTGCTTTATAAGTTAGTATTGTAATTAATAATTTAAAAATAAGAGAGGAAAGGGGATCATATAATGGCATTAATGATCACTGAGGAATGCATCGATTGTAATGCATGCGAAATTGAATGCCCCAATAATGCAATTTATACTGCAGGTGTAACATGGGACTACAATGGCGAAGAGCATGAGGCTCTAAGTATGGATCGAACCTATATTGCTACGGAAAAATGTTCGGAATGTGTTGGTTTTTATGACGAGCCACAGTGCATTCCGGCATGTCCAAGCGATGCTATTGTGCCTGATCCAGATCATCAATACACACACGAAGAACTTCTTGCTAAAAAAGAACAGCTTGATTTAATTGGAAGATAACTAATTAATTGAATTATTCTAAAAAGAAAGGGAGCTAAGCTCCCTTTTCTATTTTAAAAAACATAATCAATTGTTCTTTTTATAAAATAAAATGTCATCACTCCCGACGCCCCGAGTTTAATAAAAATCATAAATATACTCGCAAAAAATGTAACACTTCCAATTTTAAGGGCTTCCCCTTCTTCTTTACCAGCGATAAGTTCACCAAGTACTGCTCCAATAAACAAGCCTAATATCATCCCGAAAGGCGGGAAAAATATAATCCCAATTATCATCCCGATGATGGAACCCCAAATACCAAAGCTGCTTGCTTTATAAACTTTTGCACCCATAATCGGCAGAACATAATCCAGCACAGTTATGACAATTGTAATTCCTCCCCATAGAAAATAAAAATCAGTCGCAAAAGCATTTTGAACTGCCAACTCCAAAAGTAGTAGTGAAAGAAAATTCAAGGGAGGACCCGGAATGGCAGGTACGATGCAGCCCATCAATCCAACAACTGCTATAAGCAAACCCAAAATAATTAATAATGCTTCAATCATTTTTTCTTTTTCCTTTTCTTCTTCTCTTCTTTCATACAATATTTTCTTATTACTTCGTAAGCTTCGAAGAAACCAAGTTCTCCCGCACGGTTTAGGTCGTCACACGCATTATCTTTTAAGTTAATATTTGCGTAACAAATTCCCCTGTTATAGTAAGCGTTTCCATTATCAGGCTGCAAACTAATAATTTTAGTATAATCTGCAGCAGCACTTAAAAACTCGCCTGCTCCAACCTTTAACTCACCACGGAGAAAATAGTACTCTATATTAGAGGGATTCAGAATTATCGCTTTAGAATAATCATCAATTGCCGGTTTAATCATTCCAATCTTGGCAAACTCTTTAGCACGGTTAAAATATGCAAGTTCATCTTTACTGTTTAATGATATTGCAGATGTAAAATCGAATATTGCTTTTTGATATTCTCCCACTCCCGACCAAAGATCGCCACGGTTAACAAATACTTTTGCATTTGCTGAATCATAAGAAATTGCCTTTGAGTAATCTTTAATTGCTTTCTCAAAATTGCCCGATAAAGCTTGCGTATATCCGCGGTTAAAGTACAATGTTGAATTTGTGGAGTCAAATAAAAGCGCTTCATTAAAATCGCTTATAGCATTATAGTAATCTTTTAATTCTATGAACATCAATCCCCTGTTCTTATAATATTTCATGTCGGGATCTAATTTAATTGCAGTCGTGTAATTTTTTATTGCTTCTTCGCTAAGATTAAGCTTTGCTTTTGCATTCCCCCGCCAGTAATAAAGCTCCGCATTTACCGGGTCTTCCCATATCGCTCTTGTAAAATATTCAACAGCGGTTCTGTATCGTCCATTGTAGTAACTTTCCAATCCCAATTCATATTTAGTTAACAGCGAAGATGAACAACTTAGCATTAGCAGGTTTAATGGAATTAAAAGTAATGCTGCAAATAATAATTTTATCTTTTCTACCAGCATACTGCAATTTTACTGATTTAGTATTAAATATAAAATCAATATATTTTAACTTTATTTTAAGTTTGGATTTTAAAGTATAATAGCAGAGGAAATTATGGATTTAATATTGCTCATAACAGGTTTGGTTCAAATTCTTCTTTCATTGTTTTTAGGGATACTTTTTGTTTATTCGGCGTCAAAGGTTTTTCAAAGATTTACGAGGGGTATCAATGAAACCGAAGAACTAAAAAACAACAACATTGCTGTTGCAATTCTTAATGGTGCGATTATCCTTGCAATAATCCTGGTTGTCAGGAATTCTATTGAGACAGCTATAACTATCTTCAGCAATACACTTCGCAATCCTGAAGCAGTAATAATTACTTATGTAAAAACAGCATTCTTAATGCTTGGGCATATTGTGCTGGCAGGAATAATTGCATTTGCTGCCGTTTATATTGCACTTCTGATTTTTATGCGTCTTACAAAAGATCTTGATGAGTTAAAAGAAATAAAAGAAAACAACATTGCGGTAAGCATTTTCCTTTCGGTGATAATAGTAGCAATTGCTCTATTACTTGAGCCGGGATTGCGCACATTACTTGACGCACTTATCCCGTTTCCACCTGTTTCTTTTATTGATATAGGCGGCTGAAAATGGCTGCCCGATTTTATAGGCGGAAGTCATCCCGCAGCGGCTGCTTAAAAGGTGTATTTGGCGGATGTTTTTCACTGCTCATTTTTTTTATCTTAATAATTTCAATGCTATCATCAATTGAATTCCCGGAATTTGATTTCGGTTATGGCGAAAAAGTGAATTACACAATTGAGATGGACAGTTTAACAACTGAAAAGATTATTAACGCATCATTCTCGTGGAAGTTTGTGAGCAACACACTAGCAAAGAAGAATTACAATCTCACATTTAGGTTATTGGCAAATGAAGTAAGAAAAGCAGTTAGTTTGATAGATCGGATAAGCGGAATGACATTTGAGGAGTTAGGGCTTGATCCGCGTTACGAGTATAGAGATCCTGAAATTCAAGCGCAATACGTTTGGGCAAGGATTTATCAAATTGTTTACGAAAGATCATCTCCACAATTAAAAACTATTTCAGAAGGATTTAATGAAATATTTAGAAATGAAAATATGCCGGATAACGATAAATTATTATTTGTTATTTCATTTGTTCAGAATATAAAATATGACCGTCCGGGCGGAACACTCGATCTTTTTTCCCCGTTGGCTACTTTGTCAAAAAAGTTTGGAGATTGTGATTCGAAAGCAATTCTTTTATACGTTCTGTTAGAAAGAATGGGAATCGATTGTGCAATGATGTGGAGCCAAAAGTATAAACATGCAATGCTCGGTGTTAATATTTCAACCCGCGGGAATTATAAAATCTCCAACGGAAAGAAATACTACTTTCTCGAAACAACATATCCGGGCTGGACAATTGGTGATTTGCCGCCTGATTTTAAGAATAAAAGGTTCTGGTTTATTAATGAAGTTGACTCAAAAGAAACAATGGTTCGAAATAAAGAAAAATCCAAGATCAATGAGCGTGAAGAAAGTTCCAAACGGGAATCCAAGCCTACACCTGCTGCTCCTTAGTATTTAGTTTGACAGGTGGTGCAATTATAGCAGGTCCCGCAAAATGTATTGCAATAGTAAGTGTGTGTAATGATTTGGCAACAGGTATTCAAAACTGTTTAAGTTAGAAAATATTCTGTAATAATTTCAGCATCGGTAATTGGCTCATTGGAAAATGATGAAGTAGAAAGATCAGCAACTTTTGTCGTAAGCCGTTCGGCAGCATCTTTAACTTCCTTCGGAACTGTATCCTCCGATTGAATACTTCTTAGTTGATTCATTGCAGAATCGCCGTAGCTATCGCGCGGATTATTTTGAAGCCAAAAGGAGATGGCATTTCCGCAAGCACGCCTGGCGCAAACTCTTACCATACCAATATTGCCTTCTTCCAAAGCTTTTTTAGCTCTACTTAGTTCAGAATTAATATTTATAAGTGTAATTTCTTTAATCATAAATCGTTCCGCTATCTTATATTATCAAAACTTTAAGATCAATCAAAATAAGCTGGTTTTTGAGGATCTTTAAGGTGTGCGAGAATTTCATTTATGTGTGTATCGTTTGTCCTGTTAAGCGATAGTGGCGGAAGATCATCAAAATTAAAAAAGCTCACACCACACGTTTCATCACTAGTGGCAGCTTCACCTCCAATAAACTTGCACAGAAATACAATTTTGAAAGCATGAAACAATTCCAACTGTCCACCTAAACGATTTGCATCAAATACACCGATTACTTTTATAGGCTTTACATCGTAACCACTTTCCTCTTTTGTTTCTCTAATTGCCACCTCCGAAGGAATATCTCCAACATCAGCCCAGCCGCCGGGCATCGCCCATCTTTCGTCGGAACGTTCCTGAACTAATAGAATTTTATCATCTTTTATTACTGCGGCTCTTATATCAATTTTAGGCGTTGCATACCCCGGCTGCTTCATCATCACTTTTTCTACGGCTTTTTTTTCAAGCGAAGTATGATGCTCAACTATTTCTGCGGTTAATTCAGTTAATCTGTTGTAACGCTTTCTTTCATAATCAGTAACGGCAAATGCTAAGCCTGTTTGGCTAAGCTGCTGAATTTCCCTTGCCCATTCACGCCATTGGGGGATTTTATTTTCATTCTTCATACTTATAATGGTTTTATAATACTAATTGTTCCTTTGTGTTCTAAGTGTCTAAGTGGTAATTTTTTTTACAACTCATGCACTAAGACCACGTAGTTTCACCAGGAAGTTAAAATGGATTTGTTGCCCATACTGTAACTTCGGGGATGAATCCCCTGTCATCCATTTCTAACGTGGATATAATTGTATGTGCAATTTCTTCACTTCTTAATTTATTAGATACTTCTTCACGCTCAACTCTTTCGCTGTTTCCAAAAGCAGTAGTAACCTCGCTGGGATTTACAAGAATAACCCTTACATTATATTTTCTTAAATCTGCCTGCCAGCATTGTGTCATTCCTCTTAGTGCAAATTTAGATGAAGCATAAACTGTTCCGCTCGCATATCCTTTTAAAGCAGCAGTTGAAGCGATGTTTATTATGTTACCGTAATTCTGCTTTTTAAATATCCGTGCGGCTTTGCTTCCCATCATAGCAGCACCAAAAACATTTACATCATAAACATTGTGAAAGGCTTTCATATCAAGCTCGCTTATTTCTCCCCACCCGCCGCCAATGCCTGCATTGTTTATTAAGCAATCGAGTTTACCGAATTTCCCGAGTAATAAATCGTATGTTTTATTAACGTCTTCTTCTTTAGCTGCATTGGCAAGAATCGGGAAAGCACCTATTTTATTAGCAACTTTTTCAAGTTTAGATTTATCCCTTCCTGTTATAGCAACCTTTCCTCCCTTCTCCGCCAGCATTTTTGCTGTGGCTTTACCAATCCCCGCACTTCCGCCTGTTACTAAAAATACCGAGTCTTTTATGTTCATTTTATTCTCCAATTTAAAGATTAAGTACGGCAAATTTAACTATGTCTGATACAAGACAAAAACACTATTTTTTAATTTGAATTCAAATCTTTTTAGTTAAATTAGCACCAAATTAAATTATAACGATAAGAATAGAATAAAGAATGAGAGATTCATATTTATCAACTACAAAGGATGTTTATAAAAAGGCAGCTCTAATGCCGGATAAAGGATTGTGCTGTACAACTACTCCCGTTTGGCAATTACCGGAATTAAATATTCCTGAAAAGATGCTTGAGATGAATTACGGTTGCGGCAGAACTGTTAACCCGAGAGATCTCGTGGACAATCCCTCCATAGTTTATGTTGGTGTGGGCGGCGGAATGGAAGCGCTGCAATTTGCTTACTTCAGCAGAACGAAGAATGGAGTAATTGGAATCGATCCTGTTACAGAAATGATAAATGCCTGTAGAACCAATTTATTAGAAGCTGAAAAAACAAACAACTGGTTCAACTAAGATTTTGTTGATCTTAGAGATGGTGATGCATTAAGCTTGCCGATAGAAGATAAAACGATTGATGTAGCCGCACAAAACTGTTTGTTTAATATCTTTCATGATGAAGAACTTAATACCGCATTAAAAGAAATGTATCGTGTTTTAAAACCTCACGGAAGACTCGTTCTTTCCGATCCTGTCTGCGAGCAAAGAATGCCGGAGAATTTGAAAAATGATGAAAGACTCCGTGCATTTTGTTTAAGTGGTGCTATTCCATTAAACGCGTATTTAGAAAAACTGACTACATTAGGTTTTGGAACGATTGAAGTAAGAGCAAAAAGACCTTACCGTTTACTCGATCCAAAACATTATGATACGAACGAATTAATTTTTATCGAGAGCGTTGAGATCCGCGCAATAAAAGAACCATTACCCAAAGACGGCGCATGTATTTTTACAGGGAAGACAGCAATTTACTATGGTGTTGACGAATTATTTGATGATAAAAAGGGACACGTGTTATTACAAAACGAACCGCTTTCAATATGCGATAAAACTGCAGGTGCTTTAAAATCATTAGCAAGAGATAATATTTTCATTTCTGAATCAACTTATTTTTATGATGGCGGTGGTTGCTGTTAATTATTCTTGAGAGCATCGCAGTTCCTCTGTCATTCCTAACCTGCCTTCCGGAAGGCAGGCTTGATTGGGAATCTTCCCGTATTATTGAGATTCCCGCTTATGCGTGAATGACGCTTCTTCTATTATACAAAGTTATCTCTCTCAGGTTGGTCTCCATAATATTGGAATTCGTTAAATCTATCCACTCATCAAACTCAAATTGAATTCCTTCTAGAGTTTCTCTAAATTTTGATATGAATTTTCCTAAATCTTCATTATCCAACCATTTCCATTTCAAAGGTGCTGTTATGTTCAAAAAGATTTCCATTATTTTCCTTGCAGTTTTAATCACATCAACTTCTATCTTCGCACAAAATGATGACGAAGAAAAAGATAAGAAGAAAGATCCTTATTCTTCATCAACTTTTAACGGTTTAAAATTCCGCTTGCTGGGTCCGGCTATTACCTCCGGGCGTGTTACAGATTTTGCTGTTAATCCAGACAATTATCACGAGTTTTATGTTGCTGTTGCATCTGGAAATGTCTGGAAGACTACAAACTCAGGTACAACATGGGTGCCGATATTCGATAAATATGGTTCATACTCAATTGGCTGCGTTACACTCGATCCAAATAATCATAACGTGGTTTACGTTGGAACAGGTGAGAATAACAGTCAGCGTTCTGTTTCCTGGGGCGATGGAATTTACAGATCTGAAGACGGTGGAAAGAGTTTTAAAAATATTGGATTGAAGAAGTCAGAGCATATTGCTAAAATCCTGGTTGATCCAAGAGATTCAAAAGTAATTTATGTTGCAGCTCAAGGACCACTTTGGGGAGCCGGCGGTGACAGAGGATTATATAAATCTACTGATTACGGTGCAACATGGGATTCCGTTCTTTACATAAGTGAAAATACTGGTGTTACCGATGTTGTAATGGATCCGAGAAATCCGGATGTTCTTTATGCAGCATCTTACCAGAGAAGACGGCATGTTTGGGTTTTACTTAACGGCGGACCGGAAGGTGCAATATATAATTCAACAGATGCTGGTAAGACATGGAATAAGCTTAAGTCCGGTTTGCCCGGGGGCGATGTTGGGAGAATTGGCCTTGCAATTTCCCCGGTTAATCCTGATCATGTTTTTGCGATAATTGAAGCCCGGGGAGATAAAGGAGGTTTCTACAAATCAACAAACAGGGGAGCATCGTGGAATAAAACAAATGATTATAAAACAACAAGTGCTCAATATTATAATGAAATATTTTGTGATCCGAAAGATGTGAATAAAATATACTCCCTTGATACACGAAGCAAAGTGTCAACTGATGGTGGAAGTACATTCACTAATATTGGTAACAAGGCAAGACATGTAGATGATCATGCATTATGGATTAACCCGGATAATACGGATCACTTTTTAATTGGTGGTGATGGAGGAATTTATGAAACATTTGACGGCGCTAATACGTGGCTGTTCAAAAGTAATCTCCCCATAACACAATTCTACAGAGTAAGCGTTGATAACTCGGAACCATTTTACTGGGTTTATGGGGGTACACAAGATAATAATAGTATGGGTGTTCCTTCACAAACAATTAATAATGAAGGTATAGTCAATGCTGATTGGATTCCTACTCTTGGTGGAGATGGTTACGAATCTGCAATTGATCCTGTTGATCCAAATATTGTTTATGCGCAGTATCAATATGGCGGACTTGTTCGTTACGATAAGAAGAGCGGAGAATATATAAGTATTAAGCCGCAGGCAGGAATTAATGAAGAGCCGTTAAAGTGGAATTGGGACACTCCATTGATTATTAGTCCGCATAAACATACACGTTTATACTTTGCCGCAAATAAATTATTTAAAAGTGAAGACCGCGGTAACAGCTGGGAAGCCGTAAGTCCAGATCTTACAAGAAAAATTGACAGGAATAAACTTGAAGTGATGGGAAAAGTGTGGAGTGTTGACGCGGTAGCAAAAAATGCATCCACATCATTCTACGGAAACATAGTGTCTCTGACAGAATCACCCTTAGTTGAAGGATTGATTTATGCTGGAACCGACGATGGTTTAATACAAATAACTGAAGATGGTGGTGTAACCTGGAAGAAGATTGAAAAGTTTCCGGGAGTTCCCGATATCACTTATGTAAGTTGTCTTTATGCATCGTTGCATGACCCAAATACAGTGTATGCTTCATTTGATAATCATAAGCGTGCGGATTTTAAACCGTATGTTTTAGTCAGCAGGGACCGCGGTAAGAGTTGGCAGTCTATCTCAGGTGATTTGAAAGAACCACATGTAGTTTATTCAATAATTCAAGATCACGTTAAACCTGAACTTATGTTTGTCGGAACCGAATACGGTGTATTCTTTACAATTAATGGCGGGCAGAAATGGATACAACTAAAGGGCGACTTACCTACTATTGCTGTGAAAGATATTGACATTCAAAGAAGAGAAAATGATCTGGTGCTTGGAACATTTGGAAGAGGATTTTATGTGCTTGATAATTATGCACCTATAAGAGAAATCGATGAAAAAAATCTTGAAGAGCAGGAGAATATTTTATATCCTGTTAAAGACGCTTTAATGTTTGTTAAACGTAGAGGTACTTTTGGAGGTGTGGGCACATCATTTTTCAAAGCAGATAATCCCCCATTTGGTGCAACTTTCACCTATTACATAAAAGAAGCACCTAAGACAATGAAAGCACAAAGGCAGGAAAAAGAAAAGGAATTAATTAAAGAAGATAAACCTGTATATTATCCCAGCTGGGACGAACTTAGAATGGAAGATAGAGAAGAGAGACCTTTCCTGCTTTTTACAATCTCGGATGAAAATGGAAACGTTGTAAGAAAATTAAAAGAAGATGTTAAATCCGGAATAAACCGGATTACATGGGATTTAAGATATGCAAATACAAATCCTGTTAAAACTGTAACAGGCAAAAATGAAAGCGGATCACCTGTTATGCCCGGAAAGTATTTTGTTACTTTATCAATGTCTATTAATGGAGTTTTAACAGAGATAGCCGGTCCACAGGAATTTGAAGCTAACGTTCTGCAAAATTCAACCCTGCCTGCAAAAGATCGCGGAGAGCTTGTATCATTCCAGAAAAAGTTCTGGGAGTTCAACAGAGCTGTAGAAGGCGCACTAAATTCAACCCGGGATCTTAAAGAAAAAATGGATGTGATTATTTATGCAATTAAACAAACCCCCGAAGCTCCAAACAACTTAATGGACGATGCATTAAGAATAAAGAGTGAAACAGAGGATATTCTTCAGCATCTTTACAGAGATGAAACAATCGCAGGACGAAATGAACCAACTGTTCCAACAATTTATGACAGATTAAACGAGATTGCCTGGGGGTTATGGAAAACCACTTCATCACCAACTCAAACTCAAAGAGATAACTACAAAGCTGCCTCGGAAGAATTTGATCCGATTCTTACACAATTAAAAAGATTGCTTGAAGTTGATTTGTATAATCTTGAAACACAAATGGAACAATACGGTGCACCGTGGACACCGGGAAGAGTTCCCGGATGGAATAGAGATTAAAAATTAAGGCGATCGCAAGATCGCCTTTTTAATTCATTAAGAATTTAACTGAACTTTTTCTGAATCTCAAACCATTAAAGAATAAAAACTAAAATTAATTCCCGGGGAACAAATCTGCTATCATTTCATCAAGATCATTTTCTTAATTTCAATAAAAGAACCTGCCTTAATCTGATAGAAATAAACGCCACTTGGTACGTTTTCTCCATTCCATTCTAATTCATAAGTGCCCGCTTGTTTTTGTTCGTTAACCAAAGTTGCTACTTCATTTCCTAAAACATCAAACACTTTAACTATCACGTTGGATGATTGAGGGATTGAGTATTTTATTTTTGTAACCGGGTTAAACGGGTTAGGGTAGTTTTGTGAAAGTGAAAATGCTGATGGAGTGATTTCTATTTCTATCCCGAAGGCATTCGGGAAGTATTCAAAACTGCCATCAAAGTCTATTTGCTTTAATCTGTAATATAGTTTGGATGCTTCAATATCTGACAAATTATCTGAATAAAAGTACTGCTGTGGTTCAGATGTTGTCCCTTTTCCTTCTCTAAAACCAATCGTTCTCCAATTTCCTTTATCTATGCTTCTCTCAATTTCAAAGCCGTAGTTATTTAATTCCGTTGCAGTTGACCAATTAAGAGTAACAACATTCGCTTCAATAGAAGATGAAAATGAAATAAGTTCTACAGGGATTGTACCTGTAGTATCGGTGATATAGCTGTAATAAACATCCTGTTCATTATTAAACGTTGCTGCCCAGGCCAGGGATGCACCGTTACTATCAGAAACCATATGGAAGTAATCACCCATCTTATTCTGCTGCGGCCAGCCAACGTGAGGATTGAAAGAATCTGACAGTTTTTCATTTAGCGACCAGGTCGCCCCTCCGTCTTTCGAATTTGAGTAATATAAAGCTGAGTTATAACTTCCGGGATTGTCACGGGTATCCAGCCATATTACATCAATACGTCCGGTTGGAGCAACAGACATAGTACCGAACCACTGATATGCTGAAGTACTAAGATCATCATTAACTCTAACTGGTAAACTCCAGGTAACACCACCATCTGTACTGCGGGCAAACATAACATCTGCCGGATCAGGATTAGAATTTCGTTCAACTGTGCATAATAAGTAAACATTGCCATGATAAGGACCGTTGGAAGTGTCAACCGCTATTGATGTTTGTCCTCCAAGGCCACCAGGATTAGGACCAATGCCATAGGTAATAAAGCCGTCGAGATTTACATTTGTTGACATATCCCATATTACCGGTTGGCCGGAAATCTGTGCATTTGTAGATTTAGCAACCACGAAATCGAATGAGCCGGATGCACCTACATAGAGGCTGCCGTTGGGTCCTACCATAAGCGTACCCCAGGAAGGGTCATCGGGGATTGTAATACAGTTTTCGAAACTTCCGCCGCCATCAGTCGAGCGTGTAAAAAACCCGGGATATCAGGTGCTGAAAAAACTGGTCCAAAAGGCGTAGATGTGTCCGTTACCGGGACCAGAGGTTTTATCTATCGTCATCCACTGCTTGTCTCCTCCATGGGCATCCGTACCGCCGTCCCAGGATGAACCACCATCACTTGATTTAAAAACTTTACAATAATAGTCCGGGTTGTTTGTTAAACTGTTATAGTAAAAATTTCCATAAATATCATAATCCAATACAGGATCAGAGCGAAATATACCAGGCTCGATTACACCCGGGAAAGTCCAGGTCTGGCCGCCGTTTGTAGTAAATCCATACCCCGCCTGGCGGAAATTACTACTGACTGTATTGAACTGCCGCCATCCTATCACCATCTTATTCCGATCATTTGGATCAACAGCAATTGATGTTTCATTTGCAGCATCTCCAACTATATTTTGCCCGTTCCCATCAACATTTACCTGTACAGTAGTAATATTATTCAATGAATAATTATAAGCAGGTGATCTTCCCTGATTTTCCCTTGAAACCGGGATATAATCATCATCCTTAATTTCCTGATGTGCTCTAGGGTCTGGTGGCTTATCTTTTTTTCGTTCTTTTTGTTGAGAAAAAATTAGATTTGGTGAGATGAGAAAAACTATAGTAAGAAAAAAAGCTAACCTGATAACATTATTAAATTTCTTTTTTTCAAATTTGTAATCCATATTACTTCTCCAAAATTAGATATCGGAAGTTTATAATTTTTATTGCACTAATTTACAAATATTATTGTTGCTCTATTTCAAAATGATAATACTAAATATTTGTATAAAACCAGAAGCCTTAAAACAGGCGCTTACATTATTTTTGCCCTCCTATTAAATCCAACTTTTCTAAAATCCTCACCATTGCAAGCGTATCAAGTTTACAGTATTCTAAGAGCTGCTCTCTGGTTTCGGCAATTATCATCATATCGGTTTCATTTTGCAGACTCTCAAATGCAATTGATGCAAGTCCGCCCTCATTTATTTCCAGCTTATCGTAACTCAATTCGGGTATAAGCGAGGGCAGTACTGCTTTGATTGAGTAAGAACCTTTCATCTCCGGTGAATAATAATATTTTCTCTGGAAAGGAATCATTAAATCTTTAATTCTTAAAATAAGTTTCTCAATTTCATCTGCGTACTGTGGGAAATCTCTTGCAATTTCTTTAAGTCTTGTTATCTCGAACGATTTATTGTACACAACTATATCCCCTTCTCCTTTAGTATCATTCAACAAACCGTCAATAAACTTGATGCGTGGATCTTCTCCCGCTTCGGCGAGGAATTCAAAATGTTTTAATTCTCCGTCTACTTTTTCTTTTAAATGAATTGAATATTGAAACGGAATTTGTTGGTAAGGTTTTGAATTATCAAACAAGGGAACAGCTGGTTGAAAGGTTTCAAAATCCATAAAGAAATGAGGATAGTTTAAGTCGGAAAGAAAATTTTCAATTACCTCTTCATCAATTAATGGTTCACCTGATTTATAAACTTCGAGCTGAATACGGTTATTTTTATTTAATGAGTAATCATCAGGGACATCTTCAAGTTTAATTATTCCATCATGGTAAAGCTCGTACTTCCTTTTAAGATGCATTCCTGAAAAGTCAAATATAGAATCACCTGTTATATGTTTCCGGCAATAATTAAAAAAGCCGCAAGTATAAGGATTGTGGCAATGCTCGCCAATATCGATATCCGGCATTTCCCTTTTACTTAAAGTACTTTTTAACATCTCAACATTCTCTTTAACAAAATCCTGCATCGGCAGGATAAGATCAAGAACAGATTCAATTATAAAGAGTTCATTCGGATCAAGCTTACCCTTACGAATGTACTGACTATTAATATAGATTATTGAGAAATCATTTATTTCAATTCCGCAATTTGATATTACATAATACTGGAGTGCGGCATCTTTTAAATAAGTTTCTGAAATTGAAGTTGAACTTTTTACTTCGTAGATGTTCCACTTATCTTTTTCTTTTACTATAATATCAGCAATAGAAAGTACTTTATTAAACTGAAATGCTGCTTCAAAAATTATCTTCCCCTCCTGCTGAATAAACTCAGCGGTTTTCTTTAAGCCTTTTTTATAATTCGGTGGCGATCCTGTTGTTGCAACAGTACCGCCGGGGAAAAGCTGTTGGGCAAGTTCGCCAACATCCGTCAGAGTATCAGCAGTAATAGATTATTATGGTCCTACCGATTTTCTGATTATGGATGAACTGCCTAAGGCTTGTCACGATCCAATGGTCCACCTGGATCCCAACTCTCCGGAGAGCCTTTTACTCGGTTGTAATATTGTGGATTGCCCTGAAAAAGTAAAGATGGCAAATCCTGTTACCTATATTACCCCGGACGACCCTCCGTTTTTGATTTTTCATGGTAACAGCGATTGTTCAGTAACTCCAAAATCGAGTATTTTGCTGGAAGAACAGTTAAAAATGCACGGAATTGAAGCTGAATTGCATCTTTTATCTAACGCTGGTCATGGAGGTGATGCGTTTCTGACACCTGATATAAAAGCACTTGTT
>Ga0209536_100009808_pt1 | contig 14198 bp, 12 predicted proteins | sample DeeMarSeWOR28_12_FD_187461 | JGI IMG/M metagenome (GOLD analysis project Ga0209536, IMG submission 187461) | Marine sediment microbial communities from White Oak River estuary, North Carolina - WOR-2-8_12 (SPAdes) (version 2) | ecosystem: Environmental > Aquatic > Marine > Intertidal zone >...
ACAAGGTTTTTCTAAAACTGCGTTGTAACGTATGAACGTTGTAACGTATGAACGTATGAACGTGGGAAGGTGTTAAGTAAGGTGTGAAGGTAGGAATGTTACCGCCGCGACGGCATTCTGATTCCGTATAGTCCGGGTGCAGCTCCCGCCAGATTACGTTCGCACGTTTACACGTTCTCACGTTCTTACATGTTAACGTGAGAGGGATATGTTCCAACCGGAGTGAGACCCGTTATGGCCCGTGATTTATGGTTTGCTTTACTCTTAATGTGCACGGTGGCGGTACAGGCACAGACAAATTCCGCAGCGTCAGAACAGGACCCGGAAGAGAAAACAATGTTCCGCGTTCATGTGGATCTTGTACAGGTGGATGTCACGGTTACCGACTCCAAAGGCAGGCATGTCACTGACCTGACGGCTGAGGACTTCATCATTCTGCAGGACCACAAACCGCGGGAGATCACAAATTTTTCTTTGGTTCGGGTGAAGGATCCGGCAGTCGAAAAGCTTCCCGTACATAAGCCTGCCTCCCGGACGCTTGATGCGCCATCTCCTCCTGACCTTCCACTCATGAACCATGAACCCGACCAGTTTCGACGCAAGATTGCACTAGTTGTCGACGACATGGGAATCTCATGGGAGGGCATGGTATACGTCAGGGAATCGCTCAGGAAGTGGGTGGATGAAGAAATGCAGCCGGGTGATCTTGTAGCGTTGATCCGAACAGGGCTGGGAGTTGGAACGCTGCAACAGTTCACCGGCAGCAAACAAATGCTGTACGCGGCGATCGAACGTGTCGTATACAACGGTCACAGTCGTGTCGGAGTGCACTTTTGTACAGACAACACTCTTGCTGATTCGCAGCAACTTTTGGGAGATCTGGGTATGATCCCCAGTGGCGGAGAAAACAGACGCCACTTGACCCTAGCCTCCCTAGGCTCCATCCAATATGTCCTGGATGGTCTGAAAAATCTACCGGGAAGGAAGAGCCTGGTTCTATTCACGGAAGATCTCTGGATGACCTTCGATCAGGGCCAGGATACTACCGTTGGAGAAAAATTCCAGCGCCTTATCAAAGATGCCAACCGGGCAGCAGTTGTGATTCATACCATTGATTCAAGGGGACTTGTCTCAGGCCTGCAGTGTTCATTGGATGACTATCAATACGCACAGGACGGGATGGTGGCATTGGCCAAGGGGACCGGTGGGCTCTTTGAACACAGCCGTAATGATATCGACGGAGCTTTGTTTGAGGCTGTCAGAGATGGGGATGCCTATTACCTGATAGGTTTTCAACCGGACGCGGAACTGGTTTCGGAAATGCAGTCGGGCAAACGGAAATTCCATTCCATTGAGGTACGCCTGAAACGGCCCGGCTTGCATGTTCGCACACGTTCGGATTTTCTGGGAGCTCTTGACCGTCCTGCGGAACCGGTTACGCAGCGGCAGCGGCTCGAACAGGCCCTTTACTCTCCTTTTAAGGCCGGGACTCTGCCGGTGCGGCTTACAGTTCTGTTTTCACAAACCCGGGAGGGGATTTCCCGTATTACGGCACTTTTGCATTTCGATACAGATAAACTGGGCTTCTCAGAAGCCCCGGATGGCTGGCAGGAAGCGGAAGTCGAAATTATTGCGTCCCTGTTCGATATCGACGGACAACAGCTTGAGTTTGCGGACAGGAAATTGTCTCTCAAAGCTAAAGGGGAGACTTACAAGGATATGGTGAAAAACGGAGTGGTCGTTTATATGAGTGTTCCGGCCAAAAAGGCCGGTGCCTATCAGATGCGGGTGGTGTTGAGCGATACGAAAAACGGTCGGATGGGAAGCGCTATGCAGTTTGTCGAAGTTCCTGATGTCCGGAAGGGGCGCCTGGCTATTTCGGGAATTGCGCTGGCAGCGGAAAAATCCCGATCGGGAGCGAATCAAAAACAGGAGGAGAGGTTGATTACCGGCCGGGAAGTGAATGGGACGACGGCAGTGCGTCTATTCAAGCCGGGAGAGACGATTTCCTGGGGCTACCAGATACTTAATGCCAAGACTCGGGAGGACAAAAGATCGAAGCTGCAGACATACGTCAGGCTGTTTCATGAAGGCAGAGAGGTGTATGTCGCAGAGCCGGCTCTGATTCGCATAGAACCGGATGAAAAATCGGGCCGAATGATAGGGACCGGTCGTATGCAACTGAAGAAGATAATACCTGGAAATTACATCCTGCAGGTGGTGGTGAAGGATATGCTGGCAAAGGAAAAGCATCGGACGGCGGTACAGTCGATAGATTTTGAAGTTCAGAAACCGGAAATTGCAAAAATACCTTAATCCCGGTTCATGAATCGCACTTTTATTGCGTAATGAAACAACCCAGTTAAAGGATGTATGATACGTTCATGCCTATCTGTACCGTTGCGAAATCCTCTGAAAAATGCAGGTTGGGGAAAATATTAAAACAATTCATTGTTCTATCGGAACTATAGTCCGGAAACGGTGTTATAAAGTATCGGGGTATATTTTTCTAAAAAGACTCAAACCGGGGAATTCCTATGTGTCATGTACGTTATGTAAAATTATTCAGGATTATTCTAGTTCTGTTTGCAATGTCAATTGTTCCCTTGAGACACTCCCTGGCCACAGACAGGGATAGTAAGCCTCTTTTTTATACTAGCTTTTCAGGATCGTACAACGATCCCGGCTGGATATTTAAACTGGATACAACCGCCGGATACCGATTAAACAACCACTTCGAAATCACTGCCGGACTGCCCGTGTACTTTATCCAGGTACCCGGCGACAGCCTTGACGACGGATCCGGTTCAAAGAGCGGAATCGGGAATTTTTATGTCGATTTACGATTGATGGCCGAGAGGTCCGGCTTCTATTTCGGCAGCAGTCTGCGTGGCACTGCGCCAACAGGGAATGAAGAAGAGGGTTTCAGTACCGGACGCGTTACATTCGATTGGAGCAATTATTTTGAATACAGCATTGGAAAGTGGACACCTTTCGGAAGCGCCGGGATCGCCAACTCGGTTTCAGACACACACTTTTTTACCCGTCCATTCACCTCTCTCGGCATTGTCGGCCAATTTGAAGGAGGATTGCTTTTCGATCCTGTCATGTGGATCGGTTTCGGCGGTTCCGGTTACGCTGTTATTCCTTCCGGCGAACAGAAGATATACAGCCGGCTGTTGAGATCTGGGATGGCACAGCCCGACTCTATGCCTTCCGATGGCTCTGATACTACCAGGCGTCAGCGAAGGGCGTTTGAGGATACCTACTACACCGTCGGCGATGCGGATATTGCCAAGGATCACGGCTTATCAGGTTGGATTGATATTTATCCCTTCCCGGATTTCGCTTTGGAATTCGGATACAGCCGGAGTGTTTCCTACGAGTACAACACTATTTTCTTCTCCGCCCGATTCGATCTAGCCGGAATGATTCGCAAAAACGGCTTTTAAGTGCGGACTGCCGACTGCCTCTTCAGCAAGCGGAAGAATTCCCGAACCGTTGGTCCACTTGAAAAAACAGGCTTCCCAAGAGAGTCGGACAGATCTTCGATGGAAAAATCATCCAATAAAAGCCCTTCTGTTTGGGATACCGATTCATGCGGGATGACTATGAAATCCCCCGGATCCTCGTCCCTTATAGCATTGAGAATATCCTGTCCTGCCAACAGGCCGGCGACAGTGATGGTTTTGCCCATAAAAATGCTTTCCGCTTCACGGACCTGGAGGTGAGAGCCGAACTTACGGTTAAACCTGCTTATGCAGGCCTGTAAAATCGGGTAGAAGAGCTTCCCCGTAACAAGGGTTCCTCGAAGAGAGAGTCGCGATTTTCTTTGGCGTTTCCATTCCGACTCGAACTCATCCAGGTAGATACGGACCATTCCTACACCGTCTTCGACCTGTGCAAAATCGTCGTAGTGACTCCTCTCCGGAATCTCTACCCCGCCCTGGATATAGAATTCGTCGGCAAGATAGACGAATGTTTTCCCGGTCTGCGACCTGTACAGATCCTGCCATTTCTTGACTTGCCGGATTGTTCTTCTACAGAAGGCAGGTGTAACAGGTTTGAGCCGGTCTTTAGCAGGACCGTAATCTGAAAGCCCCAGAGGGACAATGGCAACGGATTGAACACCGGGATAATAGCGATGAAGATCCCTAACAGTTTTTTCCAGATGTTTCCCGTCGTTCATTCCGGGCATCAGAACGATTTGTGCGTGTAGTCTGATGCGCTGTTTTATGAGTTTCTTAATCTTGCGTTTCAAATCGTCCGCTTTTTCCCTTCCCAGTATCCGGGCTCGAAGATCGGGATCAGTCGCATGTACGGATACATAAAGAGGAGATAATCGATGCTCAATGATGCGGGAGATATCCTTGGCGTTCAGGTTGGTTAAGGTGATGTAATTGCCGTGAAGAAAAGACAACCTGTAGTCATCATCCTTGATCCTCAGCGCCGGACGAACGCCGGGAGGAAGTTGATCAACAAAGCAGAACAGGCAGGCATTATTACAGGTACGGGTTCGAAATTCCTCAACCTGGACGCCCAAGGTCGTGCCGTCGGACAAATCGACTTCCAGATGTTCTTCTCTTCCGTCCGTCCGCCGGATCAAAAGATCGATGATTTCACCTGCAAGGTAGAACCTGAGTGAGAGCTCATCGGCGATTCTATGGCCATCCGCTTCGAGTAGTCTATCTCCAGGAGCGAGTCCGATACTTTCTGCAACAGAGCCTCTCTCGACCGCTAAAATCCTAATTCCCTTTTGAGACATCCTCTGCTTCCTGGTATGAGGAGATGATTTTTATGGACCTGTAGGCGTAATGCAGACCTGAAGCCACGGTGAGTGCCAGGGTTGTATATGCAATGTAAGGAAATATTGCCTGCGCCAGACCTGCATAGAAGTTTGCCATCATGCATACACCTACCGTCAGAAGCTGAACGGCTGTGGTGCATTTACCCAGGAATGTGGGCGGAAAATGAGTATGTTGTGTCTGGAGATGGATGATTAGGGCCGAAAGGGCGATCAGAACATCTCTGCTGATAGTCCATATGGTCAGCCATGTCGGAATATGCAGAACCATCGGCAGGGAAGGAATTGTAAGTGTGACAAATGCCGCCGTCAGCAGAATTTTGTCTGCCATGGGATCGAGATAGGAGCCCAGGACAGTCTTCTGCTGCAATTTCCGGGCAATCAGGCCGTCAAGTCCATCCGTGATTGCCGCAATCAGAAATAGTATTGTCGCGGCTTTCGGGTGCCCGTATATCAAAAGCAGCACGAAACATGGAACGAACAGCATTCGAAGCAGCGTCAGTTGGTTCGCATAGGTCAGATACAAAAATACCTCCTAATAAAACAAGCTTGATTTATACAATAAAATGACAAAAAGTTCTTCCACGCAAAACAAATTTTCCCTCAAAAGAGATTCTTTGCCAGCATTATTGGAAAATTACGATTGTTTCCGTCAGAAATTTTTTCAAAGGGGAGACTCCATTGTTAATTGATATTTGTCCTGATTCCGATAAGCAGTACTGGGAATATCTGAAGCCGGAAATACATCCGGGAAGCATAGGAAGTCGTATGTCACTGTCTGGAAGGCTTAAAACAATGGATCTGGCGGAAGTTCTCCAGTGGGCAACTATTGGCAGAAAAACCGGATCCCTTGCTTTTGTTCTGGATAAAACCAAGGTCTTCCTCTACTTAAAGGAAGGGAAGATTATTTCTTCACTTTCGAACGATCCGACCAAACAATTGGGGCAATTTTTAATTTTCCAGGGAAAATTGACTGAGGTCCAACTTAAAAAGGCATTGGAAATCCACCTCAAGACCAGAGAGAGAGTGGGCAGGATTTTTATTCGGGAAAAATTTGTCTCCAAAGAAGACGTCCAGGAGGCGCTGGTCAAGAGGACGGAAGAGGTTATTTACGAATTGTTTCTCTGGGAAGACGGTTATTTTCATTTTTCTGAAAAAAGCTACCGGGCTCAGGACTTGATCCTTATCGATGCCGATATTAATGCGATTCTGTTTGAAGGCGTTCGACGCAAGGACGAGTGGGGACGCATCCGGTCGGTTTTCCCGAACAATGATATCGTCTTATCGCTGCGCAGCGATGTGGACCTGAAAAAACATAATCTTACGCCGCTTCAGAAGAAACTGTTGTTTCTCATCACCCTTAAAAAGCCGATTTCTGAAATCATACTTGAACTGCATGGGTCCGATTTCATGGTCTGTTTCGAGCTGTTTCAGCTTTATGAGAAAGAGATTGCTGAGATTGCCGACATACGGGAGACAAAATCCCAGGAAGAGGAAAATCCTGCAGACCTGTTCAACAAAGGTCAGAACCTGATGCAGGAAAACCGGTATAGGGAAGCTATTGCGGCATTTCAGCAGGTGATCCGACTTGATCCGCAAAACGCATGGGCGTCCGAACAGCTGGAGCGGGCCGAAAAAGCCCTCTGCCAGGAGTACTACCGCAAATCCTTCCCCGCCGGCAAGGTGCCTTATTTCCTCGTTCCGGAAACGACACTCGCCCACCATAACCTTACGCACGAAGAAGGATTCGTTGCATCCCGCATCAATGGGACATGGGATACGAAATCGATCATCATGCTCTCGCCTTTAAGAGAGCTGGAAATCCTTCAGGTACTCGATAAATTGATGAAAATGGGATTGATCGGACTCCGTTAATAAATCACATGTTTTAGCTTCGGTGATATATTCCATTATTGCGGGATGCTCGGAATCCCCTTGACGTTGGATTTCCGAGGTCATAATATGAAGATTCCTTGAGCGGCCTCATGGCCTTAATAGGGAAGACGGTGAAATCCCGTCGCGGACCCGCCGCCGTAACTGGGGACGAAAGCCGATTGTATGCCACTGTCTGAGGATGGGAAGGCGCGGTAAGTAGGAGGATCCGGAAGTCGGAAGACCTGCTCAACAGGACAGAATAGCACTACCCCGCGGACCTGGGATTGAGGCTATTTGCAACGAGGATAAAAAACGGAATCCCCGGACTTGGTGAAAAGGTCCGGGTTTTTTTTGCCCCAACCGTAAAGGTTTTGCTTTGCAGGCTTACAGGAGAATTCGGCATTTTGCTTTGTGTTAAGGGAAGGGAGTTTAAGTCTTCCGCCGCCCAGCGACTGTGATCGGGACGAACGTCGCAGACATGCCACTGTCCGGTCTTTATTCGTTACGGCTTCAGCTGCCAAGATTAGGGATGGGATGGGAAGGCGCGACAAGTAGGGTGAACGAGAGCCAGGAGACCTGCCACACAGCGTACCCGGAATGCCTCTAGGGAGGATAAAGGAGATAGAGGGAATGAAGAACCGATTCACCGTAATTATACTGGTATTGTTGTCGGCAATGACGCATCTCGCCTATGCCGCAAATGACGATCCGACGGACAGTGAAGGTACGGACGACGAAAAGACTCAAGAAATCGTTGTAACCGCGACTAAATTGGAAACGCCTGCGAAGGAAGTAGGAAGCTCCATTACAATTATCACGGGCGAACAGATCGAAACAATGCAGAAGACCTCCGTTCTTGAGGTTCTAAGAACGGTGCCGGCCCTGGATGTGAACCAGAGCGGCGGCCCGGGAGGCGCTACCTCGATACTTATACGTGGCGCAAAATCCGAACATACGCTCGTATTAATAGACGGAGTGGAGATGAACGATCCAATCACTCCCGGGCGCACCTTCAATTTCGCGCATCTGTCCGTGGATAATATCGAGCGAATCGAAATTCTTCGCGGACCGCAGAGCACGTTATACGGTTCCGATGCAATTGGTGGAGTCATTAACATAATTACAAAAAGGGGCGAGGGGATACCGAGCGCATTCGCATCCATGGAAGGCGGTTCCTACAGCTCCTTCAGGGGGGCGGCCGGGAGTAACGGCGGCAACGAATGGATCCAGTACTCCGCTGGATTCAGCCACTGGAATACGGATGGGATCTCGGCTGCCAGTGAAGGCGACGGCAATTCCGAGCAGGACGCGTATAGGACTACCAATGTGTACGGAACTCTGAGCCTGGAGCCAACCGATAATTTTGATCTTGATTTTACTATACGATTTATTGACGCGGACAGCAACGGCGATATCGGGTACGGTGTGGGCGGCGACGATCCGAACTACCTGACATTATCCCAGCAGTTGCTGTTTCGCTCGCAGGGAAGGCTGTACCTGTTCGACGATATCTGGGAGCAGACGCTGGGATTTTCCTTCACGGATCACGACCTGTATACCCGGAACGACAGGGATGAAGTCAATCCGGATAATTACCTGCTGAGCACCTATCAAGGGCAGATACTCAAATTCGACTGGCAGAACAATTTTTACATTCACGATACCAGTATCGCGACGTTCGGCATCGAAACGGAAGAGGACAAAGGCGAGTCCACCTATTACGAGGAAAGCATTTATGGGCCATGGACAAACGATTTTGAAAGCAAATCCGCCCGCACGACAGCCTATTATCTTCAGGACCAGATCAAGCTTTGGGATTCCTGGTTCACAACCGTAGGCGTACGGTTCGATGAACACAGCAGGTTCGGAACGAAAACGACCTACCGTGTTGTAACCGCGTACCTCGTACAACCGACAGGAACAAAAATAAAAGCGAGCTACGGCACCGGGTTCAAGGCTCCTACCCTGCTCCAGCTCTATTCCTACTGGGGAAATGAAGACCTGGGCCCCGAGGAAAGCACCGGGTGGGATTTCGGAATGGAACAATCTGTACTTGAAAACAGGGTGTCCGTGGGGGCGACCTATTTTTACAACGATATCGACAACCTGATCAATTTTGAGGGCGCTACCTACGACAACGTCGGCGAAGCGGTTATGAAGGGTGTTGAAGCGTTCGGCTCGATTCAGCCGGCGGAAAAGCTGGAAACCCGCTTCAGTTATACCTATACGAATACCAAAGACAAGGCCACTGCAGAGGATCTCATAAGGCGGGCGGGCAATAAATTCAGTTTCATTCTGGATTACGGTTTCCGGGAAAAGGGCAGTATCCAGCTGGATATCCTCTATATCGGGGAGAGGGACGACATGGTGTTCGATCCGATTACGTATGAGTCCTCCAGGGTTAGGCTGGATGGCTATGTTACGGTCAACCCCGCCTTTTCCTACCTGATTTCGGAAAGGGTTCATATGTTCTTCAGGATTGAAAACCTTTTCGACCGCAATTACGAAGCTATCAGCGGTTACGGTACGCCGGGAATATCAGTCTACGGCGGTATGAAATTTTATATAAAAGATCTGTAGCCTGCACCTTCAGGATCTGGCGCCGCAGGCGCAGATCGAACCCGTCCGAAATCTGCAGGGAGGTTTCAGTATGAGAGAGATGTTTCTGAAAGGAGGACCGCTCATGTGGCCCCTCCTTTTATGCTCGATCGTTTCCCTGGCGATTACGATTGAGAGGATGGTCTATTGGTGGAGAGAAAAGCGACTGCAGAAAAAGGAGCTCCTGGCGCAGATGCTTGACCGGATAGAATCCGGAGGCTGTGACGATTTACTATCTTCGGATTCAAACAGAGCGGATGCGCGCGGATCTCTGGATTATGTCACCCGAATACTCGTTTCAGGCTTAAATCACAGACATCGGGGTTTGCTGGAAAGTATTGAAATAGCCGCTGAAGACGAAATGGAACGGATGAAACAGGGCCTGAACGTCCTGGATACCATTATTACAATGGCTCCCCTGCTGGGAATTCTCGGGACTGTCCTTGGGATTATCAGCTCTTTCGATCTTCTGGGCAGCAGTGGAATTGAAGATCCGAAAGCCGTCACGGGCGGCATAGCCCAGGCACTGATAACAACCGCAGCGGGCCTGTCCATCGCATTGGTAACGCTGGTTCCCTTTAACTACTTTGTAGCGAAAGTCAATAAAGCAGCCAAAGAGATAAACAAGATGGCGGCCCGATTTGAGGTTGCCTACGAAAAGGGTGCGGGGAAACATAGTCATGATTCGTAGTGGGTACGAACAGAGGAAAGCCAGAATTGAAATGCTTCCACTTATCGATGTTGTCTTTCTGCTTCTGGTATTTTTCATTTACGCCATGCTGTCCATGGTGGTGCATCGCGGGCTCAGGGTTGAACTGCCCGGCGCTGCGACGGCAGACGTGGACCGTTACGAATATGTCGGTATTACAATTACTAATGACAACGCCCTATTCGTCGGAGAAGAACCTGTAGAGTTAAGTTCGCTGGTAGATGCGGTCAGGAAACGAATGGGAACTCCGGAAAATCTCCCGGTGTTTATTAACGGCGACCGAAGGTCGGATCTAGGGATGGCCGTAAAAGTCCTGGATCTGCTGAAAGGGTCGGGCATCCGGGAGGTGTCCATCGAATGTGCCGAGGAGGCCGAGTGAAGAAATCCACTTATACGGTAGCATTCATTGTTTCGACGGCCGTCCATGTGGGCGCTCTCTCGTCCAATCTCATCCATGTCAGTGCGGAGAGCCTGCTCAGGAGCAGGAATCAACCCGTCCGGCTTCATATCCTTACTCCTTCAACCCCCGCGCAGCCCAATGCATTTCGGGAATCGTTACAAGACGCTGTTCCGGAGGAGCCTCTCACCGGAAGCCCTGAAATTTTCGAATCGCATATGTCCGTGCGGTCTGAGGACCCGCCGCAGGATATGACCGCTTCGAACACTTCAAGAGTGGATGCGTTTGAAAAAGAATTCCTCACAACAATATCGCCTGTGACTGTATATAAGGATCCCGCTCCCTCAAGCGAGATAATGGAACGTCCTGCCCGGGTTCTCGAGATCGAGAACAATCCGGACGAAAATGCAATTCCCCCAGCGGAATCCCGCAAGGATTTCCCGGATACCCGTCAACCCCTACATTCCAACGGTTCCGATCCAGGTGGTGCCGATCCGGACCATTCTTCCAAGGCTGCGCTGGCGTCGTTGCCCGTTAAAAAGCCGGAAGTTTTGGAAAGCAGCAACAGCGAGTCTGAAATTCCTGCAAAGATAATCCTTACGTCCAAGCCGAGTTATCCCCGCTACTGCAGGCTCCATGAGGAGGAGGGGACTACAGTGCTCTCTGTCGAAGTCCTTTCCAATGGGGAAATGGGCAGGGTTGACGTGGTCCGTTCCAGCGGGTACCGCCGTCTGGACCAAGCGGCAGTCAAAGGGATCCGGAACGCTGAACTCACGCCTGCTGTGAAGGGTGGCAAAAGGGTAACCTCGGTAAAACGCATAGCCATAACATTCGATCTCGAAGATTGAGGAGACTAGCGCGGATGTCCAGGAAACTGATTTTGGGCGCTGTTGTGGTCGTCGCCTTTGCGGTCAGCTTTATGGTGAAGAAGACACTTCACAATGCAGGATCCCGGAATCCGGGGTCCGTCATCTCATCCCAGAAAGGGGCCGGATCGGAAATCCCGCACAAGCGGATTATCTCGCTCGCTCCCAGCATTACTGAAACCCTTTACGCATTAGGCCTGATAGACCGGGTGGTCGGAGTCACACGGTACTGCGATTACCCACCGGAAGCATTGACAAAAACAGAAATCGGCGGTTATTACGATCCGAACTATGAGGCGATCGTGGCCCTGGAGCCGGATCTGATTATTATGCTGGCCGAGCATGAAGAGCCCCGGGAGCGCCTGGCAAACCTCGGCTACAACATCATCGTGGTGAACCACAAGAGCATCCCCGGGATCCTCCGTTCCATTGAGCTTACAGGAGAGGCCTGCGGTGCCGCACAGAAGGCGAAATCCATTACACAAGACATCCGGGCGCGCATGGAGCGAATCAGGGAAAAAACCGAGGGATTGCCATCGCCCCGGGTCATGATCTCCATCGGACGCAATATGGGTTCGGGTACGCTCAAAGACGTCTACATTTCCGGCAAAGAAGGTTTTTACGATGAAATGCTCGAGTTGCTGGGAGCCGAAAATGCCTATGCGGGGGGAGTGGCGTTTCCGGTCGTGTCCGGCGAAGGGATCATCCGCATGAACCCGGAAGTGATTATAGATATGGTTCCCGATATGGAACAAAATGGATGGGATCCGGAAATGGTTTACAGGGAATGGGATGCCGTTTCGCAGGTTCATGCCGTGAAAAACCGCAGGGTGCATGTTTTCGACGAGGATTACGTCGTTGTTCCCGGCCCGCGCTTTATCTCTATAATGGAAAAGATGGCCGGTGTTCTTTATCCGAATGTGGATTGGAGTGAGTTGTTCCCCATTCAGGATTGAATGCATACAGGGCTGCAAAGCAAAGCCGCTCGGTTGGTTTAGAATTGGGAATTATATTAGAAGGCATAGATGGCGAACGTCGTTATTGATATTACCTCCTTTTCGTTCGGTGTGGGCGACAAAGAGATTCTGGACAATGTCTCTTTGACGGTTTACGAAGGCGAGTACGTTTCCATCGTCGGACCGAACGGTGCGGGGAAGACCACACTTCTGAAATGTATCAGCCGCATCCACAGGGGCGGGCGAGGAAGGATTGCCGTCGCCGGGAAAAACCTTGAGGATTACAGCCAGAAGGAACTTGCCCTGAAGGTCAGTTATGTCCCCCAGGCGGACGGGCGTCATGCGCCCTTCACGGTTCGTGAATTCGTTCTGATGGGCCGTTACCCGTATCTCAGCCCATTCTCTCCACCCGGTCCATCCGATACGGCCGCTGTGCAGGAAGCGCTCGAAGTGACCGGCACACTGGAATTTTCGGAGCGTTTCCTGGGTACTCTCAGCGGCGGAGAAAGACAGAAGGTCTATATCGCCGCTGCGCTTGCGCAGGAGGCCGGCGTTTTGCTTCTGGATGAGCCGACCACATTTCTAGATCCAAAGCACGAATCGGATATCTACAGGTTGCTGGCCGGTATCAACCGGAAACGGGGAGTTACGGTTGTATCCGTGACACATGATATCAACAGCGCCGTTTTAACAAGCAGGACTGTTCTGGCGCTCAAGGGCGGCAGGGTAGCTTTTTGCGGGCCTGCGCAGGACTTCATAAATGAAGAGGTTCTTCAAAATATCTACGAGAGGACATTTTCGCTTATGAAGCATCCCCACCATGGCGGGACCATCATCGCTCCTGAGGTGCCGTAATGGGAAAGGGATCAAATTACAGGAGAATGCTTCTCGGGGTCATACTGCTTTTTACAATTGTAGTGGTTGTTGGGGCTCCGACGGTTGGACTGACAAGCCTGTCTCTCCATTCCATCCTGCATCCTTCTGAGGGAGGCCTGGATGCTGAAATCTTCTATAGCATCCGGGTTCCTAGGGTTTGTGTCGCTTTTCTGGCCGGCGCCGCCCTGGCTATCAGCGGCATGGCCTTTCAGGCCATATTCCGCAATCCGCTTGCCACACCCTTCACTCTCGGGGTCGCCAGCGGAGCATCGCTCGGTGCCGCCGTCTATGTGCGGCTGGGGCTGGCAGTTAGTGTATTGGGCGTATCGGGCGTATCCGCATTCGCGTTCGCCGGCGCTATTCTTTCCATACTTCTGGTCTATGGATTGACCCGCATAAAGTCCGGTTTTTCGATAGGTACGTTGCTTCTGGCGGGAGTCGCCCTGAACTTCTTTTTTTCCAGCGCCATTCTATTTACCCAGTACATGAGTGATTTCACCCATTCTTTCCGGATTCTCCGGTGGCTTATGGGAGGGCTGGATATTGTAGGCTACGAATCGGTGCTCAATATGGCACCATTCGTTGTCAGCGGTATCGCTATAATTCTTTTTCTGGGCCACGAACTCAACCTGCTCCTGACGGGCGAGGAAATTGCCATCAGCAGGGGCGCGAATGTCGGGAGAATCAAGAAGGTCCTGTTTTTTGCAACCTCCCTGATGGTTGGAGGGGTGGTTGCCATCTGCGGGCCTATAGGATTCGTCGGCATGATGGTGCCCCATATCTGCCGGCTGCTGATCGGAGCCGATCACCGATACCTGACCGTGGCTACTATATTGTTCGGGGGTACATTCCTTACACTGTGCGACATGCTGGCCCGGACCCTGATCGCGCCGGCCGAAATGCCGGTTGGAATTATCACCGCATTGCTGGGAGGACCTTTTTTCATCTGGCTGCTTCTCGGCAAGTCTTCTTCAAAGATGGGAATGTTGTGATGGAAAGTGATCCTGCAAGCAAAACAGTGTCCTGGCAGAAGGGGTACGTTCAGGTCTACACCGGAAACGGGAAAGGCAAAACAACGGCTGCCTTCGGTCTGGCCCTGAGAGCGGCCGGTGCCGGG
>Ga0209536_100009809_pt1 | contig 14195 bp, 6 predicted proteins | sample DeeMarSeWOR28_12_FD_187461 | JGI IMG/M metagenome (GOLD analysis project Ga0209536, IMG submission 187461) | Marine sediment microbial communities from White Oak River estuary, North Carolina - WOR-2-8_12 (SPAdes) (version 2) | ecosystem: Environmental > Aquatic > Marine > Intertidal zone >...
TGTACTGGGGCGATATTACAGATGAACTCGATTATTCGGCACTGTGCTATGTCGCCATGGATAATGATTACCTCTATGTCGCATTTGATGTTTTCGATGATGCCTTTACCTGGAGCGAAGACAACACCCAGCCATGGTGGGAAGATGAGGCGATCGAGTTCTTTATCGGGTTGTATGAGTTCACGTCACATCATCCCTATTTTTATCGCGGTGCCGAACCGGATTACCGTTTGCTTTTCCTGCCCAACAAGCTGGAACTCTGGAGCGGCGACTCGCTCGTCTCGGGAACTGCCGATTATCTATTTGAACCACTTGGTGCTTCAGACTATATCATTGAAGCGAGAATTCCATTTTCAATGATTCAAGTTGAAGGTGACAGTGCCTTTGTACCAAAAGCGGGAATGACGATACCATTCGAAATTTTTGCTACCGATGCGGATGTCGCCGACGGTGGTGCCGAATCGCGGTTACAGCTGGGAGATAATGCAGCACTCAATCCCTGGGGTGAAGGCCCAGAGGTCTGGACCTTCGCCTGGGTCGGGATGCCGCTGTTCACAGATATAGAGTACAGTAGCGATCAGTTGCCCGGAGTCTACTATCTGAAGGCGAATTATCCCAATCCGTTCAATCCGTTAACAACCATCGAATATGCTCTGGCACAGCAGGGGAACGTGACCCTTGTGATCTACAACACCCTGGGACAGAAAATCACAACGCTGGTTAATAAGAGTCAGCCTGCTGGAACCTATAAACTTAATTTTGATGCTTCAGGACTGGCCTCCGGCATCTATTATTATAAACTGACCAGCGGTGATTTCAGCCAGGTGCGGAAAATGTTGTTTATCAAATAATGCCCTGCATGGTTTGATAATTATATCCGACAGGATAACAGGCTTACAGGATCCTGTATATCCCGTTATCCTGTCTGTTTATTACGCTGTCAGCAGATCATCTTCGCAGAATTTGGAGAGTACCTATGGTCTTGATCCGGAAATATATCATACCCATGGTAGTTATCTTATCCCTTTGCTCCGGTGCCGTCATTGGACAGACAACCGGAAGCATCGCCGGGGTTATTACCGATCAGGATAGCGGCGAACCCATCCCCGGTGCAAACATCTACACCGAAGGGGCGGCATTCGGCGCGGCATCGTATGAAGACGGACATTTCTTTATTATAAATGTCCCGCCCGACAAGTATACCGTTATGGTCGAGGTTATCGGTTACAATTCCTATAAGGTAGAGGATCTGCGCGTTTCGGTAAACCGTACAGCCTATGTAAATGTGGCGCTGACACCGGTAATCCTTGAAGGACAGACGATTGTGGTACAGGCGGATAAAATTACCGAAAAGAAAGACCAGACAAGTTCCATTCGCAATGTTTCCTCAGATCAGATCAAGATATTGCCCGTTGAGAATCTGGAATCCGTGGTAAACCTTCAGGCCGGGGTGATTGACGGACACTTCCGGGGTGGACGCCGGAATGAGGTCGCCTATCTGATCGACGGGATGCAGATCGTGGAGGCCTTTGGTGGAAACGCAAGCACCGTAACCATTGAGACCGAAGCGGTGGAGGATCTGGAGATCATTACCGGTACTTTCAATGCCGAGTACGGACGGGCCATGAGCGGTGTGGTCAATGCGGTGACAAAGGATGGGGACAACAGTTATCACGCCTCCTTCTCAGCCAGGATCGGGAACTTCTATACCAGCCATAAAGATATTTTCATTGGTCTCAAGGACGATGATTTTTCCCGGCAGACGGATTATAAATTTCAGTTCAGCGGGCCGGTCATCAAGGAAAGATTGTTCTTCTTTTTCAATATTCGGATCCAGGATAATCCCGGTTACCTGAATGGCGTATACCGATTCAATCCCGACGATTACAGTGATTTTTCACAGGAAGATCCGGAGGTGTGGTACTCAGATCATACCGGCAACAACGGTATGGTCACCATAGATTTGAGTGAATTACAATCATTTATGGGGAAATTGAGCACCAAGCCCACACTCAGCACCAGATTGTCCTTCTTATTTACCCGAAACATCGAAAAATGGCGGGATTATAATCATGAATTCAAATACAATCCTAACGGTCTGGCAACCAATCATAGCGATGCCGACATGTTTTCGCTCCAGTTCAATCATATGATTTCCAATTCTATATTCTATGATCTTAAAGTGTCATATCTTGATAATTATTATGGATGGTATGTATTTGAAGATCCGGAAGATCCCGGATATATCCATGATTCCTATCTCAATAATAACGGTCCTGGTTTTTATACAGGAGGTCAGCAAAAGGATCACCTGGTACAGACCACCAGGGACTATAACGCTAAACTTGATGTCACCTGGAAAATAGCGAATCAGCATTTGTTCAAGACCGGTATGTTGTTTACCCAGCATGATCTTAACAACGAATGGCACAATATTCAGAATGCCTACCGTACCCGCGAAGAAGATGAGAACTTTTATTATTACGATTATGAACGGCAGAAACTGATATTCCCATATTATGAAGCCATAATCTTCCCGGACTCCACCATATATACCGATTCTTATCGGGTTAAACCCTTTGAGTTTTCGGTCTATCTGCAGGATAAGATGGAATTTGATAAAATGGTGGTAAATCTGGGGGTTCGGTACGATTATTTTAAACCGAATACCGCTTATCCGACACAACGGCGGAATCCGGCTAATCAGCTCAATTTCCCCGATGATCCGGAAAAAATGTCGGATTATCAGGATACGGATCCCCAGCATCAGATAAGTCCGCGATTGGGCCTGTCCTACCAGCTGGGGAATACAGCTGTTTTACATTTCAGTTACGGGCATTTTTTCCAGATGCCGCCGATGTATGCGCTTTATCAGAACAACTCATTTCGTGTGGCCCCCAATGATTATACGACCACCATGGGTAATTCCCAGCTGGAAGCCCAGAAGACCATTCAGTATGAAATTGGCCTCTGGCAGGAATTGATGCCGGGCATGGGACTTGATGTGGTCGTCTATTACCGCGATATCTATAATCTCCTGAGTACCAAAATTGTCAGCACCTTCAATCAGATACAATACGGCTTATACACCAATAAGGATTACGGCAATGTGAAGGGCCTGGAAATTAAGTTCGATTACGCCAGGGGATATTTCAGCAGTCACCTGAATTACACCCTTCAATATACCCGTGGAAATTCAGATAATCCCACCCAGACCTTTAACCGGGCCGGGGAGAGCCGGGATCCGATCCCGACACTGATCCCCATGAGCTGGGATCAGCGTCACACAATAAATATCACCGTCGGCTTTAATACACCCGATTTTGGGATCACCGCCACGGGTTACTACTTTTCCGGTACGCCATATTCCTGGACACCCGTTTCGGAGAACCGGGTGGCGAATATAAACTTATATCCCAACAATTCATATCAGCGGGCGAGCCAGGGAGTGGATCTTACCGGATTTATTAATCTGATCCAGTTGATGGACGCCAGCCTCCGTCTGGAATTTTCAATCTATAACTTACTGGATCAGCTTAATGAGCGCTGGGTGGATGCAACGACCGGCAGAGCCTATACATCGGTCATCCAGCCAAGCGATCTTTCAAGTCATCATAGTGATTTTAACGAGTATACCGACCGGATCCATAATCCGTCCATGTACGGCCAACCGAGACTGATCAAGATCGGACTGGGATTATCATTTTAAGGGATTGAATACGGTGAAATTTTACAAAAGGAATAAATGTATGCGCTATACAGGACCAGGTATTGTTTTAATGGCGATATTGCTCGCTGGACAGGCCTTCGCCCAGGGTAAACTGTATGAAGGACCCGATGATCCAGCCGGCGATATCGCAGCTGAGCGTGAAGGCTACATGAATGGTAACCGCGTATACCTTTATTTTCAGAATACAACTGAATTGGCGGACTGGCCCAGGGTGGATGCATCCCTCTGGCCGGATACCTATGAAGGCACCCGCACGCTGGACGGAATCGGTCTTCTGGTAGGGGCCAGAGTATATCTCGAAAATGATACCATTCCGGTTGACAAATGGGAGGACATTAATTCAAAAACCGGGCTGGATACCCTCTATTTTTGTCAGACCAGCTACCGTCAGGGGATGGATACGGATCCTACGGGAACAGTTGAATGGGGATATTATCCGGCGTTCGGTTATTTTGATGAAAATAGTGAATATCCGGCAATGAGTAACCGTCCGGGCTCCTGGCCGCCGCTGGGATGGCCGGCAAGCGCTAATGACCTGAAATGGCCCGGTGAATGGGATGGACGTTTTGGGAGAGGGGTAATCTATGCGGATCTGGAAACATATTTTGTGGTCAATGATGCCCAGGATCAGGAATACCTGGGTTTTGAAGACCGGATAAAATATTATCCCCGACCGGGCGTGCGTATTGGAGATAAAAAAGCGGATGTGACCATTCAGAGAGGCAAACCCTGGGGAGGGATCGGAACGCGCGTAGAACAGCGCGGATTTCAGTGGAACAATCCGCAGGCGCGGGATGCCATATTCTGGGAATATGAAATTGCCAATATCTCTGACTATGACCTTCCGGAAGTTGCCTTCGGATACTGGGTCGATACCTGGATCGGAGGGGAAAGTGCCAGCGATGATGTCGGTTTTTTTGATACTTATATCGATATGGCTTATTGCTGGGATACGGACGGTGTTGGCTTTGGCGGGAGGACACCCGGCACCCTGGGATTTGCCTATCTGGAAAGCCCGGGTGTACCCTATGATAACGAGGACAATGACCAGGACGGGCTCCTGAATGAACAGCGCGATAATGAGGTGCTGGCAAAGATCGGGCCTACCGATGGGATTGACGATCTGGCAAAATTTCTTGAATTCTACAAGCTATCGATCGATGATCTGAAAGAACACTGGGACGCTGATGAAGACCAGGATTGGGATGACGGCGTTGACCGGAATGGTAACGGGATCTATGATCTCGGTGAAGATCCTGGTGATGATGTGGGTCTCGATGGGGTTGCCCCGGGTGAAATCAATTACTATGGGCCGGATGAAGGTGAATGCAACCATCAGCCGGATTTCAGACAGGGCGTGGGTTGTGAGCCGGACTTCAATACCACGGACGTCTCCGAATCCGATATGGTCGGTCTGACCTCATTCAGATTATTTAATATCCCCAACGAAAATGCCTGTTTTCAATGGTTCTGCGGTGACAGATCAATGTGGGATCTGATCGGCAGGGAAGCGCTGATCGAATGGTCAGGCAGCATCAGTAACCTGATACTGACGTTTGCATCAGGTCCGTTTCCGCTTTTTAAAGGCCGGGAGGAGCGGATTTCAATGTCTGAACTGCATTCCTATGATCCGCTTGCGGGATTGAATTCATCCGATCATTCGGCGCCTTCTTTATTTGAGCAGAAGCGGATCGTCCAGATCATATACGAAAAGGATTACCGGTTTGCCCAACCACCCAGAATGCCGACATTATTTGCAACGTCCGGAGACGGAAAAGTGATTCTTACCTGGGATGATGTGTCGGACACCCGCACCAGGGATCCTTTCGTCGGAAATGTAAATGATTTTGAAGGATACAAACTATTCCGGGCGACGGATAAAAAGTTTTCAGATCCGCAGGTCATCACCGATGGTTACGGTGCCCCGAGCTTTTTAAAGCCGATATTTCAGTGTGATAAGATTGACAGCATCAGCGGATTTGCTGAATTTGGCCATGTCAATGGGGCATTGTATAACCTGGGCAACGAAAGTGGAATTGTCCACCACTATGTGGATACAGAAGTACAGAATGGAAGGACTTATTACTACGCCCTGGTAGCTTATGACTACGGTGTGGAAAGTCTGAAGATCAGCCCCTCTGAGAATAATATCGTTCTCGAATTGGATGAAAATGAAGATGTCCGGTTTTATGGCCAGAATGTGCAGATCGTCACCCCGCGTCAGAATGCGGCGGGATATGTCGCACCTGAAATTGCCCTGCTGGATCCGGAAATCAACACCGGTCTGAGGGAGATACAACCGGAAATCTTATCAAAAGATATCATCAATCCCGGTCACAGATATAAAGTTAAATTTGGGATCGACACGCTGGGTGCGGTGAACGGCTATGACCATGGCCTCCTGTATACCACCAGTGCCATAAAAGTCTATGATACGAGCAATAAGGATTCAATGGTCTATTACGAAAGTTTCGAAGATCAGAACAGTGATAATTTCATGTACAACGATACACTTCATTATACCTATCTGAATCCTGCCGGTTCAATCATCTCCGATGTATTTGACGGACTGAGATTGAATATCCGGCAACCGTTCATCACGGCAGAATACGATCACGAAAATTCGGATTGGCTGAATGGCACAGCACCAGTAAACATTACGACATCGGTCACCGAGTCCTACTATTTTCCGTGGAATTATAACATAATTTTTACAGATAATCCGTCTGTCTATACCGGGCGGGTAACCAACACACGCAGGATCCGGGACGAGGACGGCCGTTCAAGATTGTCCAATTTGCTGACGTTGCAGAACTTCCCGTTCTATGTAGTCAATACCTCATTCACTGATTCAACGGGTAACTATGAAAAGCTGGATCTCGTCGTTCAGGATATGAACGCAAACAATCAATATGATTACCTGGACGACCGGGTTTTTGCCGGTGCGCTCACGTCGGAGAACGAATGGGCGGGAACCATTTTCATCATCGACTTCTATGATCTGTCGGATGTGGCCGATTTCCCGGGAGGCGATGATCTTTACCAGGTTGTGTTCAACCGGCCGTTTCACCTGACGGACTCGCTGATGTTTGAAGTGAAACCGGCAATTTCTCTAGATCCCGACGCCATACGGAATTCACTGGACAACATAAAAGTCGTACCAAATCCGTATATCAGCACCAATGCCATGGAACCGGCGGTTTCTAATATCTATCTGAATCAGAGAAGACAGATTATGTTTACCAATGTTCCTGCACAATGTACGATCAAGATCTTTACTTCCAGCGGTGTGCTGGTCGATGAGATCGATGTGAACAATCCGGTGGACAAGGGCATTGCGACCTGGGATTTGTTGTCCATGGAAGGATTGGATATAGCAGCGGGGATGTATTTTTATCATCTGAAAGTGGATGCGACCGGTGATGAAAAGATCGGCAAATTTGCTATTATTAAATGATAATAGTGCTATACGTTGCCGGCAATGCCGTAATATATATTTGTCATCCTGAAAGAATCTTCCTTATTGCCGAATACGGATTAATCTCAGGAAGATGCCTACGGCGTAACCAAAGCGAGATTGGTCAGTTTTGAAGAATCAAATTAATAAGAGCATGATTAATCAAGAATCAGAAATTAATGTATGTTTCTCTGCGTATCCCGGATGGAATATGTATAATATCGATTTATAATAAGGTGATCCCATATGAAAACAAGACATATGAACTATGTCCTGGTATTAATTATATGTTCACTCGTGGCCGGAAGTGCCCATGTATATGCTGAAACGCCGAACCGGGTTGGGACGACCGCTGCTAACTTTCTGGAAATTGGTTACGGCCCCGCTGCGCTTGCCATGGGTGATGCATACGTGAGTGTCGCCAGTGATCTGACCTCTGCCTACTGGAATCCTGCCGGACTGGCATTTATGGAGCAGGGAGAGGCCGTGTTCATCACACAGCCCTGGATTCTGGATGTAAATACTTCCTATGCGGCGGTCGGGATTCCCATAGAAACAATGGGCACTCTGGCTCTGAGTCTGATTCATATGGGCTACGGGGATATGGAAGTGACCACTTTGAGCAGACAGGATGGCACGGGTGAAATATTTGATGCCAATGAATTTGCGGCGACATTGAGTTACGGAAGAGCGATCACCGACTGGTTTGCGTTCGGTGCCGGTGTAAAATATGTCTCATCCCAGATCTGGCAGGTAACGGGTTCCGCTATTGCCTTTGACCTGGGGGTTCTGGTAAAAACAGAATATTTTTCACCAACCAGTGATCAGAAAAATGGGTTAAAAATCGGAATGAGTATCTCAAACTATGGCACAAAAATGCAGTATGACGGGATCAACCTGCTGAATCCAATTGATATTTTACCCGACGAAAACGGAAATTATAAAGATGTCCCGGGCCAGTTCCGGCTATCCTCGTGGGAATTACCGCTTATCTTCCGGGTAGGTGTATCCCTGAATCCGATCGTAACAGAAAATCATACGGTCACCGTTGCCGTTGATGCCTTGCATCCAAACAACAATAGTGAATCCATCAATCTGGGAATTGAATACGGGGTAAAAGTGGCCACCTTTGGCAAATTATTTCTCCGCGGCGGTTATCGGGCCTTATTCATGAATTCTTCCGAATTCGGCCTGACTGCAGGCGCCGGATTTGAGATGTATGTCCTGGGTAATACGAGTATTTGTGTTGACTATGCCTACCGTGATATCGGTATCCTTGGGTCGGTCAACTGCTTCGGTGTGGGTATCGGGTTTTAGACAGCACCTGATCAATGGATCATGTGCGAAATCAATTAAGGAATTTAAATATGCGAAACCAGGATGGTAAAGCAACCTTTGCAATATTGATAGCCCTTTCACTTTGTTTGCCACTTATTTCTGGTAATACTCCCCAACCAAAAGATCCTGATCCTCAGATTATACATCAACTGGAGCAGCGGAATTTTTTGAGTAAGTGGATCGTTGCCGGTCCGTTTCCCAACAACACCAGCATGGAGCCGTTGCCTGACGGGAGTTATGACTACGGATATTATACGGATTTTCTTACCGAACTTGGCGGTGAAGCTCAGGCCAATCTAATCGCAGGGCAAAAGATACCATATCAGGATCCGGAATCCGGAGCGGGCATGATTGAAACCAAGATCGCCGATGCCGATCCGAGTGGCCGTGTAAATCTTGAAAAAATTGTCGGCAGAATGGATTATAAAGCTGCTTATGCGTTCTGTTATGTGGAGTCTGATTCAACCCAAATGGCCACATTTCTGACGGGATCCGATGATGCCGTCAAAGTATGGATCAATGGTGATCTTGTGCATCAAAATTACATACACCGGGGTCTTCAGTTTGGCCAGGATGTTTTTCAGGTGAAACTTGAGAAAGGATTAAACCCGGTATTGGTAAAAGTGGTCCAGGGTATCCGGGAATGGGAATTTGCCGTTGAAGTCCTGAACTCTGTGGCTTGGTCAATCGTACAGTCTGAACGCCAGGCCAGAATGGATCTTGACCGATCTTTAAATATCAGCCTGATTGCAGAAAAAGCCAACCGCTGGAATTATTTCTTCAATCCGGGTGAATTTCCGGGTCTGGTATGGGAAGATAAATATTTGGTAGAAAAAGTGCATGGAGAATTCGACCTGAACATACGCTGGTTTGATGATCGGTTGAATGAGGTCAGGAAAGCAGGAAAACCAGGAAGATATGGTTTCTATGCCGAAGGGATCACCGCAGACGGAGTAAGGATCCGCAGGGCAGGAACCATGTACTGCATTTCCGAAGACTGGATCGCCTGGGGTGAGCGGTTTAAAGCCTGGCTGGAGCCGGTGCCGTTCTTTAAAAAAAGACAGATCTGGGAAGATCATCGTGAAAGCATCGCTGATTTTGCCGGAAGGATCGTTTTATTATCCCTGCTGGACCAGCGTGAAGGCGCGGTTCTGATGTCCTATATCGATGAAATGGGAGCTGATCAGGTGGCTTCCGGACTTAGCGATACGCCTGTAATCACTGACCATGATTATCATCTTGCCCTTAAGCGAAAGATCCTTGGTATGGGGACCGTTGAAGCGGCGTTGAAACTTCCGGCAAGAAATATAAAGATTATTGCCGATACCCTTCGAAAGGGATCAGAAACTGAAGCCGGTTTTAGAAGTGGAACGATGCAAGATCTCAGATCTATCTGCAAACAATGGTACCTAGACAGCGGCGAACCATTTCAGGTGCTTGTGGCCCGGAAAGGCGTTGTGATCATTAATGAGGCTTTTGGCGACAGCGCAAAAGATGCATATGATCTGCAAACAAAATCAGAAATGGCCTCCATTACAAAACTTCTGACGGGACTGATGTTTGCGCAATTTGTTGATCAGGGATTGATCCAAATCGATGATCCGGTTGGCAAGTATTTGCCTGATTTTCCGGTTGCAGGCGATAAGGCCATTACACTGCGCCAGTGTTTTACCCATACCTCGGGGCTCTGGGGTCACGAAGAGTGGGGGGGACTGCACAGTCCCTGGCTGGATAATAAGATCATGAGTTTGTTACCGCACCTTCCGGTCGGAAAAATACATGAATATAATGGAATGGGTTATGACCTGGCCGGTAAAGTTATGGAAATGGTGGCCGGTAAAAGTATCTTCAGACTTTTTAGGGAAAATTTTTTTGATCCGCTGAGGCTGGATAATACCATACTGGAGGAAGATCTCGGTTTCAGCTGCCACAGCACGGCAGCAGATTTTGCCGTATTCGGTCAGCTTATGCTCAACAGAGGTTCCTATGGTGATCTGACGTTCTTCTCGCCGGAAACTTTTGAAAAATTATTGCCCCAGCCCCTTGACAGATTTTATCCGGGTATCGCACAGGAATGGGGTATCGGAATCACCTGGATGCGTCAACGGCATCCGATGGCCGGCAAAGGCGGTTATCCCAATGATCACACGATATTGGGGAGAAACATGATCGGCCATGGTTCGGCCACCTCTGCCATATTGAACGTGGATATGGATAATGAGATCGTTATCTGTCAAACCCGCAGGAACGGCGGCAAAAATTATGACAAATCCCTCGAACAGTTTCTGTTGATCGTAGATGATGGCCTGTCAGATCATTAATGCTGTCAGATCTACGCGTGAATATGTCAGAAGCTTTACTTCAGAGTGTGCTTTAGCATGCACGGTATAGAAGAAATGACTGATTTGGATCATTTTTATGAACACGTCATACCCGAACTCTACGGTCCAGAGGAATATCAGCGCTCGCGGTATCAAAGTCTGGTTCATTCGTTCATGGAAAATTTTGATTCCGAATCTATACACTTCATAAGCAGCCCGGGCAGAACGGAGATCGGCGGCAATCATACGGATCATAATAACGGCCGCGTGCTGGCTGCCAGCATCAATCTGGATTCTGTTGCTGCGGTTTCAATAAATGATTCGGACAAAATTATACTCCGTTCGGAAGGGTTTAATGATCCTATTGAAGTCGATCTGAGAAAGCTGGAGCGGAACGAAGAGGAGAAAGGCAACACAACATCCCTGATACGGGGTATAGCATACCGGTTTGTTGAGTTTGGGTACAATATTGGTGGATTTCAGGGATGCATGACCAGCGATGTTCTTCCCGGTTCCGGGTTGAGTTCATCCGCTTCGGTGGAAGTGCTTATCGGTTCGATCTTTAATTATTTGTTTAATGAAGGTAGGATATTTCCTGAAAAAATTGCCCAGGCAGGGCAGTACGCCGAGAATAAATATTTTGGCAAACCATGCGGTCTGATGGATCAGATGGCCTGCGCCGTTGGCGGGATTGTCAGCATAGATTTCAAGGATCCCGGTGATCCCCAGGTGGAAAAAATTGACTTCGACTTTGAGCCGTCTGCATACCGGCTCGTCATAGTCAACACCGGCGGCAGTCATGCCGATCTGACCCGAGATTATAGTGCGATCCCGGAGGAAATGAAGGCCGCAGCCGGTTGGTGCGGTGGTGTCAATATGCGTGATATAGAGCGTGAAAAATATATGCACATGATCCCGGAAATGAGAAAGGCAATCGGTGACCGGGCCGTTCTGCGCGGCCTCCATTTTCTTGCCGAGAATGAGCGGGTGCCGAAGTTGGTAGAAACTCTGAGGAAAGGTGAGCTGATGGTTTTTCTCCGGCTGATCAGAGAATCGGGTGATTCATCGTTTAAATGGCTGCAAAATATCTACAGCGTTAAGAACAGTAAAGAGCAGGGTATGGCCCTGGCCCTGGCCATAACGGATGATTTCATTAAGCGAAATGGTGGAACGGGTGCCTGCCGGGTGCATGGCGGCGGTTTTGCCGGAACGATCCAGACCTTTTTACCGGAATCTTATATCCGGAACTATGTGGAAGAAATTGAGCGCGTTTTTGGGCAAAAAAGTGCGCTGGCTTTAAATATTCGAAATGTGGGCATGCATTATTTTGGCGAATTTTTGCTGGAGTGATCTGTCAGACATATCCAGGACCGGCAATAAATTGCATTGATGACCAGGATCCCCAACCGATTGCGTTATTTTGCTCTGTCAAATGGTATCTTTGTCATTCTATACCATACATCATCGGCGGGTCTGTATTACAGATTTTCCTATATCTTATTTTTCGTTTACATTTTCACCGAATTAATGTATTTTCCTGTTTAACCATTTATGAATCATGCTTATATCCGGAGCTATACGATGGGTAGATATCTTCTCATCCCTTTTGCATTTATGTTCATTTCCTGCGGAACGGAGAAAAACCGGGTCTCGAGGGATACCTTTGGCCGGATGCCCGATGGCAGGCAGATTGACCTTTATACCATCAAGAATAATTCAGGTGCCATGGTTAAAATTACCAATTATGGTGCCATAGTTGTTTCGCTCATCATGCCGGACCGTAACGGCCAATCCGATGATATCGTGCTCGGATTTGACCGCCTTGAAGACTATCTGAACGACAATCCCTATTTTGGCTGCATTGCCGGACGCTTTGCAAACCGGATCGGCAAAGGCAGATTCAGTATTGATGGTGTGGATTACCAGTTGACCATCAACAACGGTGAAAATCACCTGCATGGCGGACTGGAAGGATTCGATCAGGTTGTTTGGGAAGCAGAACCGGTTTTTCAGCAACAATCAGCCGGCTTGAAACTTACCTACCACAGTTTTGATGGCGAACAAGGCTATCCGGGAAATCTGGATATAACCGTTTTCTACCTGCTTACCGACCGGAATGAATTAAAAATTGAGTATTCGGCAAAAACCGATAAGGCCACCATTTGTAATCTTACCCACCACAGTTATTTTAATCTTTCCGGTGATCCGGCAACTAATATCCTCGACCATGAGCTGATGATCGTTGCAGATGCTTTTACACCGGTGGACAGCGGGCTGATCACGACCGGTGAGATTGCAGAGGTTGAAGGAACGCCCATGGACTTCAGGCAGTCTAAAAAGATCGGAATGGACATCGATGCGGATTTCGGACAACTGAAATACGGCGGGGGCTATGATCACAACTGGGTACTCAATGACTACGATGGTCGGGTGAAAAAAGCAGCCTCCCTGTACGATCCGGGGAGCGGACGGCTGATGGAGCTCTATACCGATCAGCCGGGACTGCAGTTCTATTCCGGCAATTTTCTCGATGGCAGCCGTAAAGGTAAGCATCGGATCGCCTATCCATTCCGCTCAGGCCTGTGCCTGGAAGCACAAAAATTTCCGGATGCGCCCAATAAACCCGGTTTTCCATCTGTCCTTCTTAGGCCCGGCGAAGAATATCATCAAACAACCGTATACCACTTTTTAATCAAATAATGGAAAGAGGACAGGGATGACCAGGTATGCCATAGGGATCGATTTCGGTACCAATTCGTGTCGTGCCCTGCTTGCGGATCTGCGCGACGGACGAGAAATCAGCGACGCGGTATATAACTACCCTTCAGGGGAATCAGGGGTCATTATCGATCCTAAGGATCCGAACCTGGCACGCCAGAATCCGGCTGACTATCTCACTGGGATAGAAGTATCCGTCAGGCAGGCGATTGCTGAAGCTAAAACGGGAGATTCCGAATTTTCAGCAGATAAGATCATAGGTATTGGTGTGGATACCACCGGAAGCAGCCCGGTACCGGTTGACCGGCAGGGACAACCCCTGTGTTTTGACAAACGGTATGCAAAGGATCCGGCGGCCATGGTATGGCTCTGGAAGGATCATACCAGTTATCAAGAAGCAGAATTAATTACCCGGAAAGCAGCGGAAATGAGACCGGAATATCTGGCAAAGATCGGCGGGGTATATTCATCGGAATGGTTCTGGAGCAAGGTATTGCACTGTCTGAACAGCACTCCGGATGTGTTTTCGGCGGCCTACAGTTTTGTCGAAATATGTGACTGGATACCTGCCGTTTTGACCGGCAATACAGATCCCCGCAAGATCAGGCGCAGTATCTGTGCAGCCGGGCAC
>Ga0209536_100009812_pt1 | contig 14191 bp, 11 predicted proteins | sample DeeMarSeWOR28_12_FD_187461 | JGI IMG/M metagenome (GOLD analysis project Ga0209536, IMG submission 187461) | Marine sediment microbial communities from White Oak River estuary, North Carolina - WOR-2-8_12 (SPAdes) (version 2) | ecosystem: Environmental > Aquatic > Marine > Intertidal zone >...
ATAAAAAAGAAATTAAAGCTATCTTATTGCCTCAAATGCAGGAAATAATTAACAAATGGGGAAATCCTGAAATAAAACCGGACAATTTCATTTTTCCATTCCTAACTAATAAATTAACACCGCACGAAGAAAAACGAATAATCCAGAATATTATATGGCAAATAAACCAACGGATGCACAAGATCGGCAAAGCTTTGGGATATGGGCGATGGGGTTGCCTGTGTTGAATTCTGCGCTAAGATGAACGCCCTGGATGAAGACATAATAACCATGATCGATAAGGGTTTAGATCGGGTTGAGAAGGATTTCGATGGGCTGGTTCTAGGTACTCAAGCTGATAATTTCTCTGCTGGGGCGAACTTGTTCATGATGGTGATGCTTGCCCAGAATGAAGACTGGGACGCGCTTGAGTTAGCAGTAAAGACCTTGCAGGACGTAAACCAGCGAATGCGGTATTCACGAAAACCTGTTGTTGCTGCACCAGCAGGATTGGCTTTAGGAGGTGGGTTAGAGATTATTATGCATTCAAGCAGGGTAGTAGCCGGAGCAGAATTGTATACTGGTCAGGTGGAGATCGGACCGGGGGTGATACCGGCAGGCGGAGGTACAAAGGAACTATTGCGGCGTATCGTAAATCCTGCCATGCGGGTTGAGAATGCAGAACCGCTACCATTCCTTGGTAAGATACTCATATTACTTGCCCAGGGGAAAGTAGCTACGAGCGCTGAGGAAGCAAGAATGTTTGGTTTCCTAAGCCCTTGCGACAGGATGGTGCTGAACAAAGATCACCTGCTGGCTGAAGCGAAGAAAGAAGTGCTCAACATGGTCAGCACCGGTTACACACCTCCTTTACCGGAAAAAATATACGCTGCCGGCCGTGACTTATTTGCGACAGCCCAAATACGGATCTTTTTGTTCCAGAGTGGTAAATTTATGACGGATCACGAAGCTTTAATCATGAAGAAAGCTGCGCATGTAATGACAGGGGGAGGGATCAGCCGTCCTGCATGGGTCGATGAACAATATATTCTCGATCTTGAACGAGAAGCATTTCTCTCCCTTTGTGGAGAAGAAAAAACTCAAGAAAGAATGTGGCATACTCTACGAACAGGTAAAGTCTTGAGGAATTAGGAGAGAAAATAATGACAAAACTTGATGTAAACCGAGAAGCGGTGATTGTTGCAGCCGCACGCACTGCTGTTGGTAAAGCAAAACGAGGTAGTCTGGCAACCGTGCGTCCTGATGATATGGCAACTGAAGTTGTCCGTGAACTGGTGAAAAGGGTTGATGGTCTTGATCCAGCAGCGATCGATGACGTGATTCTTGGTTGTGCTTTTCCGGAAGGCGAACAAGGGATGAACATGGCTCGCATGGTTGCTTTGAGGGCGGGGTTGCCTGAATCCGTCCCGGGGGAGACAGTCAACCGCTTCTGTTCATCAGGATTGCAAACAATTGTCCATGCAGCACATGCAATCTTGGTCGGTGAAGCGGAGACAATCATCGCTGGCGGGACGGAATCCATGACCATGATCCCTATGGGAGGATTAAGATACGCCCCCAATCCCTATTTTGCAGCAGAATCTCCCGAAGTGTATTCGGAAATGGGAATCACAGCAGAGAACGTGGCTGAGAAATTCGGGGTCTCCCGGGAAGATCAGGACACTTTCTCATTGCGGAGCCATCAAAATGCTAACCGCGCAGTTGAAAGTGGTTTATTCGATCCAGAAATTGTCCCCTTAAACGTCGAGATCATTGAACCCGGTACGAATGGAGGTGGTGCTACAAAGCATTCCTTTACATTCAAACGTGATGAAGGTCCCCGCGCCGATACATCGCTGGAAGCCTTAGCCAGGCTTCGTTCGGTATTTAAGGTGGATGGTACAGTCACAGCAGGGAATTCATCACAAATGTCGGATGGTGCCGCAGGTGTCGTAGTCATGTCGCGTGCCAGAGCGGATGAACTTGGCATTAAACCGATGGTGAGGTATATCGCTCATGCTGTCGGTGGGGTAGATCCGGAACTGATGGGGATTGGACCAACAGTTGCGGTGCCCAAAGCTCTTAAACTCGCCGGGTTGTCCCTTGAAGATATTGGGTTATTTGAATTAAACGAAGCCTTTGCAGCTCAAAGCCTAGCAGTGATCCGTGAACTCGGGTTGAATGAAGAGATTGCGAATGTAAATGGCGGTGCGATAGCCCTGGGTCATCCTTTGGGTTGTACTGGAGCGAAGCTGACCACGCAGCTGATTTATGAGATGAAACGCCGGGATGTCCAGTTTGGTATGGTTACCATGTGTATCGGTGGCGGAATGGGTGCTGCCGGCATTTTCGAAAATATTACATAAGAGGAGAAATGTTAATGGATGACGAGATTACGATCGAAGAATTAATGAATCGGATGCCGAAAGCTTTTAACCCTGAAAAAGCTGGAGATACAGAAGCAGTAATCCAATATTACCTGACGGGGGAAGAAGCAGGTAATTGGGTTGTGCGTATAGGTGATGGAAAGTGCGAAGTTGAGAAGGGGGAAACCGAAAATGCGACAATGACCCTTTATGCCGATTCACAGGATTATAAGGATATTATCCTTGGCAAGCTTGATCCAATGACGGCGTTCATGCAGCAGAAGGTGAAGCTGAAAGGGAACCTTAATATGGCTCTTGGTTTGACCAAGTATTTCAAGTTACGATAATCAGGTGAGTTAGACTCTAGATGCAGAGAAGGGAGCGTTAAGATTGTACGCTCCCTTTTTTCATTGCGAGACTATTTATTCTTCAAAGGGGATATCAACTACCAATTGATTGATATCTGAATGCAGTTGAGCTATGATTGATTGGACTTCATCCAAGACATGCTCGAGGGGGATGATCCTTTTATCCATTTGATCGCGCCTCTTGAATTCGATACCGCCAGATTGCAATGCCCTATCACTCACAGTTAAGCGTAAAGGAATACCAATCAAATCCGCATCATTGAATTTCACGCCGGGGCTTTCATGGCGATCATCAAATAAAATCTCAATGCCTGCAGCAAAAAATTCTTCGTAAAGCTGTTCGGCGAGTTCAACCGGGTCTGGCAGATCTGGAGTTTTATTTGAATCCTGAGATTTCGATGGCAGTACAATTAGATGAATCTCGTATGGTGCAATCGATATAGGCCAGATCAATCCATATTCATCATGGTGTTCCTCAGCCACAGAAGCCATTAATCGCCCTGAACCAATGCCATATGATCCCATGATGACGGGTTTAGATTTCCCCTGTGCATCCAGGAATTTTGCTCCCATCGCTTCGGTATAGCGGGTTCCAAGTTTGAAAATGTTCCCAACTTCTATGCCGCGTTGGAGGATCATCTCGTGACCGCAGTCCGGGCACAGGCTGTTTTCTTCCGCCACAGCGATATCGGCAACAATATCCGCATCATAATCACGGGGATAATTAACGTTGAGGTAATGGAAGCCATCCTCGTTTGCACCAGCAACAAGGTTTGTCGACTGCGGGATAAGATCATCAACTACGACCACCGTATTTTTCAGCCCCTTCGGAGAGGCATATCCAGGCACGGCACCAGAAGCTGAAATTTCGTTTTCAAGTGCAGTTCGCAATTCTTTTGCCGCCAATACATTTGCCAGCTTGGTTTCATTTAAATCCATATCTCCCCTGACGATTGCCAGCACAAGCTTATCTACAGTTTCGGTTTCTTCAACAACAGCAGCAACCAGGAAAACAGCCTTCGCGGTTTTAGATTCGGGGATTTCCAGGAAATCTGCCAGGTCTGCAATCGTTTTTGATCCAGGAGTCGCTACTTTCTCAAGAGGTTGAATATTTTCTTGTTCACCCATTTCTTTTTTGAATCGCGCGATTTGTCTGTTGGCGGCGTACCCGCAGTTCTCGCAAATCAGTAATGAATCTTCTCCGATTGGCGTCAGGTACATGAACTCGTGTGCCATACTGCCGCCCATCATGCCAACATCGGATTTGAAAGCTTTTACTGGTAAACCACAACGGTGGAAAATGTCATAGTATGCCTGGTAATGGGCGCGGTACTGTTTATCCAGACCTGCTTCATCCATATCCAGGCTATAGCTGTCTTTCATGGTAAATTCACGCACCCGGATTAATCCAGCTCTTGGTCGCGGATCATCACGCCACTTGGTTTGGATATGGTAAATCAAGGCAGGCAGCTGGCGGTACGATTTGATAGATTTTCTAACCAGGTCCGCAACCACCTCTTCGTGAGTCATGGCAAGCACCATGTCCCTGCCATTCTTGTCCATGAATCTTCCCATCTCTGATCCTATCTGGTACCATCGCCCAGTCTCTTTCCACAATTCAGCTGGATGGACGACAGGCATTGTGACTTCCTGCCCGCCAATCCTGTTTATCTCCTCGCGCATGATGTCTTCGATCTTGGTCAGCACCCGTTTTGCAAGGGGTAAGTAGGAAAAGATACCGGCAGCCAGCTGTTGGATGAAACCTGCTCGGACAAGTAACTTGTGACTGCTTACCTCGGTGTCTGCAGGTGCTTCCCTCAGAGTCTGGTTGAACAATTTACTCATTTTCATAAAGATAATCTCCTGAAGTAATTAAAAACACCCTCAGCCTGCTAAAACTGCTGAGGGTGTGGATTCACACAGTAAATTTGACTAATTGAATATCTCTCAGCAAGAAGCGGCCCAGGAGGGCCCCGATGGATAAGGGTATTTATGCTGGACGAGATAATCTTTAAACCACATTGTCCTAGTTTACCACCCTGGAGCTGATCCAGGAAGGTAAATTCTGAGTATTATCTTAATATCCACAATCTTGGTCTGCGTTGATCGAGATTGTTCATACCTGCAGATACCGCTGTCTCAACCGCAAATTGGTACTCCTGATGAGTCACACGGCGATTTAGCTCAGGAAAATGATGTGCTTTGAATGCTGGGTGGTACTGGTTCATGATATTGAGGTAGGTATCTTCGGAGATTTCCTTGCATATGAATTCAACAATTTCGTCCGTACCTGCCAGATTGTCGGGCAGGACCAGATGTCGTACCAGCAGTCCGCGCTCAGCAATACCGTATTTATTCAGCGATAGATCACCTACCTGGCGGTGCATCTCTTGGACTGCCAGCTGGTTAACTTTCGGGTAGTTTGGAATCCTGGAATATCGTTTAGCAGTTGCCGCATCGCTGTATTTCATATCAGGCATGTAAATATCGATGACACCATCTAATAATTCAAGCATTGCCATGGAGTCATATCCGCCTGTATTGTAGACCAGGGGGATGTGCAATCCTGCCCGGGCAGCAATCAGCACTGCTGCCAGGATTTGGGGAACGACGTGGCTTGGAGAAACGAAGTTAATATTATGGCAGCCGCGTGCTTGCAGTTCGAGCATCATACGGGCGATTTCTTCAGGTTCTACAAGTTCTCCGTGGTCTGTTTGGCTGATATCATGATTCTGGCAGTACTGGCAGCGTAGATTGCAGCGAGTGAAGAAAATTGTTCCAGAACCTTGCGTTCCGCTTAATGGAGATTCTTCTCCAAAATGAGGACCATAACTGCTGACCCTGGCGAGTTCCCCGGTGCGGCAGACTCCCAAATGCCCACTGCGCCGGTCAACCGGGCATTCCCAGGCACAAACGTCGCATATGGAGAGATGTTCATAAGCATTCCTCACTCGCTGTGCGAGCTGATCTTTCTCGATCAGATTTAGATATGAAGGATTTGCAGTGCTCATATTATGAGACGATATTATTTGAAAAATCCGCTAATAAGGTTTCCGGGATGCGTATTGGTCTATTGTTTTCCAGGTCCACCCAGACACTCTTCGAATGGACCACGGCCAATTTTTGACCATCAGATTTTCGCTGGATGAGGTAATGCCGGTTTGCAGTGGATCGGCGAACATTTGAAGCCCATGTTGAAATGGTTAGTTTATCACCCAGGAAAGCTGGCTGCAGGTATTGGATATGGTGATGCCGGATGAAAAGTGCGAAGCCCTGGTCTAACATCCTGCTGATCGGCCATCCATGGGCTGTGATCACCTGCATCCCACACTCCTCAGTAAATTTGAGGTAGTTGGCATTGTTAACGTGTTGAACAGAGTCAAGATCATGCCATGATACTGATAATTCCATAGAAAATGTTCCACCAGGTTGTGGCGGTAGGGGGGGAAACTTTTCCCGCTTTGGAAAAGCATCAGGAGCGCCTTGCGGGAAGAATGCTGATCTGAATTCATCTGGTATTCTTACCGGCCTGTTTGTGTCCCTCTCCAAAAACACCCAGTCGGTTGATGCATTGGCGACAAGTTCATTATTTTCAAAGTTCCTGATTTCATATGCTCTCCGGGAGCGCACACGGTGAAAATCTATCACCCATGTCTTGATTTCAAGGGTATCGCCATATTGGGAGGGCTTCAGATATTCGATATCAGTTTCTCGAATCAACCAGTAGCATCCTAATTTTTCATAAGCTGCACCGTCAAATCCAGCTGCTGCAGAAGCATCGAAAGCGGTTTCCTGCATGTAGCGCACGTAATTGACATTATTTAGATGTCCCAGGGCATCACACTCGTAATGTCGAACGCGGAATTTCCTTGAATAAGTGTGCGCCATGATTACGCCTCGTAGATTTCCGGGTTGACACAATAGGGCAACTGCCTTCCTTCAAGTCCAGCAAGCAGGTTTTCACAGGCTCTCTCAGCCATCCGTTGCCTTGTATTCCAGGTTGCTGAACCGATGTGCGGTACAACCAGGCAGTTTTTCAATTCATAAAGTTCATTGTCAGGTGGTAATGGTTCTGGATCGGTCACATCCAGCGCAGCACCGCCGATAAATCCCTCTTTGAGAGCCGTGATCAGCGCATCCTGGTCGAGTATTGGCCCGCGAGAAGTATTGACAAGCAGGGAATTTGGCTTCATCAACCTGAGTGCCCGTTCATCAATCAGGTGCCTGGTTTGTGAAGTTAACGGAACATGCAAAGTTACAATATCGGAAACTTTCAGCAGATCGTCAAGTTCCAATTGTCGGGCATCGAGCTCTTCTGCGAGGGCATGGTTAGATTGAGGGTCTGTGAAAATGATCTCCATACCGAAACCTTTCGCACGCCGGGCTACTGCTGTACCGATCTTGCCTAAACCCACGATACCCAGTTTCGCTCCTTTCAAGTCCTTGCCCAACCAGCCTGTAGGTGACCATGTTGTCCAACGTCCCTGACGGGCATCCAGGTTGGCTTCGAATAAGCGTCTGGCTGCAGCCAGCATGATCGCCATGGCTAGGTCGGCCGTGCCATCCGTCAGCACACCTGGGGTGTTGCCAACCGGGATACCGCGCTCACTACATGCTTTAATATCTACGTTGTCAAACCCAACTGCCATATTGCTTACTACTTTCAAGTGCGGTGCTTTAGAAAGCAAGGCATTATCAACACGGATGGTTAATAAAGTGAATAATCCTTCTGCTTGGGGTAGAAAAGATGACAAGGTCTCGGATAGAGAATCACCCTCAGGTGGACCGACAACCAGTTGACAGCGGTTTTCGAGCAGATTGAGCCATCCATCCGGGAGTGAATGGGATACCAGCACGAGTGGGAGTGATTGATCTGCCATCGGTATTTTCCTTTTTATTAGAAAGCGAAAAGGAAGGTTAAATCGTTAACGTTGGTACGGGTGGGGCCAATTCTTATCAGGTCATCCAGGGGAAGAAAAAAATTATAAGCATCATTATTCTCCAAAAAAGCCAGCGGATCAAGGTTTAAAGATTTTGCCCGAGACAATGTATTCCCTGTGACCACAGCTCCAGCTGCATTGCTGGGACCATCGCCTCCATCGGTGGCGAGCGTGATCAGGAACACTTTCTCCAATCCATCCAGCTCTCCTACTGAACCAAGGGCGAGTTCCTGGTTGCGGCCGCCAATGCCATCACCTTTTATGGTGACAGTTGTTTCGCCACCGGCGATGATGCATCCCGGGCGGGGGATTGGCTGGTTAAAATTCGCCAATTGGCGCAAGATTGTCCCCAAGAATTGACCTGCGTGGCGTGCCTCTCCTTGCAGGTAGTTCGTCAGGCAGAGATGTTTGAATCCCTCCGTTTCAGCCTGGGAAAGAGCCGCCAAGGCAGCAGTCCGGTTGCTGGCTACAATATGATTATGGGTTTTGGAGAAAAACAGCTCTCCCGACTTCGGGGTTTCCTTAATTTTCCCCTGCTGGCCTTTAACAAGATGCTGTTGTATTGCGTCCGGAGTCAGCTCGAGAAGATTGTAATTGTCAAGAATATCCAGAGCATCCTGGTAAGTTGAAGGATCAGGTGTCGTTGGTCCGCTGGCGATCACTTCGAGATGATCACCGACCACGTCTGAAAGAATCAGGGAGAAAACCTCTGCAGGTGCGGCTCTATTAGCCAGCCGCCCACCTTTTAACTGGTCTAGGTGTTTTCTCAGGGTATTTATTTCGTTGATCGTTGCCCCTGAAGCCAGAAGATACTCGGTTAGACCCTGGATCTCCCCCAAAGAGACTCCTGGGACAGGAGAAACAAGCAAAGCAGAACCTCCACCAGATATTACACAGATCACCAGGTCTCCCGGCTGTGTATCCTTGAGGAGGCGGATGATTTCATCAGCGGCATCGACCCCCCGCTGATCTGGGATGGGGTGACTGGCTTCGATGATCCTAATTTTGTTAGATAATCGGGGTTTATTCGCATAGCCATCTTTTACGATCACGATACCTGCTGAGATTCTATCCCCAAGATAACTATAGGCTGCCTCAGCCATTGGATAGCCAGCTTTTCCAGCTCCAACCAGGAAAATTCGGTTGAATTTTGATAGGTATTCTTCTGGGAGCAGATTGTTCAAACCTTTCATAACAGCTGGATAGGGATCAACCGCAGTTAGCGCTGCATCCATGATCCGGGCAATTTTGATCCCCATCGGATCCGTTCTCAGGGAGTGGGTTAAGTAGGGTTTCAGTTCGCTTTCGTCCAGCATATTTGGAAAAAATTCAAGATTATGAAGGTGTATCTAATTTAAAGGTATCCATTGAACTTGATATGCATCCAAAATTTGTTGAAGATGCCCATTGTTGATGGTTACAAATTCTCCACTAACCAGATCATGGACTGTGCCAGGATGATCTGTGCCAAGTGGATTCAAGTCGAGATCGATTTGTTGTTTATGCTCAGAGATATTCACCAGGCATAGCATGGTGGATTGCTGTTCTTCGTTGGTACGCAGCAAGGTAAATACTCGTTTACTATCACCAACAATGGATTGATTTGCAACAGGATGAAATGCAGATTGTTTCTTTCGAATTTCAAGTAAATGGCGATATTGGTTCAGGACTCGGTATTGGACACTTCCAGGATCATCCATTTTCTTCTGCATATCGTCCAAATTATACTTCTCACGATTCAAGGATCTTGCCCGGCCAGTTTTTTCCTTAAAGGCATGGCAGTTTCGAGAACCAAATAGACTGTGAACATAGATCCCGGGTACGCCTGCAAGGGATAACATAATCGCTTGGGATGCAAGAAAGCGTTTTATACCTACCTCCACGTTGTTGTCTGCCGGGTCATTCAGGGCATCATACAAGGTAATATTCAATTCGTAAACACTTTCAGACCCATCAGCATTGGTCTTGTAAGAAACCTCACCACCATGCGCCAAGGTCTTTTCCACAAGGATTTGAATCTGCTGGCTTGTAAGCAAGCCTTTTGCTGGCATTACTCCAATGCCATCATGGGAAGCGATGAAATTGAAAAACGCAGAGTCGAGATACGGGGTGCTTAGCGTGCGGATCCAATTCGTAAGCACGGTTGCATCCTGGGTGTGAAATGTATGCAGGATGAGTGGTGCCAATGAGAATTGGTAAACCATCTGTGCTTCATCCCCGGACTGATTTTTTTTGTGAATAAGCTGGGTGCTTGCTGGTTCTCCAAAGTATTTTATGTTTTCTTCATGGGGAACATTGGTTTCGGTGATTGTCCCTGCATGTGGGGCAGCTAGATTTAACACTGCCCGGAGAATCTTGACCACACTGTGTGCCTGGGGGAGATTCAAGGAGGAAGTACTGACATCCTTCCAGATGTACCCGACAGCATCCAACCTGATTAAACTGGCTCCATTTTCAACATAAAACAGCAGTAAGTCAATTATCTCAAGTAACACCTCAGGGTTCGAGAAATCTAAATCAATTTGATCCTCACTGAAGGTCGTCCAGACGTATTTTTCACCAGAGCTGGTATCTACGGGGTGAATTAGGGGCAAGGTACGTGGACGAAATATCGAACTTAAATCTATGCCTGGATCGATTTCGATGAAATATTTGTTGTAAGGAATTTCCCCACGTTGAAAGGCCTTAAACCAACCACTTTCTTTTGATATATGATTGATCACCGCATCAAACATCAATCGGTATTTCTCGGATAATTTGAGGATATCAGCCCAGCTGCCCAATTTGGGATCGACCTGCCTGTAGTCGATAACTGAAAATCCATCATCTGAAGAATATGGATAAAATGGCAGCAAGTGAACCCAGGTAATCGCGTCTCCGATGTATTGGTTAAGAAAGTCAGCCAAGGATCTCAGGTGGCCCTGATTAGGGGATTGAAATTGGTCACCATAAGTGATGAGGATCGTATCTTTCTCGCTCAGTTGGAACGGATCAGGATGCGTTCCAGGATTCCGGGCTCTAAATTCATCGATGAGTTCAATTATCTTGTTCGAAATTTCTTCACTTTGATTTCCATATAAAAAATCTAATTGATCTTGGAGAAGGTTTTCGTTATCCATCCGAGTATCACCCAAGGTCATTTCCAGTACCTTATGAGATTTCAATTTCTTCCCAGTACGCATTGGGGAGTTCAATTGTTCGCACGATATCTGGATCCATACCTTGGTAGCGAACTTTGATCAGTGCAATCGGAATCCGGTGGGTAACAATTCCGATTTTCTTGCCATTATTCATTCTTATTATGTCATCCAGCGCAGTACTGACACGTTGCTGGACCTCTTTCAGGTGCTCACCTCCGGGGGGGGTTACCTCCCATGGCGTAATCTCCCAGGCGGCAAACAAATCAGGATATCTCTCCTCGATTTCTGTTCGCAGCCGGGTTTGCCAGTCCCCCTGGTGAATCTCCATTATCCTGGGCTCATTGATAACATCGATCTTTAGTTTATTCGAAATGATTTTCGCAGTTTCAAGGGTCCTGCGAAGTGGGCTTGAATAAATCACGTCTAGAGAATTTTGGCTGAGCTCTTTCGCTAACTTTTGAGCTTGCATTCTTCCCTTGGGATTCAAGGGAGGATCAGCCTGTCCCTGGTAACGCCCGATGATGTTCCAATCTGTTTCACCATGACGGATGAGCACGATAGCAGTCATCATTATCCAACCTGGAATCTTTCTTTGTATTCTTGCAGTGTAGCGATTGGTGGGCGTTCGTGTTCAATGATTTCTTCCTGGTCAAGGTAATATCCACGCCGCTTACTGTACCGCACCAGGTTCATCGTTAGATTGCCTTGATCATATATAAGTGCCTTGTAACGAGTTTGTAAGCGGCTCATGACAACCTGCATGATTGTAAAAGACATTTTCGAAAGTGAAGGAAGCGGCTGATTGTGGTGGATTCGTTCCAGTAAATCCACCTGGGCGATGCTCTCTAATCCATACTTTTCGAGCAAATCAATTAGCATTCCAGTTTCCACCCCATATCCTGTGAAGAAAGGAAGATTCTCCAACGCCGTCCTCCGACCGGCATACTCTCCTGAAAGTGGCTGAATCAGGCCGGAAAGTTCCGGATAGAATAAATTGATGAAGGGGCGAGCAGTCAATTCCGTTACCCGGCCGCCTCCACCCGCTACTATCTTATTTCCTTGTCGCAAAGGTCTGCGGTAAAACCCCTTAGAAAACCGGATTCGTGGATTGTCGAGCAAGGGACCCAGGATTCCATAGACAAACCGTGGGTCAATATTTTTTATATCCGTATCAATCCAGGCAATGATATCCCCCTTGACAACATACAGGCTCTTCCAAAGCGCTTCACCTTTTCCAACATAAGTACCATGCTCCGGGAGGATATCCTGGTGGATGAAAACGGGGATACCAAAATCAGCAGCAATCTCGCGTGTCCGATCTTGCGAGCCGGAATCAACCAGCACCATCTCGTCTAATAATGGCACGCGGTCCATTAATGCGGTTCTTACGGTTTCAATCACTTTACCAACGGTTTCTTCTTCATTCAAGGCAGGCAGTGCCAGGCTGATTGATAAACCCTGTTCCTCCTTCAGCTCAACCAATCGTTGAAGATTCATGAACTCGCGAGTATGGTAAGTGTTCTCGGCAAACCATTTATCGACAACAACTGCCAAGGGGTGCTCTCTGGTTTTTGAATCAACGAATATTGGCGGGTGGGACGAGAATTCAGGAAAATACTCGTTTACCAAAACCAGTGTTTTATCTTCCCTGGAAAGAATTTCCTCAAGTAGTGACTGCATCCATATGTTTGGTTGGAGTTCGTTTGATGGGGCACCAATTGTTATTCCCTGGTGATCCTGCATCTCCAGTGCAATCGCATTTGATATCTCTCCTTTGGCTGTAATGGTACGGGTAATATGTTTTAAACCATGCAAGGCAGGAGAAAATTCCTTGAAAAATTGCATGCTCCTGGGATCTGATTCAGGTGCAGCAACATGAAGCAAAGTGATGGATGCGTCCTCGATCCTAGCTAACGCATGGGCAACTCGCAACGAAATTCCAGCATTCGCACCCCCACGAACTGGTAAGAGAATGCTGCGCATGGAGTGCCAGTTTCCCGAAGTGCTTACCTGGAGTGAAGGCCGTACGATAGCGATATCACAAGGCAAATTTAATAATGTACTTTCATCCAAATTATGGGGGAATTCTTTATCCATCAAGGTTGTACTCCAATCAGCAACAACCAGATCGATTTTTTCTCGCACCACCATCTCAAGTACACCATCCCACAATTCGCCTTCTGTTCGCACCAAGGTTTTAATGCGTGTAGAGATTGGAGTATTCTCCAGAAAGGTATTAATCAATTCTCGCAAACGGCTGGCTTTCTTCGCAACCCCACTCATCTGGTCCCCTTTGGGAACACATAAAACTGACAAAATGATGATCTTTCCCCCGCGGTCAAGTGCGATTCTCTCGACGAGCGGCAGGAGTATCTTTGCTTCTTCAATATTGGTTTCGAGAAGAAGGATGTTATACGTTCGTACCCTGGAAGATTTTCGTATAGTGGGTTTCGTTTTATCAGCCATATTAATCCGAATATTCTTCCAGCAGAGGAAGGATCTTATACTTTAGGATTGCCTGCCAGGTGTAATTGTTTATCACACGCCGTCGAAATTGGTATGCCAAATTTGAGTCCAGATAACCTTGGATCTTTTCAGCTACCTGCCCGGCATCATCCGTGGGGTTGAAGAGGTTTATCATACCAGCACTACTTTCGCGGATGGGCCCAATGTCGGAGGCGAATATCGGAACTCTCACAAGACCTGCTTCCAAGACGGGGATGCCAAACCCCTCTCTCAAGCTTGGAAATAAAACCATATCTGAAATGCGGTATAACTCGGATATCAAGTGGTCTGGTGCGATAAATACTGTATCTTCTCCATGAAGCTGGTAAACGAAAAGAACATTTTGATCGAGCTGCAGCGAAGTTCTCATTTCCAGCAGCATCTCAAGATACTCAATATTCTTTGGATTATGCGGTCCTGGAGGTCCAGTGATGATTAGCGCCACCTGTGAAAAGTTCTGTTTCAGATGCGCGATCACCTGGATTGCTAATTCGATGTTCTTTCTGCGCGTTATTCGTGCCGGCAGCAGGATTATTGGTTCAGAATCAGAAAGCTGGAATTTATCTACTAGATCAACCGCCAGAGGAGACAAGTCTAATAATTCGATCGTATCGACACCTGGAGGAATAACATGAATTTCTTCGGGCTGAAGGCCAAGTAACCCTTGGAGACGCCGCTGCCTGTGATCAGACACTGTGACGTAAGTTATCCCTTCCCAGGGGGTCCGTAATAAATCCCAAGGATAACCAGGATGGAGGTCCGGGGTGTAAAGAGAATCCTGCCAAGCGAAATCATGGCACCAGGCCAGCATCCTTGGTTGACCACGTTCAGCAATTATTTTGAGTGCTGCTGTAAGGGCCAGGTTTTTGTGTAGTGTCACAGCATTATGAACG
>Ga0209536_100009814_pt1 | contig 14186 bp, 15 predicted proteins | sample DeeMarSeWOR28_12_FD_187461 | JGI IMG/M metagenome (GOLD analysis project Ga0209536, IMG submission 187461) | Marine sediment microbial communities from White Oak River estuary, North Carolina - WOR-2-8_12 (SPAdes) (version 2) | ecosystem: Environmental > Aquatic > Marine > Intertidal zone >...
GTATGAAGACCGGTGTCCCAGTTGGTCCACTTGCAGCCGGGGAATTGGCAGCCTTGCTCCGACGTGAACAGAACAATCGTGTTGTCGGCTTGTCCGGACTGCTGAAGAACGCTCAGTATCTGCCCGACCTGGCCGCGGATCAGCTGCTCTGCGAACCGCAAGCCAAGGGTACGGCACCGGCCTTGGCCTGGGCGGCCCGGGAAATCATCCGACGTTCGCGCCGACCGAACGAAACGGTGATGATCTCGCTGCACTCGGACCACGTCATTCGTCCCCTGGATACCTTCTCCTCCACGCTCGACCAGGCCGTGGAGGGAGCCGGCATTTTGGACAGATTGCTCACCGTCGGCGTGATGCCGAGTCGTCCGGAACCAGGATACGGATACATCGAAGTCGGTGCCCCGCTGATACCGGCTGTCTTCGAGGTGAAGCGATTCGTCGAAAAACCCGACCAGGCGACGGCGGAAGACTACATCTCGACGGGCGATTTTGTCTGGAACTCCGGAATGTTCGTGTGGCGACCGCAGGTTCTGCTGGCCGAGCTAGCCGGGCACACGCCCGAGCTGGCGAGCGATCTCGCTCGGCTGGAGACCGAGGATGTTCAGGGGTTCTTCGCAGCAGTTCCGCCTCTGACCATCGACCACGGGTTGATGGAGCGCAGCGACAACATCGCCGTCGTCAAGTCCGAGTTCGACTGGGACGACGTCGGCGCCTGGGATGCGTTGATGCGAGTGAGAGAGCTGGACGATCAGGGCAACCTCCGCATCGGCGATGCTCACGCCAAGGACTGCCAGAACAGTCTGATCTTCGCCGAGGACGGGCCCGTCGTGGCCTTTGGCATCTCTGATTTGGTGGTCGTGCGCGCATCCGGCATTACATTCATCATGCCCGCTGATCGAGCCGCGAACCTGAAAGCGCTCTTGGAAGAGTTACCCGAAAACCTGAAGAAAGGGGTCGACTGAGCCTTGGCGTCGAGCCTAGTTCTCTTTGACGACAGAAAGGCACGGGATTGGGAGCCCTTCGCGCTGACTCGACCCTCCGGTGAACTTCGTTTCGGAGCCTCGAAGCTCGTGGAGCGAGCGGAGCGGCTGTTCGGGCTGGAATGCATCGGCTACGTCGCATCGGATCACCTGAAGGGTTTCTGGGAGGCCGATGCGCGCCCCGTCCTGGACCTGGACGACCTGCCGGACGACCGGGATCTGATCTTCTGGTGCTCCAGGGCGGTCGCCGACCTCGACGGTGATCTCCCCGTTCCCGAGGAAGCCACGGCCTTCGTGATCGACGGCCAAGTCGCGGGTCTCCGCGTCGCAAAAGGCACTCGCCCTGACGCGAGTTTCCTGGAGGACCTGGAACTCGACTCGACGGAGACACGTCGAGTCGACGTCGCCGGTCGGATCCTGGAGCGGGTCTGGGACCTCATGCTCGAGACGCCGGAGCAGATGATCCGGGACCTCGCCCCGGCATCGAACTCTTCCGCAGGCGCCCTTCCCCAAGGCGCCTACTCGATAGGAAATCACAACCTGATGCTCGGCGTGGGTGTGGACATCGAACCCGGAACCGTGTTCGACCTCCGTGGGGGGCCGATCCAGCTGGCCGACGGGGTGCAGGTCAAAGCCGGCACGCGCCTCGCCGGGCCCGCGGCCATCGGCGAGCGCTCGCGACTGCTGGGCGGGTCGTTCGAAAGCGTCTCGGCCGGTCCGTACAGCTATCTCCATGGCGAGGTGGCCGAGACGGTGATCCTCGGGTACACCAACAAGGCGCACGACGGCTTCCTCGGACACGCCTATTTGGGGAAGTGGGTCAACCTGGGCGCGATGACGACGAACAGTGATCTCAAGAACAACTATAGGCCGGTGCGGGTGTGGACCCCTTCGGGCGTGACCGACACGGGTCACAACAAGGTCGGCTGTTTTCTGGGCGATCACGTGAAGACCGGGATCGGGATGCTACTGAATACTGGCACCGTGGTGGGGGCCGGCGCTAATCTGTATGGAAGCGTCATGCCACCCAGCTACGTGGAGCCGTTCAGTTGGGGACAGGGCGACGATCTGACGGAGTACCGCATGGCGGAATTCGTCGACACGGCTCGGGCGGCGATGGCCAGGCGGGGGGTTGACCTTGATGAACGCGGCCAGCGGTTCCTCGAGACGTGTTGGCGCAAAGGGCGGGGTGGATGACCTTCAAAGTTCATGTGTTGGGAAGCGGCAGTCGGGGCAACTCCATACTTCTTGAAACCTCAGAGAGCCGGATCCTGGTCGACGCCGGATTCAGCGGCCGCCAGATCGAGCGCCGATTGACCGATATCGGGGTAGCGGCCGACAGCATTTCCGCACTCGTCATCACACACGAACACAGAGACCACACGCAAGGCATGGGCATTTTTGCCCGGCGCTGGAACGTGCCCATCTACATCGCCCGGGCTACCGCGGGATCGTGCTCGGCTTTGTTGAGTGGAAAAGAGGAATTGTACTTCTACCAAGCGGGGCGTCCCATCGACCTGGGAGACCTACGCGTCGAGCCGTTTCTTACCTGCCACGACGCCATCGACCCCATCGGCGTCACGGTGCGGCAGCGCTCGAGCGGCCTCAAAGTCGGGATTGCCACCGACCTCGGCACACCGACGGTATCGGTGCGTCACGCGCTGAAGCGTTGTGACCTTCTGATCCTCGAGGCCAATCACGATGACGTGATGCTACGTACGGGGCCATATCCGTGGGCCCTCAAGAGCCGGATCGCCGGGCGTCACGGTCACCTCTCGAACCGCGCCGCCGCGCAACTCGGCGTCGAGTTGCACCACCCGGGCCTGGCGGGCGTCGTTCTCGCTCACTTGAGCCAGGAATGCAACGAACCGGACTTGGCCGCCGAAGTGGTGGGGACCGCTCTGGAAAAGAAGGGCTTCGAGGCGTTACTCCGGGTTGCCGAGCAGGACGACCCCCTCGCCGATCTCGATGTCGTCGAGCTGGCTTCGGCCGTTCGCTCGCCGCAGTTGGGCCTTTTCAGCTAGTTGTCGCCTACTTGCCGGTCAGTCGAAGAATATCGCTGGCGAAGACCCAGACCATCAACGCCATGATCACGATGAAGCCGAGCTGGCTGAGACGGGCTCGAGCTTGCGCGGATAGAGGTTTGCCACGCACGCCCTCGATGGCCAGAAACACGAGATGCCCACCATCGAGGATCGGGATCGGGAGCATATTGAGCACGGCCAGGTTGACGCTCAAGAAAGCCATCCATCCCAGCAAGGCGATGACTCCGGCACGTGCCGCCTGTCCCGATACCTGACCGATGAGGATGGGGCCGCCAAGGTTGCGTGGCGACACCTTCCCGGTGACCAACTCGCCGACGAAGCGCACGATCGCCACGCTGAGGTCGACCGTCTGACGGGTGCCCTCCATCATGGATTCACCCAAGCCGTAAGCCCGTAGCACGTTCACCGTGTCCCGGCTAACGCCGATACGACCGAATGTGATCGTCGTATCGTTGCCAGCCGTGTCGACAACGGTCGTGTCTATGGCCGCGATCAGCGTCGGCAATCGCAACTCTTGTTCGTCACGTTCTATCCCCAACGAAACCGTTTCGCCGGGTCGCTGGCGGACGTACGTAGCGAATTCCGTCCACAAGCGGGTCTCCACGGTATCCACGGCAACGATCAAGTCGCCTGGAAGCACGCCGGCTTCGGCCGCCGGCATACCTTCCTCGACCGACCCAATCAAAGGTGCGTACGACAGGTAATAGGCGACGCCGGCAAAAGCGAAGATCGCGAACACGAAGTTCATCGCCGGGCCCGCCGCGATCACGATCGCACGGGTGCCAATCGATTTTTGATCGAAGTGGCGGCCTGGCGGGAATTCGACGTCGGTTTTTCCACCCTCCAGCGTCTCCAGCGCCTCTTCCTCGCCCATGCCCACCATCTTCACGTACCCACCCAGTGGCAGAGCGGAGATGACGTACTCGGTTTCGCCGATGGTGAAACCCCAGATCCTGGGCCCGAGGCCGATAGAGAACCTGGGAACAGCGATCCCGGCAGCTTTGGCCGTGATGAAATGCCCGAGCTCGTGGACGATGATCAGAACACCGAGAACGACTACGAACGCCAGAACAGAGACCATCTATGCCAGCCGTTGTGACTTGTTAGCGATTGTACCGGCCACGGCCCGCGCTCGCTCGCGCGCCCAGCCGTCGGCACCACGCACGACGTCCAGCGTTGTCACCTCCTGCACCTCGTGCTCATTCAGAACCTCACCAATCACGCTCGGGATCCCATTGAAGGGAAGCCGCTCGGCCAGGAACGACGCGACCGCTTCCTCGCTGGCAGCATTGAACACCGTCGGTGCGGTACCCCCGCGCAGGCCAGCCTGACGCCCGTGTTCGAACGCCGGGAACCGACCGGCCGGAACCGGCTCGAAGGTCAGCGACCCGACCTCCGCGAGATCGAGCGTCTGCGTCTCGAACGGGGGCCGCTCGGGATAGCCGAGAGCGTACAACACCGGAACCGACATAGTGGGATGACCCAACTGCGCAAGCGTCGAACCGTCCTGAAACTCTACCAACGAGTGAACGATCGACTGCGGGTGGATCACCACCGAAACCGCGTCGTACGGCATACCGAACAGGAAATGCGCCTCGATCACCTCGAGCGCTTTGTTCACCAGCGTCGCTGAATCTACGGTAATCTTGGCTCCCATGTTCCAGGTCGGGTGACGTAAGGCGTCGGCCGGCGTTACTTTTCCCAGTTCCGCCGGATCTCGATCCCGGAACGGCCCACCCGATGCGGTCAGGATGATCCGCCGAATGCTCTCTAGTCGACCGCCCTGCAAACACTGAAAGACCGCGCTGTGTTCGCTGTCCACCGGTATGAGCTCGCCTCCACCCTCTGCCAGCGCCCGCATCACGAGAGGTCCACCGACGACCAGCGATTCCTTGTTGGCCAGGGCGAGGCGTTTTCCGGCGGCCAGGGCCGTCAGGGTCGGCTCGAGGCCCGCAGCACCGACGAGCGCGTTGACCACGATGTCGGCAGACGGGTGAGCCGCCGCTTCCAGTATCGCATCAACACCCGTGGCGAAGCGTGTTCCACTCGGGATGGAAGCCTGGTCCGGTTCGCCGTCCACCAGTACCGCAAGCTCGGGGTCGAACCGGTTCACTTGGTCCAGCAACTCCTCGGCGTTTCGGTGGGCCGTAAGTGCCACGACTTTGAAGCGGTCCGGGAATGAGGTGATGACCTCTAACGTCGTTTTGCCGATCGAGCCGGTCGATCCGAGGATCGCGACGCCACGCACGCTCATCAGATCCCCACGACGACCAGGTACACGTACGCGATGGGAAAAGCAAAGAGCAAAGCATCGACCCGGTCGAGAGAGCCGCCGTGACCCGGCAGAAGGTTGGAGCTGTCTTTCACACCGCAGTCACGCTTGAAACGTGACTCGAACAGATCGCCAATCTGCCCTGCGATCGATACCAGCGCGCCGAGACCCGCCACCTGAACCCAAGACATCGTCCACGACACCAAGGGCTGCGTCAACCAGACCCAGAGGAGCGCACTGAGCACCGTCGCCGCGAATCCCGCGATCGCTCCCTCCCAGGTCTTATTCGGGCTGATGGCCGGCGCCAATTTGTGCCGGCCGATGGCTCGGCCCACGGAGTAGGCTGCCGAGTCGCCAATCCACGTGATGGCCACCGGCAGGAAGATGATCGCCGCGCCTCGCCAGCTGGGTGCCGTCCCGTCCATGTTCCGCAACAGCTGGCCAAAGGACAGCAGTACTCCGGCGTACGCGGCCCCGAACAGCGTGACCATGGTGGTGAGGCCCGGAGGTGAGTCGGGTGCGGCCCTGATCATGACCACCGCGCCCACGACCAGCGTCATCATCGTGGCCCAGACCGCGTACTCTTCGACGGGCAGGCCCGCAGCCATGAACACGTACAGGAAGGCCAGAGCCGCGGACACCATGGGAGCGGGAGCCAGGCCGGCTTCGCGGTACATCCTGCCGAACTCCCAGGCCGCGACCGCCGCAAACAGAGCGATGAGACCGGCCAGCCAATAACCACCCAGGTAGGCCAGTGCAACGGTGATCGGGATCCCAACCGCCGCCACCGCCACCCGCTTGGCCAATTCGCCGCCGGATTTCGCCATCACGCCGAGACCCCGCCAAACCGACGGTCTCGGTTATTGTAGTCGAGAATGGCCTCGAACAGCTCTTCCCGCGTGAAGTCGGGCCAGAGCACGGGGGTGCTGTACAGTTCGGTGTAGGCGACCTGCCAAAGCAAGAAGTTGGAAATGCGGTACTCGCCGGAGGTCCGGATGAGAAGATCGGGATCGGGCCACGGCGCGGTGTATAGCTCGGCGGCAAACGCCGACTCGTCGATCTCCTGCGGCTTCAGGTCTCCCGCCGCCGTGCGTTCCGCCAACCGGCGCGCCGCTCGAACGATCTCGCTGCGACTGCCGTAACTGAGCGCAACCACGAGTTGGAGGTTCTTCCCGCCACGAGTCGCATCGATGATCTTGTTGACGGCTGCGCGTTCGGCCATACCGAGGCGATCGGTGTCGCCGACGACATGGACCTCGACGCCGTTGTCGACGAGGCTTTGGAATTCGGTCTGAGCGTAGCTTTGAAGAAGCGACCAGAGGAATGCGATTTCGCGGGTGGGTCGACGCCAGTTCTCATCCGAGAACGCGAACAGTGTGAGGACTTCGACGCCGGCCTGAATGCAGCCCTCGACGACCTCCCTCACCGACTTCATGCCGGCTCGGTGACCTTCCGATCGCCCCAAGCCACGCTGCTCCGCCCAGCGGCCGTTCCCGTCCATGATGATGGCCACGTGCCGCGGCACATCGCCTTCGCTCAGTTTATTGATTTGTTGGAGGCGCTCAGAAGACATCTATCTCTGATATGCGACAGTGGTAAGCACGGCCGACGCTGCGAGTGTGCGGAACGCGTTCGTTCCGGCGCTCAGACTTCGAGCACTTCCTCTTCTTTAGCCTTGAGAAGCGTGTCGATCTTCTTCGAGTAGTCGTCGGTCATCTTCTGGACCTCCTCCATCTGGCGATGACCTTCGTCCTCCGACACCTCTCCGTCCTTCATGTTTGCCTTGATTTCATCGTTCGCGGCCCGGCGCGCCGTGCGCACGGACACCCTCCCCTCTTCCGCCATCTTGTGCAGGACCTTGACGAGTTCCTGCCGACGCTCCTCGTTGAGCTGCGGGATGGGCACGTGGATAACTGTGCCGTCGTTGGACGGGTTCAACCCCAGGTCCGCGCTTTGAATCGCCTTCTCGATGGCGCCCATGAGGCTCTTGTCCCACGGCTGCACGACCAGGAGACGCGGCTCGGGCGCGCTGATCGTCGACAGCTGTTCGAGCGGCATGTGCGTCTCGTAGGCTTCGACCCTTACATGCTCGAGCAGGGCGGGCGACGCCTTACCCGTCCGCACCGTTGCGAACTCTCGTCTCATCGCCTCCAGCGCGTTCTCCATCCGCACCCGGGTATCCTTGACGGTCATGAGTTCACCTCCGCGGAAATCTGAGTGCCGACCCGCTCGCCTCTTGCCGCGGCGAGTACCGCACCCGGACGCTGAATATTCAACACGATCACGGGCAGGTTGTTGTCCTTGCAAAGCGAAATCGCGGTCGCGTCCATGACGCCCAGCTCGCGTGTCATGACCTCCAAGAAGGAGATCTCGGGAATCAACTCAGCGGACGGATCGGTCATCGGATCCGCCGCGTATACCCCGTCGACCTTGGTGGCCTTGATGATGAGCTCGGCTTCCATCTCGATGGCCCGCAGCACGGCCGCCGTGTCCGTCGAAAAGTACGGATTACCCGTACCGGCGGCAAAGAGGACAACCCGACCTTTTTCCAGATGGCGCAAGGCCCGACGGCGAATGTAGGGCTCCGCCAGCGCCTCCATGCGAATCGCGCTCAGGACACGCGTCTCGACGTCCTTCTTCTCGAGCATGTCCTGGACGGCCAATGCGTTGATCACCGTCGCCAACATACCCATGTAATCGCCGGAGACGCGATCCATCCCACCTTCCGCCGCCACCGCTCCCCGGACGATGTTGCCGCCGCCGACGACCAGGCCCAACGAGACGCCGGCGTCGCGGACCGCCTTGATCTCTTCGGCCAAGCGCTCGACGGCGGGCAGCGAAATGCCGATACCTTCGCCGCCGGCCAGCGACTCGCCGGAGAGTTTCAGCAGAATCCGTCGGTACTTCAGTCCGGAAGCCTCCACCTACTGACCTATCTTGAAGCGAGCGAATCGCCCCACGGCGATCTTCTCGCCCAGTTTCGACTGCGTCTCCTGAATACGGTCGGCCACGGTCACATCGGGATCCTTCACGTACTTCTGTTCGAGCAAGGTTCGCTCTTCGAAGAATTTGCGGAGCTTGCCGTCCACAATCTTCTCGGCGATGTGGTCGGGCTTCCCTTCCTCCTTGACCTGACCGAGGAAAATCGACCGCTCGCGCTCGACGACGTCCTCAGGAACATCTTCGCGCGCAACGGCGATGGGATCGGTCGCGGCAACGTGCATCGCCAGGTCTCTGGCCAATGTCTGGAACTCTTCGTTCCGCGCCACGAAATCCGTCTCACAATTTAGCTCGAGCAGAACGCCCACGTTCTTGGAATGGTGAATGTAGGCCTCGACGACGCCCTGGCCCGCTTCGCGGCCCGCACGCTTCTCTGCGGAAGCCGCACCCTTCTTGCGAAGCCATTCGACCGCCGCATCGAAATCTCCGTCGTTCTCTTGAAGCGCCCGCTTGCAGTCCATCATCCCTGCACTCGTGGCCTCTCTCAACGCTTTAACGTCTGCTGCTTTTATATCGCTCATCTCGATCCGAAATTCATTAACGGCTTTTTAAGAAAAGGGGCCACCGAAGTGGCCCCGCCAACGATCACGATTCGCCCGTGCCATCGCCGACGCTATCTTCTGCTTCCGCCGGCCCTCCCTCTTCGGGCTCCGCTGCCGGGCCTTCGCCCTCGGAAACCTCGCCTTCCGCTTCGTCAGCCGGTACCCGGTGAGCCGCGATCACTTCGGGCCGCGGTCGTCGCCGCTTGCGCGCCGCGCGACGGCCCGTCTCACGCTCCGTCACGGCCACGGCTCCATCGCTCGAATAGGTGAAGGCCTCTTCCTCTTCCTCCGCGGCAGCAGCAGCTCGCAACTCCGCCGGCACCTCGGCCATAGCGGCCTGTACGGTGTCGGCAATCTCGCCGGCAATCAGCGATACCGAGCGAATCGCGTCATCGTTGCCCGCGATCGGAATCGTGAGCTCGTCCGGATCGGCGTTCGTGTCGGCGATCGCGATGACGGGAATACCCAGCTTGTTCGCCTCGGCAACCGCGATGTCCTCCTTGCGCGAATCCACCACGAAAAGGCAACCGGGAAGCCGCGCCATGTCCTTGATCCCGGACAGGTAACGATCCAGCTTCTCGCGCTCGCGGTCCAGCAACAGCTGCTCCTTCTTCGTGTAAAACTCGAATGCACCCTCTTCGACGCCGCGCTCGAGCTCCTTCAAACGCCGGATGTTCTTCTTGATCGTCTGGAAGTTGGTCAGCATGCCACCGAGCCAGCGCTCGGTCACGTAGTAGGCACCGCTGCGCTCCGCCTCGGCACGAATGATCTCGTTCAGCTGCGACTTTGTGCACACGAAGAGCACCGTCTCGCCACGACGGACGATCTCTCTGACCAGCTCCTTCGCCCGCTCCAACTCCCGGAGCGTCTTCTTCAGGTCGATGATGTAAATCCCGCCACGCTCGGCGAAGATGTAGCGACGCATCTTCGGGTTCCACCGACGTGTCTGGTGGCCGAAGTGAACGCCCGCTTGCAGAAGATCTTGAAGCCCTACAGCCATATCGTCTCGTTCCTTGAGTCTTGACCCGCACCTACCGCTTGCTGAACTGGAAGCGCTTACGCGCCTTGGGCTGACCGTACTTCTTGCGCTCGACGCGCCGCGGGTCCCGCGTCAGCAGGCCTTCTCGGCGCAGAGCCGCCCGGCGGTCCTCATCCTCGACCAGGAGGGCACGAGCCACACCCAACTGAATCGCACCCGCCTGGCCGGTGAGGCCTCCACCGCGCACGTTCACCGTCACGTCGTACTCGCCGACCGTCTCGGTGGCCTGGAACGGCTTGTCCAGGATGACCTGGTACGCGCCGCGTGGGAAATAGTCCGTGATCGAGCGACCGTTTATCCGCCACTCGCCCTTGCCTCGCTGGATGTACACCCGGGCGACGGAAGTCTTGCGACGACCCACCGCATGGGTCCGCCCGTCTTCTAGTTTCTTACCGATCATTTCTCGACTGTACCGATATCGTGGAGGGTCGCCTTACGACTTGACCTTCAGTGGTTTCGTGACCAGCCCCTTGTGTGGGTGATCCGGTCCCGCATAGACGCGCAATTTCTTCAACATCTGCCGACCCAGCGTGGTTTTCGGAAGCATGCCCTGCACGGCCCGCCGGATCACGAACTCGGGATGCCGTTCCTGCATGCGCTTGAACGGGATCAGCTTGGCCCCGCCCATATACCCGCTGTGGCGGAAATACGTCTTCTGCTCCTCCTTCCGACCGGTCAGCCGCACCCGCTCGGCGTTGACGACGATCACGCCATCGCCGCAGTCCACGTGCGGGGTGAAGGAGGCTTTGTGCTTGCCCCGGAGGATCTTGGCGATTTCGGCCGCCATCCTGCCGAGAACGACACCGTCGGCGTCGGCCAGGTACCACGCCCGGTCGACCTCCGCCGGCTTCGCCACGTGGGTCTTCATCGAATTTGTCAGCAACTCTGCCATATCGCTTCCAGACAGTATGGTTTCCGCTCCGGAGGGCTAGGCCGCAGCGGTGATTTCCGCGTTTTGGAACAGCGGAGAAGGATATTCGGCAACTACTGTGATGTCAAGGAACTAAGGGCCAGAAGGGGGGTCCGCTCAGCCGAGGAAGCTCTCAAGGGACCGGGCCCGGGACACGTGCCTGAGGCGCGCCAAAGCACGCTCCTTGATCTGGCGGACGCGCTCGCGGGTCACACCCAGCTGCTCGCCGATCTGCTCCAGGGTCATGGCATCCTCACCGTCCAACCCGTAGTAGAGGCGGAGGATCATGGCCTCCCGCGGCTTCAGCGTCGACAGCGCCTCCTCGACGTTCGCTCTGAGGGCCTTCTCGAAAGCCTCTTGCTCGGGGCCGGGACGGTACTCGTCCGGGAGGTAGTCGAGGAGCTTGTTGTCTTCGCCCGGTACCAAGGGAGCGTCGAGAGAGAGATGGGCCATGGCGATGGACATGGTCTTGTACAGCTCGTCCGCGTTCACCTCCAGGCCCTCTGCAAGCTCGCCGACCGTAGGCTCGCGCCCCAGTTCCTGCACCAAGGCACTCGACCGCTTGCCGATTCGGTGGATCTCGCCGGCACGGTTGAGCGGCACTCGCACGATGCGGGACTGCTCCGCCAGCGCCTGAAGAATCGCCTGTCGGATCCACCAGACGGCGTAGCTGATGAACTTCACGCCCCGGGTCTCGTCGAACTTCTCGGCGGCCCGGATCAGCCCCAGGTTGCCCTCGTTGATGAGGTCCGCCAGGGCCACGCCTTGGTTCTGGTACTTCTTGGCTATGGAAACGACGAAGCGGAGATTCGAGTTGACCAGTTTCTCCAGCGCGTCTCGGTCTCCGCTGCGGATCAACTGGGCCAGTTCACCCTCCTCATTGCGATCGATGAGAGGGTAGGTGCTGATCTCCCTGAGATACTGGTCCAGCGATCCCGGCGGAGTGGCTGCTCGGTGAGCGGGCCCAAACGCCTGGAACATGCTGGAACGCTCGTCGGATCTGTCTTCCGAATTGACGCCGTCGGGCGTCTGCTGCTGCCCTTCTCGACTCAAGCGCGAACCCCGCTGTCGCTTAAGGACTCAGCCTTGTCGCTGTTATTCTGTCGCTCCGGACGGATCTATCGAACCAGGTTCCCGACCCGGCCCCATCTGACTTCGGTCAACCACGGCAGGGGACGAAGCTTGCTCCGGTCGAACGAGTAGTAGATGACAAGAGGCCGTCCCTTGATCAAGCCCCTATCCACAAAGCCCCAGTAGCGAGAATCCTGGGAGTTATCCCGATTGTCGCCCATCACGAAGTAGTTCTCATTCGGAACGACGATCGGGCCCCAATCGTCACGCGTCGGCCGATAGGTCCGCGCATCAACTTCCGGGGCCACGTAGTTACGCTGCCACTCGAACTGCGGATCGTAGTAATCGCCGCCGGGCTGTGTATGCTGCACATATACCTCGTCCTGACGGACACCGTTCACATACACCCTGCCGCGGCGCATCGCAACTCTGTCGCCGGGGAGGCCGACGACTCGTTTCACATAGTTCTTGGTGCGATCGAGCGGAAACTCGAAAACGACGACATCACCTCGCTCGGGGCTATCGAAAGCCGGCAAACGAACATCCGTGAACGGCACCTGGGCCCCGTACACGGCCTTGTTCACCAGAAGGAAATCCCCGACAAGAAGAGTCTTCTCCATCGAGCCGGTGGGGATCTTGAAGGCCTCTACGGCGAAAGTCCGGATCACCAGGAAGAGGAGGATCGCGACAGAGATCGACTTGACCCATTCCCACAACCAGCGGCCCGTGCTCTGAGCAGGTGCTTCGCTCTGAGGCGCCTGCGATTCGCTCTGCGCGTCGTTACCGAGTGTCTCCTGGTTTTCCGCCATCAACTTCCTCGTTATGCGGAGCGATCAACGCCGGTGCGTCCCGACCGCTCTTATGGTCTTACCTCAGAAGACGACTGAGGGTCCAAGCGGTAAATCTACTGGCGATGCGCTTACCTTACCACGTGACCGAAACGACCCCAGCGGATCTCGGTGAGCCACGGCAAGGGGCGCAACTTCTCTGCATCGTACGAATAGTAAATGAACAAAGGCTGGCCCTTAATCAACCCCCGGTCCACGAAGCCCCAGTAGCGCGAGTCCAGAGAATTATCGCGGTTGTCGCCCATCACGAAGAAATTCCCCTCCGGAACGAGGATCGGCCCCCAGTCGTCCCGCGTGGGTCGATACGCGGTCGCGTCGACTTCGGGCGCTAGATGGCCGCGTTGCCACTCGAACTGCGGATCGTAGTAGTTGGACTCGGGCTGGATGTGGCGAACGTATTCCTCGGCCTGCAGCTCGCCGTTCACGAAGACCTCGCCGGCGCGCATCGCCACACGATCTCCCGGCGTACCCACAACGCGCTTCACATAGCTTTCCGAGAGGTCGAGTGGAAAACGGAAAACGACGATATCGCCGCGTTCGGGCTCGTCGAACGCCGGCAAGTGCACCTCCGTGAAGGGTACCCGCGCGCCGTAGACGGCCTTGTTCACCAGTAACCAGTCCCCGACGAGCAGAGTGGTCTCCATAGAGCCCGTAGGAATCTTGAACGCCTCGACGACGAACGAGCGAATGACGAGGAACAGAAGAACGGCGATGGCAATCGACTTGGCCCATTCCCGAAGCCAGCGGCCCGGATCGGGAGGATCGCCCTCCTTCGCTTGTGAACCCGACTGGGGCTGCGATTCCCTCGCTTTGGCCCCGCTCGCCTTTGCTCCGCTCTTCTTCTTTCGCCGCCGCTTCTTAGCCATCGCTCCCCTCTTCTTACAACGTCCTACGGTGGAATCGGCCTACAGGATTCCTTCGCATCTGCGTTCGCTCACTTGCGGAGGAATACTGCGTCTCCCCGCACTCCGATGTCCGCGACGAATTGTGGCAGCAAGATTACCACCGCGTTGACGGGCAGATCGTCCTGAGTCTTGCCCTTCAGTTGCTTTATGAGTTCGTCGCGCGCGGACTCGGGAAGCGGCAGCACGCCGATTTGCACCGCGTCGATGTAGTAGACCCCTCGCCCCGGCCCGAGCCCATCGAGCCGGCCTCGCAGTGTCACGTTCGTGGTATCACCCAAGAAGGCGACCATGGGCCCCAAGTCGTCGATGCCGGGAACCTCGCGTATCGCTACATCGCCGTTCAAGATTACTTGTTCTTCCTCGATAACCGCCGAGATACCGGAGATGTACTCCGGGAAATACCCCGCTAAACCTCCTGCTACCCACCCGTTCAACTCCTCGGCGTCGAGCGTGATCTCGTCCGCATCCCCTTGACCCAACGAGATGATCTTGCTCTCCGCTCGCCGCGCTAGCGAGGCGTCGGTGGACGTCGTGGATTCCACGCGCGTTTCGTTCCCGCCGGTGAACCGCGAAG
>Ga0209536_100009816_pt1 | contig 14183 bp, 12 predicted proteins | sample DeeMarSeWOR28_12_FD_187461 | JGI IMG/M metagenome (GOLD analysis project Ga0209536, IMG submission 187461) | Marine sediment microbial communities from White Oak River estuary, North Carolina - WOR-2-8_12 (SPAdes) (version 2) | ecosystem: Environmental > Aquatic > Marine > Intertidal zone >...
TGCCCCACGTGGATCAGGAGTGTGGATGATGGAGACCGGGACCGCCACGGCGAAGAAGCTCCCCCCGACGGCATACGAGTTGAAGGAAGGCGAGACCTACGTTCCGTACACGTATGGCCAGTCCCTCGCCGCGTTCACGTTCAAGGCGGTGCTCACCGGGATCATCCTGGGCATGGTGTTTGGCGCCGCCAACACGTATCTCGGACTCAAGGCCGGTCTCACCATCAGCACGTCGATCCCGATCGCCGTGCTCACCGTCGTCGTGTTCCGTCTGTTGCAGGCGTTCGGCATTCGCCACACGATCCTCGAGAGCAACATCTCGCAGACCGTGGGCTCGGCGTCGTCGTCCGTCGCCTCGGGGGTCCTGTTCACCATCCCGGCGCTGTTCATCTGGGGGATGAGCCCGGAGTGGGCGCAGATCACCGCGCTCGCCATGGCCGGCGGGCTGATCGGCGTGGTCTTCATGATCCCCCTGCGCCGCTATCTCATCAAGGGCGAGCACGGGAAGCTTCCCTACCCGGAGGGGATGGCATCCGCCGAGGTGCTGGTCGCGGCCGAAGGGGGCGGGAAACAGGCCGCGGGCGTGTTCTGGGGCATCGGCGTCGGGATGCTGTTCAAGCTCGTCACGGACGGGTTCAAGCTCGTCCGCGGCGCGTTCGAGGTCGGCCTCGGATACAAGGCCAGCCTCTCGGTGGCCGTTTCCCCGCCGCTCATCGGCGTGGGGTACATCCTCGGGATCCGCATCGCGACGGTCATGGTCGCGGGTGGAGTGCTCTCCGCCCTGGTCATCATCCCCGGGATCAACTTCTGGGGCGCGAACCTGACCGACCCGGTGTTCCCGGAGACGGTCAAGCTGATCCGCGACATGTCCTCCGACGAGATCTGGTCCCGCTACGTGCGGTACATCGGCGCGGGAGCCGTCGCGACCGGCGGCATCATCACGCTGATCCGCTCGATTCCGATGATGGTGCAGTCGTTCAAGCTCGGCCTGAGCAAGATCTCCACGGCCGTCGGCGACGTGGCGCCCGAGCGGTACGACCTGGAGCTGCCGTTCAAGGTCATCGCCGTGGTGCTCGGTGCGGTGCTCCTCATCCTCACGTTCACACCGGGCGTGCTGGGTTACCTGGAATCGATCCCGGTGCGCGCGCTCGCCTCCGTGCTCATCGCCATCTTCGCCTTCTTCTTCGTCACCGTGAGCGCCAGGATCGTGGGCCTCGTCGGCGTGACCTCCAACCCGACGTCGGGGATGACCATCGCCACGCTGCTCGGCACCAGCCTCGTGTTCTACCTGATGGGCTGGACCGACCTGGCGGGCAAGGCGACGGCGCTGATGGTGGGCACCAGCGTGTGCGTCGCCGCCTCCATCGCAGGTGACATGTCCCAGGATCTCAAGACCGGGTACGTGCTGGGGCAGACCCCGCGCCTGCAGCAGATCGGCGAGTTCATCGGGGTGCTGACGTCCGCCGGCGTGGTCGCGCTGGTCGTGATGATGCTCAACAGCAACGTCGAAGGCGGCCTGGGCGGTCCGGAGCTGCCGGCGCCACAAGCAATGCTGATGAAGCTCGTGATCGACGGCGTGCTGGACCAGAGTCTGCCGTGGACGCTCGTGCTCATCGGCGTCGGCATTGGGCTCGGTGCCGCCCTGCTGCGCCTGCCGGTGCTCGCGTTCGCCGTCGGCGTCTACCTCCCGCTCGAGACGATGGCCGCCGTGTTCCTGGGCGGCGTGGCGCGGTGGGCGCTGACGCGCAAGCAGTCTCCCGAGGAGGCGGAGCGGCGCCGGGAGGCCGGCGTGCTGTTCGGAGCCGGCCTGGTCGGTGGCGGCGGCCTGACCGGGGTGCTGCTCGCGATGTGGGTCGGGCTCCGGGGCGGACGCGCGATCCAGGGGTTCCCGCTCGGCCTGCCGCCGGTCGGCGAGGAGATCCTGGCCCTGGCGACCATCGCGGCGCTGGTGGGCTGGCTCACATGGCATGTGAAGCGGAAGCCGGCGTAGCTGCGTCGTGCCGCTCACGCATCACCTCATCGCTGGAATCGTGGTCGCGATCGGGGCCACGCTGCAGGGCTCGATCGGTTTCGGGCTTGGGATGTTCTCCGTGCCCCTGCTCGTGCTGATCGATCCCCAACTCGTGCCCGGCCCGCTGCTCGGTGCCTCGATTCCGCTGACGGTGCTGCTGACCCGCCGGGAGTGGCACGCCGTCAAGCTCGCCGAGCTGAGGTGGCCGATCGTGGGACGCATCCTCGGGATCGGTGCCGCGATGGTGGCCCTCAAGATCGTCCCCGAGCGCCAGATCGGTCTCCTGTTCGGCACGCTGGTGATCGTGGCCGTGGTGCTCAGTGCCTCCGGGCTCCGCCTCGCCGTCACCGCGCGATCCCTGTTCGGCGCGGGCGTGGCGTCCGGTTTCATGGGCACGACGGTTTCGATCGGCGGGCCGCCCATCGCCCTCCTCTACCAGCACGAATCCGGGAGCCGGATCCGCGGCACCCTCTCGGCGTACTTCGTGATCGGCGTGTCCATGTCGCTCGTGGGGCTGCACTTCGTCGGGATGTTCGGGACGCCGGAGATCCTGCTCAGCCTCTCGCTCCTGCCCGGTGTGCTGGTCGGCTACCTGGCCTCGCGTCACACGGCGGCGTTCCTCGACCGGGGGTACGTGCGCACCGGGGTGCTGCTCGTGTCGGGTGTGTCGGCGCTCGCGGTCCTGATCCGGCACCTCCGATAGCCCGCACCGGCGGCGGCACGCCTCGCGCTCTTCCCGGATCGTGCCTCGCGCACGACGTTTCAGGCAGCCTTCTCGACGGAGAGGCCGCGTGGCGTACGGCGTGCATTGGGAATGGCGGGGATTCGGCGCGATCGACGGCGCGGTGGAGGCGCGCATTCTGGCGCTCCAGCCGGGCGCGGTTCCCGAGAGAGCCGTCACGGACACCTACCTCTGGCACCCGCGACTCGAGGCCAACGTCAAGCTTCGCACGTGGGACGGCGGCGGCTCGCTCAAGGTGAAGCGTCGGCTCGATGCCGGATCCGGAGACGGTCCCTCCCTGTGGATGGAGAACCCGGCCGAGGACTACGGCCTCCCGCTCCCCGACACGGCGCTCGAGCGGGTCCTGGAGGCGCTGGGGATGGAGCCTCACGGGCCGTCCCCCTCGACGCCCGTGCACGCCGCGGAGCTCCTCGTGTGGCTCGCGCGTGGCGCGGGGGCGCTGCGCGTCGTCGAAGTCCGGAAGCGCCGCCGGACCTTCGTGTGGGACCGCGGTCCCGTACCCGTGCTCGTGGAGCTGGCCGAGATCGACCGTCCCGAGAGGACCCGCTCCCTGGGCATCGAGGACATGGCCGGGCTGGTGCCGGCCGCACCGATCGAGCGCGTGACCGTCGCGTTGCGCGGCGTGTCCGACGCGGCGGCGGTGTTCGGCGCCGGCCTGTGCGTGCTGACCTATCCGCAGGCGGTCGGCATCTGGGCGCGGGGTGGTACGGTGGCCCGATCGGGCTCCGGTCATCCGCCGCGCTGAGTCGGGCGACGGCGCGGCGCCCGCAGCAACAGCACGAGTGCGACGAAGTCGTAGAGTCCGTGCGCCACCGCCGGCGCCCACACGCCGCCTGTCGCGACCGCGAGCCATCCCAGATACGCACCGACGAGTCCGGCGAGGACCGCGTAGGTCGGTGTCACGAAGTGGACGAGGCCGAACACGATGCTCGTGGCGGCCAGCGCCACGGGCATCCCGAGCGGGTCCGCCATTGCCGCGAGCAGCGCGCCGCGAAACAAGGCCTCTTCCCCGACACCCGCGGCCGCGGCGATGAGCGCCAACGCGCCGACCGAGCAGTGGGCGAAGAGCGGAAGCACGTGCTCGTCCACCTCGGTCAGCAGGCGGCGGAACGGCGGCCACGTCGAGCGCGAGACGAGCCACATCACCGCGAGCAGCGGGAGCGTCGCCGGGATCGCCAGCAGCGTCCCACGCAGGCTCGGCCGGAGGAGGGCCCACACGGACGTCCCGGTGAGCCACCCGACGGCGAGCGCCAGCGCGAGCGCGCCCAGCTCGAGGCCGACGGCGATCGCCGTGAACCGGCCGGAACGATCGCGCGGGTGGCCGGGTATCGGTGTGGGGCCGTCGATCGGCCGGTGCGAGTCGGACATGCGGGCTCGGGCTTGAATCCTTTTGGGCGTTGCCCAGTATTGATGCCGGAGGGCTCGAGCGAAAGGGGTGCCTCGATGGAGCGCAGCCGGTCGGAAAGTCCGTGGCGGTGTCGCCGTCGCCTGGCGGCCGTGGTGGCGGTTCTCTGGGTGGGGCCGCTGCCCGCGCAGGAGCCCGCCGTCACACGCGCTCCCGGCTCCGAGCCCCTGTTCGCGTCGGACGAGATCCTGGCGCTCACGATCGAGGGGCCGCTGAGCCGCGTCCTCAGGGAGCGAGGCGACGAGAAGCAGTCGTTCCCCGGTGTGGTGCGGTACGCGACGCCTGGGGGGCGCGACGTGACGGTCGACGTCGTGCTCCGCACGCGCGGCAAATTCCGGTTGCTCCCCAAGACCTGCGCGTTCCCCCCGCTGCGGCTCGATTTCAGGAAGTCGGAGACGGACGGGACCCTCTTCGAAGGACAGAGCCGACTGAAGCTCGTCACGCACTGCCAGGACAAGCGCGCGGAGTACGAGCAATTCGTGCTCCAGGAGTATCTGATCTACCGGATCTACGCACTGTTCACGCCCCGCAGCTTCCGGGTCCGCTTGGCGCGCGTCACCTACGTCGACGGTGAGGGGAAGCGCGAGCCGATCACCCGCTACGGCTTCTTCATCGAACCGGATGCGGCGGTGGCAGTGCGGAACGGGTGGGAGGTGCTCCAGGTCCCGGTCGTGCCCCCGGAGCAGATGCGGCAGGAGGACCTGGTCCGGTTCGAGGTGTTCCAGTATTTCATCGGGAACACCGACTGGGAGCCGTTTCAGCCTGCCAAGGACGCGGAGTTCTGCTGCCACAATGCCGTGCTGATCGGTTCGCTCTTCGACGATCTGGCCGTCCCCGTTCCGTACGACTTCGACTGGTCGGGGGTGATCTCCGCTCCCTACGCCCGGCCGCAGCCGATTCTCGGGATCCGGTCGGTCCGGGAGCGGCGCTACTGGGGCGTCTGCCGTCCGAGGGAACAGCTCGAAGCCGTCTTCCCCGAGTTCCTCGCCAGGCGGGAGGCAATCTACGCGCTGGTCCGCTCGCAGCCGGACCTCGATCCCGGGCGGATGGAGCGGATGCTCGAGTATTTCGACGACTTCTACGGCATCATCGGCGATGCCCGGAAGGTGACGCGTGAGATGGAGGACCAATGCCGAGGTGGCTAGCAACCTGTCGGATCGCCGCATCCGCCGCGGCGCTGCTGTGGGGATCGCCGATCGTCGCGCAACAGACGCCGCCGCGTCCCACCAGGCCGCCCGCCCCATTGTTCATGTCCGAGGACGTGCTCAACATCACGATCGAGGGACCCTTGGAACGCGTGTTCGACGAGCGGAGCCAGGATCCCGAGTCGTTCGACGCCCAGTTGCGGTACCGCGCGCCCGACGGATCGGAGACGACGTTCGACATCGAGCTCCGGACCCGTGGCTTCTACCGGCTGAAGGCCGCCACGTGCCGCTTCCCGCCGCTGCGCGTGAACTTCAAGAAGTCGGCCGTCGAGGGGACGGTCTTCGCGGGCCAGGACAAGCTGAAGCTGGTGACGCACTGCCAGGACAGTCGGGAGGAGTACCAGCAGTACGTGCTGCAGGAGTACCTGATCTACCGCGCGTACAGTCTCTTCACCGACCTGAGCTTCCGGGTGCGTCTCGCGCAGATCACCTATGTCGACACCGAGCGGCGGCGGGACACGGTGACCAAGTACGCCTTCTTCCTCGAGGACGACGAGGCGATGGCCGGCCGCAACGGGTGGGACCTGCTCGAGGTGCCGCAGGTCGTTCCGTCTCAGATGCAGCAGCCGCCGCTCGCCCTCATGGAAGTCTTCCAGTTCATGATCGGCAACACCGACTGGGACGCCTTCCGCCCGGAGCCGGACGACCCCTGCTGCCACAACACGAAGCTCGCGGGCTCGTTGGAGACCCTCACCGTGATCCCGGTCCCGTACGACTTCGACTGGGCCGGGCTGATCAACGCGCGGTACGCTACACCCAACCCGGAGTTGAACATCCGCAGCGTGCGGAACCGTCTCTTTCGGGGCATCTGCCGGCCGCGGGAGGAATTGGACGCGGTGCTGGCGATGTTCCTCGAGCGGCGCGACGCCGTCTACGAGAACTTCCGGTCGCTGCCCGCGCTGGACCCGCAGCGGCTGGAGGATTCGATCGAGTATCTCGACGAGTTCTACGAGATCGTCAGCGACCCCGCGAAGGTCGAGCGCGAGATCGTGCGGAGGTGTCGCCGGACCTGACCTGACGTGGCCTACGGCTGGTCGTCGCCCTGCACGAAGGCCCGGGTGATCACGACCGGCTCGACCGGCCAGTAGTTCTCCCGTATCCGACGCGTGGTCGGTGCCTGCGCGATGGCATCCACGACGTCCATCCCCTCCGTCACGCGGCCGAACACCGCGTATCCCCAGCCGTCCGCGTATTGATCGCGATCGAGCTTCTGGTTGTCGACCAGGTTGACGAAGAACTGAGTCGTGGCGCTGTGGGGATAGTCGGTGCGGGCCATCGCGACCGTGCCCCGGAGATTGCTGAGGCCGTTCTCCGACTCGTTCATGATCGGGTCGGCGGACGAGCGTGCCTGACGGCCGTCGGGCGTGTAGTACCCCGCCTGGACCACGAAGCCCGGCTCTGCCCGGTGGAAGATCAGGCCGTCGTAGAAGCCGGCCCGGACGTGCGCGAGGAAATTGGCCACGGTGACGGGGGCCTTCTCCCGGTCCAACTCCATGACGATGCGTCCCTGGGTGGTCTCGAGCACCACCACCGGGTGTGGATCGGGCGGCGCGGCCTGCTGCTCCTGCTGCTGCGGCGGCCGGCAGGCGCCGCACAGCACAGCCAGCATCAGGATCCCGCGCACGGTCGAGCGATCAGGCACTCCGGACCTCCCTCCTGATGGGCCTACGTTCCTCGCCACACGAGCCTGTCCTATTCTGGGGCGTCGCCCGGATCTTGGCCAGTGCGTCCCCCGCGCCCCGGACTGCGGGCCCCGGTCACGCGACGGCCGGGTGTTCCCCCGTCCAACTGGCGTCCGCCTCCTCGGCGCTCGCGCTGGACGTATCCGCCGCGGGCCGGTCGGGCAGCATCAGGCGACCTCCCACGATCGCAAAGATCCCGGCCGCCGCCGTTCCGGCAAGCACGCCCAGCTTGGACAGCTCGAGCAATTCGTTGCCGGCGAACGCCAGCTCGGAAATGAAGATCGCCATCGTGAAGCCGATCCCGCCGGCGGCCCCCATGATCACCATCCCTCCCCAGCCCACCCCCGCCGGCAGCACGCACAGCCGCAGGCGCACGCTGGCCCAGCTCGCGAGCAGCACGCCGAGGGGCTTGCCGACGAACAGGCCGGCACCGACCCCGACCATGACTGCCCATCCACCGGGGATCGCGAAGTCGATCCCCCGCAGGTTGACCCCCGCGTTGGCAAGCGCGAAGAGCGGCATGATGCCGAACGCCACCCACGGGTGCAGCGCCGCCTCGCCCCGCACCCCCGGGGCGACGGCCTCCCGCTGCGCGACGGCGATTTCGTCGAGCGGTTCCAGCAGTCCGTGGTCGGGGCTGCCCGCGTCCACCCGCCGCCGGAACTCGTCGAGCGCACGCTGGGCGACGTGCATGAATCCCTGCGGTCCGTACCAGGCCCGGACGGGGATCAGCAGCCCCAGGACGACCCCGGCGATGGTGGGATGAATCCCGGCCCGGTAGAGCCCGGCCCACATCACGAGGAGCGGGAAGCCGAACACCAGACCCGGTCGCACGCCGGTCCAGAGGAACACGAGGGCGAGCAGCAGCCCGCCCCCGGCTACCACCAGGCCGTCCACGGCGAGCCCGGAGGAGTAGAAGATGGCGATCACCAGGATCGCACCGACGTCGTCGATGATCGCGAAGGCGAGCAACAGCACCCGCAGTGCCGGATGGACCCGCCTTCCCAACAGCGTCAGCACGCCGACCGCAAACGCGATGTCCGTGGCCATCGGGACGCCCCACCCATGCACACCGGGCTGGCCGGCGTTGATCGCGAAGAAGATCGCCGCCGGGACCAGCATGCCCCCCGCGGCGGCCGCCAGCGGCAGCGCGGCCCGCCGCGCGTCCGAGAGTGCCCCGTTGACCAGCTCCCGCTTGATCTCGAGCCCTGCGAGCAGGAAGAACACGGTCATCAGGAGCTCGTTGATCCAGAAGTGCAGGTCCCGCTCCATGCTCCACGCGCCGATGCCGATCGTGAGCGGCGTGTGCCAAAGGTGCGTGTAACTCTCGCTCCATCCCGAATTGGCCCACCCGAGCGCCACGGCGGCCGCCACGAGCAGCAGAATCCCGCTCGACGCCTCCACGTGCAGGAACGCCTCGATGGGGCGGAAGGCCGCGCGGGCGGCCCGACGCGCGGGGCGCCAGGCCTCCGGCGGGCTGGTCGACAGGAGGTCGGAATTGGGCCGATCGGTCATGGATCACGAGCTCCGTGCGTGAGGCCTTGGGCGCCACCGCCCCGGCCGCAACGGCCGGGAGCGAACGAATCGGAGAATATCATGTGGAGACCGGGTTGCAAGTCGGATCCGGGAAATCCGTTCCATCACCGGCGGGGATGTGGTAGTGTTGACGCTGTCCTTCTTCGGTGCCGCATGATCGACAACGCCGTGCCCGACATCGTTCGCTCCGCGCAGGACACGCCGACCTCCGGTGCGCTGCCGCGGGACCTCGTCCAGGCAGCCGCCCGTCGCCTCGGCCTGGCGTGCCTGGTGTGGGCCGGACTGTGGGGACTCGCCCTGGCGCTGAACAACCTCGTGAGCCCCATCCTCTCCCCGGGTGTCCCCCTCGACGACGCCTGGCCCTGGCCGGGAAATCCGGTGGCGCTCGCCGTGATCGTGACGTCCCTCGCGTTGTTCGCGTACACGCGCCGCGTGGGCGCCAACCCGTGGTTGCTGCTCGACCTCGGCCTGCTCTACGAAGTGGCCCTCGCATTCGGCATCGGGCTGGTGAACCAGTGGACCCCCAATACGGCCGGGCTGTCGTGGATCTGCGTGCTGGTGCTCATCCACCCGATGATCGTGCCCCACACGCGTCCCCGCACGTTGCTGGCCGCGCTGGCCGCGGCCTCGATGGATCCGCTCGGCATCGTGATCACGGGCGCCAGGGGCGTGCCGATCCCATCGCTGCCGGTGGTGATCTGGACCTACCTGCCCAATTACATCTGCGCCGTGCTGGCGATCCTGCCCTCCCACGTCATCGCACGCCTGGGGCGGGACGTGAAGCAGGCACGCCAGCTCGGGAGCTACCAGCTCGGCGAGCTGCTCGGCAAGGGAGGGATGGGGGAAGTGTACGCCGCCACCCACCGGATGCTGCGCCGCCGCGCGGCGATCAAGCTCATTCGCCGCGAGGCGTTGCAGGCCTCGCAGCTGGAGTCGTCGAGCACCGTGGTGCTCCGCTTCCAGCGGGAAGCGGAGGCGGCGGCGCAGCTGCGCTCGCCGCACTCGGTGGTGCTGTACGACTTCGGGGTCACCGAGCGCGGTCAGCTCTACACCGTCATGGAGTTCCTGCACGGCATCGACCTGGAGGAGCTGATCAAGCGGTTCGGGCCCCTCCCACCCGCGCGGGTGATCCATCTCGTGCAACAGGCCTGCGAGTCCCTGGCCGAAGCACACGCGCTGGGACTGGTGCACCGAGACGTGAAGCCGGCGAACATCTACACGTGCTGGGTCGGGCTCGAGCCGGACTTCGTGAAGGTGCTCGATTTCGGACTGGTAAAGGGCGATCTGGGTGGTGGGCGGGGCCACACCATGCTCACCGCGCCCGAGATCACGACCGGCACGCCGGCGTACATGTCGCCCGAGCAGGCCTGTGGGGAGGAGGTGGACGGCCGGTCCGACATCTATGCGCTGGGGTGCGTGGCGTACTGGCTGCTCACGGGGGAGCTGGTCTTCCGCTCGCAGACCCCGATGCAGATGATGCTGGCCCATGTCCACGACGCGCCGGTCCCGCCGTCCGCCCGCTCGCCGCACGCGGTGAGTGCCGCGCTCGACGAGGTCGTGCTCGCGTGCCTCGCCAAGGAGCCCGCCGGCCGTCCGCAAACGGCGGGGGAACTCGCCATGCGGCTCGCCGCGTGCGCGGTGGGGGACGCGTGGGGACGCGAGGAGGCGGCGGCCTGGTGGCGCGAACACCTGCCGGAGCGGGCCGGACCGCATCGGTGACGCCGCGCGCGGCCGAAGCGCTGACGCTGGACGTGCCCGGCGCGGGCCCGGTGTCGGCCATGCTGCGGCGACCGGCGCGCGCGCATGCCCTCCTGGTGCTCGCCCACGGAGCCGGTGCCGGCATGCGACATCCCTTCATGGAGGCCGTGTCGGCGGGCCTCGCCCGATGCGGTGTCGCCACCTTGCGCTTTCAGTTCCCGTACATGGAGGCCGGCCGGCGCCGGCCGGACCCGGCGCCGGTGGCCGCCCGGGCGGTGCAGGCCGCCGTGGCAGCTGCCCGCCGCCGCGCCCGCGGGGTCCCGGTGTTCGCGGGTGGAAAGTCGTTCGGCGGCCGCATGACGTCGACCGCGGCGGCGGGCGGTCTCGAGGGAGCGGCGGGCCTCGTGCTGCTCGGTTTTCCGTTGCACTCGGCGGATCGGGTCGACCGGGCCCGGGCCCGGCACCTCTTCGACGTGCGACTGCCGATGCTGTTCGTCCAGGGATCGCGGGACCGCATGGCGGACCTCTCAGCCATGGCGGCGGTGGTGGAGGAACTCGGGTCCGGGGCCTCGCTGCATGTCGTGGAGCAGGGGGATCACGGCTTCGCGGTTCCCCGACGCTCGGGCCGCGATCCGCGCGACGTGCTGGAAGAGGTGTGTGATGTCGTCGCGCAATGGGTGCGCCTCCGGCGGGTGTGAGGGGTGGACCCGGGCGGGTCCCCGCGCGACCGGTTCCGATCGGGCGCTCCCCGTGGGTATCGTTCAGGCAGCGGGACGGATCGGGGCATGTCGCGCCGGACGGCTCGCTGGGAGGGGATAGCGAAGGATGGCTGCGAACGTGCTGTTGCGGTACGGCGTGCGCGTATCGGCACTGCTGTTCCTGTCGGTGTCGCTGATCGGGTCCGACGGGAATGCTCAGCAGGCGATCGACAAGTCGGCGAACGAGATCTTCGGCTCGGTGATGAGCCCGTTCTGCCCGGGCATGACGATCGCGACGTGTCCGTCGTCGCAGGCGGCCGACCTGCGCGTGGAGATCAGGAACCGGCTCGCCGCCGGTGCCACCAGGCAGGAGGTGCTGGACGAGCTGTACGCGGTCTGGGGCGAGGATGTTCTCGGGCCCGCGCCGACCGGCGGCCTCGGTGTCTTTGCGTGGCTCGTCCCGGGCGGCGTGATGGTGCTCGGCGGAGCCGCGCTTACCATCTGGCTCCGATCCTCGAGCCGCCGGTACGGGGCGAAGGTTCCCGCGTCGCGTGCGCTCGATCCCGACGCGCAGCGCCGGCTGGAACAGGAGTTGGCTCGGCTCTGACCCCGCCGCTCCGGTTCCGGGGCGGCCGCATCACAGGTCCATGACGAGCCGCGCGTCACGACGGACGCGGGGCGTCGGACATTCCCGGTATGTCGCAAAGGACAGGAGGCACTCCGTGCGCGTGCACGTCCCCCGGTTCGTTTCGATGATTTGTGGTCTGGTGCTCCTGGCAGGCGCCGTCGGCACGCGCGACGCCGCAGCCCAACGCCTGGTGATCGTGAACAAGAGCGCCAGCTCCCTGTCGGTGATCGATCCGGTTTCCCGGCGGGCCGTCGCCACGGTGCCGACCGGGTTCGCGCCACACGAGGTGGCGGTATCCGCCGACGGACGGCACGCGTTCGTGACGGACTACGGCACTGGGGACCGGCCCGGCAGCACCGTCACGATCGTCGATCTCGCGACCGCGTCGGCACTCGGGTCGATCGATCTCGGCGCGCACACCCGGCCGCACGGGATCGCGACCGCCGGCGACGGTACGGTCTGGGTGACCACCGAAGGCTCCCGGCACGTGCTGCAGCTCGATCCGGCGGCGCGGCGCGTGCTGCGAGCCGTGCGCACCGGGGAGCAGGTGACCCACCAGGTCGTCGTCGTGGACGAGGCCGCCCGCGTCTACACGGCGAACATCGGAAGCGGTACCGTCACCGCGGTCGATGTCGGCTCGGGGGCAGTCGTCGCCCAGATCTCCACCGGCGCGGGCGCGGAGGGCATCGCGGTCTCCCCCGACGGCGCGAAGGTGTACGTGGCCAATCGCGAGGCAGGGACGCTCTCGGAGGTGGACGTAGCGACGAATCGCGTCGTGCGGAGCCTTCCGGTCGGCGACTTCCCCATCCGGGTCAAGGTCCGGCCGGACGGTCGGGAGGCGCTCGTCTCGAACGCACGCGGGAACGAGGTCGTGGCGGTCGATCTCGGTCGCTGGGCGGTCGATCGGCGGCTCGCCGTCGGCGCAATGCCGGTGGGCATCCTGATCACGCCCGACAACCGGACGGCGTACGTCGCGAATACCCAAGACGACAAGATTTCGATCATCGATCTCGTGCGCTGGCAGCTCGACGGGGAGATCGTCGCCGGCGACGAGCCGGACGGCATGGCCTGGGTGCCGCGGTGACGGGATCGCTGGCCGCCGGCCGCGCCGACGGATAGACTTGTAGGCCCCACGGCTCACCTGCGACGCGAGGCTCATGGTTCTCCGCAACTTCACGCGCCTGAAGAAGGAACTCGGCCTCTTCGACGTCTACGTCATCGGGACCGGCGCGATGATCAGCGCGGGCTTCTTCCTGCTGCCGGGGCTCGCCGCGACGTATTCGGGGCCCGGCGTCGTGCTGGCGTATCTGCTCTCGGCGCTGCTGCTGCTGCCCGCCTTGCTCTCGAAGGCGGAACTCGCCACCGCGATGCCGCGCGCAGGGGGGACGTACTACTTCCTCGATCGCACGTTGGGCCCGCTCATGGGCACCATCGGGGGAATAGGCACCTTCCTCACGCTCGTCCTGAAGGGCGCGTTCGCCCTGATTGGGATGGGTGCCTATCTCGGTCTCGTCGTCGACGTGAACATGCGGCCGGCGGCGCTCGTGCTCACTGCCGTCTTCGCGGCCGTCAACATCCTGGGAGCGAGACAGTCCAGCACACTCCTGCGCGTGCTCGTGATGGCCCTGCTGTCCCTCCTGGCGTTCTTCGTCATCCACGGTCTGTCGGACCTGCTGCTCACGGACGGCCGCGCCCCGTTCGCCCAGTTCACGCCCCTCCTGCCGCGCGGCCTGGACGGACTGCTGGGAACGGTCGGGCTGGTATTCGTGTCCTACATCGGGCTCACCAAGGTGGCGAGCCTGGCCGAGGAGGTCGAGAACCCCGAGCGCAACCTGCCGCTGGGAATGGGACTGGCCCTGCTGACCGTGACGACCCTGTACGTGGCCGGCACATTTGTAATGGTCGGGGTGCTCGGCGTGCAGGATCTCGAGCGAAGCCTGACGCCGGTGGCCGACACCGCCGCGCGCCTCACTCCGTGGCTCCCGGGCAGGGTCGGGGTGTGGATGATGGTCTTGGCCGCCATCATCGCCTTCGCCTCGGCGGCGAACGCCGGCATCATGGCCGCGTCCCGCTATCCGCTCGCGATGGCGAGGGATCACATCCTCCCCGGTTGGCTTGCGGGGACCGGTGCCCGCGGCGGGCCGGTGCGTTCGGTGCTGCTGACGTGCGGCCTGCTCGCGACATTCCTGTTGGTGCTCGACGTCGAAGGCGTGGCCAAACTCGCCAGCTCGCTGCAGCTCCTGCTCTTCGGGCTGATCAACGTGGCCGTCATCGTGATGCGCGAGAGCCGGATCGAGTCGTACGACCCCGGCTTCCGCTCCCCGTTCTACCCGTGGACCCAGCTGATCGGGATCTTCGTGTCCGTCGTGCTGGTGGCCGAGATGGGCTGGATGTCGGTGCTGTTCACGGTCGGAGTGACCGCGCTCTGTTTCGGCTGGTACACCTACTACGCACAGCCACGGATCGCGCGCGATGGCGCGATCTATTACACCAACATTCCGCACCTGTGGAAGCTCGAAGACACCGATCGCGACGGCAAGGCCGACAAGCGCACATCCTTGCAGGACGGATTCGGCAT
>Ga0209536_100009817_pt1 | contig 14183 bp, 10 predicted proteins | sample DeeMarSeWOR28_12_FD_187461 | JGI IMG/M metagenome (GOLD analysis project Ga0209536, IMG submission 187461) | Marine sediment microbial communities from White Oak River estuary, North Carolina - WOR-2-8_12 (SPAdes) (version 2) | ecosystem: Environmental > Aquatic > Marine > Intertidal zone >...
TGCTCTCGCGTGTAGTCACTCACGGTGACTACGGTGGGCACCGCGGCATCACGCGCAGACCGCAGTCCGTTTTCCGAATCCTCGAACGCCAGGCATGCCTGTGCAGAGAGCGATAATTGCGCCAGGGTATACTCATAAATATCCGGCGCCGGCTTCTTGCGCGACACGATGCCTCCGGCGCCGATCACTTCGAACCAGGATTCGGCATCCGGGGCCAGGCTTGCCCGCAGCAGGGCGACGACGTTTTCGGGGGAGGTGGTGGTCGCTATGGCAAGACGCAGACCTTGGGCACGTGCCTCCGCGAGCAAGCGCCGAACGCCTGGACGCAGCGGCATCTGGCCGCTGCTGACCAGCTGTGTGTAGATGCGCGTCTTGTCCCGGTGCAGCTCGGCGATGAAGGCCGTCAGATCGTCCACCGCCGGGCAGGCTGCTCCCCACCGGTCGATGTAGTAGCGGATACGTTCCTTGCCGCCGGTCACGGCCAGCAGCTGTCCGTAGAGTGCCGGAGACCAGTTCCAGTCCAGGTCCGCCTGCGCAAAGGCCTGGTTGAAGGCTCTGCGATGCACCTCTTCGGTCTCCGCGAGGGTTCCGTCCACGTCGAACAGTAGTGCAGAAAGCTCGGGCATCGTGCCTCGTGTCTCACTTTCGAACTCAGGGAGCGTTAGCCTAGCCGAGATTTCACCGAATCCCTACCGAAAAATGCCGCATTTCGGGCAGGCCGCAGGCACGGTTCGCTCTTGACTCAGGGATCGAGTCGATTAACACTTAGCGGCTTTATAGGGGGGCTGAACGTGTGCGTCAATCCACCGCTTCGCTTGCATGGCCCCCTGTTTTCTGCTAAGAAGCCGGCGATTGTTTCTTGAGGAGAGCTGAATGGCTACCAGGAAGAAGTCTACGTCCAAGGAAAAGACTGCTACGAAAAAGACGGCAAGCAAGAAGCCTGTGGGCAAGAAGACTGCCGAGAAGAAAGCGCCGGCGAAGAAGCGGGTCGCGAAGAAGCCTGTGGTAAAGAAGGCGGTGGTAAAGAAGCCGGTGGTAAAGAAGCCGGTGGTAAAGAAGAAACCAGCGGTAGCCGCCACGCATAAAAAAGTCGCCAAGAAAGCGCCAACGCCCAGGAAAAAACCGGCTGAGAAGACGCCGGCGACCGCCACTAAGTCTCCTGCCAGCAGCAAAGCCAGGAGCACCTCGCGCAGATCAAAGACCGGACCGGTAACGACAATCACCGTTATCGAAGGCATCGCGCCTTACCAGGAACAATCGGGTGAGGAATACATGAACGAGGCCCAGACGGAGCACTTCCGCCAGATCCTGATGGCCTGGAAGCGCGAGCTCATGGAGGAAGTGGACCGTACGGTCCACCATATGCAGGACGAAGCCGCCAATTTCCCGGATCCCAATGACCGGGCCACACAGGAATCCGAATTCAGCATGGAGTTGCGCACGCGCGACCGGGAACGCAAACTGATCAAGAAAATCGATGAGGCACTCGAGAAGCTGGATCATGAGGACTATGGCTACTGCGAAGCCTGCGGCGTGGAGATCGGCATCCGTCGCCTCGAAGCCCGTCCCACCGCGGGGCTGTGCATCGACTGCAAGACCCTCGACGAGATCAGGGAAAAGCAGATGGGGGGGTAAGCTTCCCGCTTTCGGCGTTGCACTTCGAAAAGCCGGCCGCTGCCGGTTTTTTTGTCTTTTCGTAGCCGTTCAGCACGTCTTCGCGCCGTGACGTATAGCGCTGATCAGACTCCGATCTACCGGGGCCGCTTCGCGCCCTCGCCCACTGGGCCGTTGCATTTCGGTTCGCTGATCGCAGCGGTCGGAAGTTTTCTCGAATCCCGCACGCGGGGCGGTGAATGGCTGGTGCGCATGGAGGATGTTGACAGGCCGCGTGAGGTGGCAGGCGCTGCAGATGCTATACTCCGAACGCTAGAGATGCTCGGTTTGGAGTGGGACGGTGAAGTGCTCTATCAGAGTCGCCGCACAGAGGTTTACCGCCACGCCCTGGAGGAACTACGCCGCGCAGGCGCCGTGTATCCCTGTAGCTGCAGTCGACGCGAGATCAACAAACTTGCCGAGCGAGGGCCAGACGGCGCGGTTTACCCCGGAACCTGTCGTAACGGCGTGGCGTCCGGCCGCGAGCCGAAAGCATGGCGGGTACGGGTTGATCACCCGGTACGCTACCGGGACCAGCTCCAGGGTTTGTATTATGTTGATCTCGGCAGACAATCTGGCGATTTTGTCGTCCTGCGTGCCGATGGCATTTTTGCCTATCAACTCGCCGTGGTCGTCGACGACGCTGAACAGCAGATAAACAGCATCGTCCGCGGCACCGACCTGCTTGGATCGACCGCACGACAGATTCATCTGCAGCGCCTGCTCGGCTTACCGATGCCCGAGTACCTGCATCTGCCGATCGCAGTTGATGATCAGGGACGAAAACTGAGCAAGCAGACAAATGCGCTTGCCGTCGATGCCGGGGCCGGGGCGGCGGCACTGGTGCCGGTGCTGCGCTTTCTGGGCCACAATCCACCCGCTGAACTTTGCCGCGCCCCGCTGGCGGAGTTCTGGGCATGGGCGCTGGCGCACTGGAACGTGAGCCAGGTGCCTGCCTCACGGTCGCTGCCTGCCCCGGGGAACGCCACGACGGGTCTGGACTAGGCTGCCCGGAACGCGTATACAAACAACCTTGCACGACCACCGTGGGGGAAACGTCCATATGAGCGAAGACAAAATATACGAAATAGCCGAAACATTTGCCGCCAAGGGCTGGGTTAATGAAGAAAAGTATCAGGCCATGTATGCCCGTTCCGTGCAGGACCCAGAGGGCTTCTGGGCCGATCAGGCCCGGCAGTTTCTGACCTGGTCCGGTCCCTGGGACAAGGTGCTCGAGTGGGACTTTCACACCGCGAAGATCCGCTGGTTCGAGGGTGGCAAGCTCAATGCCTGCTACAACTGTGTCGATCGCCATCTGGAGACGCGTGGGGATCAGGTGGCTCTGATCTGGGAGGCCGATGATCCGGCCAGTGATAAACGGATAACCTATCGCGAACTCCACGACCAGGTCTGCCGTCTCGCCAATGTCCTCAAGCAGCACGGCATCGGTAAGGGCGACCGTGTGTGCATTTATATGCCGATGATCCCCGAAGCCTGCATGGCCATGTTGGCCTGCGCGCGCATCGGTGCGGTTCATTCGGTTGTATTCGGCGGCTTCTCCCCGGAATCCCTGAAGGACCGTATCCTGGATTCGGATTGCCACGCCGTCATTACCGCGGATCAAGGTATGCGTGGAGGCCGTACTGTGCATCTGAAACAGCAGGTGGATCAGGCGCTCGAAGAGTGTCCCAACGTCCATACCGTGCTGGTCGTCCGGCATACCGCCGGCGAGGTGAGCTGGAACGAGGGACGTGACGTGTGGTATCACGAGGCCCTTGCCGACGTCGCCGGCGATTGTCCTTGCGAGGAAATGGATGCCGAGGACCCCCTGTTCATTCTGTATACCTCGGGATCTACCGGCAAACCTAAGGGAGTCCTGCATACCACCGGTGGTTATCTGCTGTATGCGGCAATCACCCACAAGTACATCTTTGATTATCACGATGGTGATGTGTACTGGTGTACCGCTGACGTCGGCTGGATAACAGGTCACTCCTATATTGTTTACGGGCCGCTCGCCAATGGCGCCATCAGTCTGGTGTTCGAAGGCATTCCGACCTATCCGGACTCCTCGCGCTTCTGGCAAGTAGTCGACAAGCACAAGGTCAATATCTTTTACACCGCGCCGACCGCGATTCGCTCCCTGATGCGGGAGGGCGAAGGGCCGGTAAAACAGACCAGTCGTGCCAGCCTGCGACTGCTCGGAACCGTCGGTGAGCCCATCAACCCGGAAGCCTGGGAATGGTATTACCACGTTGTTGGCGATACCCGTTGTCCAATCGTCGACACCTGGTGGCAGACAGAGACCGGCGGGATTCTGATCACACCGCTGCCCGGTGCAACACGTCTGAAACCGGGTTCTGCCACACGGCCCTTCTTCGGTATCGTGCCGGCGCTGGTGAGCAATGAAGGCAAGCTCCTGGAGGGGCCCGCCTCCGGCAATCTGGTCATATCACGCCCCTGGCCCGGCCAGATGCGTACCGTCTACGGCGATCATCAGCGTTTCATTGACACCTACTTCAAGACCTATCCCGGCTACTATTTCACCAGCGACGGAGCGCGGCGCGATGAGGATGGTTACTACTGGATAACCGGCCGTGTGGACGACGTGCTGAATGTCTCCGGACATCGCCTCGGAACCGCCGAGGTGGAAAGCGCGCTGGTCCTCCATGACGATGTCGCGGAAGCCGCCGTGGTCGGTTTCCCGCACGACGTCAAGGGCGAGGGAATCTATGCCTATGTCACCCTGGTGAGCGGCGTCGAGCCTTCCGAGGAACTGCGCAGGGAGCTGATAGATCTGGTCCGCAAGGAAATCGGTCCGATTGCCAAACCCGATGTTATCCAGTGGGCGCCCGGACTACCCAAGACCCGCTCCGGCAAGATCATGCGACGTATCCTGCGCAAGATCGCGGCCAACGATCTGGATCACGTGGGCGATATCTCGACGCTGGCGGATCCGAGTGTCGTGGAGGAACTCAAGGCCAACCGCGTGGCTCCGGGTTAGACGGTGGCTTGAGGACGCCGGGACGGCACAGTCGCCTTCTGAATCCTCGGTGTGCGCAGACGGTGGCTTTCGCCCTGCCTGGTGGCTTCCCGGTGCCCATCTCCAGACCCAGTTTCCCAGCCTGTGCCGCAGGTCGGCGCCGTTGTCCCTGCGTCGCGAACGCGTTGAGCTGCCCGACGGCGACTTTCTGGATCTCGACTGGAACGATGTCGACAGCGATGGTCTGATCCTGGTCTTACACGGCTTGGAAGGATCCGCCCGCTCACAGTACGCCGGTGGCATCCTGCACGCGCTCGGTCAGGCCGGCCTGTCCTCAGTACTGATGAACTTTCGCGGGTGCAGCGGTGAACCCAACCGCCTGACGCGCGGTTATCACTCCGGTGAAACCGGTGACCTCGCGTACGTGGTGCAGCGGCTTCGAGCAAGCGCACCCGACGCGGCGCTGGGTATCGTTGGCTACTCGCTCGGCGGCAATGTCCTGCTGAAGTGGCTGGGAGAAAAGGCCGAGCACGCCGGCATTGACGCCGCCGTTGCGGTATCGGTGCCGTTCAATCTCAGCCTGTGTGCGGATCGGCTGAACCGCGGCCTGTCACGCGTCTACCAGTGGTACCTGCTGCAGAAACTCAAACGCTCGCTGCAGCGCAAGCTCGGAACCATGTCCCTCCCGATCGATGTCCATGACTTCCGCTCACTCGGCAGTCTGCGCGAATTCGATGAACGGGTGACCGCACCTCTGCACGGCTTCGCAGGTGCGGAGGACTATTATGCACGCGCCAGTTGCGGGCCCTGGCTGCGTTCCATCGCTGTGCCCACCCTGATTCTGCACGCCATCGACGACCCGTTTATGACGCCCGCTGTGATTCCCCGGCCTGATGAGCTTTCACGCTGTGTGCAACTGGAGCTCTCTGCGCGGGGCGGCCACGTCGGCTTCGTTTCCGGCCGCTTTCCCTGGGCGCCGATCTACTGGCTGGAAACCCGCATTTGTGAGTATTTCCACAGCCGGCTTCGCGAGGCCTGGAGCGGCCAGCGGGGCTGTTCAATGCGTCCCGCACCAACCCATGGCGCACCGTGATGCAGTAGCGCGGCATGCCTGGGGAGACGGGATAATTAACTTAAAAATAGTTCTGTATCGTTATGTAATAAAAAATAATACTTCCTGTCGTTCTCCCGCCTGAAGGTGTCCAGGACGCGCTGCGTCTGGACTCAACTTTAACAGGCCGATGCCGCTAGTGGCCTACGACGGCCGCGCCCATTAATTCAGTATGGGACCGGAAACACGCTGTCCCTTGCACGCCCACCGTAGTCACCCCAATAAGCACCGGGCGGCGCGACTGTCACAACGGTCACAGGGGTAGCGGGTGCAACGGGGCCAGCACACCAGCCAGTGAGAGCCAGGGACATGAAAGGATTTCTGACGCTGTTGACAGGCATTTTCACTCTGCTGGGACTGCCGGGCAGTGCCTGCGCCGATGACGCCGACCTGTATGCGGTGCAGTTCTCGGAAGACAGCAAGTACCTCATTACAGGCGGTTCGGGAGGAAGAAGCACTCAGTTCGACGCAAACTACACCGGTGGTATCAAGATATGGGACGCAGGCTCCGGCGAGCTGCTCAAGGCCTTCGGGCAGCAGAAGGACATCTACGGCCTGTTTGGTGACAACTTCGGCCGCGTCGGCAAGACCCACTGGACCATCCACAGCTTCCGGGATGTTGTTTTCAATGGCACCTACCCGCAGGGGAAGGTGTTATTGCTGCCCAGTTCACTGGGCGAGATCAAGGGTGCTGACGGCATCAGCCTGCCGCCTTTTATCGGCGGATACATGGATTTTTCGGCCGGTTCCGTTCGACCGATTGCACTTGACGCCCACCTGGACTCGGGCCACGCGTGCGGAAGCCACGGTGCCGCCTACGAGTATGTGGGCCCCATGGTTGCCTCGGGAAACGGGCATTATGCCGCCGTCGTTGTGAATACCTGCAAGCCGGGTGGCGATCCTGCCCGGACGACGGCCGAGTATGATTCGTCGCTGCACCTCATGGATCTGAACACGCTCGCGGTAACCCACAGCTTCGAGAATATCGATTCCGGCATCTATGCGGTCGGTATTACGGACCACGGCGAACGCATCGCCTACGTGGGACGCGACCGGTTTGCCGTGCTGGATGTCGTCCGGGGCAAACGCTATACAGTCGAGGAATATGCGGGCGGGGTCTTCGAGGTTCCGCGCCAGTTCAGCACGCTCTATTTTGACCAGACTGGCAATAAACTGGTGTCGCTGCACCATATCTACGACATCGCGGCCGGCACCGAGCAGGCCCTGTCCTGGCCCGCTGATTCGGCGGTCACCACAGGCAAGACCTCGAGTGTGCGGGTCGCTCCTGATCTGAGTTACTTTGTCCTCGTGAAACCGGAGCGGTCCATGATCCTGTTCGGCGACGATGGTTTACCGCAGACCTATGGCCGTGCCGATCGCGTGGTCATGGTCGATATCGTGACTGGCCGGCAGGCCGAACTGCCACTGACAGATTCGCGGCTCGAGGGCAAACGTTGCGTCACCGATGTCTCACCGGACAGCCGGCGCATCGCCGTCGCCTGTACCGGCGGGCTCATCAAGGTCTTCGATGCCGTCTCCTACAAACCGCTCTGGGAGCAACGCAACATCGGCTACCGTCAGGAAGAGCTGGACAAGCGGCTGATCCAGACCCGCGCGACCGGCAGCGGGCTCGAGCGCCCGCTGTTCAGCCTCGCACGCTCACAATGACGTGCCGTTTCTGTCGCACGACGCATGCATCTTGTCCCCGCTAGCCTGCGCTGCAGGCCAGCGGCGGCTCATGCGTTGCCTGTGATCTGACCATCGCTGAAGAAGATGAAGTTGTGAAATACATTGTCATTCTGCTGACCGTTGTGTCGCTCACTGGATCCGCTCAGGGGCGTGATGTCTGGAGCGGCATTTTCGACCAGCAGCTGGCGGCGGCCAGACGCGGCGATGCGGGCGCCCAGTACAGCCTGGCCGGGATGTACAAGAACGGGCAAGGGGTTGCTGCGGACAGGGACCAGGCCATGGCGTGGTACGGGAAGGCCGCGGCACAGGAGCACGCCAGGGCGAAGTCTGTGCTGTCGCTGATGCAGGCGAACCAGAGGCGTTTTGAACAGGCCCTGGCCAGCGCAGCCGGTGGTGATGTCGAGAGTCAGTACAAGCTCGCCAATATGTATGCGATGGGGACTGGCACCGATACTGACCCGGCGTTGGCTCGAAAGTGGTATCAGAGCGCCGCGCAACACGGTCACGACAAGGCCCAGTACAAATTCGCGCGCTTCCTGTACGGCGATCCGGGAAAGGCCGGCGACGAGGCGGCGGCATTTGCATGGTTCCGACGCTCGGCCGAACAGGGGTATGCGCCTGCCCAATACTATGTTGCCGAGATGTATGCGCTTGGCCGTGGTGTGGAGAGGGATGCAGAACAGGCGCTGCTGTGGTATCACAAGGCAGCCGAAGGCGGGTACGGGCCGGCTTACAAAGGCATCAGAGACATAGAAATACTGGCAGCACGCGAGCAACGCCGGCTGGCAATGACACGGGAGCAGGCATTTGCCAAGGTCATCCGCGAGGCTCAAGAGGAGCATGCAAGATTGCTGGCAGCCTCAGGCAGAACAGCGCCGGGACACGCGCCGCGAATCGAGGAATAAACAAGAGGCATGTTGACCGGCCACAAGCCGCAGCGTGCGACCAGCCGGCAAAGTGCGACGGAAAAACGGGGGCGATTGCCCCCGTTCTTTATTTGCTCTTTATTTGCGCCAGTTCAGGTGCGTCAACTCAGTCGCCCGCGACGGCCTTCATGCTCAGTCGGATCCGGCCCTGCTTGTCGACCTCAAGTACTTTTACCTTGACGACATCACCTTCCGCGAGCTTGTCACTTACGTTCTGTACACGCTCTTCACAGATCTGGGATATGTGCACCAGGCCATCCTTGCCCGGCAGAATGGTCACGAATGCCCCGAAGTCCATCAGCTTGACGACCTTGCCCTCATAAATGTGACCCACCTCAACGTCGGCAGTCAGCTGTTCGATGCGCCTGCGCGCCTCCTGGCCCGCCTCATAATCGACAGAGGCAATCTTCACATAACCCGAGTCATCGATGTCAATGCTGGTCCCGGTCTCCTCGGTCAGGGCGCGGATGGTTGCACCGCCTTTGCCAATCACATCCCGGATCCGGTCAGGGTTGATTTTCAGTGTGATATAGCGCGGCGCGAATTTCGACATCTCACTGCGTGGCTGTGAAATGGCCTTGTTCATTTCGCCGAGAATGTGCAGGCGCGCCTGGTTCGCCTGCGCCAGGGCGGTGTGCATGATTTCCCGGGTGATGCCGTCGATCTTGATATCCATCTGCAGTGCGGTGACGCCCGCCGCCGTGCCCGCTACCTTGAAATCCATGTCGCCGAGATGGTCCTCGTCACCCATGATGTCGGTGAGCACGGCAAACTTGTCCTGTTCCTTAATCAGCCCCATGGCGACCCCGGCCACCGGTGCCTTGAGCGGCACACCGGCGTCCATCATTGACAGGCTGCTGCCGCACACCGACGCCATCGAGCTGGAGCCGTTGGACTCGGTAATCTCCGAGACAACGCGAATCGTGTAGGGGAAGCCGTCACCCTCCGGCATCACGGCGCCGATGCCGCGTCTGGCCAGCCGGCCATGACCGATCTCGCGACGTTTGGGGCTGCCCACACGCCCCGTTTCGCCGACACAGTAGGGCGGAAAGTTGTAGTGCAGCATGAAGCTGTCGCGTCGCTCTCCGGCCAGCGCGTCGATAATCTGCGCATCACGTTCCGTGCCCAGCGTCGTCACGACCAGCGCCTGGGTTTCACCGCGGGTAAAGAGGGCCGAGCCATGGGCGCGCGGCAGCACGCCGGTACGGATCGTGATTGGCCGCACTGTCCTGGTATCGCGTCCGTCGATTCTCGGCTGTCCGCCGATGATGCGCCCGCGTACTATCTGCTTCTCCAGCTTTTCAATCGCATTGCGTACTTCTTCGTCGCCATACGCCGGTACGCCCGGCTCGGCCTCGATGGCAAGCAGTTCGCTCGCGACACGCTCGCGTATCTCATCGAGTCGCGCATAGCGTTCCTGCTTGTCGGCAATCTGGTAAGCGGCCGTGAAATCGGTTTCACCCGCAGCCGCTGTAGCCTCACCGAGTGCCGTATTCGGCTCCGGCGCCTGCCAGGCCCAGGGCGCATTGGCGACTTCATTGGCAAGCTCGCGGATCGCCTTGATGGCCTCGCTCATCTGCTCGTGTCCGTACATGACCGCACCCAGCATGACGTCCTCGGAAAGCTCGCGGGCCTCGGACTCGACCATCAGCACGGCCGATTCAGTCCCGGCGACGACGAGGTCGAGTTGTGACGCCTCGAGTTCGCTGGCGGTCGGATTGAGCACATAGCTGCCGTTGACATAGCCGACGCGTGCCGCACCGACGGGCCCGTTGAACGGCATACCGGAAATGCTGACTGCAGCCGATGCGCCCAGCAAGGCCGGAATATCGGGATTGATGTCGGGATCGAGCGACATGACGGTCGCGATCACCTGGACCTCGTTGGTGAAGCCCTTCGGAAACAGCGGGCGCAGCGGCCGATCGATCAGACGCGAAATCAGGGTTTCGTTTTCACTGGGGCGGCCTTCACGGCGAAAGAATCCACCGGGCACCTTGCCGGCCGCGTAGGTCTTCTCCTGGTAATCCACCGTGAGCGGGAAGAAATCCCGGCCTTCCTTGCCTTTCTTGAGACCGACCGCCGTAACGAGGACGACGGTCTCGCCCATACTGACCATGACGGCGCCGGATGCCTGACGGGCAATCTCACCCGTCTCGAGCGTGACGGAGTGGTTACCGTACTTAAAGGTCTTATTGATTGGATTCACGTCAGTGTTCCCTCAGGACTCAGGTTAATCGGCGGAGATGCAACAGCCGGCGGAACTGGCCTAGCGGCGCAGTCCGAGCTGCCCGATAAGACTCTGGTAGCGGTCCGCATCCTTGCGCTTGAGATAATCGAGTAACTTGCGGCGCTGATTCACCAGACGCAGAAGTCCCTGCCGGGAATGATGGTCCTGTTTGTGAGTCGAAAAATGACTGGTCAGATGCTCGATGCGTCCCGACAGCAGCGCAACCTGAACCTCCGGCGAGCCCGTATCATTAGACGCACGCTGGTATTTTTTGACGATTTCGCCTTTCTGGTCGGCGTTTAACGGCATAACACTCTTGCTCCCGAATAACTGTCTGAAATTTCAAGCCGCATATTGTAACTGGGGGCTACGGGCACCACAAGGCACCGCTGGCGATTCAACGCAGATTCATCAGCCGTTTCGGTGCGACCCGCCCGTCATCCAGAATCTGCCCCATCCCCAGGAACTGATGCTCGCCCTGATAGAGTCGCACCCAGCCACTGGTCGGGGCATGTGGCACCAGCACCGGCTGGCCCTGGCGCAGATAGAAGGCCGCGTCGCTCGACAGGCGGACACCGGGCCACTGGGCAAGCGCGGTCTCAACCGGCAGGAGGATGGCATCGAGTGCCTCAAACCCCTGCAACAGAAGCTTTTTCAGGTCGGCCAGGGTAATCATGCCGGCTTCATCGTAGGGCCCGACGCCCAGGCGGCGCAGGGTGGTCACATGTGCCCCGCAACCCAGCAGGTCGCCGATATCCTCCGCCAGTGTCCGCACATAGGTACCCTTGGTGCAGTGCACATCCAGCTCCAGCTCCGGCAGATTCATCGCCAGAAGCGTAAGTCCTCGGATCACGACGGTGCGCGCCTCGCGGGCCACCTCCACGCCCTGCCGGGCAAGCTTATACAGCCGTTCGCCCTGATGTTTGACTGCCGAATACATGGGCGGGACCTGCTGTATCGGACCGCGAAACCGGTCCAGTACCGCCTCCAGTGCCGCAGCGTCCAGCGCTCCGACCGGGCGTGTCTCCAGGACCTCGCCTTCGGCATCGCCGGTGGTGGTTCGCACCCCCAGCCTGCAGGTCATCCGGTAATGCTTGTCGGCGTCGAGCAGAAACCCGGAGGCCTTGGTGGCCTCACCCAGGCAGATCGGCAGCAGACCGCTGGCAAGCGGATCCAGGCTGCCGGTATGCCCGGCCTTGCGCGCCTTGTACAGGTGTTTGACCTCCTGCAGCGCGTCGTTAGACGTAAGGCCTATTGGCTTGTCCAACAACAGAATGCCATTGACTGGACGTCCTTTGTGTCGGTGACGATGTCCCATAACTACCCTTCTACCTCACTGCGGTTTGACCTGCCTGTGGTTGCGGCTGATCCTGCGATGTTAAATCCTGACGGCGGGACGCTCTATGAATCGTTTTCGCTCGGGTTGTGACTGTCTGAGGCGATGGCTTGTTCGATCAACTCAGTCAGATGACGGCCTCGTTCCACGGACTCGTCATAGACGAAGTGCAGCTGTGGAACACTGCGCAGCAGCAGGCACTGGCCGAGCAGGTGGCGCAGAAAGCCCGCGGCATGATTCAACACCCGCAGGGAATCTGCCTGGGCCTCATCCGGACCCAGCACCGTGACATAGACCTTGGCGTGGGCGAGATCGCGCGACACCCGGACCGCCGACACCGTCACCATGCCCAGGCGGGGGTCCTGCAGTTCGTCGTGGATAAGCCTGGCGAGCTCGCGTTTGAGCTGTTCACCCACGCGACGGACTCTGGGATTCTCTGTGGGCATCTGCGTAGACCAGAAGGAGCGTGCCCTCTACAAGCTGCGTGCCACTATGGTGCGTTCGAATATCTCGATCTGATCGCCCGGCCTGACATCGTTATAGTTCCTCACGCCAATACCGCACTCGGTGCCGGCCCGGACTTCATTGACGTCATCCTTGTGGCGGCGCAGCGATTCCAGTTCGCCTTCGAAGATCACCACGTTCTCGCGCAGCACGCGGATGGGGGCACTGCGCCTGACCACACCGTCCGTCACCATGCAGCCGGCAATGGCACCCAGCTTGGATGAACGGAACACATCACGCACCTGGGCAAGCCCGATGATCTCTTCCTTGATTTCAGGTGACAGCATGCCGGTGAGCGCCTTCCTGACCTCGTCAATGACCTCGTAGATCACGCTGTAGTAGTGCAGATCAACGCCGTGCTCCTCGATCTGGCGTTTCGCCGTCGCATCGGCGCGGACATTGAAGCCCAGCAGAACCGCCTGCGAGGCGACGGCGAGATTGACGTCGGACTCATTGATTCCGCCAACGCCTCCCGCAACAATATTCACGCGCACCTCATCTGTGGACAGCTTGTTCAGCGAATCGCGCAAGGCCTCCAGGCTGCCCTGTACGTCGGCCTTGATCACGATGTTGAGGTCCTGCACCTCGCCCTCGCCCATGCGGGAGAAAACCTCATCGAGCTTGGCCTGTCGCTGCTTGGCCAGTTTCACGTCGCGGTACTTGCCCTGACGGAAGAGTGCCACGTCACGTGCCTTGCGCTCGTCCTCCACCGTGATGACATCGTCACCCGCATTCGGCGTACCGGAAAGACCCAGCACCACGGCCGGGATAACCGGTCCGGCCTCATCGATCGGCTTGCCTGACTCATCAAACATGGCGCGCACGCGACCGTATTCCTGACCGGAGAGGATGATATCGCCCTTGTGCAGAACGCCGTTGCGCACCAGTATGGTCGCGACCGGGCCACGTCCGCGGTCAAGACTCGACTCAACGACCACGCCGGTGGCCGGGCAGTCCTCCACGGCGGTCAGTTCCATGACTTCGGCCTGCAGCAGAATGCCGTCGAGCAGGTTATCGATGCCTTCACCCGTCTTGGCGGAAACGGGCACAAACATGGTATCCCCGCCCCAGTCTTCCGGGATGACCTGTTGCTGTGCCAGCTCGTTCTTGACCCGATCGGGATCCGCATCAGGCTTGTCGATCTTGTTGATAGCCACGACGAGCGGTACCCCGGCGGCCTTGGCATGCTGGATAGCCTCCTGGGTCTGCGGCATCACGCCGTCATCGGCCGCGACAACCAGGACGACAATATCCGTGATCTGAGCGCCGCGCGCGCGCATGGCGGTAAAGGCCGCGTGCCCCGGCGTATCCAGAAAGGTGATGCCGCCCTTATCCGTTTCGACATGGTAGGCCCCGATGTGCTGGGTGATGCCGCCTGCCTCGCCAGCCGCAACCTTGGTGCGGCGGATGTGATCGAGCAGGGACGTCTTGCCGTGGTCGACGTGACCCATGATGGTCACCACCGGTGGACGGGAGACGCGCTTACCTTCCACCTCGGTAACCTGCTGGAGTGTTTCTTCGATCTCGTCTGCCCTCAGCAGTTTGACCTTGTGGCCCATCGCTTCGACCACGATGGAGGCCGTTTCCTGATCGAGGACCTGATTGATCGTGACCATGGACCCCAGTTTCATCATCTCCTTGATGACCTCGGTGGCCTTGACAGACATCTTGGCGGCAAGCTCGGCGACCGACAGACTCTCGGGAATCGTCACCTCCCGAACTACCGGTGCCGTCGGCAATTCAAACCCGTGCTT
>Ga0209536_100009818_pt1 | contig 14182 bp, 10 predicted proteins | sample DeeMarSeWOR28_12_FD_187461 | JGI IMG/M metagenome (GOLD analysis project Ga0209536, IMG submission 187461) | Marine sediment microbial communities from White Oak River estuary, North Carolina - WOR-2-8_12 (SPAdes) (version 2) | ecosystem: Environmental > Aquatic > Marine > Intertidal zone >...
TATTGATCACATTCGTTATCTTCGCCCTCATCCGCAACATGCCCGGAACACCTCTGACTGTCGATATGTCCGAACTTGACCCCAGCCGCCAGATCAGCCAGGACGATCTCGAACGACTGGAAAATATTTACGGTCTGGACAAGCACTGGTCCCTGGCCTACATCCAGTGGCTTGGAAATCTTGTGAAGCTCGATATGGGCCGCTCCTTTCGGGAAAAGCGTCCGGTCACGGAGGTCATTGGAGAGCGCATCGGACCTACCCTCGTTCTGTCCGTTACGTCCCTGTTTCTGGCCTACCTCCTGGCAATCCCGATGGGGCTTTTCGCCACCGTCCGAAGCGGGAGGATGGAAGAGCGGGCCTTGAGTACATTTCTTTACATGCTCTACTCCATTCCCAGCTTTGTCGCCGCTCTGCTGTTGCTGAATCTCTTTTATGTCCGACTGGAAGGAACTGTGTTTCAATTGCCGCTGGGCGGCATGATGAGTATGAATTATGCGGAACTGCCTTTCACAGGCAGAATCTGGGACCGTTTCATCCACATGATTCTGCCCGTCTTCTGCGCTACGTATGGCAGCCTGGCCTACTACAGCCGCTTCGTCAAATCCAACATGGAGGAAGTCATACGCCAGGATTATATCCGCACGGCACGGGCGAAAGGAGTCGGTTCAGTACGTCTGATCTGGTACCATGCGTTCCGCAATACGATGATTCCGTTTATCACCCTGATGGGGCTGACCCTGCCCGGTCTTCTGAGCGGCTTCGTCATTCTTGAAAGCGTTTTTACCTGGCCCGGAATGGGACTCCTCTTCCTGGACTCCATTACAAACCGGGATTACCCGACCATCATGGGCCTGACCCTGATGTTTTCGGTGCTGACGCTCCTGGGACAGCTGCTGGCCGATATCCTGTATGCATTTGTGGATCCGCGTGTCACGTATTCGTGAGAAACGGTATGAGCAAACCGCCTTTTACTGAAATGGAAGCACCGATGCCGCCTTTACAGGAGGCCGGGCAGACGACTGCAAGCCGGGGCTTCTGGGCCGAATCGTGGCAGCGTTTCCGGCGGCGAAAACTGGCAATGAGCGCCCTGTGCTTTGTCGCCTTCCTCGCGCTGACGGCCGTGCTTTCCCCGGCAATCGTCGGCACCAAACCAATTGTGGTCCAATACAAGGGAAATATTTATTTTCCCGCCATGAGCTACTTCAATCCAAGATGGGAAAACGAAATCTTTTTCCGCGACGGTTTCCGGATGCGTTATTCTGAAAACCTGAAGGCCAAGGATCCGCAAAGTTGGGCGATCTGGCCGCTTATTTACCAGGATCCGTACCGACGCGTCCGGGAAGGAGAGTGGCCGGGACAGCCGGGCAACAGGAGCTATACGCCCCCCAATCGCCATAATCTGTTCGGCACCACGCATCCGGGCGTAGACGTATTCGCGCAGATGGTGCACGGCACGCGCATCGCCCTGCTGGTCGGAATTGTCGCCACGGGCATTGCCGCAGTGATCGGCATTATCGTGGGCGCATTGGCAGGATTCTTCCGCGGCACCGTGGATATGGTTCTCAGCCGGATTATTGAAATGGTCATGTGCATACCGGTTCTGGTATTGATTCTGGCTTTGCTTGCCGTACTGGACACTCCCACCATCTGGCACCTCATGGTCGTGCTGGGAGCGACTGGATGGACAGGCATCGCGCGTCTGACACGCGGAGAATTCCTCCGGCTTGGCCAGATGGAATATGTATCCGCAGCCAGGGCACTCGGATTCGGCCGGTTGCGGGTTATGTTCCGGCACATCCTGCCCAACTCGCTGGCGCCGGTGTTGGTCCCGATCTCCTTCGGCATCGCCGCGGCAATCCTGATCGAAAGCGGCCTGAGCTTTCTCGGATTCGGAGCTCCTCCCCCCAATCCCAGCTGGGGAACGCTGTTGAATGCCGGGCGCAGCAACCTGCAGATGTGGTGGCTCCTACTTTTTCCCGGCATCGCTATTTTTCTGACCGTACTATGTTACAACCTGATCGGCGAAGGCATTCATGAGGCAACCGATCCGAAATTGCGGCAGGGGAGAAAATAATATGCAGTCAAGCAGCCTGCCTGACAGAACAGAGACATCTCCTTTGCTGCAAGTGCGCAACCTCAGGACCTACTTCGATAGCGAGGAGGGGGTCGTAAAAGCGGTCGATGATATTTCCCTCCAACTCCAAAAAGGAAATACCCTTGGAATCGTCGGAGAATCCGGCTCCGGCAAATCGGTGACTGCCTTTTCGATCATGCGCCTCCTTGAAAGCACGGGCCGGATCGAAACCGGGCGGATATCTTTCCTAGGCAGAGACCTTGTCCGCCTCCCAGAACCGGAATTGCGCCCCATCCGCGGCAGTGAAATCAGCATGATTTTCCAGGAGCCTATGACATCGCTCAACCCTGTTTTCACCGCAGGTGATCAGGTCATGGAAGCCATTTTGCTCCATCAGAAAATCTCCAAAGCCGAAGCCCGCATGCAGACAATCGGCCTTTTCAAAGAAGTCGGCATCCCGGAACCGGAACAGAGGGTGGACGCATACCCGCATCAACTTTCCGGCGGTCAGAAGCAGCGGATCATGATCGCAATGGCGCTTTCATGCAATCCCAAACTCCTGATCGCCGACGAACCGACAACGGCGCTGGACGTTACTATCCAGGCGCAGATACTCGACATCCTTCGCCGTCTGCGCAACCAGCGCGACATGGCAATGTTGTTCATTACACACGATCTAGGAGTTATCGCGGAGATCGCCGACCACGTCGCGGTCATGTTCCGGGGAAAGATTGTCGAATCCGGCTCCGTTCTCGATATCTATACTCGCCCGCAGCATCCCTACACCAAAGGCCTGCTTGCCTGCCGGCCGCGGCTCGACCATGAATTCAAACGCCTGCCTACCATAAGCGACTTTATGGAGACGCAACAGGTCAACGGCCGGGTTGAGGTAATTGAGAGAGCGCTGGATGACAGCCGGCTTCAAAGCCTGATCTCGCGCGGGCGCGGGCGGCTGTTGCATCCGAAATCGGAACTGATGACCCTCGGCCATCCGTGGGAGGAAAGCGTACATGCATCCGACACAACCTCGGTTGCAGAAGGTCAGCCTCCGCTGCTTCAGGTCAAGGACCTCAAAGTGCATTTCCCGATACGTAAAGGCATCCTGCTCCGGGTGGTCGGTCGCGTGAAAGCGGTCGACGGTATCAGCTTCAACATTTATCCAGGCCAGACGCTGGGATTGGTAGGCGAATCAGGTTGCGGCAAAACCACTACCGGACTCGCCCTTTTGCGTCTTGTTGAGCCCACCGAGGGTTCCGTTCTCTACGAGGGCTTCGACGTCCAAACGCTCGCCAGGCGCGAATTGGAAAAAATGCGGCGCAGGATCCAGATCATTTTCCAGGATCCCTACGGATCCATGAATCCCCGCCTGAGCATCGAATCAGCATTAATAGAACCGATGAAGGTTCATGGAATCGGCAGGAATTTCTCGGAGCGCCGTGACCGGGCGGTGGCCCTGTTGGAGGAGGTCGACCTGGAAAGCGGTTACCTTCACCGCTATCCGCACGAATTTTCCGGCGGGCAGCGTCAGCGCCTCTGTATTGCGCGCGCCCTGACAGTCGAACCCGATTTTCTGATTTGTGATGAATCGGTCTCCGCGCTGGATGTTTCGGTCCAGGCACAGGTCCTGAATATGCTCAAAGATCTGCAGGAAAAGCGCGGATTGACTTACATTTTCATCAGCCATGATCTCAGCGTGGTCAAATTTATGGCGGATATGATGGCGGTCATGAACAACGGAAAGATTGTTGAATTCGGCCCCTCGGAAAATATTTACGCCTCCCCCCGCGAGGAATACACCCGGCGGCTTATCGCCGCCACTCCCAACGACAGTCCCGAGCAGATCAAGCGCCGCCAGGCCGAAAAGCGTCATTCAACCTCAATTCCGAGGTTTAGTGATAAATAAATGCCTTGCTCTTAACCACCCAACAAACAGTTTGCCGATATTGCCTTCAACTTCGTCGAAGTTGGATTTTCAAATTGTAACTTGATGCGAACTTAAGGGATCAACTTTATCATGAGTCTCAATATCGGAATGATGTTCAGCGGAAAGAAAACATCATCATAAGCAAGGGATGTCGTGCTACCAGCAGATTCCATGATACGTTTCCGGCAGGGATTCAATTTCGTGGTAGAGTCGAACCAGATCAACAACATGGGAATCCGGGCGACGCTTTTCAAGGATAGCCGCATGCATACCACCTTTGTTTCCCACAACCAGGACATCTCCGTGCTCAACAATCTCCTCCTCGCTTTCAGTGAGCAAAGATGATATGTGAGGAATCTTCTCGTTAATATACTCCCTGTTCGCCCCGAAAATTCGGGCCAGTTGAACATTGTGGTCAAATATTTTCAGCTGGAATCCCTTTCCCAGAAGATGCTCCACCAGTTCCACTATCGGGCTTTCGCGGAGGTCATCCGTTTCACTTTTAAAGCTGATCCCGAGAATTGATATCTTTCTGGTGTTGAATGATTTTATTAAATTGAGGGCTCGGTTAATGTGGGCTTGGTTGCTGGCAAGGAGCGAATTCAGTAGAGGCAATTCCACATCCAACGCTTTGCCCTGGTACGAAATGGCCCGTATATCCTTGGGTAGGCATGATCCACCAAAAGCAAACCCCGGCTTCAAATAGTATGGAGAAAGATTGAGCTTTGTGTCTCTGCAGACAATTTCCATTAGTTTGTGCCCATCAACATCGTTTTCCTTCGCTATTGTACCCATCTCGTTCGCGAAAACCACCTTCACAGCATGGAAAGCATTGTTGGCATACTTAATCATCTCGGCGAGCTTGATTGGAACCCGAATCATTGGCACATCCAGAAACGCATACATCTTCTGCAGGATATCCCCACATTTTTGGTCGTATTCCCCAACTACGGTATAGGGTGGACTATAGAAATCCTTCACCGCCGAGCCCTCACGAAGAAATTCCGGGTTTGAGCAGACACCGAAATCACTTCCAACTCTCTTTCCTGAAGAAGACTCCAGAATCGCGATGGCCTTTGCCATTGTTCCCGGAAGTACAGTACTGCGAATAACAAAAACATGGTACTGATGAGAGTCTTTCAGTGCCGAACCGATCTCTTCGGCTACTTTGAAGACGTAGTCCAGTTTCAGACTGCCATTGGGATTGCTTGGTGTACCTACACAGATTAAAGACACTTCGGATTCCTTGATCGCAGATCGGAAATCGGTCGTCGCCGTGAGATTTCCGGACATCACTGATTCCGAGAGAATTTCACTCAAGTTCGGCTCCACGATTGGGTTCTTTCCGCTATTGACAATGTCAACCTTGTTCTGAGCGATGTCAACGCCGATAACGCGGTGTCCTTCCTTGGCAAAGCAGGCGGCTGATACGCATCCCACATATCCTAGCCCAAAGACTGCAATTCTCATCATCTACTCCTTTCATGGCCTCAGCTGAGCCATGGTCTTTGGTCACACTTCCCATCGGGAACATCACCACGGCAAATCCAGTTTAGGTTCCGTTGACTACGTTTTCACAAATGGCGCCAAATGCCTGCGCCACCATGGGCCAACCGAAATGCTTTTCCACATAGTCGCGTGCCGTGTTGCCAATCCGGCTCTGCATATCAGGGCTTTCCAGCAGCTCAACTGTTTTCTGGGCAAAAGCTCTCGGATCATCGGCGAACAGGGCATGAACATTATTCCTAATGGGAAGGCCTTCCGCACCAATTGATGTGGTCACAACCGGTCTTGCCATCGCCATCGCCTCATAGATTTTCATTCGGGTTCCCCCTCCGATCCGGAGAGGTACAATTACTGCAGAGCTGCGTGCTATGTACGGACGCACGTCTTCAACCCACTTCGTTAAGGAGATATTCGGGTTGGTATCAACAACGGACCGCAATCGTGGCGACGGGTTTTTCCCTACCAGCGTTAACTGTACATCCGGGATACGCTCCCGAATAATGGGAAGGATCGCTTTGGCAAAATACCTGACAGCATCGTCATTCGCATCCCAATCGAGCGAACCGACAAAGACTATGTGTCTTTTTTCAGGAATGGTGGCCTGGGGGCAGAAGAAGTCTGTGTCAACTCCAGTCGGTATGTCAAAAACATTGTCGATACCGAATTTTTCGCACATGCTCCGCTTGTCTTGCTCTGAAACCGCAACAACCGCATCAAACGACCGGCACTTCTGCTTTTCAAACGCAAACATCTTGCGAAATTGACTGTACCAAAAAGCACGCGATATCGGGTCTCTGCGAGTACGGTAGTGTCGGAAGGGAATGTCGGATTCCACATTGTGTTGAAAGAGAAGGGATTTCGCCGGCACAGGTTTCTTTAGATGAAGTGCAGACTGTACGAAGTCGCAAATGACCAAGTCATACTTGACCGCATCCAATTCAGAGTAAAGAGCCTCTTCCATCGAACGAGAATAGTCTCTGAGAACCGAAATCGGATATTTGGATAGAGTGAAAGTAAAAACGTCCCAGTAGTAGGCTGCGGTGTGTTTTTTGACTTCCCGGTACACCACCGGATGGAATGACGAGCACATTTCTGTCATTTGGCTGATATAAGGAGTGTCTTGCGGATGTTCAACGCGACTAAAAACTGAAATGTCATGGTTTTTGCTTAAGCGCTTCAGGATATTTCCGGTGCGAATCTTCCCCCCGGCATCCATCGGAAGCAAAAAACGTGTTGATAGAAAAAGAATCTTTGCCATCGGGTGAATATCTAGTTCCTATCGTGATGCAACATGAATGTGTCAAGCATTCTTCATTATTTCGTACAATAATATTCGCGGATAAGTATTTCTATCAAACACCAATAGATATATTTCAGTCAAAATTCGTTCACAAATAGTTTGAAAATTTCCGACCCTTTTTGTCAGGCTGCAACCAAATAAAGACCTTTGACAATCCAGGATTCATCGCGTCATGTTTTCTCTACAGATCTGCGGATTGCATGCAGGTTTTCCGACGGCACGGTTGCAGGGTCGAACGTGCATCCGGGAGCAAGAATAATCGGGCGGTCGCCAGCCTGTTGCATGGCATTGAAAGCTTCCCTCTCGCAATCCTCCTGTGACCCAGCAGCCATCGTGCCCAGGTTGTTCAATCCGCCGCAGATTGCCGGTTTCAGCCACCCGGACACGGAAGCAATGGAAGGTCCGGCATAACGATCGGCCCAATTGACTGCATGCACCGGGTAGTTGCCGAATCTTCTGAAGTCCACAGCCTGCCCGCAAACGTGAAGCATGTTGAATGCCGCACCCTGAACAGCTTTCAGGATTTTTAAATCTCCGGGCTTTACCAGGCGGTCATAGGTGCCTTCACCGTTTTCTGGCGAGTCCACCCAATCATCCCGCACTGAAAAGAAAATGCCGTCTGCGCCCGTCTTCAGGCAGTTCTGCAAGAAATTCACGGTGGATTCTGCAATGGTATCCAACGCCCTGAACAACACCTCGGGCGCGTCTCGGAGAAATCCGGAAATTGCAATGTCGCGCGGATCGCCGGTTTGGCCGATCACGGGCGGTCCGTGTATGCCCGACTCCGGCGAAGTCATCTGTCGCAGTACGGTCCATGAATTGAACACCGTCGTAATCATGCGGAATTCCCCCCGGTACCTCCGAATCAGCGCACCGATCAGCTTCAGCTGCCGGCCGAACCGGTCCTCGTCTCCCTTGAGAACGGGTAACTTTTCCAGGTCGCCGATTCCGGAAATCACGCCGTTCTGCAGTCCGATCCGCGGATACCGGTTGTCGTCCATGATTTTGAGAAAATCAAGATCGTATGTCTCCATATGACGGACATGGGCTTCCACCGCGGCCGTTCCTGCCGCGCAGTCAGAGTCGAAATGGTGCCAGAACGACACAGGCGTTCGATCCGGCCGGCGTCCCTCCAAGACAGCATCCAAACGTTCGGTCTTGTTCATCATCCACCCTTCAAGATTCAAGGTTCAGGGTTTTGCCGTTCCTGCTATCCGGTTTCTAGTGAGAAGTCAGTCTAAAACCTTGAACCCTGAACCTTGAACCTTGAACCTTTTGCACAAATCCCTTGCAGTCGCTTATAACCTTCCAGGACCGCAAGGCAACAGGCTTTTTTTTCAATAGTTATTAATGGTAGTCGTGAGTCCCCTGGACCACCTCGACACCAAACTTTTTCGAAAGGATCTCCGCCATTTCGTCGACACTTGAATAGGGGCATTCCGGTTTGGCATCCACCAGGCAGGAACTGAGATAGATCTTATCCGGCCTCACCTCCGACAGATTCATCGACATGCCCACCGTAGGAACCAGGGCCCGACCAGGGCATTCACACTTGATGAAGGAAACCACCTGGGAGGCTTCATCAAATTTATGGTCGCCCAAAGCCGCAGCTTTAAGACAACGCCATTCTCCCGGGCATCCATACCCGCTTTCCATGTATGCGCCGCAACCGATAACCGCTACTTTTTTCATCCTTTCTCCTCCTAAACAGCGAAACCGGCAGAGCCGGTTTCGCCCAAGGCCATTCCCGGATAATTGTTAATTATCCGGGAATGGCCCCTAATCCGTGATTTTGATGTGAAGTTCGCGCAGATGCTTCGGATCGAGGTCGGCCGGGGCGTCGAACATCAGCTCGCTTCCGCTGGCTGTTTTGGGAAAGGCAATCACCTCACGGATGTTCGGTTCGTCGCACATAAGCATAATCATACGGTCGAGCCCGGGTGCGATTCCCCCATGCGGAGGTGCGCCGTATTCGAAGGCCTCCAGCATATGTCCGAACCTTCGCTGAATTTCATCACTTTCGTATCCAAGGCTCCTGAATATTTTCGCCTGTACGGCGCGGTCGTGGATTCGAATACTTCCGCTTGCCAGTTCAATCCCGTTGCACACCAGGTCGTAGGCGTTACTCATAACGGAGCCGGGATCGCTTTCCAGCTTGTCCAAATGTTCCGCTCTCGGGCTGGTGAACGGATGGTGCATGGAATTCCATTGCTTCTCAGCTTCATCCCATTCGAACATGGGGAATTCGATAACCCATCCGAATGCCAGCAGATCGTTGGAAGCCAGATCCAGCCGGTCACGGAATTCCAGGCGCAGAGCGCTCAGGCCCCTGCAGGCAGCCGCCTCGCGATCGGCGATAATGCAGGCGAGATCTCCCTCTTTCGCCCCGGCTATCGCCGAGATCCTGTCTAATTCCGCCTGGCTGAGCTTTTTTGCAGCCGTTCCCTTCATCCCTTCGGGCGTCCAGGCCAGGGTGGCCAGGTTTCCGGCTCCGGCCGATCGCACAAGATCCGTGAGAATATCCAGGTCTTTGCGGGAATAGTGGGAGCATCCCGGAGCCACAATACACTTTACGGAACCTCCGGACGCAATGGTATCGGAAAACAGTATCAGTTCCGATTCCCGGACCGCATCCGTCAAATCCATGATTTCCATTCCAAACCGGAAATCGGGTTTGTCTGTTCCAAAACGATCCATCGCTTCCGCATAGGTCATGACCGGAAACGGACTGATAATACGCTTATGCGGCGTAACGGCCGGAATCAATTCGGTTATCATCCCTTCCACAATCGCAAGCACGTCTTCACGCTCAACAAACGACATCTCAATATCCAATTGCGTAAATTCCGGCTGGCGGTCGCCGCGCAGGTCTTCGTCCCGCATACAACGCGCAATCTGAAAATATTTTTCGTATCCGGCAACCATCAAAAGCTGTTTGAGTTGCTGCGGACTCTGGGGCAGCGCATAAAACTTACCGTGCTGTACCCGGCTCGGGACGACGTAGTCCCGCGCCCCTTCGGGCGTGGACTTGATCAGCATGGGCGTTTCGATCTCCACAAAACCCGCTTTATCCAGGTAATCCCGAATGAACTTGATAATCCTGTGGCGCAGCATGAGGTTTTTCTTGAGACGGGCCCGTCTCAGATCCAGATAGCGGTAACGCAGCCGGATGGTTTCGTCGGTTTTGTCCCCATCGTCGTCAATCGGAATAGGAACTGTCTTTGAAGGATTCAAGACGGCAATCCTCTGTGCCAGAACTTCAATCTCGCCGCTAACCAGATTAGGATTCACCGTTCCTTCCGGTCTTATCCGGACTTTACCCTCGACCTGAAGGACATATTCACTTCTGACCTTTTCTGCAACAGAAAAAGCTTCCCCAACACTCGGATCCACCGTAACCTGGATCAGTCCGGATCGATCCCGCAATTCAAGGAAGATCAAGCCTCCAAGGTCTCTTCGTACCTGCAGCCAGCCTGCAAGGACTACGCTCTTTCCATCATCCGATATATTCAATTCGCCACAGTTGTGCGTCTTTAACATTTTTCTAAGTTCCATTCCTTGGGTCGCATTGGCAAAGCTGCTAGCATACCCTAAAAGTATTCCCGCAATGACAGAAAATATTCCGACAGGAGAATTTCTCCGATATCGACCCGAATTTATTCCTTTATAGTGTAGTGGGAAGACACATACTCATTCAGTATTGCCTTAAATTGGGAAATGATATCAGGTCCGCTGAGGATTGTCGCCAGTTGTCCGTCGACATAGACAGGGGACCTGGGATCTTCTCCGGTTCCCGGGAGTGAAAAGCCCAGATTGGCATGTTTGGATTCTCCGGGGCCGTTGACAACACATCCCATGATGGCCACTTTCAGTTCTTCAATCCCGGAGTAGCGTTTCTTCCACTCAGGCAATACCCCCTGGATATACTTTTGAATCTGATCCGCTATTTCCTGAAAAAGCGAAGAGGTCGTACGTCCGCAGCCCGGACATGCGGAGACCTGGGGCATGAAATTCCGAATTTCCAGCGATTGCAGGATCTGTTGCGCCACCCGGATTTCTTCGCTGCGGTCTCCGCCCGGAGATGGAGTCAGGGAAACCCGAATAGTGTCCCCGATACCTTCCTGCAGGAGTACGGATAACGCAGCCGTTGATGATACGATTCCTTTGACGCCCATTCCCGCTTCCGTCAATCCCAGATGAAGGGCATAATCGCTTTCCGCAGCGAGTCTGCGATAGACGGAAATCAAATCTTGAACTCCCGAAAGCTTGGCGCTGAGAATAATAAAATTATGCGGAAGTCCGTATGCCTCAGCCATTCCGGCTGACTCCAGAGCGCTCCGACTCATTGCGTCAATCATTACACCTCGGGCTGTTTTCGGCTTAGTCTTTTTTGAATTCTCATCCATCAATCGTCCTACAAGAGCCCGATCGAGAGATCCCCAGTTCACTCCTATCCGAACGGGCTTGTTGTTCTCGATGGCAATATCGATGATTTGCCGGAAATTTTCGTCATGATTCCTGCCAACGCCAACATTTCCAGGATTAATCCGGTATTTAGCCAGTGACCGCGCACATTCCGGATACTTCGAAAGCAGCTGGTGTCCGTTATAGTGAAAATCACCAATAACAGGAACACACACACCCCGGCCTGTGGTTTTTTTCACAATTTCGGGAACCGCCTGTGCCGCTTTGGGGGTATTCACCGTAATCCGCACCAATTCCGAGCCCGCATTCGCCAGAGCCACAATCTGATCGACCGTTCTTTCAATATCTTCAGAATTTGTATTGGTCATCGACTGCACAACAATCGGCGAATCCCCGCCAACCATAATCCCGCCCACATTCACTCCTTCGGACCGTCTCCTGGAAGGAATCATCCCTCTTTTCCTTTCACCGAAATCGGGGGACATAATATCCATTCCCCATGAAATAAGTATTATGTCCCCCGATTTTGGACTAGAGTTAAAATACATCTGCTTATACAAGACTTCAACCATGGAGGGAGTTTTGGAAACAGTTGAGAGACGTTCTTTCCATAAGCCTTTAGGCCCGGTTCTATTGGATTCTTCAACCATACAGAAACGCGTTCGCAAACTGGGCGCTCAAATCACTTCGGATTATTCAGGCAAAATCCCCCTCCTGGCTGCAATATTGAAAGGGGCCAGTATTTTTCACGCGGATCTCGTGCGCTCCATTCAGCTTGATCTTTATTACGATTTCATGGCAGTCGGCAGCTATGGAGATTTAACCGCCAGCAGCGGTAAAGTTCGCATCCTGAAAGACCTGGATCAAAGCCTGGAAGGAAAAGACGTACTTCTTGTTGAAGATATCGTCGACACCGGCCTGACCCTGCATTACCTCGTGCAAACCCTGAGAACAAGAGGACCGAAATCATTAAAAATTGTTACCCTGTTGAATAAACCTTCGCGCCGTGAAATCGATTTGAAACTGGATTATATCGGGTTTGATATACCCGACAAGTTTGTGATCGGCTACGGGCTGGATTACGGCCAACAATATCGGAACCTGCCGGATATCCGGGTCCTCGTGGAAGCCGACACCTGACTTCCCGGAAATGCAGGTTCTGGTAACAACTTCTCATGACCAATCAGTTAGGGATTTGATACAAAAAAGCTGCGGCAAGCATTTTCACTATTCGGTCATATTCAGCATTTCATGCAATGAACCGGATATATAGGTGGTTTGAACAGACGCAAGGCACTATGATACGCTATAAGTCTTAAGGTCGTATATGAGCATAAAGATCCATCTTTATTCAAGCCTGCGTAAGTATACCGACAACCACAGCATTGTTGAAGTCAACGGAACGAATGTCGGAGAGTGCCTGAACGACCTGGTGCGACAATACCCGTCCATTCTCCCATTATTATTTGATGAAACCCGTAAACTTCTGGATAAGGTGTTTGTTTCCATTAACCTGGAAAGTACGACCAGAGAAAATTTGACAACACCTGTTCAGGAAACCGACGATCTGTATCTAATTCTGATTGTGGCAGGCGGATAATCCGTAAAAGTCGGGAAATCCCTTAAAAAGCGAGGATAGACAATGTACAAAGGCGGTTTTACTGGAAAGATATTAAGGCTGGATTTAACCGATCAAAAAGCTACCGAGGAAGAAGTTTCCTACGATTTGGCAAAAGATTATATGGGCGGCGTAGGCTTCGCCTTCAAATACCTGTATGACGAATTCAAACCCGGCACCGGCGCACTCGATGAAGGCAACAAATTGATTTTCGCCGTCGGTCCCCTGAATGCCACCGGCGCTCCCTGTGCTAACCGAATGGCCGTAGCCGCTAAATCTCCTCTTACAAACTCGATTGCCGCTGCTTTCAGCGGCGGCCATTTCCCGGACGAATTGAAGCAGGCCGGATACGACATGATCATCGTGGAAGGGTGCGCTGCGAAACCCACCTATGTTTCGATCACCGACGGCCAGGTACGATTCCGCAAAGCCTCAAAACTCATGGGAATGCAGACCACGGATACGCAGCTTTTCATTAAGGACGAACTCAGGGACCACAACTACCGGGTCGCCTGTATCGGACCCGCCGGTGAAAGGCTGATCCCCATGGCCTGCATCATCAATGAAAGAAGGGCTGCGGGCAGAAAAGGCATGGGCGCTGTCATGGGCTCCAAGAACCTGAAGGCCATCGCTGTCCGCGGAACCGGAAAAATCAATATTGCGGATCCGGACATGTTCATGGAAAAGCGGAAGGTCATGCTCAGTGCTATGAAAAACAGCCCGGTACTTTATCCCGAATTTTCCAAAGCCGGTACGCCTATGGTTGTTGATGTAACCACAGGCCTGGGAATTCTTTCGATAAAGAACTGGTCGGAAACCGGGCAGAGGGATATGGTTCCCAAACTCGGCGCGTCTGAACAGGATAAGTATATTATCGACCGGGCATTCTGCGCCAACTGTTCCGTAGGCTGTTCCCAGGTGAAAATGGCCAAAGAGGGCCCCTATGCCGGATTCCTCTCCGAAGGTCCGGAGTTCGAAACGGTTTATGCCCTTGGAAGCAATTGCGGGATCGGGTACATTCCCGCCATTATCGCCGGGGACCGTTTGTGCGACGAATACGGCATTGACACCGTATCCGCCGGTGTCTCGATCGGTTTTGCCATGGAGCTTTACGAAAAAGGCATCATCACCGATAAGGATACGGACGGTCTGGAACTGAAATTCGGCAATGATAAGGCCATGATTGAAATGCTGCACCGCATCACCTACCAGGAGGGATTGGGAGCCATCCTGGCAAAAGGCACGAAACAGGCCGCGGAACATTTCGGCCAGGGTACTGAGGAATTTGCCATAAACATCAAGGGGCTGGAGTTGCCGGCATACGATGTTCGGGGC
>Ga0209536_100009819_pt1 | contig 14180 bp, 16 predicted proteins | sample DeeMarSeWOR28_12_FD_187461 | JGI IMG/M metagenome (GOLD analysis project Ga0209536, IMG submission 187461) | Marine sediment microbial communities from White Oak River estuary, North Carolina - WOR-2-8_12 (SPAdes) (version 2) | ecosystem: Environmental > Aquatic > Marine > Intertidal zone >...
ACCGCACGGCCTCCTCCGCCTCGGCGGCGACTTCGCGCCGCTGCTTGCCCGCCGCGTTGATTGGCGGCAACGCGTGGATTTCCGCGAGACACGGCGCCTGCGTCAGAAGGCGAAAGAAATTGCCCAGGAAGTGCTCGCCCGGACGAAAAGTAATGTCGTGATAGGGCATGCCGCCGCGCGAATAACGGAGCATCACCGGCTGCACCGGCGCAGCCGTCTCGATGGCCGGCCCGAACATGCGGGCGTGAAAGCGCTTTACGCCTTCACCGGGCAGGATGCCCCCTTCCGGAAAGATCGCCACCCTGCCCCCCTGCCCCAGCCGCCACGCCATTGCCGCGGCGACGCCGCTGGCGGAGTCATGGCTGCCGCGCTGATGAAATACCGTGCCGCCAACCCGGGCCAGCCAGCCAATCAGCGGCCACTGCGAAATTTCCGCCTTGGCGACGAAGCCCATGGCGGCCAGGCTGTGCAGCAACGGGATATCGATCCAGGAAATGTGATTGGCCGCGACGAGTTGCGGCCCTTCGGGCAGCCGCCCGTAAACCCTTCGCCGCAGGCCGAATATCCGGCAGGACGTGCTGCCCCACCAGGTCAGCGTGACCTCGCTCAACGAGCGTCCACCAATGCGGATGGCCCGGCCCGGCGCCGATTGGCACAGTACCGTGACGGGCGTCCCCAGCAGGGTGTGCACTATCAGCCACGGCAGCCGGTAGAGCAGGCGCAGGTAGCGGAGCCGGTCCGTCATGCAGGCTCAGGTTCTGCCGGCGCTGATCTTGACCGTGAGCCGGGCCGAGCAGCTGAGGTCCCCGGCCTGGTCACGGATGTCGATGGCCCAGAAGTGCAGGCTGCGGCCCAGCCGCAACGGGCGCGCCACCGCCGTCACGAACCCCGTGCTAACGGACTTCAGGTGGCTGCCGCTGACATCGATACCGGCGACGCGAGCGCCCGGCTGGTCCGCCGTCAGGAGGTAAGATGCCCAGCTTCCGAGGGTTTCGGCCAACACGATGGAGGCGCCGCCGTGCAGGACTCCGAACGGCTGCTGCGTGCGCTCGTCCACCGGCATTTCGCCACAGACGAAGTCGGGGCCGACCGCGGTGATCCGGATGCCGAGTACCTGCTCGATGCCGATGGTGTTGCGGCGGTTAATCTGCACGAGGTTCACCGGCGCCTGGCTGATGTATTCGTTCAACGGATTCGGTGCTCCGGGAGAGAACCGCGCAAGCCTACCACAGAGCGGCACAATCGGCGAAAATGGTCGTTCATCGATGGAGAATGTCTTGAAGGAATTCGAGGTTACGCTGGCCGGCAGCGGCAAAACCTTCCTCGTCCGCGAGGGGGAGAACATACTCGCCGCCGCCCTGCGGCAGGGCGTCATGCTGCCCTACTCCTGCAAGAACGGCACCTGCGGAAGCTGCAAGGGGCTGCTCGAGAGCGGCGAAGTCCACTATCCCTTTCATCCGCCCCTGGCCCTCGAGCGCGCCGATATCGCTGACGGCTACGCGCTGCTCTGCCAGGCCGAACCGCTGGAAAGTCTGCTGGTGCGCGTGCGGGAAATCGAGGCGGTGCGCGATATCCAGGTGCGCATGTTGCCGGTGAGGGTGATCCAGAAGACGGTGCTGGCCGAAAACGTCGTGCGCCTGCGGCTGCGCCTGCCCGCCTCGCAGCGGCTGCAGTTCCTCGCCGGCCAGTACGTGGATGTCCTGTTGGAGGGCGGCAAGCGCCGCGCGTTTTCGATCGCCAGTTGTCCCTCGCTGGAAAACGAGATCGAGCTGCACATCCGCCACGTCGAGGGCGGCGACTTTACCGGGTACGTCTTCGACGACCTGAAGGAGCGGGATATCCTGCGGTTGGAGGGCCCGCTGGGGACCTTTTTCGTCCGCAACGACAGGCCTGAGCGGCCCATGATCATGATGGGCGGCGGAACCGGTTTCGCGCCCTTGAAATCGATGATCGAAAACCTGCTCGAGCTGGGCGACCGGCGCCCCATACACCTCTACTGGGGAGCACGCACGGCGGGCGAATTGTACCTGGACGAATTGCCGCTGCAGTGGGCCCGGGAACACGGCCACATCCACTATCACCGGGCGCTTTCCGAGACCGGGGCGGACGAACCGCTACCCGCCTTTCGCGGGCTGGTCCATGAAGCCGTCATCGCCGATCATGCCGACCTGTCGGGATTCGACGTTTATATGAGCGGACCTCCGGCGATGATCGAGACCGCCAGGAAGGTCTTCCTCCAGCATGCGCTGCCGGAGGACCGGATGTTTTACGATTCCTTCGAATTCGGCCTGGACGTGCCGGTCCGGGTCCTGGCCAGGCCCCACTAGGGCCTATTGACGCTACGCGGGCCCGCGTTGCCCCAGGCCGTGTTCGCGGGCGGTTCCAGCTTGGCCAGTTCACCGGGGAGCGGCAACGGCTCCTTGCCCTGGCTCAGACGCAGGGCGTTGCGGAAGCACGCCATGGCGACCTCCAGTTCCCCTTTGCGTTCCAGCAACTGGCCGAGCGCGTCGTAGCCGGTGACGGTGGGCTCGAGCTCCAGGCTGCGGATCATGTGGTGCCGCGCCTTGCCCCATAGTTCCTCGCGCGCGCACAGGCGCCCCAATGTGAGGTGAAGCCAGGAATCCTCGGGATGGCTCTCCAGCCACTTTTCGCACTGCTTGAGGCGGCGCGTCGCATCGTCCGGCCCCGCTTCCCCGTAGGCGATCAGCAGCCCCGGTTCCCACTGCATCCTGAGACTGTTGCGCAACACCTCCTCGGTCAGTTCTGGCGCCCCGAGCCGAAGGGCCTGGTCCGCAAATGCACCCGCCACCGCGGCGGTGCGTTGCATCGGCCTGGGCAGGGACTTGAAGCGCGCCTGCAGTTCTTCCGCCTCCGGGATTCGCTGCAGGCCGTCCACGGCAGCCTCGCGGCGCAACTCTTCGGCACCGTCGTCGTCGACCAGGCCGGCCTTGCGCATCGCCGGCAGGAGCTTGAGCAAGGCCTCCCAGTCATCCAGTTCCCGGTAGCAGCGGACCAGCATCTCGAGCACCTGCTGATGGCGGCGCCGGCGTCCGTGCAGGTCCTCCAGCAGCGGCCGGGCGGCCTCGAACCGGCCGTTCGAACAGAGGATTCTGGCGCGGGTCAACTCGACCAGGAACTTCTGCTTGGCATTGCGGCTGTCCGCCTGTTCCAGGTACCACTCGGCACGGTCGGCGGCATCCTGCCCATCGGCTGCTTCGGCCGCGGCCAGGTAGCGGGCCGTGCTGCGCCCGTCGGACCCGACGGACTTCTGCAGGGCCCGCTCGGCCGTACTCCAGTCGCCCTCGGTCAGGGCCAACAAGCCCTTTTCGAGCTGCGCCATGGCGCGCTGCTCACGAATTTGCCGGGCCGTCCGGGCCGGCATCCCCCACAGTTTGACCAGGAACCAGGCCAGCAGCCAGATCAGGATCACGCCGACGGTCAGCACCAGTATGCTGGTTTCAACGGTCCAGCCGCGGAAATGTATCTGCACCAGCCCCGGATCGGCCTTGAAGACCGGCGCGACGGCCGCGGCCAGAAGCGCCAGGACGACGGCGACAAGGACCAGGAAGGACTTTTTCATCAGGCGTCTTCCTGGTCCTGGCTCCCCGTTTCGGCAGGCCTTTCGTCGGGCGTTTCGTCGGCGCCCGCAGGCTCCTGGCCGCCCTCCTGCGGCGCCGCCCCGTCGGAACCGTCCTGCTCACCTCGATCGGCCGCCGGTGGGGCTGCCGGCAGGGCTCCAGGCGGGGCCGTCGATTTGGCCGCGCGAATCCTGTTCAGGCTCGACCAGGGCGCGGAGATGTCGGGCAACGCGGCGTCCACCTCCAGCGCGGCCAGGTCGGCGAGCCGGGCGGCCACCGACTGCACTCGGGTGTCGGCAGGCTCGAACCAGGTGCCAAGGGATTCCTGCACGCGCCCGACAGCGCTGCGGAATGCGGCCTGGTCGCGCCGCATCAGTGAGAGGTGAGCCATTTCCAGTTGCAGCCACACACGCTGGCGAACGTAATCCTTGTCCTCGAGGCTGACCTTGCTGATTTCCTCGTCGGTGCTGCGCCGCACCGTCACCAGGCTGGCGAAAACGCTTTTCAGCTTTCCCCACCAGCCATCTTCCACAGCGACTTCCGCGGCTTCCGAGGACTCCCGCTCACCGCGAAAGGTCAGCTTCGGCACAGCGGCCTGGATGGCATCCAGCTCGGCTGCGAGGTCGAGGTAGTTCGGGATCTCGAGACGCGCCAGGGCCTGCCGGGCGGCGGAAATGTCCTGGCGCACGCCGAGATAGGCCGGATTGTTCATTACAGCGATTTGCCGGTCGGCCAGTTCCAGCGCCTGGTCGGCAGCGGCCGGGTCGGCGAACAACTGCAAGCGCTCACCGGCCAGGCGGAGCAGGTAGTCGACTTCCGCCAGGTCCAGTTCCCCGCCCGCGTCCAGTTGCCGCGTGCTCATCGTTGACAGAGCCGCTTCGGCAGCGCGCAGCCGCGCCTCCATCGAGCCCATGGCCTCCTGCAGCGACTGCGCCAGGGCCGCCTGTTCCCGCATCCCCTGATCCGCCTGCTCGAGCCGCGCGCGGTCTGCCGCCAGGCGACCCTCGAGCGCGCTCAGCTGCTCGCCGCCGTCCGCCGCGGCCAGCGAGCCCAACTCATCCCCGAGTTGGCTCAGTTTGAGCTCCAGTTCGCGATCGCTGCTTTCGAGGCGGGCGAGTTCGGCCAGCATGCGCGCTTCCTCCTGGCCACCCGATGATTGGTCCTGCCACCACAGCCACGCCGTGCCCGCCAACGCGACGAGAGCCATCAGTAAAGCCAGAAAGGTGCCGAACGAGCCGCGGCGGGGCGGCTCTTGCTGCCGCTCCGCGCGGTTGTGTTCCGCCGCATCCCGGGTATCGGTCTCGATCCGTGAAATGTCGCTGTTCACCCCATTCAACCTTTGATCTGCCGGGAGAGAATCATGCTGCTAAGGAAACTCTGGTCGATTATACACGGCGCTCGGCGCATCGCCGGTCAAGGGGATCAAAGTAGCGCCCGAATCGCGGCCAGTATGGCGCCATTGCCGGGACCGCTGGAGAGGTGAATTCGGGTAGGGCCAAAGGCCCTGGACAGGCGCCGGAGCCGCTCGGAGATGACCAGCCAGTCGCCCTGGCAGATCTGGAACCAGATGGCCGTCGGCAGCCGGTGGGCGAGGGCCGTCATCGCGTTGCCACTGGTCCAGACCGAAAGCAGGCCCGCCGCATCCGCGAGCGCCGACAACGCGGCCCGGTCCAGCTCCGCCGGCACCGGTTTGTACACCATGATGGAGCGGACCCGCCAGCCCAGCTTTGCAAGCCCGTCGGCCAAAGCTTCGCGCCCGCCCGGTGCGGAAATGATGAAGGCCGCGGGCCGAGCGATCGATGTCGTCACCGGTTCGCCGGCAAGCGTTTCCAGCAGGTCTTCGCTGGTGTAACCCGTCCGGGCCGTAACGCCAACCGGGATACCGCTCGCCACAAGTGCCTGGGCGGTCGCGGGCCCGATCGCGGCAACCCGCGCGTACAGGAGAACCTCCCGTGGGAGCTGCGGCAGGCCCAGCGACACCGCGCGGGGACTCGTGAAAACCAGCAGATCCGAAGACCGCGCGGATTCCAGTTCGTCGAAAGCCTCCGGCTCGTCCGCCCGGGCGTCGAGCGGCTGGTAGTCGAATGCCGGCTGGACTACCGCCCGCAATCCCAGCGCCGCGAGCATGGCCGCCAGTTCCTCCGCCTCGTGCTGCGGGCGCGAGATGAACACATGGGAGAACCTCATGGCGAAATCCCCTGCCCCGCACCGCCCGCCATCAGGCGAGCTCGGCGATGATGCGATCGGCGCCCTGGCCGAGCAGGTCGCGGGCTACTTCGTCCGCGACCCTGTCCACGTCGGCGGCGGGGCCTTCGGAGCGAGCGCGCAGCAGCCGGCTGCCGTCCGGCATCCCAACCATGCCGGTGACGTGCAAGGTCCCGGAAACCATTTCCGCGAATACCGCCAGCGGCACCTGGCAACTGCCTTGCAGGGCGGTGGCCACCGCCCGTTCGGCGCGCGTCCGCAGGGCTGCCTCGGCATCGTTCAGCACCGCCAGCAACCCGGCGATGTCGTCGTCGCCGGCGCGACGCTGCACGCCAATGGTTCCCTGGGTGGAGGCCGGCAGCCACATCGGCGGCCGCAGCACTTCCGTAATCAGGTTGTCCATGCCCAGGCGTTCGAGCCCGGCGCAAGCCAGCACGATGGCTTCGTACTGGCCGTCCCGCAACTTGCGCGCGCGGGTGTTGACATTGCCGCGCAGGTCCATGACTTCCAGATCCGGGCGAATGGACCTGAGCTGGCACTGGCGCCGCAGGCTGCTGGTTCCGATCCGCGCCCCGGCGGGCAGATCGGCCAACCTGCGGCCGTCCCGGCTGAGCAAGGCATCGAACGGGTTGGCCCTGGCGAGCATGACGTCGACCACCAGGCCGGGCGCCTCCTCCACCGGCACGTCTTTCATGGAGTGCACCGCGATGTCCGCCGCCCCGTCCAGCAGCGCGCGTTCCAGTTCCTTGAGAAACAGGCCTTTGCCGCCGATCTGCGCGAGAGGCTTGTCGAGGATGACGTCGCCCTGCGTCACCATCGGCAGCAACTCCACCTGCAGCCCGCGATGCCGGTCGCGCAGCAGGTCCGCTACATGGTTGGCCTGCCACAGGGCCAGTTCACTCTTGCGCGTTGCAATTCTGAGGGTTCGATTCATGCCAGTTCGCTCAACAGTTTTCGCAGGGATGATACATTTCTTCTGCTGACTTCGGGTTTGCGGTCGGTTCCGCTCAGCAGGACGTGGGCGTTACCATCGGGCGTCCGCTCGAGGCCGCGCAGGTGCCGGCGCGAAACCAGCGCATTGCGATGCACCCGGAAGAACAGCTCGGGGAAACGCTGCTCCAGTTCGGTCAGCGAGTCGTCTATGACGGTGTCGCCCCCCTCATGGATCACGGTGGTGTACTTGTCTTCGGCCAGCAGGCAAATGACGCGGTGGATGGGCGTCAGCACAACCTTGCCGCCGACCGTGGAGCGCAGGAACCGCTCCTGCTCGTTCGCCTCTTTCTCACCGAGGTAGCGGCCCGCCTTGGCCAGGGCTTTCTCCAGCCGCTCCGCCCGAACCGGCTTGACGACGTAATCGACGGCTTCGACCTCGAACGCGCGCAGGGCCTGATCCTGGTAGGCCGTGCAAAACACGATCGCCGGCGCGGAGCCGCTTTCCTGCAGAACCCCGGCCAGCGACATGCCATCCATGCCGGGCATCGAGATGTCCAGCAGCACGATCTGGGGGCCGAGTTCACGGATCCGTTCCAGCGCCTCCGTGCCGCTGCGCGCCTCTCCGGCGACCCGGTAATCCGGCAGGGCCTCGACCAGCCGGCGCAACCGGTCGCGGGCGGGCTGCTCGTCGTCAACGATCAATATGTCGAACATGGGGCACACTCAGTACTGCGTAGAACCTCTCGCCGTCGCGACTGGTCAACAGGCTCGCGCGCGACCCGAACGCAAGGGCCAGGCGTTCGCGGATGTTGCGCAGCGCCATGCCCTGGCCGGTGGACGCCCGGCCGCCGGGCACGACGGGATTGCCGATGGTGATGACGACCTGGTCGCCCTCTCCGCGCCCGTACACGGACACCGTCCCGCCTTCCGGCCGGCTCTGAACGCCGTGGCCGACGGCGTTCTCCAGCAGCGGCTGCAAAATCAGCGGCAGCATCGCCGCGCCGGGCGGCAGGTCATCGACCCGCCAATCGACCGCGAGGCGCTCGCCCAACCGCCGCTGTTCCATGTCGAGATATTGGCGCGCCAGCCGCAATTCGTCGGCCAAGGGTATCTGCTGGTCGGCCCGCCTCATGCTGCCACGGAAGATGTCCGCCAGGTCCAGCGTGGCCGCCTCGGCGCTGTCCGGATGGTCCGGGATCAGGCTGGCGATGGTATTCAGGCTGTTGAACAGGAAATGCGGCTGGATCCGGGCCTGCAGGGCCTGCACGCGGGCCTCGGCCTGGGCCAGCAACTCGGCCCGCCAGCGGGCCCTTATCACCAGGTAGCGAAAGAAGACCAGCGAAACGAGGCCCACGGCGAACACGCTGCTGAAGACGAACACGCCGGCGGATTCCTGGACCAGCCCGGGGAGCCCCAGGCGGGCCGCCAGCCATGCGGCATAACTGAAGACCAGCGCGAGCAGGACCGCGATCAGCCAACTGCCGATCCAGGCCCCGCGGCTCGCGAGACGGCCGGTCCAGCCGGTGGTGACGCACAATCCCGAAGCGCAGAACAGGGCCATCCACTGTGCGTAGAGCGTGGCCATGCCGAACCACTGCCAACCCGGCAAGCCGCCCCGCCCGACGGCAACCAGGGCCACGGAAACCTCGGTGATGACGCTGACCGCCAGCAATTGCCGCCACTCGCAGAAGGAAGGCGGGTAGACGCCCGTGTCCACCTCCGTAGTCTCCTCCACCGGAAGGCTCGTCATTCCCTACCCGAGCCGGTCGCGCAGCCAGGCGGCCAGGTGGTCGACCTCGTCCGGGCAGACCGCGTGGGGCATCGGGTAGCTGTGCCATTCGACCGCGTAACCCATTGCGCGCAATCGCTCGGCCGCCATTTCACCCAGGCGGCAGGGGACCATGGGGTCCTGCCGTCCGTGGCCGAAAAAAACCGGCAGCCCCCGGTTGGCCTCGTGGGCGGCCTGCTCCAGGCGGTCATCGAAAAGGAGGTAGGTCGACAGGGCCACCAGGCCGGCCAGGCGCTCCGGGTAGCGCAGGACGAGCTGCAGCGCGATGGCGCCGCCCTGGGAAAAGCCGGCGACGACGATGCGCCCGGCTTCGATTCCGCGTTCACGCTCTCTCCGGACCAGGGCGGCCGCCTGCTCGATGCTGTCTGCGATGCCGCGTTGGTCGCGGTCCCGGCCGGCCGTGAGGCTGACGATGTCGTACCACGCGCGCATGGCCATCCCGCCATTGATGGTCACCGGCCTCACCGGGGCGTGCGGAAAGACAAACCGGATGTCCGGGGCGCCGGGCCATGTCAGCTGCGGCACCAGGGGCTCGAAATCGTGGCCGTCGGCTCCCAGCCCGTGGAGCCAGATCACCGCGGCGCCCGGCGCCGGTCCGGTGGCGATCTCCACGGTCTCGAGCATCGCTGGACGGCCCGGGTTTTCGCCTGTGCCGGCGGCTGATTCCTGAGTGGTCATGGCGTATAGTGTATCAGCCCTTGGAGGAAGCGATCGACGCATGAGAAGCACCCGATTCAGCGCTGGCGGCGCGCCATTTCCAAGCCTGATCGCGATCTTCGTGTTGGGCCTGATCCTCGTTCAGGGCACCGGCTGCGGGCAGCGGGGGCCACTCTACCTGCCGGAAGCCGAACCCGCCGCGGACAGCAGCGCCCAGGCGGACGACACCTCTACGGAAACCGACCCGACGGACAACGAAGACAAGGAATGAAGCGCCCGCCCGGCAGGCCCATGCCACTCGAATTCCACAAGATGCACGGAGCCGGCAACGACTTTGTCCTGATCGACGCGCGTGGCCGGCCGCTCGACCTGGATCCCGGGCGCGCCGCCCGCATCGCCGACCGTCACCGCGGCGTCGGCTGCGACCAGATCCTGGTCCTGCGCGCCAGCGACCGGGCCGAATGCCTGCTGCGCTATGAAATATGGAACGCCGACGGCAGCCCGGCCGCCCAGTGCGGCAACGGGGCGCGCTGCGTCGCCCTCTACCTGGAGCGAAGCGGCACCGTCATGACCAGCCCGGTCACGGTCGAGAGCCCAGCGGGGCCGGTCAGCCTGCGCCGCTGTTCCGACGGCGATTACGAAGTTTCGATGGGGGTGCCGGAGTTCAGCCCCGGGCGGATTCCCCTGCGCCTGCCGGGTGAGGGCGGACGCTATCGTCTCGATTCACCCTGGGGGCTTCTCGAACTGGGGGCGGCATCGATGGGCAATCCGCATGCCCTGCTGCTGGTCGAAGACCTGGAGGCCGATACGATCCCGGAGATTGGCCGTTACGTCGGCCGGCACGAAGCGTTTCCCGAGGGCTGCAACGTCGGCTTCGCGCAACTCGAGGGACCGGGCCGGATCCGCTTGCGAGTCATCGAGCGCGGCGTTGGCGAGACCCTGGCCTGCGGCTCCGGCGCTTGCGCCGCCATGGCCATCCTGCGACGATCGGGCCGCGTTGCCGACACCCTGGAGGTCGTGCTACCCGGCGGACGTCTTGTGATAAAGTGGCGCGGAGGCGACGAGCCGTTGATCATGAAGGGGCCAGCCACCCACGTTTTCAGAGGGACCATGGATGAGTGACGAGAAGACATCGCTGAAGGACGTCGTCGCCAGCTACCTGCGCAAGAATCCGGATTTCCTGGTCGAGCACCCGGACATCCTCGAAATCGTCGAAGTCAACCACGCCAGCGGCAGTGCGTCCTCGCTGATCGAGCGGCAGGTGCAGCAACTGCGCGCCAGCAACGAGGACCTCAGCCGTCAACTGAACCGGCTGGTGCAGGTCGCCTCGGAAAACGAACGGCTGATGTCCCGCCTGCACCGTCTGACGCTGGAGCTGATGTCGATCGGCGACCGCCGGGGCCTGTTCACCCACCTGGGCGACAGCCTGCTCAACGACTTCAACGCCGACATCGTGCAAGTCTGCCTGTTCGATCCGGACATCGCGGACGAGGCCGGCGAGAACGTGATGGGCATCGGCAGCGACGACCCTGCGATCGAGCAGTTCCGCCCGATCCTGGACAAGGACAGCACCGTGTGTGGCCGGCTCAGCGAGCGCAAGCTCGAATTCCTGTTCGGCATCAAGGCGCGCTGGGTTCAGTCCACCGCGCTGGTGCCGTTGGGCGACAAGGGCGCGGACGGAATGCTGGCTATCGGCAGCAGCGATCCGGCCCGTTTCTATCCCGGCATGGGCACAATGTTCCTGGATCTGCTGTCCGACGTCATTTCAACCAGCCTCTCAGACCGCCGGCCCGAAGAGCAGCGCCGCTCGGCCTGAAGGGCGGTGATTCCGGCCGGCGAGGATTTCCTCGAATACCTGCGGAGCGAGCGGGCTCTTTCACCACGAACACAATCCGCCTACCGGCGCGATCTCGAGAGGTTTTGCGAAGAATTGGCGCGCCTGGACATCGCCGATCCCGGCCAGGTCAGCGAGCACGAGGTTCGCCGTTTCATGGCTCGCCTGCACCGCCAGGGGCTGGGCCCGCGCAGCATACAGCGCATGTTGTCGGCGGTGCGCAGCTTTTACCGCTGGCTGATGCGCGAGGGGCGGGCCGACCACAATCCGGCCGCCCCGGTGCGGGCGCCCAGGGCGGGCCGGAAACTGCCGGGAACGCTGGATGCAGACGCCATCGCCCGCCTGCTCGATATCCAGGACCAGAGCCCGCTCGCCATCCGCGACAAGGCGATCATGGAACTGTTCTATTCGTCGGGCTTGCGCCTCGCGGAACTCGCAACCCTCCGCTGGGACCAGGTCGACACGGCCGCGGGCCTGGTCACCGTGACCGGCAAGGGCAACAAGACCCGGATCGTGCCGCTGGGCAGTTACGCCGCGGCCGCGCTGGCCGCCTGGCGCAAGGTCAGGGGAAACTTCGCGGGCTTCGAGGAGCCCGGCATCTTCGTCAGCACCCGTGGCACGCCCCTCTCGGCCCGCGCCATCCAGTCGCGCATCCGCCACTGGGCCAAACAGCAGGGGCTGCCGCAGCAGGTCTACCCCCATCTGCTGAGGCACAGTTTCGCCAGCCACATGCTGGAATCCTCGGGCGACCTGCGCGCCGTGCAGGAACTGCTGGGCCACGCGGACATTTCGACCACGCAGGTATACACCCATCTCGACTTCCAGCACCTGGCCAGCGTCTACGACAAGGCTCACCCGCGCGCCAAGAAAAAATCGTAGGAGCGGCGTGCTCCTGTGGGAGCGGCTTTAGCCGCGATAGGTTCTTGGGTTTTCGGCACTACCCCAACCCAATCGCGGCTAAAGCCGCTCCTACGGGCAGGACTAATCCTCGAACCAGCGGTAAATCAGGCCCGCCACCGCGGCCCCGAGCAGCGGCGCCACCCAGAACAGCCACAACTGCGCCGTGGCCCAGTCACCCACCAGGAGCGCCGGCCCGGTGCTGCGCGCCGGATTGACCGAGGTGTTGGTCACCGGAATGCTGATCAGGTGGATAAGGGTCAGGCACAGGCCGATCGCGATCGGGGCGAACCCGGCCGGCGCGCGCTTGTCGGTGGCGCCGAGGATGACGAACAGGAAGGTCAGCGTCAGTACGACTTCGGTCACGAAACCCGCCTGCATGGAATAGCCGCCCGGCGAATGCTCGCCGTAGCCGTTCGAAGCCAGGCCGCCGGCGATGTCGAATCCCGGAGCGCCTCCGGCGATCCAGGCCAGCAGGGCGGCGGCGACGATGGCGCCCAGAACCTGCGCGATCACATAGGCGGGCAGTTCGGAAAATTTGAAACGCCCGGCCACGGCGAGGCCAAGCGAGACGGCCGGGTTCAGGTGGCAGCCTGAAATGTGGCCGATGGCGAACGCCATGGTCAGCACGGTCAGTCCGAAGGCCAGCGCCACGCCGGCAAAGCCGATGCCCAACTCCGGAAACGCGGCAGCCAGCACCGCCGAGCCGCAACCACCCAGGACCAGCCAGAAGGTCCCGATGAATTCAGCAACTGATTTTTTTGCCAGCGACATGATTTTCTCCCTCTTTGTCCGGCGCCTCAGCGGCTGCCGCGCGCCGATTCAAATGATAACCGAATACAGCAGAAATGCGGGCCGAATTTGCATCCCGGACCCGGCCTACGCGGACCGGGGCCCCATGCGCTGCAGCGCCACTCTTACGCCCGCCCAGTAACCGACGTAGGCAGCGCCGAACCAGATCCACACGTAATTCATGGACATCTCCGTCATCCAGTAGACGGGCCAGGCGATCGCCACCACGAAGTTGACCAGGGCGCCGACCAGGAGGTTGACGAACATGTCGAACCCGAACCGGGCCAGCAGGGCCGCCAGGCTCTCGAAGCTCTGGAAGAATTCGCGCAGTTCGCCGAACTCGACAACCGCGTAGGTGAGCAGCCCCACGACACCGTAGAAACCTCCGCCGAAGGCCAGCCACTTCTTGTGGACGGGGTCGGCGCGTTGCAGCGAGGCTCTTGCCGTTTCGGTGGCCACCTCCGCTTGGCCCGACTTTTTTGCCTGCTTGCGCTGCTTGCGCTCCTGCCGGCGCTCTTTCGACCGCATTTTCATGCCTTTTTCAAGGTCCCTGACGCTGTCGGCGGGATCGAGGTAGCCCTGCCGCAGCGACCACCAGACCAGCGCGTAGCTGGCCAGCGCCACCGGCAAGCCCGCCGTGAACAGTGCGCGAATCAACTCCCGAAACATGTTTGCCCGTTCCTCCGAAGCTGGAGGGGGCAGTGTAGACCAATCCCGGGCCGCGGGCCCGCTGCCGGTTCCTTGCATTCCATCGCCGCTATCCCCACTTTTTGATCCTCACGCACTCACGGGACAGCAACGTGGAACAGTATCGGGGCACTACGATCTGCTCGGTCCGGCGCGGCGACCAGGTCGTCATGGGCGGGGACGGCCAGGTCACGCTGGGCAATACCGTCATGAAGGCCAATGCGCGCAAGGTGCGCCGGCTCTACAAGGATCGCGTGATCGCGGGCTTCGCCGGCGCGACGGCGGACGCCTTCACGCTGTTCGAGCGCTTCGAAGGCAAGCTGGAAAAGCACTCCGGGCACCTGGTGCGGGCGGCCGTGGAAATGGCGAAGGATTGGCGCACCGACCGGGCGCTGCGCCGTCTCGAGGCCCTGCTGGCGATTGCCGACGCGAAGAACTCGCTGTTGATCTCCGGAACCGGCGACGTGATCGAACCCGAGCACGGCCTGATCGCCATCGGATCCGGCGGGCCGTTCGCGCAGGCCGCGGCCATGGCATTGCTGCGCAACACCGATCTCGGCGCCGAGGAGATCGCGCGCCAGGCGCTGGGCATCGCAGCGGATATCTGCATCTATACGAATACCAACATCACCATCGAAACACTGGATACAAACTCGTAGGAGCGGCTTCAGCCGCGATTTTGTTTGCCCGAATTCGGCTGACCGCGCGTCAGGCAGCGGCCTCCGCGCCAGGGTACGAATCTGAGGAACGGCCACGAACATGTCACAAATGACCCCCCGTGAAATCGTCCAGGAACTGGACAAACACA
>Ga0209536_100009820_pt1 | contig 14178 bp, 7 predicted proteins | sample DeeMarSeWOR28_12_FD_187461 | JGI IMG/M metagenome (GOLD analysis project Ga0209536, IMG submission 187461) | Marine sediment microbial communities from White Oak River estuary, North Carolina - WOR-2-8_12 (SPAdes) (version 2) | ecosystem: Environmental > Aquatic > Marine > Intertidal zone >...
ATTGATTTGGGGACCACAAACTCAGTCGTTGCGGTGATGGAAGGAAAAGAGGCCAAGGTCCTCACAAATGCCGAAGGAAGCCGCACGACCCCCTCTATCGTCGCTTTCACTGAAGGTGGGGAACGTCTTCTGGGTCAAGTGGCAAAACGGCAGGCCATCACCAATCCAGAAAATACCGTATATGCAGTAAAGCGCTTGATAGGCAGAAAATACGATTCCGCAGAGGTAAAGCAAGACATCACAATTTGCCCTTACAAGATTGTTAAGGCCAAGAATGGAGATGCCCATATTGAAATACGTGGTAAGGAATACAGTCCGGCGGAGATCTCTGCCATGGTTCTGCAGAAGATGAGGCAGACCGCTGAAGACTACCTCGGAGAAAAAGTTAATGATGCTGTCATTACTGTACCTGCTTACTTCAACGACAGTCAGCGCCAAGCCACCAAAGATGCGGGAAAAATTGCTGGTCTGAACGTCTTGAGGATTATTAATGAGCCTACGGCGGCTTCACTGGCCTACGGTCTTGATAAGAAAAAAGACGAGAAGATCGCAGTCTTTGATCTGGGGGGTGGAACCTATGATATTTCTATTCTGGAGATCGGTGACGGCGTTTTCGAAGTAAAGGCAACAAATGGTGACACCCATTTGGGTGGCGAGGATTTTGACCAGAGGATAATCGATTGGTTGGCAAATGAGTTCCGCAAGGACCAGGGGATCGACTTGCGAAGCGACAAGATGGCGCTTCAGAGGTTGAAGGAGGCTGCGGAGAAGGCAAAAATGGAGCTTTCAACCTCCATGGAAACCGAGGTCAATCTGCCCTTTATTACCGCAGATGCCAGCGGTCCAAAACACCTCAACATAAAACTGAGTCGATCCAAAATGGAATCGATGGTAGAGGACCTCATAGAAAAACTGGTACCCCCCATGCGAACGGCACTCAAGGATGCGGGCTTGAAAACTAGCGACATTGATGAAGTCATACTGGTAGGTGGCATGACCCGAGTGCCGCGGGTACAGCAAAAGGTTAAAGATTTCTTCGGTAAAGAACCACACAAGGGCGTGAACCCTGACGAGGTGGTTGCAGTTGGAGCTGCCATTCAAGCTGGTGTGCTGAAAGGCGACGTGAAAGATGTCCTGCTTCTGGATGTCACACCCCTGTCTCTAGGAATTGAGACCCTCGGAGGGGTGATGACTAAGCTCATCGAGAAGAATACGACCATCCCAACTCGCAAGAGCCAGATCTTCTCCACGGCTGCTGACAATCAACCGGCTGTCTCCATCCACGTGCTGCAGGGCGAACGGGAAATGGCAGCCAACAATAAAACCTTGGGCCGCTTTGAATTGGTGGGCATCCCACCCGCCCCGAGGGGAGTCCCGCAGATCGAGGTGACCTTCGACATCGATGCAAATGGCATAGTGAACGTCTCGGCTAAGGATTTGGGAACGGGCAAAGAGCAGTCTATCCGCATAACCGCCTCCAGTGGCTTGAGCGAGGAAGAAATAGAGCAAGCCATCAAGGAAGCAGAAGTGCATGCCGAAGAGGACAAGAAGAAGAGGGAATTGGTTGAGTCCAAGAACAATGCAGACTCCCTCATCTATCAAACCGAAAAAACTCTCAGAGAGATGGGAGACAAGGTTGACGGAGCTACAAAGCAGAACATAGAGGAGCACATTGAGCGGTTAAAGACCGCAATGGAGGGCGATGATGCCGAAGCCATCAAGCGGGGTTCAGAGGAACTGATGCAGGCCTCTCACAAAGTGGCGGAGGCCATGTATCAGCGGGCAACTCAGGCTGGGGCAGGGGAGGCGCAGCAACAGCCGGGTGATGCCACCTCTGGTGCTCCTGGTAGTGATGAGGAAGTGGTGGAAGCTGAATTTGAGGAGGTTGACGAAGAAAAGAAGTAATCAGCAATAGACACTTGCTTAATTCCGCCAAAGGGTGCTACAAAGACCTCGCTTCATGAGGTTTAGGCACCCTTTTTTTATTACTTTATTGCTAAGCGCATAGGGCATAAGGTTTGAAGATACATTCGAAATCCGAAACAAATGCAAGCTGGATGGGAGATGTGAGATCTGCTGTTCTTGCCGGGCGAAGGTCTAGCCCTAATCGCAATATATGCGGACTTAAGTCCATAGTCGCTTTCGATATTCCCATTTCGTATTTGATATTCAGCAACAGGAAAAACCGATGAACTACAGGCGAAAGATTTTCCAGGGAATAGCTCTCTGGTTAGTGCCGTTCATTCTAATGGGCTGTACATTGTTGCCCCAAAAAAAGAAGGTAGCAGTAGAGGCCCCGGTTGAGGTGGGCGATGAAGAGGCTCTTCAGCAGCTGGCTATGGCAGAAGAGGCCTTGAAGGCCGGGAACCTGGAGGAGGCATCCCAGCGGTACCGAGAGTTGGCGATGGCCTTTCCGCGGAGTCCCCAAGCAGCAAGGGCTTTGCTTCGACAAGGGGAAATTGACTATGATTTGGAGAAATACGAAAAGGCTACCTCCTGGTTTCAACGAGTAATACATGAGTTCCCCGTCAGGCCAGAGGGGGATGAAGCCCGTCTATGGCTGCTTCGTTGCTATATTAAATTGGAACGCTTCAATGACGCAGTAGAGACGGGAAGATCGCTTACAAAATATTTACCTGAGAGATCTCAAAAAGCTATGGCTGCAGAAATTGTAGGCGACGCCGAGGCGGGGCGACTCAATTACGCCAAGGCAGTGGAATGGTACATCAAGTCACATGAGCTCACCAAGGAAGAGAACCGTATTTTTCTAGCGGCGAAGGTGGACATCGTCCTCAAACACCTTGCTCGAGATGAAGTGGTGGCGCTGGTTGATAAGTACCCGGAACCCTTTCCCAATCTTCAGCTACAGACTCGTCTGGTGGAAATAAACATGGAGAGCGGGCGGTTTGGTATGGCGCAGGAGCAGTTGCAGTCATTAATCGCGAGGTGGCCTGACCATCCACTCGTCGATACCTGGAACGGTATGAGCGAAAAAGTTGAAGAGTGGTTGAAAGTGGATATGAGCGCTGTTGGCTGTGTATTGCCTCTGAGTGGTCGCTATCAGGCTTATGGTGACAGGATTTTGCGCGGTTTAGCAATGGCGGCCCAGGATTTCAAGAGTAGTGGTGGCGATATTGAGTTGATTATCAAAGATAGTGCTGGCGACCCAGGTATTGCCGTGGCTGCAGTGCGTGATCTTGTTCTGACTAATAAGGTTGCTGCCATTATTGGACCTCTAAGTCGGGTCGCTGCCGAGGCGGCTGCCGAGGAAGCAGAGAAACTCTGGGTTCCCATCATAACGCTAACGCAAAAGGAGGGTGTAAGCCACATTGGTGACTACGTCTTCCGCTATTTTCTCAGCAATGAGCAACAGACAAGGGCACTGGTGGAGTATGCTGTACTTGGCCTTGACTACAAGCGTTTTGCCATTCTTCATCCCGATGACAGTTACGGCACCCGGCTAATGAACCTCTTCTGGGATGAACTAGACCGGTTGGGCGCTGAGGTGAGAGGCATCGAAGCCTACGATCCCTCTCAAACAGATTTTGCCGACCAGATTAAAAAGCTGGTCGGTCTTTACTACCCTCGACTTGAGGGTGAAACCACCTACTGGAAAGAAGGGGTACAACGTAACGAGATTTCGTTGGCAAGCTTGAAGGGAAGAGCATCTGGAGATGGAGAGGACGAGGTGATACCTATTGTAGACTTTGATGCTATCTTTATCCCAGATGGCTACAGTCAAGTGGGTCTCATTGCTCCGCAACTAGCATATCACGACGTCACAGGCGTGAAACTGTTGGGGACGAACCTGTGGAATTCTCAAAAGCTAGTTGAGATGGCCGGACCCTATCTTCAGGACGCTGTTTTTGTAGACGGCTTTTTTTCAGGAAGCACTTTACCAATGACCAGCCATTTCGTCCAGAGATATGAGGAGACTTTCGGCGGAAAGCCCGGATACCCCGAGGCACAGGCCTATGATACTGTGCGCTTGCTTATAGAGGCCCTTGGTCAGCCGGGCGTGACATCTCGACCTATGCTCCGCGATGCGTTATTGAGAATACAAGCTTTGCCTGGAGTGGCGGGTATCGCCTCAGTCAGCCCAGATGGAGAGGTGAGCAAGCCCCCTTTTCTCATTACTATTTATCGGCGGAGCATGGAGGAGATTCGCGTGGATTTTGAGATGTTACGCCAACAGCGGCGGAAATCCCTAAAATATTTCACCGGGGAGGGATTGCCCTCGCCAGGAAGACACTCGCCTGTTCTCAGTCAGCCCATATCATCCTCTGGCCAGCAGTAAAAGGCTGGAGTAGTGGAGTACCGGAAAATATTAGGTAGACATCTCGAACAATTAATACTTTCTCCAACACTCCATGAGCAGCAATGTAGAGTGGACTTCACCGTTGACCATTGCCATCTAAGTGCTTTTGAAAGTTGAGGTACACTTGATGAAGATCACGATTGAACAGGTAGAACACGTGGCGAACCTTGCTCGCTTGCAGATAAGCGCCGGGGAGAAACAAGACCTCACAGAGCAGATGAACAAGATTTTGCTCTATATGGAAAAGCTCAACGAGCTGGATACCACGGGTGTTGATCCTACCTCTCACGTGGTTGATCTCTACAATGCTTTTCGGGCTGATGCTGTCAAGGAGTCTTTGCCCAGAGAGCAAACACTTGACAATGCTCCAGAGGCAAATGAGGCAGAGTTTATCGTACCGCGTATCATTTAGGGCAAAGGTCTTGAGCCTTAGCCTGTTGTGCATTATGCACCATTCAAGAAGACCGGTTGGAAGCCTAGCGATCCAGGGTGAAAATGTCCAGTTTGAGTCTAAAATTTGCAAATCTTTTATGTAAGGTAATTTCTAATAAAAATATGATTTTTGTAATATTTTAAAATAATTATTTTTACTCACACGGATATTCAGGGGTTCGTGCCCAGTCGACAACGGGGCAGTGAGTTGCCATATTTCAGTTGAGCAGTGTGGTAGAGGCTAAACATGCAGTTATATGAATTGACCGTACACGAACTTCGTAGACTCTTGGATAAGGGCGAAACTACCGCCGTAGAGGTGACGAGCTCCATTTACGATCGTATAAAGCAGTTAGAGCCCAGGGTTGCTGCCTATCTATCCCTCGCTGAAGAGAGGGCAATGGATGAGGCACATGGGTGGGATAAGCGGGGCTTTGGCGACAAGACAAAACCTCTGGCCGGAGTGCCATTGGCCGTAAAGGATGTTATTTGTACCAAAGGAATGCGCACCAGTTGCGGTTCAAAAATCCTGGCCAATTTTGTGCCACCCTATGACGCCACCGTTGCTTCTAAACTTAGGGAGGCGGGTTGTATCCTTTTGGGTAAAACGAACATGGACGAATTCGCCATGGGATCCTCAAATGAAAATTCAGCTTTCGGGCCAACGCGAAACCCATGGAATCTTGATTACATACCGGGTGGCTCCAGCGGCGGATCAGCAGCAGCTGTAGCAGCAGATGAGTGCATAGCAGCAGTAGGATCTGACACAGGAGGCTCTATACGACAGCCTGCCTCGCATTGCGGGGTGGTAGGTTTTAAGCCCACGTATGGACGTGTATCCCGATATGGCTTGGTGGCCTTTGCCTCTTCTCTCGATCAAATTGGACCCATTACCAAAGATGTCACAGACGCCACTTTGCTCCTGCAGCTAATCGCAGGTTATGATCAGAATGATTCTACATCGGTTCCCAAGGAGGTGCCGAACTACGCCCAGAGCCTCATAGAAGGGTTGAAAGGCATCACCCTTGGAATCCCCCGTGAGTACTTCATCGAGGGGCTGGATCCAGAGGTAGAGCAGGCTGTCCGCAATGGCATCAGAACCCTGGAAGGGCTGGGAGCAAAGTCCATCGAAGTCGCCCTTCCACATACTGAATACGGGGTCGCAGCCTACTATATAATTGCTCCTGCAGAAGCCAGTTCCAACCTGGCGCGCTACGATGGGGTGAAATACGGCCATCGCGACAAGGAAGGTAAGACCTTGATGGAGATGTACCGGAGAAGTCGATCGCAGGGTTTTGGCACCGAAGTGAAAAGGAGAATTATGCTTGGAACGTATGTGTTGTCGGCTGGTTATTACGATGCATATTACAAAAAAGCCTTGCAAGTGCGCACCCTCATCCGTCAAGATTTCCTGAAAGCTTTCGAGCAGTGCCAGGTGCTGATTGCTCCGGTGGCACCTACTGCGGCATTTCCGCTGGGAGACAAGGTGGACGACCCCTTGCAAATGTATCTCTCCGACGTCTTTACCCTACCAGCCAGTCTGGCTGGCATCCCAGGCATTTCCGTTCCTTGCGGCTTTACCAGTGGGGGGTTACCCATTGGCTTGCAGATAATGGCTCCGCATTTCGAGGAGGGCGTGGCCCTGCAAGTGGCTTACAACTTTGAACGGAATACCGATTTTCACCGCCGCCGCCCACCGTTAGAATCCTAGTCCGGAAGCACCATGAGGCAGGTTTTGGCGTGTGACACCAAAACGCCGGGATGTAGTGTTTAGCCCGGATGTTTTATGAATGGCCTGCTACGACCACGGATATGGCCCTCCTTTCGGGCGTCCTCGGATGTTCCTTCGACAAGCTCAGGACAGGCTCACCCTGCGACGTACCGTTCAGGTACGCCTTGGAAGCAATCCCGCGGCACCGCGGGACGGTTGCCAGATTGCACGCCCAACTTCATGGTCTCGAAACAGCAATTCGTGAAACACCCGGGTTAGGATTCGATATTTTCCAGGAAAATCTCCTATCCCCATGAGAAGATAGCTTTTGAAAGGCTGAGGAGTACTTTTTAAAATACTATAATAACAATAGAAAAGTAAATATAGTTAAAGTATATTTTAACTTTTAAAAAGGGATAGTACTACCTATCCGCCCGCTGTAACCAGACTTGCACAACAGATCAATTGACATTGGTTTTGGGCACACGATTTACCAAGTATATTCCTCCACCCACGAGAGCCATCCCGATCCAGACCATGGGGGGTACAGGCTCGGATAAAACGAGGGCGCCCAAAACCGTCCCAAAAAGAGGGGCAAAGAAGGTGAATGCTGTGAGTGCACTAACGGAGAAACGGCTGATCATCCAGAACCAAAGCATGTAACTAAAGAAGGCAACCACAAAGCATTGATAGGCAAAAGCAGTCAGCACCAGCGCGTTGAGATACCGCGGGCCGTCCAGCTTCTCACCTATAACCCAACCGGCTGCCAAGATGGGTATGGAGTATAGGAGCTGAGCGAAAAGAGTCTGATAGTGGCTGATGTGCCGGGTTTGGGACATTCTTTTTATGTAGAGAGTCGTAGTCGCCCAAAAAAAGGCGGCTGCCAATTCCATGAGATCTCCAATCCAATAACCGGAGGGCAACTGCTCGGAGTGGCTTCGGAAGACAGATAAAATGCCAGCGAAGGCAAGAAACAAACCGGCTATCTTTCTGGGGTTAAGGCGGTCATCCTTAAAGATGAAGTGTGCTCCCAGGGCTACCCAGAACGGATGAGTGTAGAGGAAGATTACCGACCTGGAAGCGGTGGTGAAGGCCAGGCCCCAATAAATGAAAAGAAATTCAGTTCCAAAAAGCCAGCCAATGATAATTCCATGAATTATGTCCTTTCGCTCTAAGGACAAGGACAATCCATTTAAGCGGGCATAGAGCCACAACAAACAGCCAGCTATTATTGACCTGCTGACAGCGGCCAGCATAGGGGGGATACCCTGATTGCTTATTCGGATGCTGACGAGATTGGCGCCCCACAGGAGGCAGATAAAAATCTGCAAAATACCATAGGGTAGCGAGAGGGGGTTCATTCCTCCTCCCTAAAGTACCCTTTCGGTATCACCACTATACCCCGCGGGGTCACGGTGAAACGCTTTCGGTCCTCGCTCGGGTTGTAGCCGACTGTGGTTTTTGCTGGAATTACGTTGTATTTATCAATAATAGTTTTTTTGATCCTACAGTGTCGCCCTATCACCACCCTATCCATGATTACCGACTCATCAACTTGCGCCCAACTCCGAACTATCACATTGGGAGAAAGTACCGAGTTTCGCACTATGCCACTAACGATGCAACCGGGAGCGACCAGGGAATCAAGGGCTTTACCCACCCGAAAACCGTCGGCCCGTTCGGTGGCGAACACGAACTTAGCAGGTGGCGCAGGAACCTGATAGGTGTGAATGGGCCACTTTTGCCCATAGAGATTGAAATAAGGATCAACTCCGGTGAGATCCATATTGGCATTCCAATAGGCATCCAGATTTCCCACGTCACGCCAATAGGCAGAATCTCGGGTATGCGGTTCTAATTGCAACTTTCGCTCGCCGTCCTCCATGGTGACGTAGATATAGTCTTCAATTTTGTTCTGCCTTCGGTAAGGATAGGCATAGATCCGGTAAGAATCCAGTAGGTTAGGGATAATGTCACGGCCGAAGTCGTCTTCGGTACTAGATTTTAGGATTTTAACAAGAGCCTCGGTCTGAAAAATATAAATGCCCATAGAGGCGAGAATATGGCTGGGATCACCAGGAATGGTTTTGGGGTCTTTTTTGGGCTTTTCTTGAAAGCCAAGAATGCGGAATTCTTCATCCACCTCGGCAACGCCGAAATGATGAGCCAATTCGGTTCCGACCTCGAGGAGAGAGATGGTAATATGGGCCCCTTTCTCTTTGTGGTAGTTCAGAAATTGGCTGTAGTCCATCTTGTAAATATGGTCACCTGAAAGAATCAAGATATGATTCGATCTATAACGCTCAACCAGATAGAGATTCTGGCGAATGGAGTCGGCGGTACCCCGATACCAGTCGAGGCCTATTCGCTGCTGTGGGGGAACGATCTTGAGAAAATGGCCTAGCTTCTGATTGAATATGTTCCAGCCGTCTTCCAGATGGTCATGGAGGGACTGGGACTTGTACTGGGGCAGAACAATGATCTTGTATATTTGTGAATTGATGCAGTTACTCAAGGGCAAATCTATAAGCCGATAAATCCCTCCAAAGGGAACCGCAGGTTTAGTGCGGTCCTCTGTGAGTGGCATAAGCCTTTCCCCTCTACCGCCTGCCATAACAAAGGCTAAAACGTCCTTCATGGAATTATCCCGTACGTGAGAGGTACTGTTGTGTAATATAGGGAGTCGAAAAAAGAATAGAAAAGTATCTTAATCATAGTCATTCTTTTTGTCTATGGTTTTACGGAAAAAGCTTGGCGTAAAGGTGATAGGGGAGAACCAAAATAAACATACTGCCAATTAAGGGAATAGTGTAAAGGGACGGACACAGAGACAGTGGACAACCTGGTCAGAAAAGAGCTTCTACAAACTGTTCGGGGTTGAATTCCTTGAGGTCATCTAATCCCTCACCCAGGCCGATAAAACGAACAGGAAGTTGAAATTCGTGGCAAACTCCCACAACGATGCCACCCTTGGCAGTGCCGTCCAATTTGGTGAGAACCAGCCCTGAGACTCCCAATTCCTGCTGAAATAGCCGTGTTTGGGAAATTGCATTCTGTCCTGTGGTGGCGTCAAGAATCAACAGAACTTCATGGGGCGCGGAGGCTATATGTCTGGTAATCACCCGCTTTACCTTTTTGAGTTCCTCCATGAGATTGACCTTGGTGTTAAGACGGCCCGCCGTATCAATCAACACTACGTCCACACCACGAGCCTGAGCCGCAGACATGGCATCGTAAACTACTGCAGCAGGGTCAGCACCACTGCTCTGTTTTATCAGATCCGCACCCACCCGCTCGGCCCAGCGCATAAGCTGCTCTATTGCCGCAGCCCTAAAAGTGTCGGCGGCAACCAGCATCACCCGCAATCCTGCCTCCTGGAAGTGAGCGGCTAGTTTGGCCAAGGTTGTTGTTTTTCCTACGCCATTCACACCAACGGCCATGATGACGAAGGGCTTGTGGCCTTTAACGTCCAAGGGAGGTGCTTCAACCTTCAAAAAGCTGCGGATTTCCTCTTTCAGGTGGAGCAACAAACGATCACTGTCGGTGAGCTCATTCCTATGAAGTCTTTCCTGCAAAGAGGCAATCAATCTTTGGGTGGTTTCAACCCCGAGATCTGAGGTAATTAACACCTCCTCCAATTCCTCCAGTACATCTTGGTCAATTTCTTTCTTGCCGAGAACGATACGGTCAAGTTTGCCGATGAAAGCCTGTCGCGTTTTTCGCAAGCGGGAGCGCATATAGGCAAAAAACCCCGAAGGTTTTTCGGAATTTCCCTCCGGGGACTTGTGGGGCCGTACCTCTGGGGGCTTGCTTGAGGACATATCCGTCTTTTGGCTCTCAGCTTCATTCTCGCTGACAGTCTCAGGTTTGTCCTCTTGAGACTTCCTACTGAACCATCTGACCATAACGTTCAGGTATTCCCTGAAAATCGACTGATATTATTTTGGAGATACCGGGCTCTTCCATGGTAATTCCGAGAAGGGTGTCAGAGATTTCCATGGTCCTCTTGTTGTGGGTAACCAAAATAATTTGCGATTCTTGGCTAATCTTTTTGAGTACCTCGATGAAGCGGTCTATGTTGGCCTCATCCAGAGGGGCGTCTACCTCATCCAGAATGCAAAAGGGGCTGGGCTTGATCATATAGAGGGAAAAAAGAAGTGCTCCTGCTGCCAGAGCCTTCTCCCCGCCGGAAAGCAGGCTCATGCTGGTCAACTTCTTGCCGGGAGGATGTACCAAGATCTCCACACCAGACTCCAAGGGATCTCGCTCGGAGGACAATTGCAAATGCCCTGTTCCTCCGTTGAAAAGAAGCGGAAAAACCTCGGCAAGTTTGCGATTCACCGCTTCGAGTGTTTTAAGAAAGCGCTTGCGGGTAGTTCGGTTGATGCGCGATATGGCCTTATTCAGCCCCTCTAATGATTGAACTAGGTCATCCCTTTGCCCGGTGAGGAATCGGTGGCGCTGTTGCTGTTCTTCGTACTCTTCGATAGCTGTTAAGTTCACCTCGCCAATCCGTGCCACCCCATCGCGAAGCCGCTGCAGTTTTGATTCTAATTTTTCAAGATCCGCTGATTTTTCCAAATCGGGCAGGGCTTCAGCGGTGATATCCATTTGGTAATTCTCTTGAATTTGGTGAACGAGATACTTAATCTTCAATTTGAGTTCAGTAATCTCTTGGTGTAGATTCTGGATCCCTTGCTCGCTTTCTCTGTCTTCTTTACTCAATTGGAGTCTGCGCGATTCCAGATCGTGCTGCTGGTCTTCAAATTTACGCCACGCATCCTCTTCGTCCCTGAGACTTTCTTCTCGCTCCAGCAACTGATTTTGCGCTTGCTCTAACCGCTGCTGTATTTGTATCCTTTCTTGTGAAAGCAGTTCTATTTGCTGCTGGCAGTTTTGCTTTTCATCTTGAAGCTGCTCGAGACGCCGTTGGGTTTCAGAGTAGTACTCTTCTAAATGCTCAAAACGTGAGCGGGCTGCCTCTTGCTTTTCAGTCAGCGCCCCAACCGAGACCCGTTGAGCAGTGGCCTTTTCCTGGAGATTTTCCACTGCCTCTTCCAGTTCCTGTCGTTCGTGTCTTGTCTCTTCCAGTTCTTCCTCTACCTCTCGTCGCCTTTTTTCTAAAGACTCAAGTTCCTGCTCGCTGTGCCTGAGTTCGGCACGCAAATGAGAGACCTCCTCTTCTTCGTGGTCTTTCTCCATGTCTAGCACCGCAAGCCGTTCAGTAATTCTCTGTTCCTCTGTCTCTAGGCGGTACATTTCCTTTTCCTGTTCAACAATCTGGTCACGATCCCTCTCTTTGTCCGCTAGAATTACCTGCAGCTTAGAGGCGGTCTCAGCAAATTGCTCCTCTATCTCCCGAAACTTTGACCGCTCGGCGCTCAATCTACTTTCTAGGTTGGCAACTTTTTCCTCGAGATCCTTTCTCTGTGCTTGTTTTTCCAAGATACTTATTTGTTGCTCCGGGCTTCCCCCCCATAAAGTTCCATCCTGGGCTATCAAATCTCCTTCGGGTGTCACCAGGGCAAAAGCATTGGGATGAGACTGCCACCAGGACAAGGCGTGTTTCAGGTCGTTACAGAACATGACCTTGGATAGCAGGTGGTTGACGACTTGCTCGTATCCCGGTCGAGGCCTTACTAGACTGGCGAGTGGTACCGGACCGTCTCCGCTGGGGTTATGGTTTGGATTTTTATTGGTGACCGATAGGGGGAGAAAATGACTTCGCCCTGTGCCGGTACGCTTTAGGTGTTCCAAGGCAGCACAAGCATCTCCGACTGAATCGACTACCAGAGCCTGCAGGCGGCCGCCGAGGACGGCCTCAACCGCATGTCGGTGGCTCGCATCAACTTCCAGAAGCTCTGCCACAGCTCCCCGGATGTTGCACTTGAGTTCATCTTTGTCCCTGGCGTTCATTAGCTCCTTAACAGCATCGCTGAACCAGGAATAGGAACTCTCCATCTCCACTAGAACCTGCAGTTGGGACTGTCGTTGGTGGTACGTGCTTTCCAGGCTATTTATTACTGCAGTGCACTTGTCTCGAAGGTGTTCGAGTTCTTCCCTCTTCTGATTCAGTGAGCCAGCTTGAGCAGAAAGCTCCTTACGTTTTCTCTCCATGGCAGTCTTTCTGCTTTCAAAGCTTTCTTTCTGTGGCTGCAAACGGTCATGTTTTTTCTTGAGCTCCTGGCATTCTGCATTTCTGCGGCTTTGGCGGCGACCAAGATCCTCGATGTGCTTGCCCACCGACATTTGGGTATTGCGCACTCGGGCGATCTCTCCCAGCAAATCAACAAGTTCACCTTTCCCTAAATCCAGCTCATCCGTCAATTGATTCAAACGCGACTTCTCTTGGTTTAGTTGCTTCTCTAGCTTAAGGGCTAGCAATTCTGCTTTGGCACGTTTCTCTGCCAGGTCACGCTGTTTTCCTGTGAGGAGATCTCTTTCCTCGGCCAGATGCTTGCGACGATCCTCTTGCTGCCCGATCTCCTTAGTCAACCGCTGTTGCCTCTCCTTCAGTTCTTGGCTTTGCCGTTGGAGGTGGAGTAGGCTGTTTTCGTCGCTGCTGATCGAGTTCTTAATCTGAAACAATGCTTCTCTTCGTTGCCTTAAACTTTCACCTATGTCGTGCATCTGAGTGGAGCGGTCTGTCAATTCAGCATCCAACCTGCCCAATGTAGCCGCCCGTTCTGCTTGCCGCTCATTCAAGGAGCTAAGATCTTGCTCCAGGCGGTGCAGATCCTGGCGGTAGTAGCCATAGCGGTGCAGGGCTCGGGTGATTTCAATTTGTTTGATTTCCTTTTTAAGAGTTCGGTAACGGTTTGCTCTCTGAGCCTGACGTTTTAGGCTCGAAAGATTGCGTGAAACTTCGGCGACGATGTCACCAAGGCGGAGAAGGTTCTGCTTGGTGAGCTCAATTTTGCGGAGAGCCGCTTTCTTCTTTATTTTAAACTTGGTGATCCCTGCAGCTTCCTCAATGAGAGCACGAATGTCATCTGGCTTGGACTCGACTACGGTGCTGATCTTTCCTTGTTCGATAATCGCGTAATGACGATGCCCAACACCCACGTCCATGAACAGCCTACTAATGTCCATTCTACGGCAGGGTATTTTGTTAATGAGATATTCGCTTTCTCCTGAACGAAAGAGACGACGGGTAACCATGATCTCGGTGTATTCGTGGTAGGGTGGGGGTGCTTTGCCGTCCTCATTAGAGAGAACAAGTGACACTTCAGTAAAATTCAGTGACGGGCGCCCATTTGCTCCGCCGAATATGACCTCCTCCATGAGTTTGCCTCGGAGCTGTTTGGCGCTCTGTTCTCCTAGGACCCAGCGAATAGCGTCGACAATGTTACTTTTGCCACACCCATTGGGCCCTACTACCGCACAAATTCCGGTGGAGAAGGTGACGGTCGCTTTGTCGACGAAAGACTTAAATCCGAAGAGTTCAAGCTGTTTAATATGCATGGGGCTGTTGAAAAAAGGACAGATCCGAGTGCGAACGGATTGTCCGGTGTGGGCTGTTTTCGGGTTTCATGGTGGATTGGCCAGCTCGTCAAAAAAATCACCGAATGCTAACAAAAAGGCAGATCCTTGTAAAGGGATTCTTCTTCAGGAGTTTCCCCAAAAACATTTTTGTAACCCAGGCCACGGGGAAGCTACTCCACAACGCACATGATAGAATCCCGCTAAAGCAGGATTCGAAATGTAAGGAAGATAG
>Ga0209536_100009821_pt1 | contig 14174 bp, 15 predicted proteins | sample DeeMarSeWOR28_12_FD_187461 | JGI IMG/M metagenome (GOLD analysis project Ga0209536, IMG submission 187461) | Marine sediment microbial communities from White Oak River estuary, North Carolina - WOR-2-8_12 (SPAdes) (version 2) | ecosystem: Environmental > Aquatic > Marine > Intertidal zone >...
CCAGGCAAACATCAAGACCAATAAAATCAGCAAGTGTTAATGGACCCATTGGATGATTCATTCCCAATTTCATTACTGTATCAATGTCTTCTGCTGATGCAACTCCTTCCATCAAAGCGAAAATAGCTTCATTTATCATAGGCATTAAAACTCTGTTGGAAATGAATCCTGGATAATCAAAAACCTCAACCGGAACTTTACCTAGTTTTTCTGCTAATGATTTTATAGTTAGAAATGTTTCATCACTAGTAGAATATCCTCTGATTATTTCAACAAGTTTCATCATCGGAACCGGATTCATAAAGTGCATTCCAATGAACTTATCCGGTTTGGTTGCGGCAGATAATTCGGTAATTGAGATTGAAGATGTGTTACTTGCAAATATAGTATCTGGTTTAACTATATTAATTAACTTGTTAAATATTGATAGTTTAACTTCTTTATTCTCATATATTGCTTCAATAACTAGATCAGTATCTTTTGCCGTATTCTCAACTCCAATTACCTTGGAAATTTTACTAAGTGCATTCTGCTTTTCTTCTTCCTTTATTACTTCTTTTTTTACCTGACGGTCAAGGTTTTTTGTAATGTTATTTATGGCTTTGTTATATAGTTCATCACTAACTTCAACAAGGCTCACATCGAAATTGTTAAGAGCGAATACGTGGGCTATACCATTTCCCATTGTTCCACCACCAACCACAGTGACTTTTTTAATATCCATTTATGCCCCTTTCTTAATTATTATAATTTTTTACAATTAAAGCTGATGCTTCTCCCCCACCAATACAAAGTGAGGCCAGACCATATTTAGAATTTCTTTTCTTCATTTCATGAATTAGAGTTACTAGTACCCTTGCTCCACTAGCACCAATAGGATGGCCCAATGCCACTGCACCTCCATTAACATTTACTTTATCAGGATTTAAACCAAGTAATTTGTTATTAGCTAAAGATACAACAGCGAAAGCTTCATTAATTTCGAAAAGATCAATTTCTGCAAGTTTCAAATTGGCTTTTTTAAGTACTTTATTAATTGAGTCAGCAGGTGCTGTAGTAAAATCAATTGGTGCTTTAGCAGCAGAAGATTGAGCTACAATTTCTACGATTGGTTTTAAACTAAGTGCTTTTGCCTTTTCCTCACTCATTACAAGTAATGCTGCTGCACCATCGTTAATGCTAGATGCATTAGCAGCAGTTACAACCCCGTTTTTGTCAAAAACAGGTCTCAGTGCAGGAATTTTGTCGAATTTAACTTTACCTGGTTCTTCATCAGAATTTACGACTACTTCTTCCTTTCCTACTTTAACTCTCACTTCAACTATCTCGTCTCTGAACTTATTATTTTTCTGTGCTTCGATTGCTTTCTTATAAGAATTAATTGCAAATTCATCCAATTCCTCTCTTTTAAATTGAAATTCTTTTGCACATGCTTCGGCACAATTACCCATATGAAAATTATTGTAAACCTCCCATAGTCCATCTTTCACCATCGAGTCAACGATTTCACCATTTCCGAGCCTGTAGCCACTTCTGGCTTTTTCAAGTATGTAGGGTGCATTAGTCATACTTTCCTGACCACCAGCAATTATTATGTCTGCATTGTCTGTTTGAATTGTAGATGCTGCTAACATCACAGCTTTAAGACCACTTCCACAAACCTTATTTATGGTCATGCATTCAGTTTTATTCGGCAGACCAGCAAATAATGCTGCTTGTCTTGCAGGCGCTTGTCCAACACCTGCGGTTAAGACATTTCCCATTATAACTTCATCGACTAATTCTGGTGATAATTTTGAATCCTCAAGTATACCTTTTATAACAATACTTCCTAATTGTGATGCAGATAAGGAAGATAATGAACCAGAAAATGAACCAATGGGAGTTCTTTTAGCATTTGTTATAACTACTCTCTTCATATTGCCCTCAGAATAATTTGTTAAAATTGTAACGAAACTTAAAAAAATAATTGCTAAGAATCAGATTTTATTTTATTAGGACAATGGAGATTAGTTTTGGAGAATTACTGAAGAAATCTCAAATATTAGGTTAGCTGATAGTAAAGAAGGATTAATATTACTTTTAGGTAGTCTTGATATACTATCAAGTCGGTATGTTACATCATTTAGATTAACATCGGGAAACTTATTGTTAAATTTTTCCAGCGTATCTATGTGAATCTTATAGAATAACTTGTCAATACCCAACCGATGTTTTTGAAGATCATTTATCCACATCAACATCATTCCAATTATGATCGAGAAGTTATTAACATTCTGATCTATCAGTACCGAGTTAAGTTCCTCAAAAGCTGAATAATATTTTCGTCCAAATGAGTACCTGAGTATAGAAATAGTCTTTTCCTTCAAATGATGGATATCCAAATTGATCAAAATTAATGCGTTTTGTACTGAACCCATTGCAAAGGGAGATACTTCGTGAGCAATATTTTTTTCGATATTGAAATAATCAATTAGAATTGCTGCAATTTCCTCTTCGCTCAAAGGGTCGAAATTTATTCTCCAACAACGAGAGAGTATAGTCTGTCTTAATCTGAAGATTGAAGAAGTAGTTAAGATAAAGATAACATTTTCCGGAGGTTCTTCAAGATTTTTTAGTAGTGCATTTTGCGCTTGATCATTCATCAAATGAGCTTCAGATATTATTACAAACCTATAACCAACCTCACTAAAATTATAAGAAAGAAATTTTTTAATAACTCGGATGCTATTAATTTTAATGGAATTTGCTTTTGGAATCTCAATTTTATGATATGGATTTGCAGCTTTAATTTGAATTTGTTCTTTCATTAGATCCAAATCATCATTGCTAAGTTTTTCGGTGGGTGAACTGGAATCCGTTTCATTTTTACCTCGTGGAAGCGGGAAAATAAATTTAACGACCGGTTCTGAAAGTTGCTGAATAAAATTTCGGTTCTTATTATAACTATCAACACTTTGAGATCTTATAACTGACTCAATAAATTTTATTGCAGCATTATCTTTGCCGACTCCATCTATCCCAGAAAATAAGAATGCATGAGGAATAGTACCAGATTCAATAAAATTACTCAGAGTTTCTTTTACTCTCTTTTGACCCGGGATTTTATCGAGAATTGAATTCATGAATCAGGTGGTGTATTGCACCACTCAGAATTCATCTTCATTGTAGAAGAAATCTTCGTCTGTGGGATAATCTGGCCATATATCTTCAATAGATTCATAAGGTTCATCACTATCTTCCAGTTCTTTTAGGTTTTCTATTACTTCGTATGGTGCTCCGATTCTATCGGCATATTCGATGAGTTCATCCTTAGTTGCTGGCCATGGAGCGTCATCCAGGAAAGCAGCAAGTTCAACTGTCCAGATCATTTTATTTTTCCGTAAGAGAAATAGTTGTAGTATCCAAATCAAAAAATGTGTATTCGTCAAAGAAAAAGTCTATTGGATTCAACGACTTTCCGTTATGACGTACTTCGTAATGCAAATGAGGTCCTGACGAAAGTCCTGAGTTACCTGATTTTGCTATTATCTGTCCCCTTGTTACTCTTTCCCCCCTTTTTACAAGAGCTTTTGAAAGATGTGCATAAATTGTACTGTATCCGAAACCGTGTTTTATCTCAATTACCAATCCGAAACCACTCTGTCTTTCAACTGCTGTAACTTTTCCATTACCGGTAGCATGGACTGGAGTTCCTCGATTACAATTTATATCTAATCCGTGATGAAATTTGCGTATACCTAAAATTGGATGTACTCTCATTCCATAACCATATATAGAATATCTATCACCCGTAGGATTAATGGCCGGCATTGAACTGTATAACTCCCGATTAGATCTGAGAGTGCTTGAAATTTCATTTGCCTGGTTCTTTTCAAAATTTACTTTTGCTATCATTTTGTCAACAGATTTTAACATCTCTTCTATTTCAGTATCTTGGATAGTCAAACCAAAATTGTAGAAATCTTCACCGCCACCTGTACCTAATAATATTTCTGCTTCTGAAATAGGTTGAAGGTTCACAGAATTTCTTAACTCTCTATTTAATATTGATAAGCTATCAATTTCTAAAATCATTTCTTGATATGATTCTGTTATTCTTCTAATCTCTCTTTTAAGCTCATTATTTTCTCTACTCAAAGAATTAATTTTGATTGTATTGTTCGAACCTATACCAAGAAAATAATAAATGACAATAAAACTAGATGCTATCATAATTGATGAAAGTACAAGAAAAGCAAATAGTTTTAATTTGAAATTCCTGATTTCAACATATTTAAGGTTGGATTTTGAGAAGTAGAATAATTTTTTCATAAAACGACGCGCAAAATTATAAATTTAGTGCCATTGAGTCAAGCGTTTTTGCTTGTTATTCAAAGTCGTGTTCAAAATAGTCTGTTACACGCTTAGCCTCTGAATTTTTATCAGAAATTCGCTCGGAAAGCCGTTTTTTAAAAACTTCAGCTGCATTATAGCCATAATGTCTTAGCAGGTAATTTAGAGCTATTACCTCCGAAATTACTGTTATGTTCTTACCAGGTAAAATTGGTAACTTGATGTAAGGTATCTCAATTCCTGAAACTAAAAATGTCATTTCTTCCAATCCAGTTCTCGTATAATGAGATTTTTCATTCCAAATCTCTAATTCTACCAAAATTTCAAGCCTTTTCTGATACCTTATTGCACGTATTCCAAAAATTCTTTCTATATCAATAATTCCCAATCCCCTAATCTCCATATAATGCTTCGCAAGCTCCGTACCAGAGCCAATGAGTATTCCCTCCCCTTTTTTGGTCAAAATAATAACATCATCAGCTACCAGACGATGCCCTCTTTCAATCAGATCCAGTGCAACTTCGCTCTTTCCGACCCCAGATTTACCGACAAAGCAAATTCCTACCCCATATACATCAACAAAAGACCCATGAATTGTAATTCTTTCCGAAAATTGATCATCCAAAAAGTCACTTAATAAATAAATCAACTTTGTTGTTGAATATGGTGAACCAAAGACAGGAACTCTTTTCTCTTCTGCGTGTTTTAATAAAATTGGAAGTGGTTTATTTTTATCAGTTATTACTACGCAAGGAATATTAAACTGAAATAAAGTCTTTATCGCTTTCTCCTGTTTTTCAGAAGAGAGCTTCTTTAAATACCTAACTTCCGTGTTACCGAAAACCTGCACACGATTATAGGAGAAAAGATCTACAAAACCTGCTAAAGCTAATCCGGGCCTGTGCAAATTTTGGTCTGTAATTTTTCTTTCTGTATCCGGATTATGTGATAATAATTCTAATTTACCTAATTTCTTTGCATTCTTGAAAAAAAAATCTACGGTGATAGATTCTTTTCTGGAGATTGATTTCTCATTTATGTTTATCATTTAATTCTGCTTTTTCTTTTAGATTTTAAAGTTTTCAGTTGTCGTAACAATTTTTCAACAGCAGCACTTACTGATTTTGTAAATTCATCTGATTCTTCTGTTGCAACAAATGTTTGTCCTGGAATATGTATAGTAATTTCAGCTTTCTTAATGCTATCGTGTGAGTTTTGAAAGCTGAGAATAACATCAGCTCTTAAAATATCATCGTTCAATTTTTGAAGTGTTTTCACTTCATCTTTCACATAATCCTTCAAAGTTTCTCTTGCCTTAAACTTACGAGCTGTTATTGTAATGTTCATAATTATCTCCTAGGATTTTGGATGAGATTTTTTATATGATTGTTTTAATCTTTCAATGCTTACGTGTGTATAGATTTGAGTTGTTTTAAGATTTTCGTGCCCAAGAATTTCCTTTACTGCTCTGAGATCAGCACCCTTATCAAGCATGTGTGTAGCCGAACTATGTCTTAAGATATGTGGGCTTTTCTTTTTAATATCAGTTACTTTACTAAGATATTTGTTAACGATACGATAAATATATTTTTCATATGTTTTTTTACCAGATAAATTTCTCACCAACGGTTCTGAATAATTATGAACTGGATTGGCACGCAAGTATTCCTCCAGATTTTTTTTAGATTCTTTGCCTATTGGTACGATTCTGGTTTTTGCACCTTTACCTAAAACTCGGATTATACCTTGATCAAGATCAACATCTCTAACTTTAAGATTACATAATTCTGATACCCGAAGTGAACAACCGTATAAAAGTTCAAAAATTACTTTAACTAAAAGTGGATTTTCCTCTTCTTCTTCTGCTAACTCAAAAGTCTTGATAATATTTTCTGTCGATGTAATTTCAGGTAGCTTTTTTGACGTCTTTGGATTTCTTAGTTGGGAAGTTGGATTATTCTGAATCAAATCTTCTTTGAAAGCAAATCTGAATAATCCTCTTAAAGACGATAATTTCCTTACAATTGATATTTTTTCAATATTTCGTTCACTTAGTTGCATCAGATAAGACTTTATAAAACGATCATTTATCTGACGTATATCAGACCTGTTATTTTTATTACAATATTTAATAAAATCCGCTAAATCTGTTCCGTATGATCTTATAGTATTTGATGAATAACGACGGATGTTCCTGATATAAATTATATAACCATCAACAAGTTGTTCAATCTTCATTCTCGATTTTATACCATAAATTCTTGATGAAATAGAGCCGGGCAAACAATGCTAAGAAATATATTTATCTTTTTTTGTTGCTTATTGGAATAATTCGGAAAAAATATAAGATTGTGTGATGTCAATAGTAGCTCATTAATCAATGGTTATTAACAGAATTCTTAAATTACTCAAACGAACCAAAGACCTTCGATTACCTAACTGCTAATAAAATAAAATTATATCTATTTATCAACTTATTTTCCATCTGTTTCATAATATTTTTATTTTTTTTGTTATTATCATTAAAATTTAATAAATGTAGAACTCCATGAACGACTAATCGAGCTAATTCTTTGCTGTATGTTGCTCTATATCTTTTTGCATTTAACCTTGCATCTTCATAAGAAATTAAAATCTCCCCATCAATTACATTCTTTTTCTTCGCATAATTGAAGGTAATTACATCCGTATAATAATCGTGCTTTAAATATTCTTTATTTATTGTTTTTAGTACTGATGATTTTATAAAGTTGATAGAAAGAAATGAAATATCCAGTTTAAGATCTGATTTTAAATTTGATAGTAGTTTGTGCACTGCCCTTTTATTTATTGAACTATCTACAGAATAAACTCGTAAATTTTTAACCAAAGTGTTTTACTTAAATAGTTATTTATTGATTTTGTGTTTTAAAGACTCTTCTGTTATTCTGGAATACTCTACATAGCGTTTTGCACTTTCCTCAAAATCATCTATTTCCGTTTTTGTCAGATCACGGACTATTTTTGCTGGGACTCCTGCGACCAGCTTTCCTGAAGGAACAATAAAATTCTGTTTTACCAATGCTCCAGCAGCAATCATTGAATTAGTTTCAATTATTGCTCCATCAAGGATAATTGCGCCGATACCAACAAGGGATAAATCATTTAATGTGCATCCATGTAAAGATACAGAATGACCAATAGTAACTTGGTTACCAATGTTAAGCGGGTATTTACCATTGGTAACGTGTAACATAGAGCAATCCTGAATATTTGTACTATCGCCTATTTTAATATAGTGAACATCTCCTCTTATTACAGTATTGTACCACACACTTGAATTATTTCCGATTTCCACATTACCCATGATTTTAACACCTGGAGCAAGAAATACGTTTTTACCAAGCTTTGGAAAAAATTCTTTATATGGAAAAAGTTTAACCTGATTTTCTAATTCATATAGTGAGGAGGATTCCATAATTCTTCATTCCATTTTATTAATTCCAATGTAACGCTACCAATCATAACTTGCATTTTTGCTATTATAGGTACAGAAAAAGTGTCATTACTAAACCACCCCTCGAAGTGACCTGTAAGCCCATAAACACTAACAAAATCAGTTTCACCATTAAGACGAAGACAATCAATTTCATAATCTAGAGCATCGATTTCTATTGGTTCATTTTTATCGAAATAATTCATTTTTGCATACTCTTCTTTCTCATTTACAAAACAAGGTACATAAATCTTTTTATCCTTTCGGAAATTCATCCTTGCATAAAACAAAATTGAAAGTCCATCCTGAAGACGTTTATCAACAACTTGAGTTGAATCAAGCCATAATTGAGTACTGTTAAGTTTTCCTTTTTGCATTTCAATAAGTGAATCTTTAATAAAAGAATATCTCACAAATGTTGTATCATCACTAATAAGATTTGCATGGAATTTTAGAGGAAAATAGGATGAGTCGATATAGCTTTCATAAACTTGATGAATGCTGACAAAAGGTAAATCAGGATAAGAGTCTATATAAGCCACGGTCTTATATACTATTACATTTTCTATTTCAGTTTTTTCTGTAACTTTTATTCTTACTTCACCAAGTCGAAAGAAGGCGTATTTTACCACATATGTAAGGTCTTCACCGATTAGTATCTTATTTCCGTTGTAATACTCTTCGAAACTAACCTGGCAGAATCCGTTTAATGAAATTACCAATAATAAGGTCCAGAGTTTACAACTCATTTAAGATTTGCTATTTCTTTTGCTTCATCAAAAAGCGTAAGTGCTTTTTCTATTTGATTATCTACTTTAATCATTACGGAATACCATCCCTCGTTTTTCCAATAATTACGTGCAATCTGTGCCTTAAGTCTTGACTCAATATAATGTTTATCTGATTTATAGTCAGTTTTGTTGAATGTAACATCCTTTGATTCAGCAAGCTTTATAAAATTATCTATATCACTTTCAGAGAATTCAAACTTATGCACGAAACTGGCTAAGTCATTTCCATAAATTGCCTGCAATTCTGTTCCTTTTTGCTCAATGTAGGATAAACTAAACAGATAGAAGATATTGTTTCTCAGAAGGTTTCTTGTATAGCCAGAAATTTTTTCTGATGCTAATAAATAGTCTGGGGTAATACCTCCTCCACCATAAACCGTTCTACCTCCGCTTGTTTTAAAAATGGGTTTCGTTGTATCCTTTTCAGCATTATGCTCTATATTATTCTCTTCAGTATTCATAGTATCACTTAACTCTGAATAATAGTCCTCATACTTTTGTTTGTCCTTGTAGTCTCTTTGTATTGATCTGCCTGAAGGAGTAAAGTATTGTGATATTGTAAGTCGAATAGCTGAATTATCTGGAAGTGTAAATTGCCTTTGAACCAGTCCTTTGCCAAAAGATGTCTCGCCAATGATCAGTCCCCTGTCCCAATCCTGAATTGCACCTGAGACAATTTCACTTGCACTTGCAGATCCATGGTTTATTAGGACTATTAAAGGTATATCTTCGTAAGCTGACGGTTTGGATGCAAAATATTCTTCACTTGCATCTTCTCTTCGACCCTCTGTGTAGACTATTTTCTTCTCTCCATCAAGAAAGAGGTCAGCGATATCAACTGCCTGACTGAGATAGCCTCCGGGATTTCCTCTCAAATCAAGAATTAATTCCTTCATTCCCTGCTGTTTCAAATCTTTCAAAGCTTCCTTTAATTCGTCATAAGTTGTTTCAGAAAAACGGGAAACGCTCACATATCCTATATTGTTTTCCAGCATTAAGTGAACATCAACTGAGTAAATAGGAATTTTGTCTCTGATTATTTCATATTCTATTAAATCGCTAACACCAGTTCTGCTTATAGAAACTATTACTTTGGAGCCAGCTTTACCTCTCAGTTTCTCCCGAACCTCATCATTTGTAATACCAATGCATCCTTCATCATCTATTTTTACTATTCTATCACCGGGTAAAATTCCAAGTGCCTCACTTGGACCACCGGTAATTGGAGATACTACAGTAAGAGTATCATTGACAACCTGAAATTCAATTCCAATTCCTTCAAAATCTCCTCTAAATGATTCTTCGACCGAAGTAAAATCCTTTGGAGAAATGTAGAAAGAATGTGGATCCAGATCATCCATTATGCCTTTTATTGCATCTTCGACTAATTTTGGAGTGTCAACTTCTTCTATGTAATATTTTTGTGTGTATGATAAAACATCATTTAGTTTTCGCACTCCATCCCTGAGACTGTCATCCGAAAATATTTTTTCCAGTTGAATACCAAGGACAATACCGGCAGTCAGAACAATTATTATAATAGGTATCTGAAAAATCTTTTTCATTTAAACTCCAATTAAAATACTCTTACAAAAGTTAAATTAAATATTTTAAAGATGATACAAATCATTTAGCAACGGTTAAATATTGTGAAGAATGATTAATCCTGAGGCTTCATCTGCGGAAAAAATATCACATCTCTAATTGATGATTGATTTGTTAAAAGCATTACAAGCCTATCAATTCCAATCCCAAGACCTGCCATTGGAGGCATTCCATATTCCATAGAACGAATAAAATCCTCATCTACCTGATGAGCCTCTTCATCTCCGGCTTCTCTCATTTTTAGCTGTTCTTCAAATCTTTTTCTTTGATCAATAGGATCATTTAGTTCAGAAAAAGCATTGCAAATTTCTCTTCCGGCAACATATCCTTCAAATCTTTCAACCAGGCCATCCTTGCTACGATGCTTTTTTGCCAGTGGCGAAAGAATTAGCGGATAATCTACAACAAAAGTCGGATGAATCAGTTCCGGTTCTATTACTTGACTAAAAATTTCGTCTATTAATTTAGATTTACCTTTGAGCATCTCAATTTCAATACCGATATTTTTCGCTAATGATTTCAAATCCTCCTCGGAAGCTGAAATAACATCCACCCCTGTTTTATCTTTGATTGCATCAACATAGTATATCCGTTTCCAGGGTCTTTTGAAGTTTATTTGTTTTCCTTCAAAAGTGAAATCAAGTTTTCCAAAAACATTTTTACAAACTGATTCAAAAAGTTCTTCAACTAAATTCATCATCCATTCATAATCTTTATAGGCAACATAAAGTTCCAGCATTGTAAATTCGGGATTATGCGACCTGTCCATTCCTTCATTTCTAAAATCCTTTGAGATTTCATATACACCGTCAAAACCTCCGACTACAAGTCTCTTCAAATATAGTTCATCTGCAATTCTCAGAAACAAATCAATATCCAGTGCATTGTGATGAGTAACAAATGGTCTTGCTGCCGCACCACCATACAATGGCTGAAGAACAGGTGTTTCTACTTCAAGGTATTTTTTTTCATCAAGAAATTTTCTAACGCAAGAGATGATTTTAGAACGTTTCGTAAACACTTCTTTAACTTGAGGGTTTACCACCAAATCAACATAGCGTTGTCGGTATCTTAATTCTTTATCTGCAAATTGATCATAAATAATTTTTTGACCCTTTTCATCTTCAGCTTCTTTTGCGATTGGTAAGGGTCTGAGGGATTTTGCAAGCAGCTTTAATGATTTTACATGGACTGATATTTCACCAGTCTTAGTTTTGAAAACATATCCTTCAACTCCAATTATATCTCCGATGTCCATCAATCGGAAAGTATCGTAGCTTTCACCAATATCATCCTTTTTTAAATAAATTTGAATTCTGCCCTTCTGATCCATTATATGAGCGAATGAGGCTTTTCCCATACGTCTTAGAGCCATTATTCTGCCTGCAAGCTTAACATCTTTGTTCTCGATTGATTCAAAATTGTTTTTAATCTCTTCCGAATATGAATCAGTATCAAATGAGTAAGCAAATGATTCAATACCTTTTTTCTTAAGCTCTTCCAGCTCTTCATATCTTCTTTTTATCAGGACATTGATATCTGTCTGATTGTTTTCCACTAAACCTCCATTAAGGTCAATTTGAATATTGTTCTTTTATCTGTTGAACTTCTTGCTGAGTTAAATATCGAAATTTTCCTGGTTGAGTATCAAGAATAATCCCGGCAAAGCTGATTCGAATTAACTCATTAACTGTATAGCCCAATCTGCTAAACATTCTTTTAACAAACCTGTTTCTGCCTTCTTCACAGAAAATTCTAACAAGCTTTTTATCTTTTGGCATCGGAAAAGATAACTTGAGAAATTTTCCAGGTTTCCCATCAAGTTTAACACCCTTCAAAAGTGTAATTCTATCTTTTTCCTCTATTGGCTTATCTAATTTTACTTCATACTCTCTTGGCACCTTATTACCCGGATGAGTGAGAAGTTGAGAAAATTCACCATCATTGGTTAAGAAAAGTAATCCTTTAGAATCGTAATCGAGTCTTCCAACAGGATAGATTCTTTCTTTTGTTTTCATAAGATCCAGAACAGTTTTTCGTTTACGGTCATCTGCAACCGAAGTAATATATCCTTTCGGTTTATTTAACAGGATATAAATGTGCCTTTTAGGTCTTATCCGCTCGCCATCAAGGGAAATTATATCTTTCTCTACATCGACTTTAAAACTTAAATCTGTAATTATGATGTCGTTAACAGAAACTCTCTTTTCTAATATATACTCTTCCGATTTTCTTCTGGAGCTAATCCCGCTGTCAGCAAGAAACTTATTGATCCGGACTTTCGTCATTCAATGATTCTCCAAGAGATTCTTCTATTTTTTCTTCCAAGTCAGTCATCATAATTTTTCTTTTTTGTTCCAAAAAATCTTCATCCTGCATTATCTCTTCCAATTCCCTGGGTTTTGGTAGATCAGAAAGATCATTTAATCCGAAATATTTTAAAAACTCATCGGTCGTTCCATACAGTAAAGGTCTACCAACAGTTTCTGCACGTCCTTTTATTGCTATGAGATTCTTTTCAAGTAGGGTTGTAAGAATATAATCACAATTTACTCCCCGAATGGTTTCCAATTCAGGTTTGGTTATGGGCTGCTTATAAGCAATGATTGAGAGAGTCTCAAGTGCTGCCTGGCTAAGTCTTCTTTTTGCTCTCTCTGAAGAAAGAAAACCAACATATTTAGCATATTGTTCTAATGTTGCATATAAATAGCCATTGGCTATCCTGATTATCCGAAATGAACTATCATTTTCATCATAATTTTTATTAAGCAAGTCAACAACATTTTCAATTTCTTCCCTTTTAATTTCAACATCATCCCCGTCTATTTCTTTTATAGCTCTAATAATCTCATCTGCTGGTAATGAATCATCTGATGCAAAAATCAAGGCTTCGATAACTGATACGTAGGTACTATCCATTTTCTTTTTTACTAATAATGAAATCGTTAAACTGTTTTGTTGTTTTAATTATAAGTCTGCCGATCTTAATCATTTCCAGCAAAGAAATAAAGGTAACAATTATTCGGATCTTCTCATTTATATTTTCAACTAATTTTAGGAAATGGAGTTCAGGAAAATCCTTTAATTTATTTTCAATGAATTCCATCTGCTCTTCAACAGAAACATTAAGTTTTTGAATTTCGTGTACAGGTTCATTTTTAATTTGCTCGATTGCAAATCTGAAAGCTTTTGCCAGATCATATATGGAAACATTTTTCAAAAGAATATCGTATTCGTGCGGAGTTTCCTTCACATCTTCTGAGAAATTACCGCGGAACCTTTTTTTTCTCTGGTTAGATTCAAAATACGATAACTCTTCGGACATTTCCTTATATCGCTTATACTCAAGTAGTGCTTTAACTAAATCAGCTCTCGGATCAATTTCTTCGCCTTTTTCGTCAAGCTCCCGAGGTAACAGCATTCTTACTTTGATGTGCATTAAAGTTGAAGCCATCAAAATAAAATCACCGGCAACTTCAAGGTCAAGTATTTTTATAAGATTGACATATTCAAGAAATTCTTTAGTTAACCTGGCTATTGGTATATCATAAATATTTAATTCATCCCGTTTGATGAAAAACAAAAGCAAATCGAGTGGACCTTCAAACTGGTTTAACTTTACCTTATACATATCATCCGAACTTCATTTTTTCATGCACTTCATTCATTGTTTCCACTGCGACTTTTTTGCCACGCGATTCGCCATCTGCTAATATATCCAAAACCTCTTTCATATTTTTTTCGTAGTAATTCCGTTTTTCAATTATTGGCGAAAGAAAAGATGAAATTTTTCCTGAACAAGTTAATTTGCAATCCACACAACCCAATGCTCCGGAACGACAATCAGCTTCGATTTCAGGTATTTGTTCCGCATTAAATTTTTTGTGATATGCAAAAATCAGACATATCTCCGGACGACCAGGATCGTTTCTTCTTATTTTTTGTGGATCAGTTACGGCTTTTTTAAG
>Ga0209536_100009822_pt1 | contig 14174 bp, 8 predicted proteins | sample DeeMarSeWOR28_12_FD_187461 | JGI IMG/M metagenome (GOLD analysis project Ga0209536, IMG submission 187461) | Marine sediment microbial communities from White Oak River estuary, North Carolina - WOR-2-8_12 (SPAdes) (version 2) | ecosystem: Environmental > Aquatic > Marine > Intertidal zone >...
AGGTCGTCGAGCGACGGCGGCGGGTGGTCGGGCCCCATGCGTCCTGTCTTGAGGCGCGCGATGTAGTCCTTGTAGGCCCGCATCGCCTGGTAGCCGAAGAACCAGCAAATAGGGATGTTGGCGCACACGAGTACGCCCGTGCCGACACCGGTGAAGTTGTCGAGATCGGCAGCGCTCTCGATGAAGCCGAGCGTGGCGACGAACACCAGCACACAGTAGACGACCTTGTAGGCCAGCACCGGTTTCTCGCCGGCGAGGAACACTACGCCCTGCTCACCGTAGTAGGCCCAGGAGATGATCGTGGAGATAGCGAACATCCATGCGGATATCGTGATCAGCCATTTGCCCAGGCCCGGCGTCACACTGTCGAAGGCTTTTGCGGTGAGCTCTGCGCCTACATAAGAACGGTACAGACCTTCACCGACGATACGCGGCTCGACGTCGCTAACGAACGGATCCCAGTTCACCACGTAGGCGCCGTCGCGATACGCGACGGTTCCCTGCAGCCTGTAGCGATCAAAGCCGCCGTCACGTTCATGTGCGGCAATCACGAGCACCACGCGTTCGCCGTCGCGCCAGTCGTCACCGTCGACACGCGACTCTTCGAACTGCCAGCCGGCCACGGTTGCGTTTACGGCGGGAAGAACAGCCAACGTATCGTCGGGCGCACGGTTCCATACTCCCGTCGAGAGAATAATCAGTGCCGTGAAAGTGCAGACGACGATCGTATCGATAAACGGTTCGAGTCCGGCGACGAGCCCCTCGCGGACCGGTTCGTCGGTCTTCGCGGCCGCGTGTGCCATCGGCGATGAACCCTGGCCTGCCTCGTTGGAAAAGATGGCCCGCTTCATGCCGAACACGAAGGCGGCGCCGGCGGTGCCGCCTATGAATGCACCCGTCGCCTCGGTTGGCACGAAGGCGGATTTCACGATGAGCATCAACATCGCCGGGATCTCGGTCACATGCACGCTGAGGACGTATATGCCCGCGAGCAGGTAAAGGGCGCACATGAACGGCACCAGCGTGGCAGTTACCTTGCCGATGCGCTTGATGCCGCCGATGATCACGGAACCCACCGCGATCGCGAGCACGATGCCGCAAATCCAGCTCGGTACGCCGAAGTATTCCTCGGTCAGTTCGCCCACGTTCCAGGCCTGGAACATGTTGCCGCCGGTGGTCGTGGAGACCAGCAGCATTACGCAGAACACCACGCCGATAGCGCGCCCGAGACCGCCGAGGTTCTTGCGCTCCAGGGCTTTTGCCGCGACCCACATCGGTCCGCCGTGCGGATTTTCGGGATTGTCGGTGTTGCGATAAAGCATGGTCATCGTGACTTCGGTGAGCTTGATGGCCATGCCGAGGAAACCGATGACCCACATCCAGAACATTGCACCGGGCCCGCCCAGCGCAATCGCCAGAGCGACTCCGCCGATATTGCCGAGACCGACGGTCGCCGACAGCGCAGCCGACAATGCCTGGAAGTGGTTGATCGCGCCAGGATCGTTCGGGTCGTCGTAGACGCCGCGCACGACTGCGGGAGCATGTGTCAGCGCGCGGTACTGGGAGAAGCCGCTCCAGAGCGTGAACAGGACGCCCGTGCCCACGATCGCAAACAGCACGTATTCGTGCCAGATATAACTATTGAGTGTAGCCAGAAAGGCGCTGAAGTCGCCCACCATTCCCCCCAATTAAAGTGGCGCCTCCCGGCAGTCGGTTTATGCGGCTTCCATGATTGCCGTAACACCCATGCCGCCCGCAGCGCAGACGGAAATCAGTCCGCGTCCCGAACCCTTCTCGCTGAGAAGCTTCGCCATCGTTGCGACGACCCGCGCGCCGGTTGCGCCGAAGGGATGACCGATCGCGACGCTGCCGCCCTTGACGTTCAGTTTGGCGAGATCGATGGGGCCCATGGCCTCGTTGCGGCCGAGCTTCTCGCGGCAGAATTTCTCGGACTGCCAGGCCTTGAGCGTGGCGATGACCTGCGCGGCGAAAGCCTCGTGAATCTCGTAAAAGTCGAAGTCCTGCAGGCGGAGATCCGCCTGCTTCAACATGTCCGAGACCGCGTAGGCGGGGGCCATCAACAAGCCTTCCTCATGGATGAAGTTGACGGCGGACACTTTCGCGAAGGTGATATATGCCTGTACCGGCAGGTTCTTCTTGCGCGCCCAATCCTCGTTCGCGAGCAATACGGCAGCGGCCCCGTCGGTAAGCGGCGTGCTGTTGCCTGCGGTCATCGTACCGTCGGCGCTCTTGTCGAACACCGGCTTCAGTTTCTGCAGTTTCTCGAAGGTCGTATCGCGGCGGATGTTGTTGTCCTCCTCGGCGTCCATGAAGGGCACGACGAGATCCTCGTACCAGCCGGCATCGTAGGCTGCAGCCGCCTTCACGTGACTCGCGAGTGCGAGCTGATCCTGGTGCTCGCGCTGTACATCCCACTCTTTCGCCGTGAGTTCCATGCTTTCGCCCATCGAGAGGCCCGTGCGAGGCTCCAGGACACCGGGAAACTGTGGCGCGAAGTGCCTGGGCCGCAGCCGGAACCACGGCATGATGCGCTTCATCGCCGTACGCGCCGCGTGGACGTCGAGCAGGATGTGGCGGAATTCGTCGCGGAACACGATGGGTGCGTCGCTGACGGTGTCGGTACCTCCGGCGATGCCGCAGTCGATCTGGCCGAGGGCAATCTTGTTGGCGATCAGGATAGCTGCTTCGATACTCGTGCCGCAGGCGCGCTGCAGGTCCACGCCCGGCGTGCGCAGCGTCAGGCCCGAGTCGATCACGCTCTCACGGGCGAGATTCCAGTCACGCGAATGCTTGATGACCGCGCCCAGGGCGACGTCTCCCATTGTCTGGCCGCGCAGGTCGAGCTTCGTGACCAGCCCCTGCAGGGCCGCAGTCATGAGGTCCTGGTTGGTGCACTTTCGGTATACCGAATGTGAGCGACAGAACGGGATGCGCGAGCCGCCGACAACGGCAACGCGAACGGATCGACCATCGTGCAGCATAATGCCTCCGGAGAGAGTGTTTCACACGAACGCGAAGCAACTTTACACTATTGACCGAGTGGAACGTAGAAGCGTCTCCCATAAATTCCAGGAGGCAAAACGGCTTCCGCGCTTTCCGACATCCCCGCCGGGTCGACCCGGCAGCCACGGCAGATGCACATGCAGCAAGAAGTCCGACGTTTCGGGCGCGAGACCAAGGCGCTATTGGGCATCGCGTGGCCCCTGATCATCAATAACCTGTCGGTCGCGGGCATGAACTTCACGGACGCCGTGATGGCCGGCCGTCTCGGCGCCGAGTCGCTGGCGGCCGTCGCGGTGGGAGGCAGCGTCTGGTTCATGGGGTTCGCCCTCGCGCTCGGCGTGTTGATGGCCATCTCGTCGATCTCCGCGCGACACCATGGTGCCGGTGACTTGGCCCTGATCGGGCGGTATACCCGCCAGGGTGTGTACCTGGGCATCTTCCTCGCTATCCCGATCATGTGGTTTGCCTGGTTTCTGTCCGCGACTACGCTGGCAGCCATCGGCATCGACACTGCATTTCGCGACATGACGATTGGTTACGTGAAGATGATCTCGCTCGGCGCGCCCGGTATGTTCATCTTCCTGGCGCTGCGCTTCACGACGGAAGGTATCGGCTACACCAAGCCGATCATGTACACGTCGATATTTGCGCTGGCCTGCAATGTGTTCCTGAACTGGGTGTTTATGTTCGGGAAGCTCGGTGCACCGGCAATGGGCGCCGTCGGCTGCGGGCTCGCCAGTGGCATCACGATGTGGATCATCGCGATCATCCTGGCAACCTACATGGTCTCGAGCAAGGTATACGAGCCGCTGGACCTTTTTTCGCGGCTCTCGCCGATGCGTCCGAACGTGCTCAGGGAGATCGTTGTTCTCGGCGTGCCGATCGCGATAACGATCACGGCGGAAGCGGGGTTGTTCAATGCCGTTTCCATTCTCATGGGCACCCTGGGGCCGGAGATCACGGCGGCCCACCAGATCGCGATCAACTTCGCCTCTACGATGTTCATGGTGCCGCTGGCACTGAACTCGGCGATCACGGTCCGGGTTGGCTACTCGTTGGGCAGCGGCGATCTCGAATACGCGCGTTTTGCAGGCGGCTTCGGGATATTCCTGTGTGCCTTGTTCATGGCCTGTTCCGCAACCTTCCTGCTGCTGTTTCGTGACGTGGTGGTGGGCATCTATACCCAGGACACGGCGGTCAAGGGCATCGCGATATCATTGCTGCTGATGGCGGCCATATTCCAGGTGGCGGACGGCATCCAGATCGGCGCCGCAGGGGCGCTGCGAGGTTACAAGGACACGCGGGTGCCGATGGCCATCAATATCTTCGCTTACTGGGTTATTGCGTTCCCGCTCGCCTACATGGCTGCAGTTACCTACAAGCTGCCGCCCAACTACATCTGGGGTGGCTTCGTCGCCGGCCTGACCGTAGCCGCGGTCATGCTGACCTGGCGTTACGCGCGAATCTCGGGCGCGGCGATCAGGGAGTCCACTGCGTTTTCCCGCTGAGACCGGACACGGGGCGGGAGTCCTGGCGCCCCGGGCTAACCCTGGCCGAAGTCAGGGGCATCGCCCGCGAGGTACTCGTCTTCTTCCGGCGTGTTCCTGCGGCCGAGCAACGCGTTCCGGTGCGGAAAGCGGCCGTACTGGTCAATGATGTCCCGGTGCAGCTCTGCGAACTGCGCGAAGGTCAGGAAGGTCTCCTGGAAGGTGGGCGAAACCGCCTCGGCAAGCTTGCTGTAAAGCTCGACGGACTTGGCCTGCACCTTGCCTGACTCGGCGTGCTGCAGCGGCATGTAGAAAAATGCGCGCTGGATCGGCGTAAGGCCGCGGTCCTTCTTTTGCATCGCGCCTTCGACACACAGCTTGAGCGCGGCCCTGTCCTTTTCGAACGCCTTCGCCGAACCGCGATAGATGTTGCGGCGGAACTGGTCGAGCAGCAGGATCAGCGCGAGCCGACCGCGAGGCTCGTCGGCCCAGTGATCCAGCCTGCCTTCCGACGCCCTTTCGACATCGACGGAAAAATTTTGCTGGATCTCGTGATCGAATGTTGGGTCTTCGCCGAACCAGATATCCATCCGCCGGTCGATCTGCGGCGCACTCAGCGCATGCTCCTTGAACCAGAACGCGATTATCGCGTCGATCCGAGCCTGGTCCTCGTCCGTGATGGTCGCACCTCTGCTTTCGGAAAGGAGTTTGACTGACATAATTGTGTCCCGGTACCCGGTCGAAGCCGTTAGAAGAACAACAAGACCGCCAGCAAAGTGGGACTTGCGTCACAAATCCGATCGCACCGGCCGTCTGCTGACGACATTCTCAGTAGACTTTAGCAGATGATGGCCGAGGTATCCGACATCCGGGCGCTGACCGGAACCGCGGCCTGGCGCCCCCTGCTGACCGTGCTGCTTGCGACGGGCCTGGCCTCGTGTGGTGGGCCTCCCGAAAGCACCGAGATGCAGCTCCGTGCGTGGGTCGACAGGGGCCACGAAGCGGCGGAACGCAAGGATCGCGACGCTCTGGTGGAGATGATTTCACCAACCTACAGCGATGCGCGCGGTAATTCTCGCGACGATATCGAGAACCTGTTTCGCTTTTATTTCCTGCGCGCGAAAAAAGTCGGGCTGCTGGTCAGCATCGACGACATCGAAATCTTCGATGACTCGGCGGCGCAGGTAATGCTCACCGTTGCGATGGCCGCTACCACGGACTCCGTGCTGGGTTTCAATGCCGACGCCTACGAATTCGAGCTGGAGCTCGAGAAAGCCGACAGTGAGTGGTTGCTCGTCAGCGGACGCTGGAACGACGTCGGTAACGGGCTGCGTTAGGAGGTTGCCATGATGGGAAGTAGCCGTTTAAGGAAGATCGGACTGGGCGCAGTTGCCAGCTTTGCCGCCGGCTGTGCAGGTACCAGCATCAACGTCGAAAAACCGGGCGTCAGCCTGGACAATGTCGAGGTCGCGGACATCGACATGGACCGGCAGACGTTCGTGCTCGACTTCGACGTCGTCAACCCGAACCCGTTTCCGCTGCCGATCCGATCCGTCTCCTACGGCATCGAGCTTGACGGCTTCCGTTTTGCGAGCGGCGAAACCATGGGCGCATTCACGGTGCCTGCGAACGGCGAAAGCCATTTCGAAATCACCGTGGACGTCGACCTGATGCGGACCGCGCCGCAACTCATGTTCATCGTTCGTGACGGCGTATACCGGGACATTCCGTACGCGCTCGAGGGCCGCTTCGCGATCGACGTACCCTTTGCGAACCCGGTTTCGTTCCGTAATACGGGCTCGATACGGCTCGATGCCGCGGCACTGGCCGCCGATCGCAGCGATTAGCAAGGTGCCATGGTTACGCGCGTAACCATGGAACCGGCATCTCACGCGGGCGTCAGGCAAGCCCGTAACTTATTGTTTTTAATAAACTTGCTGCGGCGCACTCGCGAGCCCAGCGGCGCCTGACATATACTCGATCGTTCGGGTTGGTCGCTGACAACCACCCAATCTCGGTGTAAATAGCAAAAAGCGGGGGCGCGCCACGCGACTCCCGGGGCGACTATGACGGAGCAATCAGTACAACGAGGTGCAGCGGGGCTATATGACCCGGCGTTCGAGCGCGACAGCTGCGGCTTCGGGCTGATCGCCAATCTCGACGATATTCCCAGCCACTTCGTGGTGGAGACCGCGATATCGGCATTGGCCCGCCTTACCCACCGCGGCGCCGTGGCCCCGGACGGCAAGACCGGCGATGGCTGCGGACTGCTGATCAAGTTCCCGTTCCGCTTCCTGCGCGAGGTAGGTGAGGAACTGGGCTTCACGCTGGCCGAGCGATTCGCCGCTGGCCCGGTTTTCCTGAGCCACGACAAGGCGGTCGCCGCGACGGCGAGAGCTGTGATAGAGACGGCCATTCTCGAGGCCGGACTCGAGGTTGCCGGCTGGCGCGAGGTACCGACGGACCCCTCGGCTTGCGGCGAAGTTGCCCTCAAGACCTTGCCGCGCATCGAGCAGGTTTTCGTCAATGCGCCCGGGGACATGCAGCGCGGCCGCTTCAACCGGCAGCTGTTCCTGGCACGACGTCGTGCCGAGAACCGCCTCGACGACGAAGAGACGTATATCGCCAGCCTGTCATCGGTGACCATCAGCTACAAGGGCATGATCATGCCCGCGGCACTGCCGGTCTTTTACCCGGACCTGCGCGATGAGCGCCTCGAGTCATCGGTGTGCCTGTTCCACCAGCGCTTCTCGACCAACACGCTGCCCGAGTGGCGCCTGGCACAACCGTTCCGCTTCCTCGCGCACAACGGCGAGATCAATACGATCCAGGGCAACCGCAACTGGGCGCAGGCACGCGCCAAGAATTTTCGCTCCGACAAGCTCGACGACATTTCGGACCTGGATCCTGTCATCTCGCTCACGGGATCCGATTCGTCGAGCCTCGACAACATGCTCGAGGTTCTGCGGGCGGGCGGCATGGACGTGCTGCAGGCGATGCGCATCCTGTTGCCGCCGGCGTGGCAGACCGTGGACGACATCGACCCGGAAGTGCGCGCGTTTTACGAGTTTTTCGACTGCCAGATGGAGCCCTGGGACGGGCCGGCCGGCATTGTAATGACCGACGGTCGCTATGCGGCCTGCTGCCTCGATCGAAACGGCCTGCGTCCGGCACGTTACGTGATCACCAAGGACCGCCATATCACGATCGCGTCGGAGATTGGCGTCTACGACTACGACGAAAAGGATGTGGTGGAAAAAGGGCGCCTCGGTCCGGGCGAGATGCTTGCCGTCGACCTCGTCAACGGCGGGGTACTCGATACCGATGAAATCCACGACCGGCTGAAGAGCCGCGCTCCTTACAAGAAATGGCTGAAGCAGGGCGTGCGCTACCTCGATTCGGAACTGATCGACACGCACACGGCGGCGGAGCCGTTCGAGCCGGCAACCCTGGCTATCTACCAGAAGATGTTCAACGTGAGCCGCGAGGAGCTCAGTGACGTAATTGCCGTGCTGGCCAAGGCCGAGCAGGAAGCGGTCGGTTCGATGGGCGACGACACGCCGATGGCGGTGCTGTCCAGCAAGGTACGTTCACCCTTCGACTATTTCCGGCAGCAGTTTGCGCAAGTCACGAACCCACCGATCGATTCGCTACGTGAACGCATCGTGATGTCGCTGCAGACGAATATTGGCCGCGAGTCCAGCCTGTTCGACATCGGTCCCCAGCATGCGCAGCAGGTGATCATGAACTCGCCCGTGCTGTCGCAGAAAAAGCTCCGGCAGCTGCTCGGGCCCGACATGTACGAAAACGATTACGAGTATGTGGAGCTCAACGTCGACGACACACTGTCGTTGCCGGAAGCCCTCGACGGGATCTGCGAGCATGCGGAAAACGCCGTCAGGAACGGCAAGCTCATCATCATGCTGAGCGATCGTTACCTGCAGCCGGGCAAACTGCCGGTGCACGCGCTGCTGGCGACGGGCGCGGTGCACCACCACCTGGTCGCAAAAGGCCTGCGCTGCGACGCCAATATCATCGTCGAGACCGGCGTGGCCCGCGACCCGCACCATTTCGCCTGTCTCATCGGCTACGGCGCGACGGCCGTATACCCGTACCTCGTGTACCAGTCGCTGCACGACATCGGCAAGCGCGGCAACGTCGGCAAGCAGCAACAGCTCGGTCGCAGCTATCGCCGCGGCATCCGCAAGGGTCTGTTCAAGATCATGTCGAAGATGGGCATATCGTCGATCTCGAGCTACCGCGGTGCACAGCTGTTCGAGATCGTCGGCCTGGCTGACGAGATCGTCGACCGTTGTTTCAAGGGTACGACTTCACGTATCCAGGGGGCGGGTTTCGACGATTTGCTTGGCGACCAGAAAGCGCTGGCGAAACTGGCGTGGGAGCCGCGGGAGCCGATTACGCAGGGCGGCTTGCTGAAGTACGTGCACGGCGGCGAGTACCACTGTTACAACCCGGATGTCATAGCAACGCTGCAGGCAGCCGTCCGCACCGGCGACTACGATCGCTATCGGTCCTACTCGGAGCTTGTGAACCAGCGGCCGGTTTCGACGCTGCGCGATCTCATGCACCTGAAGGCCGCGGGACCGGCGGTACCGCTCGAAGAAGTGGAGCCGGTTGAAGCAATTCTGCCGCGCTTCGACAGTGCCGGCATGTCGCTGGGCGCACTGTCGCCGGAAGCGCACGAGGCGCTCGCGATCGCGATGAACAGGATCGGCGCGCGGTCGAATTCGGGTGAGGGTGGCGAGGATCCGGCGCGCTACAAGAGTGAGCGCGTGTCGAAGATCAAGCAGGTCGCCTCGGGGCGCTTCGGCGTCACCGCGGAGTACCTGGTCAATGCTGAAGTCATCCAGATCAAGATCGCGCAGGGAGCGAAGCCCGGCGAAGGGGGCCAGCTGCCGGGTCATAAAGTCAACGAGCTGATCGCGCGACTGCGCTATGCGAAGCCCGGCGTCGGGCTGATCTCGCCGCCGCCGCATCACGACATCTATTCGATCGAGGACCTGGCGCAGCTGATCTTCGATCTCAAGCAGGTTAATCCGGATGCGCTCGTGTCCGTGAAGCTGGTAGCTGAACCGGGCGTGGGTACGGTCGCGGCCGGCGTCGTGAAAGCATACGCCGACCTGATAACGATATCGGGCTACGACGGCGGCACCGGCGCAAGCCCGCTGAGTTCCGTAAAGTATGCCGGCAGCCCCTGGGAACTGGGATTGTCGGAAGCACACCAGGTGTTGCGCCTGAACGGCATGCGACACAAGGTGCGTCTGCAGACCGACGGAGGGCTGAAGACCGGCCTCGATGTCGTGAAAGCCGCCGTGCTCGGCGCCGAGAGCTTCGGTTTCGGTACGGCGCCGATGGTCGCGCTCGGCTGCAAGTACCTGCGTATATGCCACCTCAATAACTGCGCGACCGGCGTGGCGACACAGAACAACGTGCTGCGCAGCGAGTATTTCATCGGCCTGCCGGAAATGGTCATCAATTTCTTTCGCTTCGTGGCCGAAGAGGTTCGGGAGCGCATGGCGGAACTCGGCGTGCGTTCAATCGACGAACTGATTGGCCGTGTCGACCTGGTCGACCTGCAAAAAGGCAATACGGCCAGGCAGACGCGACTCGACCTGCTGCCCATCGTGTCCGATGCAGGCATTGCGAAAGACGCTCCGCAGTTCTGCACCGAACTGCGTAACGAGCCGTTCGACAAGGGCGAACTGGCGGAGGCTATGCTCGAGGCAACGCACGACGCTATTCGCAACAAGTCGGGTGGTAGCTACGCATTCGAGGTCCGCAATTCGGATCGCTCGATCGGTGCCCGGCTGTCGGGTGAGATCGCGCGGCTGCATGGTAACGACGGTATGCGCGATGCGCCGCTCGACGTAAGACTGCTGGGAACGGCCGGGCAGAGTTTCGGCGCCTGGAACGTAGCCGGCCTGAACCTGAACCTCGTCGGCGACGCGAACGACTATGTCGGTAAAGGCATGGCGGGTGGACGCATCACGATCCGGCCACCCGAAAACGTACGCTACATCGCACGGGAAACGTCGATCATCGGAAATACCTGCCTTTACGGTGCGACCGGCGGGCAGTTGTTCGCCGCCGGGCGCGCGGGTGAACGTTTTGCCGTGCGCAACTCCGGTGCGACATCAGTAATCGAAGGTGCCGGCGATCATTGCTGCGAGTACATGACCGACGGTGTCGTGGTCGTGCTCGGCCGCACGGGTGTGAATTTCGGGGCGGGCATGACCGGCGGCTTTGCTTACGTCCTCGACATCGACCGGGATTTCGTTGATCGCTACAACCACGAACTCATCGATATTCACCGGATAGCGCCGGAGAGCATGGAGGCGCACCTGCATCACCTGCGCTCGCTTATCATGGCGCACATCGAAGCGACGGACAGCGAGTGGGGCGAGTTGATCCTTGATGACTATCGCACCTTCCTGCCGAAATTCTGGCTGGTGAAGCCGAAGGCAGCCGAGCTCGGTTCCCTGATCGAGTCGCTGAGGCAGGCAGCATGAGCGGGCTATTCACTTCCTGCAGGTGCGCTTCTCGAAGCGCGACCAGGCAGATTCGCGGTTCAACAAGCGCTCCTACAGATCACTCTCAGACCTGATGGCCAAGCATCCCCTCCAGTTCCTGGAAATTCCGCGGCGCGATCCGGAGAAGCAGCCGCCGGAGGAACGCGTGCGCCACTTCGGCGAGATTTACGACAGCTACGACGGCGCCGATGCCGCGCAGCAGGCAGGTCGCTGCCTGTCCTGCGGCAACCCCTACTGCGAGTGGAAGTGCCCCGTACACAACTACATCCCGAACTGGCTGACCCTGATCGAAGAAGGCAAGCTGTTCGAGGCCGCGGAACTCTCGCACCAGACGAACTCGCTGCCCGAGATCTGCGGCCGCGTGTGTCCTCAGGACCGGCTCTGCGAAGGTGCGTGCACGCTCAACGATGGCATTGGTGCTGTGAGTATCGGTAACGTGGAGCGCTACATCACCGACGAGGCGGTGAAGCTCGGCTGGCGTCCCGACATGTCGAACGTTGTCGACACCGGCAAGCGGGTAGCCATCGTCGGAGCGGGGCCGGCCGGTCTTGCCGCGGCCGACATTCTCGCGCGCGAGGGCATTCGTTCGGTGGTGTATGACGCTTATCCCGAGATCGGTGGGCTGCTTACGTTCGGGATCCCGCCGTTCAAGCTGGAGAAACACATCGTGCGCCAGCGGCGCACGCTCCTCGAAGGTATGGGTGTGGAGTTCGTGCTCAATACCCGCATCGGGGAGCACAAGCCGTTCGAGGAACTTCTCGACGAATACGATGCCGTATTCCTCGGGATCGGTACGTACACCTACGTTAGGGGCGGCTTCCCCGGCGAGGATCTCGAGGGTGTGCACGATGCGCTGCCGTACCTGGTTTCCAATGTGAACCGGCTGATGGGCATCGAGGACGATTCTCTCGAGTACATCGATCTCGCCGGCAAGAATGTCGTGGTGCTCGGCGGTGGCGACACCGGCATGGACTGCAACCGCACGGCGATCCGCCAGGGTGCGACGAGCGTGAGCTGCGCCTACCGTCGCGATGAAGAAAACATGCCGGGCTCACGTCGGGAAGTTCGCAACAGCAAGGAAGAGGGCGTGAACTTCCTGTTCAATCGCCAGCCGCTGGAGATAGTCGGCAGCGATCGCGTGACCGGCGTGAAGGTTATAGAAACACGGCTCGGCGAACCTGGCGCCGACGGACGGCGACGGCCGGAGACCGTGCCAGGCACCGAAGAGATCCTGCCGGCCGATGCGGTGATCATCGCCTTCGGCTTCAGGCCCAATCCACCGGCGTGGTTCGAAAATGCGGGTATCGAGACCTTGCCGAGCGGCCGCGTCCGGGTTGCCACGCTCGGCGACTACCCGTTCCAGACGACGAACCCCAAAGTCTTCGCCGGCGGCGACATGGTGCGCGGCTCCGACCTCGTGGTCACGGCGGTATTCGAGGGGCGCGAAGCGGCGAAGGGTATTTCGAAATACCTCGGCGTCTGGTAATCAGCCATGGCACGTCGAATGCCACCGCGATAGCGGAAGGAAATAAGATTCTCGGGGCAGGACCTGAGAACCTGATCGGGCCAAAACCGACCGTCCTGGCGGTATGAGCTACAATATCAACTATCGACCCAATGCAGTCAGTCCGACTGTCAGGGTCTTCTCGTAATGTAGTGCATCTGAGAGGGAGAAGAAGAATGACGAAGCACACGATCAGAAATTGGTTCTTGCTATTGCGCGCGCTGGCTGCGGCCATTGTCTTGCTGCCGATTACCGTATCTGCAGACGAAACGTCCGATGCTATTGCCGATGCGCTAAGCGCGGCCTGGCCGGGGATGGCGGACAACGCAACTGTCGTAGATTGGGAAGGAAACGTCCTGCGCGAAGGTTCGAACGGCTACACATGTTTCCCGACGCCACCAATGCTTTCCGGCACCGCGCCAATGTGCATGGACAGCGAGTGGATGGAGTGGGCTGATGCCTGGGCGAACAAGAAGGACTTTGCGGCCGATCAGCTGGGTATTTCATACATGCTCTCCGGCGACGAGGGGGCCAGCAATATTGATCCGTATGCAGAGGGCCCGACGGACGACAACGAGTGGATCAAGGAAGGTGCACACTTGATGATCATCGCGCCTCCTGCGTTGTTAGAGGCTTTTCCCACGGACCCGGACAATGGTGGTCCGTATGTAATGTGGAAGGGCACGCCGTACGCACACCTGATGGTCCCTATAGGCAGCCGGGACTGACGATCCACGAATGAACAGGCGCCGGGACTACGCGCAATACGTAGTCCCGGCCTGAACCTCGTTGAATTACGGCGCCAGTGAATAACGAGGATAAACAAAAGCACTACGAGCTATTAGAGTAATGGTAGGAGTTGCGCCAGCGACCGCGACTTCGCCAATCGACGTTCTCCGGAATAGTTCCTTTTCGCTGCTGATGGAGCGTGCGATCTAAACTGTCCGTAAGTAACCCGAGGCAAGGAGTCTGCAATGGCCAGTGTAATTGTCGTTATCGGGGTAGGTTCGATTGGCCTGGCTATTGCTCGGCGAGTCGGCGCAGGGAAACAGGTACTCCTCGCCGATCTGAGACAAGAGAATGTCGATGCCGCGGCGACTGTCCTGAGCGATGCCGGGTTCGAGGTGACCAAGACCATCGTCGATGTCTCATCACGAAAGTCCGTTCAGGCTCTCGTCGAACAGGCTGCCGGCCTTGGCTCAGTTACCAGTGTTGTCTATGCCGTCGGTGTTTCTCCTTCACAGGTATCGCCAGAAACAATCTTGCGAGTTGATCTTTACGGCGCCGCAGTGGTACTCGAGCTGTTCGGCAATATAATCGCGAATAGTGGATCGGCTATTGTGATCGGCTCGCAGTCCGGGCATCGCCTGCCAGCGTTAACACCCGAACAGGACAGGGCGTTGGCGACAACCCCGGCCGATGAGTTGCTCGCGCTACCAATGTTGCAGCCGGATCAGCTGCGCGATTCACTACATGCTTATCAGATTGCCAAACGCGGCAACTCCCTGCGAGTGATGGCGGAGGCGGTTCGGTGGGGCAAACGCGGTGCCCGCGTCAACACGATAAGCCCCGGCATTGTCTTTACGCCACTTGCCAGAGATGAACTTG
>Ga0209536_100009823_pt1 | contig 14173 bp, 11 predicted proteins | sample DeeMarSeWOR28_12_FD_187461 | JGI IMG/M metagenome (GOLD analysis project Ga0209536, IMG submission 187461) | Marine sediment microbial communities from White Oak River estuary, North Carolina - WOR-2-8_12 (SPAdes) (version 2) | ecosystem: Environmental > Aquatic > Marine > Intertidal zone >...
CACCAGGCGAACCCGGCCAGGCTCGGGAGAGAGCAACCTAAGTCTGGACGTTCAGCGCTCAAGGGGTCGCGGGTAAGAGCGTAGGATTTGAGGGCGCCAAACGGAGTCTAGGCGTCAAACCACAGTGGTCCACCGCTATTCCAATCGGCAATTAAGGGCGATTTTGATTTGTGTCAAACAATGAGATTGGCTTTCCGCTTTGAGAATATTCTCTAGATCAACTTTTTGAAGGTTTACGCTGTTTCTCCTCTGTTGACAAAGATGTTTTGAGTTGGATAAGGCATTTCTATTTTTTCTTTCTCGAATTCTTCCAAAATTCTGAGATTAATTTTCTGTTGTATGTCTAGGTATTTAGTGTAATTTCCTGTTTTGACGTAATATACGACATCAAAATCATAGCTAAATGCACCGAATTTAGTGAAGTGAACTGTACCTAACTGCGCCATCTTAATTTCATTTATGACTCTAGTTATGGTTTCTGGGATTTTCCTGAGTTTTTCAACAGCCGTGTCACAACTCACCTGAACCGTAAAACTAATTCTTCTTTTTTTCAGCTTCTTAAAGTTTCTAATAGATCCGGTGGTCAATTCTTGGTTTGAAATTACAAGCTCTTCGCCTTGCAAAAGCTGAATTCTGCTGGATCTTATGCCAATTTTTTTAACAGTTCCAGCATGATCACCTACTACTATGAAATCACCGATCTCAAACGGGCGGTCGAAATATATAGTCAAAGCGCTGAAAGCGTCGCTTAGAATATTCTGCAAAGCTAACGCTATGGCTATGCCGCCTACACCAAGACCCACAACGACGCTTGAGAGGTCTACATTAAAAATACCAAGGATTATGAGCAAAGCAAAAAGGTAAACTACACCCTGCAAAGCTCTTCTTAGAATGAACAATATGTGGTTGCTTACTTTTCTTTGGCGTTTCACGCTCTCTTGAGCGTACCAGCTTACCAGAATGTTAATTATGCGGGCTATTATGAAGGTTGCAACCAAAATTTGGGCGACTGTGAATGCGGTACTAAAATCTTGGGCGTAGTCTCGAAGTGAAGCAATGCCTACTAGGCCGTAATATACGCCAAACAAGATACCGAGAAGAAATATTGGCGCCCGCACGTTCCGCAGTATTTCATCATCCAAGTTTGTCTTTGTTTTCGTAGCCCACCTGCATAAGTAACTTTTAAAAATAGTGTGTCCTATCCAAGCAATAATCATTGCAAGTGAGAATATTATCGAGAAAGCAATTATTTCACTAATGATTTGGCTTAAACCTATGTATTGCTGCAACAATTCTGATAGCGTTAGCGTTATACTCAACATGGTGCGCCACTTCTAGGCGTGTTAGCTCTAAAATCTAGTTACTTATTAACTAACCTATCATTTCTCCTCAAAATCATCGAGCCATCCTGCTTTTTCGTCTACTCGACGTTTGAACATCTTGCCTAAGTTTTTCCTGTCTTTCGCTTCATGATACTTGAAGTATATTTTTCCGTTCATTGTACCTAATATCTCTATTTTGCCAGTTTTGTGCGACATAACATATTTGAAGCGTTTACTATGCCCATTGCATTTTGCTTTTGCTTCCTCCACGATTCTTACTCCTTCACATATCGGAACTTGGAAGTGAGTTTTTACTCTCTTGACTGGGCGACATTGAAAAACATAGTAGGGTGTGACGCCGATACTCACAAGGCTATTCATTAGAGTTTTAAGCGTCTCAGGATCATCGTTAACTCCTTTAAGCAGAACTGTTTGATTGTTTAGCAGAACTCCCGCATTCATGAGCTTGCTTACTGCACTAATAGATTGAGGAGTTATTTCTCGAGGATGATTAAACTGCGTCACGACATAGAGCCGCCTATCAATCTGCGAATATCTCTTGAAAAGAGCTAGAAGTTCGGGGTCCTTTAGCCTGCTTGGAAGAGTAACTGGCGTTTTGCTGCCAAATCTTATGAAACTAAGATGATCTATCGTGGCTAATGCTTCTAAGAAATTTTTGATAACTTCATTTGAGAGAACAAGTGGGTCTCCGCCACTAATTAGAACATTATTTATCTCTTCATGTTCTGCAATATAATCTGCGGCTTCTTGAAACCGTTTCACAATTTCTTCAGTCGGCAATCCAACTAGGCGCTTTCTAAAACAATATCTGCAGTAAGTTGCACACCTGTTTGTAGCCAATATTAACGCGGTTTCAGCGTACTTGTGTTGAAGCCCAGGCATTTTTGTGTTTTCAGCTTCCCCGCTAGTGTCATAAGAACCATCAAGGTTAAATTCTTCCAGAGATGGCACGGCCATCTTCCTTATCGGATCATCGGGGTCGTTCCAATCTATAAGAGACAAATAATATGGACTAATGCGCATGGGATGAATTAGCGCTACTTGTTTTAGCTTTTCAGTTTCAGTAGGCGATAACCCCAACTTATGGGCAATCTGCTCCACAGAATCGATTACCTCCTCTAATTCTTTATATTCTGGCATACTTTGAAACTTCCTTTTTCCAATACTCTACGCCAAGCACAATCGACTAAAATGCGGTTAAATACATTTTTGCTGGCGTCTATTATATCATCGAAAAATCATTTAAAAGAGTTCCTAATCAAAAAGCGAAAAACAGGCATTTTAACCATAGTATCTTCTGCTTGAAGAAAAATTTAAGAACTTCATTCGCGCATTGACTTTCTGGTCTTTCGGAGCATATGTTCAAGCGAGGTACTGCAAACAACCTAGTCGAGAGGGAACTCGTGGTATTACAGTCCTAGCAGTTTTCACACAGGAAGTATATCGTAATAACTTCCAGTTTGACAGTAGCTTTCGGAAGAGAGACTGAATAAACAGGGGCGTCGGATACGGATGACTAATAATCATGATAGGGTTGTAACCCGTGGATTAAGAGGTGTTGCTGCTGCTGAAACCAAAATCAGCTTCGTTGACCCTTTAGGTGCCCTTTACTATTTAGGCTATAACATAGATGCTCTTGTCGAGCGAGTCTGCTATGAAGAAGTGGTTTACCTCTTACTTTACGGTAAACTTCCTAGTAAAAATCAGTTAGATGCGTTGAAGTTGCAACTGGTAGCTGAAATGAATCTGCCTGAGGCAGTTATCAACAGCATCAAATCTTTTCCTCTGAACAGTCATCCAATGGAAGTTTTACGCACGGAAATCTCTCATCTCAGTATGTACGACCCAGACCCCGACTCCACTTCTGAGAAAGTGAAAATTAGAAGAGCTATACGGTTGGTGGCAAAGGTGCCCACATTAGTTGCTACACTTCACCGGTTACGTACTAAACAGCAACTAGTTGCTCCAAAAGAAGAAGCAGGGTTAGCTGAAAATTTTCTCTACCTTTTCCGAGGTCAACCCGCAGACACCGAAGAAAAAGAAGCTATTGACCGGTTCATGACGCTTCACGCAGACCATGGATTTAACGCCTCTACCTTTGCGGCTCGCGTAGCTGCAAGTACTAGTTCAGATATGTATTCAGCTGTGACTTGTGCAGTTGGAACCCTTAAAGGTCCACTTCACGGTGGAGCTAGTGAAAAAGTGATGTACATGCTTGATGACATCAACACTGAGGAAGAAGTGGAAGACTACATACAGGGGATGCTTGATGACCAAAAAAAGATAATGGGCTTCGGTCACAGAGTCTATCGCACAGAAGATCCTCGAACCAAGCACCTTAAAGAAATAGCTGGGAACCTATGCCACCGCACAAAAACCATGAACCTTTACAACTTATGCATTAGAATTGAACGTGTTGTCCACGAAAAGAAAAAGATTTTCCCTAACGTAGACTTCTACGCAGCCGTAACATTGAATGCCTTAGGTGTCCCCTTCCAATTCTTTACTCCGTTTTTTGCCTCAAGCAGAATATCAGGATGGACCGCTCACGTAATAGAACAATACAAAGATGCAGTTCTTCTTCGTCCATCATCAAGTTACGTTGGCAAATACGGAAGACCTTTCATCCCGATCAAAAAACGGTAAGCTACTAATAGTCTAACCAACCAAAAAAAGAACAGGGTCTAAGGCGAAACTAGGCAGAGCTTCTTAAACCATTATTGCTCTCAATTCTTATTGCGTGCTTCCTATATTCGTTACTTTTGGGTGCTGGATGCAAGATGAAGTACACCTTTTCAGGGTTTAACACTGCCCGTTTTCAGCTTCGATAACAAAGTGTTTGGTTTTACACACACATCAGTCATTGGATATAGCCTTCAATTATGCAAGTAAATCAGTCTGAGAAGATAACTACTTGGGCTAGGTCAAGGTTACACTGGGGGTGGAGGTCTTGTCCCCAGAACAACGCGTACGTCAATTGTTGAGCTGCCTCGCACTACAGTAAGAATTAGGCTTTGTCCTGGCAAGGTTTTCTCTTCGAGGTAACTTGCTAAGTCGTCGTTGTTTCTTATCGGCGTTCCGTTCAAGGCAATTATTATATCACCAACGTTCAATACGTCGTCTGAAGGTCCTCCAGCTGTGACTGTAGCGATTCTCCAGCCGTAAGTAACACTTGCGTCTATCTCTTGGGCTACGCTGTAACTCATGTCTTGTCCTGAAACACCCAAGTAAGAGTGTCCCTCGTAGGTTCCGATATTTATTAGAGAGGATATTTCTCTAAGAATGGTGTTTGATGGAACAGCGAAGCCTAAACCTTGAGATTCAGAGACTATAGCTGTTGTTACTCCTATGACTTTTCCGACGGCGTTGAGTAGTGGACCACCAGAGTTTCCGGGGTTTATGGGTGTGCTGGTTTGTATTATGTTGGCAATTGAGTAGCCGCCTGCGTAGTCTTCTTCCGTGAGACTTCTGCCCAGCGCACTTACAACGCCAGTGGTTAATGAGCCTACCAAGCCGTACGGGTTTCCTATAGCTATGACTGGTTCGCCTACGCGTAGCGTGGACGAGCTGACAACTTCGACTGGTTTGAACTCGCTGGCAGGAGCATCAACTGAGAGTACTGCTAAATCGACGTAGGGGTCTGTTCCCAGCACTTCGGCTGAGTAGCCGTTTCCGTTTGAGAACGTTACGCTTAAAGTTGACGTGTCATGTACGACGTGATAGTTGGTTATAACTACTGTTCTTTCTGAACTTTCGTAGACGAAGCCTGAGCCTTGGACTCCTGCGTCGCTGGTTGTTCCTTGAACTAAAACAACTGATTCTCGTACGCCCGCGTAGATGTCAGCTAGGACGCTGGAGTTCTGGTAGATGGTGATATTTTGGTAAGTGGCGTTTTGGATGAAGCTGAGGTTTGAAATTTGGCTCTGCAGAGCGTCGACTTTATCCTGGAGTTCCGTTGTTTCTTGAAAGGTTATGTAAACGGTCAATATTGCTCCAACAAGTAATCCTGCCGCGAATAAGAGTGCAAACACACTAGTTGAAGCCTTATTGTTAATGCTGCATTCTCGCATTTTTTAAGCCTCTATGGGAAATTGGAGGCTTTGGAAAATAAAAGTTTGCTATCTTCTGTCGATGATGTCTAATGCGTCAGGTCCTGTGCCTATTAGAACTATGGGTACGCCTGCTCTTTTTTCAACTTCTTGTATGAACTGTTTCGCGTCTTCGGAGAGGTCGTCGAATTTTCGGGCGTTTCGGCAATCGGGGAACATACAGTCAAGTTTTGTCATCGCGGCTTGTGTTGCACCATTTATCTTGGCGTTTTTTCGTGCTAAATCAAAATTGAACGGCGCAGAGCGCCTATTGCGTCCTGTTCCAGCGGCGGTTTCAAACCAGCCTCTTTTCTTCGCTTCTTCCATTGAAATTTCGCCTGGCATAGGTCCAGCGCCAACACGGGTTATGAATGCTTTATACACTATCAGAACATCGTCAACTCTTGTTGGTCCTACTCCAGCTTCGGAGCATATTGCTGCGGCGCCTGTGTCTCTTGACGTAACGTACGGGTATGTTCCATGGAAAAGCGACAGCATGAAACCCTGAGTGCCTTCAAGCAAAACTCTCTTGCCCGCGTCAATTCCGTCGTTAATTTCTGAGGTTACATCTGCAAGATAAGGCTTCAGTTCAGGTATGTCTTTGGCGAGTTTAGCGGTTCGCCTTGCACGTTCTTCAACGGCTGGTCCAACACCCCAACCCGTGGTACCAATGCCCTTGTTGACAGCGCTGTTTTTGTCTTGAATAGAATGCTTCTCCTCAATAATCGAAGCCATTTGGTCGATGCCTATGCGTCGACCGTCAATTTTTGTCAATTCCATTTCCTTTAAAAACTGTGTGACATGAACGTTTGCTCCAGCAGCAATTAGCAAACGGCATTTTTCCTGAATAAACGCGGCTGGAACCATGTGCAGCGCGTATCTGTTGCCGTTCAACCAAACAGTGTGCGCAGCGTTCACCGAGCCTGTTCTAACACAGAAATCAAGTTTATCGTTGAGAGCAAGATAAGAAATGATTTTCCCTTTACCTTCGTCACCCCAGAAGGCACCAACTATGACTGTGCAAGGCATTCTAATTCACCCCTGAAAGGTTTTCCCAAGAATTATTTAACCTTGTCGACGTTTTCATGCCTATTATCATAAACACGCTCTTTCTTTCATTTAGGGTGGTTACTGCTTTATTTGCGAGATATTCTCTGTTCAGTGTTTATGTTTCTTGAAGTAAACCCCCAGCATTAAAAATTATAAATTTGCTTTTTCTACAGAAACTGTACTAAACTTAAGCTTACCGCTGCATTTTAAATCGCAGAATCGCAGCTATTCCACCAAACGCGTTCTTAAGCATTTGTCCTTCTTCTGTCTCAGCCGAAATTATCTCCACATCACTGTTCGCCTGTTCTGCCAGCTGTGCCAAGTCGTCGATTATGTCCTGCTTATCTACTATGGCTAAGGATGGTGCTTGGCAATTCGGGCATGTTTTTTCAGATAAAGCCTGCTCCAACTCTCCCAGTTTCTGAGTCTTAACCGTGTGTTTTTCCTCGTGGCCGCAAGCGTTACACTTAACCGTGAGGCGCAACAAATCCACTTTCTCCGAAATCAGAACCGTACGAACAGCACCAGCCTCAAGCGCTCTACGCACCTCAGCTTCACCATACGTTATTAATCCAGTGTCATGACCAATCTCGTACAGGAACTGCTGCATTATCTGTTTCTCCTCAATATACCTGACTTTACGCATTATTTCGGGCGCCTTCTCCACAACCTCTTTCACTCCCTGCTCCTGAACATAAGCCGTGTCAATAGTATCAATGATCTTGTTCTTTAGCATGTAATTCAAGTAATCCCCTTTCTCAAAATCGTATTTCGTGGGTCCAGGACCCGCGAGAATCAACCCTTTAAACGTGTCAATCGACAAGAATATGTCGTTTGCATGTTGACCCACACGTGTAAAATACTCATTAAGCTGCATGTCTCTTAATCGCTCGTACCTACGAGCCGATTGACCTCCTGCACGCGTTTTCCCAGCCACACCAGAAGTCATATCCCTAACTATCTTCAGCCTCTTGCCCTGAAGTGTAGCAATCGTAGCGCCTGAAGCATCAATTAAAAGGATCCCATAAGTCTCTTTCTCCCTAAGCATCTCCAGCAAGTGCTCAGTGTGAAAACGCGAGTCACAGCGATACAGGTAAATTCGGATCGGCTCAGGCGGAACGATAACATAAGTCTCCATTCTTTCACTGCCTGGTCCACCACCCTCCTGAGGAATAGCACCGCAAAAAATGACAAGACCTTTCTCTCCGGGATCTTTGAAGAGCTTAAGCCGCTGCTGCACTTTCACTATAGCTTCCTGCACGTTTTTACGTGTAGTAGTTGACTTGATGTTCGATGCTGTGCCATACTCGTCACGCAGCATATTGATTGCATCACTGATTTGCTTCCCTGGCGGAACATAAAGCGTAATCAACTCTGTGTGACTGCCTTCTTTGCTGGCAAGCATATTCAGCATCTTTTTTAACCTGAATAGTTCAAGAGACGATTTTTTCTTTACGCTCAAGTTTTTCACTGACGGTCTATAAGCCACAATTACGTTGTGGCAGTTAAGATAAAAGTTGCTACTTTAAAAAGGGAGTGTTATGGCGCTTCTATTGCTTCTTTCAGGAAGGCCTTGTACGGCCCAAGTTTGCCACCGTAGTTACCTGCTGAAATCTTTACCACGCCAGCTGCTTCAGCGGCAGCAGTTACACCCTGCTTCATGGCGTTTTTCACGGCGTCAAGGGTCAATCCGTTAATGACTATTTCATAGACGCTAGTTACGTTTTCTGGAACAACCGAGTCCGGCACAAGAGTGCGCAATGTTGGACAGTAAGGGTGATTGGTTGAAGCCTTCATCTTATACTTAAGCGAGCCTGCTTTGCTACCTGAACGGCACACGCCGCCAGGGAAAGGCATGATAACATCAGGAGCTCTGGTGCGTATGGCATCGGCTGCTGCTTCTGAGGCTTTAAGACCCGACGCTTGGTCTTCGGCGAAAATCATGAAATTGCCGCCTGCTACGGCTTCCTGTGCACCAAATCCGTCTTCTACGATGAAGTCGCCTTCCATGACCGGGATTTTCCAGCATTTTCTACCTCCAACCATAGCTTTCTTTTGGAAACCATCACCGAAGTAGCGCAGACTACTGCCGACGTTGAGTTTCCTTTTAGCTGCTTCAAAACCGTTAAATGCTGCAGTTGTAGGACAAGTCATTATGCATTGGCCTATACGCTCCATAAGTTGATGCTTAAGCTCGAAGCGGTCACGGTTGTAAATTTGGATAAGCATTCCAGGGCGGTTGTCAGGTGTCTCGTCTGCTGGAACTGGCCGTTCAATGGCGGCTTCCGCTGGCGCCATGATAACGCTAGTGGCAAAACCCGTTGCAACGTTAGCGGCTGTTAACGCCCATTTTTCGTTTTCTGCTGTAATCAAGATTCTGCCAGCCCACAGGGCAAACATTTCCGCGAAAGTGTCCGAAATGGTGCAGACCTGCCCAGTTTTCTGCGATTTTACGGTGAAAGCTTTCGCATTGTCATCGTAACTTAGAACTTCAAGATTCTTTTCAATTGTTGCAGCCATTTTGTTTTCAACCTTGCATGTTTAACAAACATTAAATCTTAGCTTCAGTTATTTCTCGCTCTCATTTAAGAGTTTTCGTAAAAATTTCACGTTTTCTGTTGTTCTCGCATTCTCATTGACTGTCCCTTTCCTTATATGAAGCACTTAAATGGTGGGAGAATTATCCGTTTGGATTTAGATAGGCTTCTTTGGGATTTTGGTACGAAAATCTGGATAATTAGCAAAGATATCTTATTCTAATAATAATTCTATTACGTTATTCGTAGAATAATTACTTAAAACGCAAAATTTAAATAACCCCGGCACCAATTTATACCGCTTAAAAGAGGCATATGAGATGGTAAAATTTAGTGGTTGCTACACAGCACTCGTAACCCCCATGACACCAGAACATCAAGTGGATTATGAAGGGCTACGCAGACTAGTTGAATTCCAAATCAAAGAAGGCGTCAGCGGCATACTTGCCGTCGGCACCACAGGCGAAAGCCCAACCTTAGACTGGAACGAACACAACAAAGTAATCGAAAAAGTTTATGAGTACACTGGAAGCAAAGGTTTAACCATAGCTGGAACAGGAAGCAACAGCACCCAAGAAACAGTGGAAGGCACAGAACACGCCGTCCACATAGGCGTCCAATCCGTATTGCTCGTCGACCCATACTATAACGGACCCAGCTCACTGGAAATACGCAGAGAATACGTGGAACCCGTTGCGAAGCAGTTTCCAGAAGTCCAAGTGATTCCCTACGTAATCCCAGGTAGAACAGGCACGCAACTCTACCCTCAAGACCTAGCGGTTCTCCACCAGCAATACTCAAACGTGAGCTGTGTGAAAGAAGCCACAGGCAACCTCGACAATATGCGCTTAACCCGCAAACTTTGTGGCAGCGATTTTGCAATTCTCTCAGGCGACGACGACAAAACCTTCGCTATGATGACCGCCCCTGACATCGCCGCAGCAGGAGTCATATCCGTTGCATCCAACATAGCCCCACGCACAGTACAGAGCCTAACGCAAGCCTTAGGCGCTCACAAAATAGAAGAAGCCAACAGGCTCTACGCAATACTGAAACCGCTCTTCAACATGGTAACCGTTAAAACACAGGAACAAACCCCATTTGGGCTCGTAACCTGTAAAGCCCGCAACCCTCTTGCATTCAAAACACTAATGAATGTGTTAGGTATGCCATCAGGCCCATGTAGGCAACCGCTTGGAAAAATGACACACGCCGGGCTCGAAATAGTGCTCAGCAACGCCCGGAAAGTCTACGAGACCACCCCATCAATACTTGAACCCATAGCTGACTTCTTCGACGTGGACCTAAACGAACGCTTATACAACGACCACTACTGGCAGGGACTCACTTATGCTTAGACTGTGTGTGGCAGGCGCCGCAGGCAGAATGGGCAACACCGTCATCCGCGAAGCCGCAGCCAAAGGGCACCATGTAACCGGCGCAGTCGAAGCCCAAGGCAACCCATGCGTAGGAAAAACCCTGCGCGAGCTAGGGATCTGCGACTTTAACACGAGAATCTTGGGCTCTGATAGGATCAGCGAAGCCTGCAGAGATGCAGACGTTTACCTGACGTTCACCGCTCCAGCAGCTGAAGTGCAAAACATTCCTGCTGTTGCCGCACTGGGCAAACGAGTGGTTCTGGGTACAACAGGCTTCACTGAAAAACAAAACCGGCAGATACGCGAAGCCGTTCAGGGCAAGGTTCCAGCCGTGATCGCACCAAACTTCAGCGTAGGTGTCAACATACTCTTCAAATTAGCCCAAGCATTGAAGGCTTTTCCTAGGGAATACACATTCAGCATAAACGAAATCCATCACACGGGCAAAAAGGACGCGCCCAGCGGAACCGCTAAAAAACTCGGGGAGATAATCACGGATGTGCGCGGCTATAGGCGAACGGTGTACGGCAGAGAAGGCATGAGCCCAAGACAACCGGAAGAACTTGAAATCACAGCGTTACGCGCAGGTGGAGTCCCAGGAATCCATGATATCATAGTTGCAGGACCCCACGAAATGCTTAAAATAGAACATTTTGCATTCTCGAGAAGTGCCTTGGCTCAAGGCGCCGTGTACGCGGCGGAATGGTTAAGCAGACAGACGCAACCCAGAATTTTCAGCATGGAAGATGTTCTGGGTTTATCCTGATATCGGTGAAAGAATCTTGGGCAACAGAGTAGTCATCAAGTTCGGAGGTGCCGACCTCTCCACAGGAGAAAAAGTCGCACAGGCAGCCAAGATGGTTGCGGACGCTAATTACAAGGAAATTATAGTTGTAGTCTCAGCTATGGGGAAAACAACCGACAACTTACTCAACACAACCATGCAGATGGGCGACGTAAGCGACGCAGATTACGCTGAATTGATATCCATGGGTGAACGAGTCAGCGCCCGTTTCTTCTGCTCTGCCCTGAGAACCCAAGGCATACAAGCTGAACTCTTCGACCCGTGCAACGACAACTGGCCATTGATAACAGACTCCAACTTCCGCAACGCAAGACTAAACATAGAGAAAACCACTGAGCTTGCAAGAAAATTCATAGCTCCGCTGCTGAGTGAGTCCATACCCGTGATATGTGGTTTCACAGGAAAAGATCCCAACGGTAGAATAACCGTTCTCGGAAGAGGTGGAAGTGACACAACCGCTTTGGTTCTTGCTAAATGTTTAGACGCTGATGAAGTGATACTTGTCAAAGAAACAAACGGCGTTCTCTCGGCAGACCCGAAAATCGTGGCTGAAGCAAGAGCGCTCAGCAGGCTGGACATACATGAAATGTTTGATTTAGCTCAGGGCGGGGCGAAAATCGTGAAGCCTGAAGCGTTAAGGTACAAGCAGCCAAATCAAATGCTCAGGGTAGTGGATTTCTCCTCAGACAACCTTGCTGTTGGAGGCACCGAAATCACAGGCTCTTTAGACGTGAATTCATCTGAGACGCACAGCCGCAACGATTTGATTGCCATTAACGTGGTCTGCGAAGTAAACGCAGAAAACATCAGCGAAGTCTTCTCGTCGCTCACCCAAAAACCCATATACGGCGTCAGCTCAGGAAGCCGGTCAATCACAGTATTCACTTCAGATGGCAACATAACCGAAGTCATGCGCAAACTGCACAGCATACCAGGCTTCAAAGCGGTGAGCCACAGGGAAAACGTGGCTATGCTTCAGGTAAGCCACCCAACTTTCATCGAATCACCCGGAGGCGTCGCAGCCTTAAGCACAGCACTGAGCCAGAAAAACATCAACATAATCGAGGTCACTACAAGCAAGGCGACCATTAATGTTTTTATCGAAGAAAAGCAACTCAAAAGAGCAAAGGAAGCGATAAGCAATGTCGTTACATCGTAAAGTAGCCATATTAGGGGCAACGGGAGCCGTTGGACAACGGTTCATCCAACTGTTACAAGGTCACCCTTGGTTCAAAGTCGAAGTGTTAGCCGCTTCGGAAAGATCCGCGGGCAAAAGGTACAAGGACGCCTGCAACTGGACCATGCAGTCTGATTTGCCTAGGGAAGTCTCTGAGATGGACGTGGTAAGCTGTGACGTGGAATCCGTGGAGAAAGCAGGCAACGTGGACTTTGTCTTCTCAGCTTTACCAGGCAGCTTGGCTGGACCAGTGGAATCCGAGTTCGCTGCGCTATATCCTGTCTTCAGCAAGGCAAGCGCGCACCGCATGGATCCAGATGTCCCGCTTATGATACCGGAAGTGAATCCTGACCATGCAGCACTTATTCCAGTCCAGAGGAAAGCAAGAGGCTGGAAAGGCTTTTTATCCACCGACCCCAACTGCAGCACAATTCAGTTGGCAATCACGTTGAAGCCGCTCATGCGATTCGGTCTAAGCCAAGTTATTGTTTCAACCATGCAAGCATTAAGCGGTGCTGGGTACCCAGGTGTGCCGTCAGTGGACATTATTGACAATGTTGTACCCTTCATCTCTGGCGAAGAGGATAAGATGGAGAGTGAACCCCAGAAGATACTGGGCTCATTCGACGGCAACATGATACGCCCCGCAGACTTCGTGCTGAGTTCAAGTTGCCACAGAGTCCACGTGATAGACGGTCACTTGGAATCAGTCTTCGTGAAGCTTGATGACAATCCGACGTTGGAGGAAATCGAAGAGGCGTTTATCCAGTTTAGAGGTGAACCTCAAAAACTGAATTTGCCCTCTGCCCCAGAAAACCCGATCGTGGTACGAAAGGAGCCGAAAAGGCCGCAGCCTCGCTACGACCGAGACGAAGGTAAAGGCATGAGCGTCGTGGTTGGCAGAATCCGAGAAGACCCGATAATGACGGCTAAATACATGTGCTTGGGACACAACACAATCCGCGGCGCCGCAGGAGCAGGTATACTCAGCGCTGAACTCATGGTAACGAAAGGAATCGCCTAAAACGGCAGAAGTTACAAAAAATCAAGTGGAATCAGTTATGACTCAAACATCACGGTGGCTCAAAGGGCCATTAGAGAACAGAGATGGCGAGCTTTACTTCGACGGAGTTTCAGCCGCAGACCTAGCTGAAGCATTTGATACGCCGCTTTATGTGATCAGCGAAAGCCGAATAAGAGACAATTACAGGCGCCTGTGCACCGCTCTAACCAGCAACTACGAAAAAATCAGGATTTACTACGCGGCAAAAGCAAACTCTAATCTGTCAGTGCTGAAGATATTAGAATCCGAAGGCGCCTGTTTAGACGCGGTCAGCCCCGGCGAAGTTTTCTTGGCTTTAACCACAGGATTTACCTCATCGCGTATTTTGTTCACTGGAACAAGCGTCAGAAACGACGAGCTAAAATTCCTCGTAGACTCCAACATAACTGTGAACGTTGACTCCAGCTCCCAACTGGATAGGCTAATGGAGATTAGGGTGCCTGAAGTGTTGTCTGTCAGAGTTAACCCTGAGATAGGCGCAGGTCACCATGACCACTGCATAACAGCAGGTAAAAAAACAAAGTTTGGACTGTGGGAAAACGACGCCGTGAAGGTGTACAGACGAGCAAAGGCGGCGGGCGTGGAACGTTTTGGTATACACATGCACGTGGGCTCAGGTGTTCTAGACTCTGAACCGTTCGTTTTGGCACTTGACAGGCTTCTCAGCATAGCCAGACGGGTGCATGACGAAGTCGGTGTTACGTTTGAATTTGTTGACATGGGCGGAGGAA
>Ga0209536_100009825_pt1 | contig 14171 bp, 12 predicted proteins | sample DeeMarSeWOR28_12_FD_187461 | JGI IMG/M metagenome (GOLD analysis project Ga0209536, IMG submission 187461) | Marine sediment microbial communities from White Oak River estuary, North Carolina - WOR-2-8_12 (SPAdes) (version 2) | ecosystem: Environmental > Aquatic > Marine > Intertidal zone >...
TGCGCGCGCTGGCGGCGGTTCCCGCCCGCCGCGCGCTCGCCCTGCGGCTCGCGATCCGCGAGCTGGTGCGCAGCCGGGCGACCAGCGTCACCGGTTTCCTCGCCATCGCGCTGGCGGTGCTGCTGCTCGGCATCGCGCCTCAGCTGCGCGGCGTGCTCGACCGTCGGATGGAGGCGCCCGACACCGGTGCGCTCCCGAGCCTCTTCCTCTTCGACATCCAGCCCGAGCAGCTCGGACCCCTCACCCGACACGTGGAGGAGGGGGGCGCCCGACTCCAACGGGTGTCGCCGATGGTGCGGGCGCGCCTCGATGCGATCCGCGGCGAGTCCGTGGTCCACGAAGACTCCTCCCGCGGAGCGAGCGAAAGCGGGCGCGGCCAGCGCCTCCGCACGCGCCGCTACAACCTGACCTATCGGGCCCGGCTCACGCCGAGCGAGATCCTGCGCGAGGGGCGCGACTTCGAGGGGGAGTTCGATCCCGCCGCCGGCGAGCCCGCCGAGCTGTCGCTGGAGATCGACTTCGCCCGGCGGCTCGGTGTCGACCTCGGCGACACCGTCGCCTTCGACGTGCAGGGGGTTCCCGTCGAGGGCAGGGTGGTGAACCTGAGGGAGGTGCGCTGGAACAGCTTCCAGCCCAACTTCTTCGTGTCCTTCCAGCCCGGCGTCCTCGAGGGTGCGCCGAAGATCTACCTCGCCTCGATCCCCGGGCTCCCGAAGCGCGAGCGCGAGGCGCTCCAGGCCTCGATCACCGAGGCCTTCCCCAATGTTTCGAGCATCGACGTGACGAGAGCCGTCCGACGGATCCTGGGCCTGATCGGTCAGCTCCAGTGGGCGCTGGCGTCCACCGCGTCGCTCTCGCTGATCGTCGGTCTGGTCCTGGTCTTCGCGGTGGCGCGCGATCAGGCGCGGGCTCGACGCTGGGAGACGAACCTCCTCAAGGTGCTCGGGGCCGACTTCCGCAGGATCCGCGCGACGCTGGACCTCGAGTTCGGGCTGCTGGGTCTGCTGGGCGCGACCGCGGGCAGTGCGGCCAGCCTGATGGCCAGCGCCCTCTTCTCGCACTACCTGCTGGAGGCGAGCTTTCGCATCTCCTGGGCGCCCCTGTTGCTGGCCGTCCTGGGGGTGCCGGTGCTGTGCATCCTGACGAGCCGCGCCGCCACGCGGCGGGTGCTCCGGGAGCGGCCGCTGGCCCTGCTCCAGAGTTCGGGCACCTGACCGGTCCTCCAAACCACCGTCTCGAAAGGAGAATTCCGATCTCGAATCGCGGGTGAACCATCGGCCTCCGGCTTCCGTCCAAGCATCTGAAGCCAGAGAGGGCCCAACCCGCATGGATCTCGACATCGACCGCAGCAACGCCAGCGACCTGCGCCTGGAGCCGGCGGCGCCGGCGCTCCCGGAGCTGCCCGCAGCCCGGGGCGCGAGCCGCAGCCCCGCGCCGGCGAGGGCGCACAGCCGAGCCCCGGCGGCGGAGCTCTTCGCGGACGCGCGTCATGCCTACATGGCGTCGATCGAGCGCGTGCCGGTGCTGGATCGGGAGGAGGTTCGTGCCCTCTCCGCAGAGATCGAGGCCGAGCGGCGCACCTTCGAGAATGCGCTCACACCCATTCCGGGGGCGGCGCTCCTGCTCTTGGAGCGGTGGCGCGAGCGCCGTTCGAAGGGGCGCGTCACCGCTGCCCTGAGCCGTCACCACCGGGACGGAAGCGGTCGCGACCTCTGCGCAGCCATCGACGCGTGCTTCGAACGCCTCGAGTCGCTGATCGCGGACGGGTCGTCGCCGCAACGCGATGCCATCGTGGAGACGATCGCCGGCGCGGAGATCGCCTTCGAGATCTGGGTCGAGATCCACGCCGAGCTCGAGGAGGCGCTCCGGGAGGGCGGCGACGCCCAGCGCGCCCTCGGCGTCCATACGGCCTTCGCGAGGAAGCGTCTCGCCCGTGCCGGCCTCGCGCTCGAGGGCTACCAGGAGGCGGTTCGCACGATCGCGTTCCACAACCTCCGCCTGGTCGCGAAGTGCGCCCATCGCTTCCGCAACATGGGCGTCTCCTTCATGGACCTGGTGCAGGAGGGCAACCTGGGCCTGATCCGCGCGGTAGAGAAGTTCGACGCCGAACGAGGCTTCATGTTCTCGACCTACGCCGTGTGGTGGATCCAGCAGGCGATGATCCGGGCCGTCCAGAACCAGGCGCGCACGGTGCGGCTGCCCTCTCACGTCTGCGAGCAGCACGTGCGCTACCGACGCACCCGCGAGGAGCTGATGCGACGCCTCGGTCGCGAGCCCTTCGCGCGCGAGATGGCGGAGGAGCTGGCGCTTCCCCTCGAACGGGCCGATCTGCTCGAGGCCTCCCTGGCGCCCATCAAGTCGCTCCACGGCTTCGGGGCGGACTCCGACGAGCGCGCCTTCGAGGACGTGCTGCCGGATCCCGACTCGCCGAGTCCCGAGGAGGTCCTCGATCGCGAGCGGAGGTCGGCGGCCGTGGACGGCCTGCTCGGCACCCTCGACGATCGCGAGCGGAGGGTGGTGGGCTGGCGCTTCGGCCTGCTCGACGAGTCGGATCCCCTCACCCTCGGCGAGGTGGGACGGCGCCTCGGCATCTCGCGCGAGCGCGCTCGCCAGATCGAGCATGCGGCCCTGGCCCGCCTGCGCGAGCGGGCGGGATCCGGGGACCTGCGCGGGCTCCTCGATCCCTCCTGAGGGCGGCGTGCTCGGCCTGGCCGACGGTCAGGTCATGGCACCCTCGTGCCGCAGCAGCCAGCGCTTGCGCTCGATCCCGCCCGCGTAGCCCCTGAGGGCCCCGGTCGCGCCGATCACGCGGTGACAGGGGACGACGATGGCGAGCGGGTTGCGGCCGTTTGCGAGGCCGACGGCGCGCGCCGCGCCCGAGCGCCCGACGCGCCGGGCGAGCTCTCCATAGGAGAGCGTCCCGCCGAAGGGGATGCATCGGAGCGCACGCCAGACGTCGGACTGGAAGGGCGTTCCCGCGCTGGCGATGGCGAGCGCGTCGAAGGGCGCATGCTCGCCGTCGAAGTAGGCTTCGAGCGCGGCCCGCGCCTCCCGCAGGTGACGGCGCGCCGCCCCGCTCCACGGGCCGGCGTCCTCGGCCGGGGGGTTCGGAATCTCGGGCGTGACTTGGGTCAGCCCCCGCTCCGAGGCGGTCAGCCGGTAGCGGCCGATGGGCGTGTCGATGATGTCGATTGCTCGGCTCATGTCGGATCCTCCCGGTGTCGCGTCAGGATGGTCCGGACCCGGGAGGGCGGCTGGCCGCTTTCGGACCTCTAGCGTCGCTCGAGACGGGCCTCGGACACGAACTCACGCAGCGTCTCGAGCAGCGCATCGAACTCGCGCAGCAGTCGCGGAGGCACCGTGGCGGCGACGGCCTCTCGGACGGTCTCGTGATACCAGCGCGTCTGCTCGGGCGTGGCGGTGAAGCGGCCGAGGGTCTGCCTCCCCTCGGCCTGGAGATCCGCGATCAGCGTGCGCAGGTTGTGCAGCTTGTCGCAGGCCGCAACGAGCTGCGAGCGGGGGTCCGCAGCCTGGAGCCGCTCGACGTAGTCGGTCTTTCGAAGCGACCACTCCGACTTTTCGTCCGGTCGGTCGCCCGGGAGCAGATCGGTGCACAGCGTGACGATCCGGGCCACGTCGTCGCCGAAGCGCAGCTGGATCTCCTCCACCTCGACGCCCTCGCAGTCCTCGACCGTGTCGTGAAGGACCGCCGCGATCGCCTGATCCACGTCGCCGCCGTGTTCGAAGACGAGTCCGACCACCTGGAGCAGGTGGCTCGCGTAGGGAATGCTGGTTCCCTTGCGCGTCTGGCCCGAGTGGGCGGAGAGCGCGAAGTCCACCGCCTCCATGAGCTTCCGGCGCTCCCTCTCCTTCATCGAACGCTCGCCTCCACGGGTCGAGAATAGCCGCCCGCTGGCGGGATTCGGGCCGCTACGGGATGTGATAGCTTCTCCCTATCGTCGGCCAGGCGCCGCCCCGATCGCGGGTGCGTCGCGTCGGTGTGTCGGAGTGGTCGCTTCGACGGTCTACTTCGACGGTTTGCTTCGACGGTTCGGGGTGCGAGCCACTCGTTCGGCGTGTGGGCCCAGCAGGTGGTCGTTCGCGTCCCTGTCGGAGATCCGGAGATCCGGGGAGGTTGGTCTTGAGTCATCCGTTGATTCAGCTGGCCGCCGAGCGCGATGTGCGTCATTCGACGGGATTTCGCGGCGCTGCGGCGGAGCTCGACGGTGCCGCGCTGGCCGCGGCGTACGAGAAGGAGCGGGCGAGCGCGCCCCGGCTCCACGCCGAGGGGAAGCGCTACTTCGTGAAGCGCAGCGGCAAGCCCGCCACGGAGCGCAGGCGCAACAAGGACGAGGATCACGTGGGGGAGGCGCTGGTGCGCCACTGCCGCGAGAGCGGTGAGGGGCTCGCCCTTCCCGACGACGAGTTCAGCCTGCTTCCGCTGGATCATCAGATCCGGGTGAAGACCGGCCCTCTCGACGATCCGGCCACGAAGGGCATCGGGCGCATCGACCTGATCGGCGTGACCTCCGACGACCGGCTCGCCGTGATTCGCATGCGGGTGCTCGAGCCTTCGGCCACGCGCTGTGGTGTGGGAGACACCCCGCTGCGGGCGCTGATCGAAGGGCTCGCCTACACCGCGATCGCCACGGCCAACCAGGAGGAGCTGAAGTCGGAGATCGCCGAGCGCTTCGGTCGGACCGTGAGTGACGAGCCGCCGCTGCTGGTGCTGCTCGCCTCTCCGACCTACTGGCGGCTGTGCCGCAAGCGCGAGGCCCAGAAGGGGGCCGCGTGGATCAAGGAGATGGAGCGCCTCGCCAAGGAGATCGAGACGGAGGTCGGACCCTCGGTGCGCTACCTCGGGCTCGAGCTCTCCGGAGACCCGGGCTGGAGCTATGCGGAGGACGGCCCCGTCCTCTCGGGTCCGCCCCGGATCGGGCTCGCCTGGGAGCCGGGCGCCGGGCGGGTGAAGCCGAAGCCCCGGCCGCGTCCGAAGGCCTCGACACCGGCGGAGCAGATCATCGAGGCGGATATGTCGCGTCCGGTTCGCGCCTACTCGCTTCGGGACAGCTTCTCGGCCGGCGATCGCATCGACCACACGCAGCTGGGGCTCGGAGTCGTCCAGGGCATCGCCGGACCGGGGAAGATCCGGGTCCGCTTCGAGGACAAGAACAGCATCCTGGTCCACGAGCGAGGCTCCTGAAACGGCCCCCGCCGCCACGGGGCCGTGTCTCGCGTCGCCGCGTTAGTCCGCGGCCTCCTGGCGCTCGCGCGGGAGACGTGGGAAGCACTCGGCCACCTCCTTCAGGAAGAGCAGGGTCCCGCGCTTCTGCTCCGGCATGGACGTGCCCAGGCGCACCATCACCAGGTCCCGCTCGGGAGCCATCACCGTGTACTGCCCGCGAAAGCCGTTCGCGGAGAAGGTCCCGGTCCCGTCCACCGCCAGCCAGTAGTGGGCACCGTACTCGCCTCCCGAGCCCGGAGTGGGCGTGCGCCCGTGGTCCATCCATCCCGCCGGAAGGATTCGCTCTCCCTCCCACACGCCGTCCCGGAGACAGAGGAGGCCGAAGCGGGCGAAATCGCGGGCGGTGGCGAATAGGAAGGACGAGCCGATCCAGGTGCCGGAGGCGTCGAAGCGAGGCTCCGCGCTGGTCATGCCGATACGGGCGAGCAACTCGCGTTCCATGAACGTCCGCATGCCCGGCTCGCCGTCGCCCACCCGGCGGCCGGCGATCTCCGAGACGATGTTGCTCGTCCCGCTCGAGTAGGACCAGACCCGACCCGGAGGGTGGTCGAGGGGGAAGGCCGCCGCGAAGGCGGCCACGTCGTCACGACCGGGTCCGAAGAGCATCTGGATCGTCGAAGAGCTCTCGGGATCCGTGTACTCCTCGTCGAAGCGCAGGCCGCTCGTCATGCGCAGCAGCTGTTCGAGGGTGATCTCGCGGCGCGGATCGCCTTCGCGCTGCCACACGGGGACGTCCGCCCGCGCGTCGGGGTCGAGCCAGCCCCGGCCCACCTGGATGCCGACCAACGCGTGCAACACGCTCTTCGCCATCGACCAGGAGGGCAGTGCCGCATCGGGCCCGTGGTCGTCGTCGTAGCGCTCCGCGACGAGCGCGCCCCGGTGGACCACCAGCAGAGCGTGGGTCCGTCCGATCTCCTCCGGCGGCGTCGCCGCGAACACCCGCTCGAGAGCGCGGTCCAGGCGGGCCGTGTCCACGCCGGCCGTCGGCGGGCTCTCTGGCCAGCCCCGGGTCGGCCAGGGCGTGCCCGCGGGTTGCGGAGGAAGGGGAGGCAGCGACACGGCGGGGAGACTATCGAATCCGCTCCGGCGGCTCCGACTCCAGGGGGCCGATCTCCGGGGGGCTCCCCTCGAGCTCGCCCCGATTGCGTCCGACGCGAATCGGCGTGCCCGGCCGACGCGAGTCGTAGAGGACGAAGTCCGGCAGCGTGTTGCCGTCGGCATCACCGAAGCGGATACGCCCGCCCGTATCCAGATCCTGGGTCGCACTCCGGTTGCGGTAGCCGCGCTTGCGGTCGCCGAGTCGGATCTCCAGCTGCTCGCCGTCGCCGGAGCCAAGCAGGTCGATGAATCCGTCTCCGTTCAGATCGACCTCCAGGGCGGGGACGAAGCCTCGGGACCGGAAGGTCTCGAAGCTGATTCCGACGCCGAGCTTCCAGGTCTGCCACGGTTCCGCTTCGAAGGGCGTGACTCCGCCCGGCCGGCGGATCGAGATCTCCGCATCGATGGCGCGAGTGAGCAGGACCTCCACCAGCTCGAGCACGCCGGTGGGAATCCGAACCTGCGCGAGCTCCGCGCGTCCGTCCCCGTCGAGGTCGCGGACCTCGTGGGTCGCGGCGCCTCCCTCGACCTCGAAGCCCTGATCGGGGGCATCGAGAGCGAAGCCTCCGTTCCGATTCAGATGGATCGTCACCCGGGTCGTGCCGCCAAAGAGGCTGCCGTCGGTGGAGGAGATCAGGAGGTCGACGCGCCCGTCGCCGTCGAAGTCGTGGGGGGTCACGCGCACGGCACCGGAGGTGCGGATGTGGTCTCTCTCCGTGAGTCGTCGCAGGGGGATGCGGTGCTGGGGCTGCGTCGTGAATCCGCCGGAATCGTCCTGGAGGAAGATCCGCAGCTCGTGCCGGTCGCTGCTCAGCAGGTCGGCGCGGCCGTCGCCATCTACGTCTCCCGCGGTGAGTCGCGGGTGGTCGAAGTAGATCTCCATCTCGTTCTCGGACACGAGCGGGCCCGGTCGCCGGGGAACGAAGAAGTTGGCGCGGCCTCCGACGTCGAGCTCGGCCACCGGCGTGCCGTCGCTCTGGAGCAGCGAGGCCCGGCCGAGGCCCGGGATCAGCAGCCGCCCCCGGCCGAGGCCGTCCCGGGCGATGCGCAGGCGGTCCACACCGCGCTCGTCGTGGACCGCCGCGATGGTGGGGTCGCCCGGGACCGGGAGCTCGCTCATCGCCAGGCGTCGCGCGTGCATCGAGAGCACGTTCACGTGGTGGCGGCGCAGCAGCAGGAGCTCGGCACCGGGCCGCCCGTCCACGTTGGCGAGATCGTAGGCGGCGACGCCGTCCGGGAGCGGCCGGGTCGCGTCCGGCCGATCGGAGAGGGTGCGGTCGTCGCGCCTGAAGTGGATGTGAAGGGTGCGCTCCTCCTCGGGGGGCATGCCGCGGATGCCGATCCAGATCAGGTCGCCGATCCCATCTCCGTCGAGGTCGACCAGGTCCGCCTGCACGATCCGCAGGGATGTGGGAATCGTCTGGATCTCGAAGGGTTCCGCGGCGGCCCAGCCCGCAGCCAGGAGGACGCCCAGCAGCGAGCCCCACGCGCGCCGGCCGCTCAATGGAGCCCCCTCGCGACGGGACTCCTGCGGCGGCGAGCTGGAGTCCGGGCGGGGCGGAGGGGAGCCATCGGGACAGGGAAGCCCCTGGGGCGTGCCTGTCAAGCGGGTGTCCCCGATCCCTGAATCTGCGTGGTAAGGTAGGCCGCCCTTTCGGGCTGACACACAATCCGTCGTCCGCTTCGGGCGGATGGCATCGAGGACGGATCGGTTTGGCAAAGAAGCTCTACGTTGGAAATCTCCCCTACACGGCCACGGAGGAGGAGCTGCGCGCCCTCTTCGAGCAGCACGGAGCGACGACTTCCGTTGCCGTGATCATGGACCGGGAGACGGGCCGCTCCCGCGGCTTCGGCTTCGTCGAGTTCGAGACGGACGCGGCGGCCGAGGCGGCGCGCGAGGCGCTCGACGGCCGGGACATGGGCGGCCGCGCACTCCGCGTCAACGAGGCGCAGGAGCGCCAGCGCGGCGGTGGCGGCGGCGGTGGCTATCGCGGAGGCCCGGGCCGCTGACGACGCGGGGCGCCGGCGGCCTTCGCCGCCGTCCGCTCCGGGGTCGCCAGCTTCTCGAGGGCCAGCTCCTCTGCGAACGCGACGAACTCGTCCGAGAGACACCGGTCCCGGATGAGCGTGGGCTCCGCAGGGGCGAGTGCCATCGTATCGTCGCGCAGGTCGTCGAGCTGCGGGTAGAGGACGCGCCGGGGGCCGTAGCTCGCCTCGGCGGGTATGGGCTCACGCGAGAGCTTCGACTCCAGTCCGAAGAAGGCGAAGACCCGGTCCTTCGCCGATGCGCTCTCGACCAGGGTGTCGACACAATCGAGCGCCGCCGCCATGCAGCGACTCTCGCGAGCGTGGGCGTCGATCCACGCCGAGATCTCGGACTCGAGGCGTCGGTCCGACAGGCCGCTGCGAAGGGCTGCGGCCACGCCCACGCGAGCACCCACCGCCGCGCGCAGGTCCTCGAGCGCGGGCTTCGGGTCCCCCCCCGAGTGGACGGCGGTGCGCGCCGCCGCGAGTCCCTCCTCCAGCGCGAGATCCCGTTGGTCCGGCTCGATGGGAGAGAAGCGATGGCCCTCGGCGAAGAGCGCGAAGGCGTCGGCGGCCCCGGCTCCGAGCTCCCGGGTGGCCTCGGCGAAGGCCCGCTCCGGCTCGTAGCCCGCCGGGTCTTCGAGGAAGCGCGCCGCGGTGCGGATCGTGACGGCCGAAGCCCGGGCGTGCTGCATGGGGTTCAGCAGGATGCCGCTCGCGTGCTCGGCGATCGCGGGGCTGCGGCCCCGATAGGGACCCAGGTGCAGCATGCGTCGCATGGGTCCGTCTGCCACCGGCGTGTTGTCCCAGAGGAGGAGGGGGCGCCGCAGCACCTCCGCCCGCGCGCGGGCCTCTCCGGCCTCGATGGTCGGGCTCAGCACGGTCCGACCGGTCCACCCCACCTCCACCTCCGGCGCGAGTGTGGCTCCGAGCTCCTCCAGATACTCGGAGGTGCGCACACCCAGGTAGTCGGTGGGGACGAGCCAGAGCGTGCAGTCGTCGCCGATCGCTGCCCGGACCTCGTGGGTGAGCTCCGTCTGGGCCGCGGCCAGGCTGGGGAATGCGCGGCGGTCCTCGGCGTGGACCGGCTCGAAGGGCACGTCGTCGAGGGCCAGGCTCAGGAAGCCGGAGCCGAGCTCTCGAAAGGTGCGGAACTTCGCGCACAGCGCCCGGCGGTCCTCTCGCTCCGCATAGCGAATGGAGAGCCCGGGTGAGAGGGCGAAGCCGACCTCCACACCGTGCCGCGCGCCGGCATCCACCAGCTCGGCGAAGCGCCGCAGGTCGTCTTCGGGGTAGGGCTCGCGCCATCGGGCGCGGTGGAGGGGCTCGTCCTTCGGCGCGTAGACGTAGCGATTCATGCCCCAGGCGCCGAGGCGCTCGATCCACCACAGCCGGTCCTCGTGGGACCAAGGGGGGCCGTAGAAGCCCTCGACGATGCCGCGGTGTTCGAAGGCGGTCATGCGGGGATGGGCTCGGCGGACCGCGAGAGAGACACGGCGGTACGGTATCGCCCGCCGACTCCCGTTGCGACGGCGCCGGAGCGGGTGTCGTCGTACACTGACGCGATTCCACGGGGGGCTCATGCGGATTCGGGTGCGTCGATCGGAGGGGGCGGCCACACTGGCACTGGCGTGCATCGCGGCCTGCGGCCTCGCCACCGCCACGGCCCGGGCCCAGGACGACCTGGCCGACGTCCGCGTCGTGATCCATCCCGTGAAGGACGGCATCCACATGCTCGTCGGCCGCGGGGGCAACATCGGCGTCTCCGCGGGAGCGGACGGCATCTTCCTGATCGACGATCAGTTCGGGCCGCTCCACGAGCGGATCGCGAAGGCGGTCGCGACGATCCAGCCCGGACCGATCCGCTTCCTCCTGAACACCCACTGGCACGGAGATCACACCGGAGGGAACGAGGCCTTCGCCGCGGGAGGCGCGGTCATCGTGGCTCACGACGCCGTGCGCACCCGCATGAGTGCGGAGCAGTTCATCGAGGCCTTCGGCCGGCGCGTACCGCCCTCACCGCCGGCTGCGCTCCCGGTCGTGACCTTCGGGAGCGAGCTCACGTTCCACCTGAACGGAGACGCGATCCACGCCTTTCACGTGGAGGCCGCCCACACCGACGGAGACGTCGTGGTGCACTTCGTCGGATCCGACGTCGTCCACGCCGGCGACGTATTCTTCGCCGGCCGCTATCCATTCATCGATCTCTCGAGTGGGGGATCGATCCAGGGTCTGATTGCAGCGGTGGAGCGGATCCTCGAGATCGCCGGCGAGTCGACGAAGGTCATTCCGGGCCACGGTCCGCTCGCGAGCCGCGCCGACCTCTTGCGCTACCGCGATCTCCTGGTCCTCGCGCGCGATCGGGTCGCGGAGGCCATGGCGGCCGGAACGCCGCTCGAGGAGATCGTCACGAGTCGTCCGTTCGCGGATCTGGATGCCGACTGGGGTGGGGGCTTCATGAAGGCCGACGGGTTCGTGAAGATCATCCACGCCAGTCTCGCGGCCGGGTCCTAGAGAACGTGCCGATCCGCGCGGTCGTCTTCGACCTCTTCGACACGCTGGTGGACCTGCGCTTCGAGGACCTCCCCAGTGAGGAGTTCGAGGGGCAGCGGATCCCGGCGTCGGCGAGGCGGCTGCACGCGGCCGTCGCGGAGCGCGTCGAGATAGACTTCGGGACCTTCAACGAGGCGGTGAGCGCCGGCGTTCGCGCCTTCGGCGAGAGCCACTACGCGAGGCACCGGGAGGTGCCCACCTTCGAGCGCTTCACGGACACGCTGGCCCGGGTGGGCGTATCGGATCCGGAGCTGGCAGAGCGGATGACACAGATCCACATGGCGGCACTGCGCGCCACGGTGCGGGTTCCGCGCCACCATGTCGGGGTCCTCGACGCGCTGCGCGCCCGGGTTCGCACCGGCGTGTGCTCGAACTTCAGCCACTCGGAGACGGCGCTCGGGATCCTCGACACCTCGCGACTGGCGGAACGCCTCGACGCGGTGGTCGTGTCCGACGCGGTGGGTTGGCGCAAGCCCCACGCCGGGATCTTCGAGGAGGTGATGGAGAGGCTGGGAGTCGGAGCCGACGAGGTGCTGCACGTGGGCGACAGCCTGCGCGCCGACGTGGGGGGCGCCGCCGCCCTGGGCATCCGGACCGCCTGGATCACCCGTCGGGTTCGCGATCCCGAGGCGCGACTGTCGGAGCACGAGGGTCCGCGACCGGATCACGCCATCGCGGACCTGGCCGAGCTCCCGGATCTCCTCGACGCCCTCGGCGCTTGAGGGCGTTCACCGGCCGATCAGGGCAGTCCCGCCCCGGGGACGTCGACCCGGGCGACCTCGATGCGGCCGGCGCGCTGCGCGCGGCACTCCTCGGGCTGGATCGACGGCGCGCTGCACACCAGCAGATGGCGACGCTCCGGGCCGCCGAGCATGCAGGCGATGGCCAGGGACGAGACGCCTACGCGGTCGGTGACGCGACCTCCCTCCTCGACCCGCAGCACCTCGCTGCCGAGGGGCGAGGCCACCCAGATCGCGCCCTCGGCGTCCAGGCAGATGCCATCGGGGACCGCGCCCTCGAGCCGGGCCCATACGCGTCGGCCCGACAGGGATCCGTCTTCCTGCACGTCGAAGGCCGTGAGGCGCGCGCCGTAGGACTCGCCGACGATCAGGGTCGCGCCGTCCGGCGTGAGCACCGTGCCGTTGGGGAAGAGCAGGTCCCGGGCGACCACCCGGGCCTCGCCGGAGGCGGTGACCAGGATGAGCTCGGCCGGAGCGATCGCCGGTTTCGGGACCTGGAGGTCGAAGCCGAAGTTCCCCACGTAGGAGCGACCGGCGCCGTCGGTCACCATGTCGTTGCAGTCGAAGCTGGCGAGCTGCGACAGGTCGGCGTGGAGTGCGAGGCCGTCGGGATCGAGTCGCAGCAGGCGGCGGTCGCGCATCGACACCACCAGCAGACGCCCGTCGGGCAGCCAGCCGAGACCCGAGGGCGAGCCCGCCACCGCGACGCGGTCTTCGACCTTCCCCTCGAAATCGACGGTCTTCACCGTGAGATCGTGCATGTCGGAGAACCAGAGGCGGCCGTCGCGCCAGCGCGGACCCTCCGGAAACGCGAGCCCGTCGAGCAGGACCTCCGCCTTCGATTCCATGGCGCCAGCCTATCAGAGCCCGGGTCGCGTCGTGGAGGCGGATTGAGCCCCGGCGCCTCGCGTGCGAGGATCGAAGGGTCGACCCCCAGGACCCGACCGGGAGGCCCCATGGAACTGCTTCGCACCCCCGACGCCCGCTTCGAGGGCCTGCCGGGCTACGACTTCTCGCCCCACTACGCCGATGTGCAGGGCATCCGCATGCACTACGTCGACGAGGGGCCGCCGGATGCGGCTCCGGTGCTGATGCTCCACGGCGAGCCGTCGTGGAGCTACCTCTACCGCAGGATGGTGTCGCCGATCGCGGCCGCCGGTCACCGGGCCCTGGCCCCGGATCTGGTGGGCTTCGGGCGCTCCGACAAGCCCCGCCGCCGCGAGGACTACACCTACCAGCGCCACGTGGACTGGCTGCGTGAGCTCCTCTTCGACCATCTCGACCTGCGCGAGGTGACCCTGGTCTGCCAGGACTGGGGAGGACTCCTCGGGCTTCGGCTCGTCGCCGAGCACCCGGAGCGCTTCGCCCGGGTCGTCGCCGCGAACACGCTGCTGCCCACGGGAGATGAGCCTCCCACCGCCGCCTTCGAGGCCTGGCTGCGGTTCTCCCAGGAGGTGCCGGAGTTCCCGACCGGTCGGATCCTCGACGGGGCCACGACCACGAAGCTCTCCGACGAGGTGCGCGCCGCATACGACGCCCCATTCCCGGACGCGTCCTACCAGGCCGGCGCCCGTCAGTTCCCGACCCTGGTCCCCATTTCGCCGGACGATCCGGCGGCTCCCGCCAACCGGGCCGCCTGGGAGGCGCTGGGGCGCTTCGAGAAGCCCTTCCTCACCGCCTTCAGCGACGGCGACCCGATCACCGCACCCTACGCGGCGATCTTCCGGCAGCGGGTGCCGGGCGCGGCGGGGCAGCCCCACACGACGATTCGCGACGCGGGCCACTTCCTCCAGGAGGATCGGGCCGAGGAGCTGGCCGAGGTCGTGCTCGCGTTCATCGCGGCCTGCACCGCCTGAGAGGGCGCGCCGCCTCCCTCCCGGGGGCGCTTGCGCGCCTCCCGGGAATCTCCGAACCTCCCCCACCTCCTCCCCCCCGACCGGTCTCAACCGCTCGAGGATCCGATTTGGCCCGCGGCAAGGCGGTCTACGACGAGCGCGCCATCCAGACGCTCGATGCGCTGGAGCACATCCGGCTCCGCAGCGGTATGTACATCGGGCGCCTGGGCGACGGGAGCCATCCCCTCGACGGCATCTACGTGATGCTCAAGGAGGTCGTCGACAACGGAGTCGACGAGTTCATCATGGGCGAGGGGCGCCGGATCGAGATCTCCCGCGAGGGCGCGACGGTCGCCGTGCGCGACTACGGCCGCGGCATTCCGCTGGGGAAGCTCGTGGAGTGCGTGAGCCAGATCAACACGGGCGGGAAGTACAACGACGACGTCTTCCAGTTCTCCGTGGGGCTCAACGGGGTCGGCACGAAGGCCGTGAACGCGCTCTCGAGCGATTTCGAGGTGACGAGCTGGCGCGACGGCCGTTTCCGCTCGGCGCGCTTCCAGCGCGGCATCCTCGACGGCGAGAAGAAGGGGCGCGACGCGGAGGCCCCCTCCGGAACCTTCGTGCGCTTCACTCCGGACCCGGAGATCTTCCCCGCCTACGAGTGGCACGAGGAGT
>Ga0209536_100009826_pt1 | contig 14169 bp, 15 predicted proteins | sample DeeMarSeWOR28_12_FD_187461 | JGI IMG/M metagenome (GOLD analysis project Ga0209536, IMG submission 187461) | Marine sediment microbial communities from White Oak River estuary, North Carolina - WOR-2-8_12 (SPAdes) (version 2) | ecosystem: Environmental > Aquatic > Marine > Intertidal zone >...
TCGCCGTCGACATCGATCTCGTGGATGCCGGCCGCACGAGCCAGCCTCGCAGTCCGATCGTCAGCCCAACTTTCGATCACCCGGCTGGCTGTCACGGGGCTGCCGTCCCAGAACCTCGCACCCTCTCTCAGCTTGAACAACCATTGTCGGCCACGGTCGCGGGAGGCCCACGATTCGGCCAAGCCAGGGTTGACTTCACCCAGACAGTCCCGTGTGATGAGCGTTTCGTAGAGATGAGCGTAGACGACTCGCTCGGCGCCGGTGGAGGGGTGCGGCGCGCGGGCCGGGTCGATGGCATCGGGCAGGGCCAGCGTCAGCGTCTCGGGCATCGATACCGGTGCAGGCAGGATCTGGCAAGGTGCCTGGGACGGCGGGGTCGGTTCGGCTTCGGGCGACGTACCGCACGCGAAGGCCGAGGCGGCCAGCGCCGTGGCGGCACCGACGATGCTAGGATATCTCGGTTTCCTCCTGCCCCCAGCCACATCTGCTCCGTTCTCGGAGTCGCAAAGGTTTCCTGTCCACGACAGTCACGGCATAACACACAGACGATCACGGCGTCAAGGTCCAGGCCGACCGCTCTCGGCCCGAGGAGGGCCAGGCTTTGACATGAAAGGCAAGTTGACCTATTGATAGGCCAGCTGAACGGGCAGCAAATCAACGAGCTGGCGTTTGGGAGGGATAAATGGAACTGAGAGAGTTCTTCAGCGAAGATGTCATCAACCTCGACCTGCAAGGCGAGACGAAAGATTCGATTCTAAAAGAACTGATCACGCTGCTGGCGCTGAACGAGAAGTCCGAGGGAATCCTGTACAAGATGTTGAAGAGGCGCGAGAACTTGGGCTCGACGGGAATCGGCCGCGGCATAGCAATCCCGCATTGCCGGTCTCTGGTCGTGAACCGGCTGCGAGTCGCGTTCGGACGCAAGAAGACGGCAGTCGACTTCAAAGCCATCGACGATCGACCCGTCTCGTATTTCTTCCTGATCGTCGCCCCACCCCTCGAAGTCTCCAACCAGTACCTACCGGTCCTCGGCAAGATCGCACAGCTGTGCCGAGAAGCCGACGTGCCGGATCGGCTGGCCAAGATCGAGAGCCCTGCCGAGTTCTTGGAGCTGTTGGACGAGAAGTCAGTCTAATTGGAGGACACCGGGAATGCATCCCCAGCTTGAGATACTTCTGGAGCTACAGGATTTGAAGGCACAGAAACGCGAGATGGAGGAGGCAGCCGAAGAGAGCAGCAGGGAGATCGAGCGCAAGGTCTTCCGGGTCGAACCCGAGGATGCGATCGCCCAACTCCAGGCCAAGATCGAAGAGATGGAGGCAACACTCGAGCCCGAGGTGATGAGCCGGTACGGGCCCATCGCCCAAGCCCGCGAACGTGCCGTTACACCAGTGCTCGACGGCCTGTGCTACGGGTGCTTCATGGCCATGCCGACCGCCACCGTGCGGACCAACGAAGAGCTCCGCTGGTGCGAGAACTGCGGATCGTTCGTCTACTATGTCGACTGAGCGGGGAGACGCCGTCAGCGCGTGACGATCATCTTGCGAACGTCGGCGGAGCGACCCGCGATAATCTGGCAGAAGTAAATCCCTGACGGGACCAGCTGACCACTCTGGTCGCGACCATCCCAATACAGCTCGTAACGACCGGGCGAGTCGTAGGGAAGCTCGGAGACGGGTCGGCCTGCGCCTGTTGGGTGATCGACGGCGGTGGGTGTGGCGACGGGCTGTCGGAGCACGTTGTAGATGCGTACGGTTACAACGACTTGCCTCCCGCCCTCGAACAAATCTGCTCCGAGAAGGAACGGGATCCGAGTCTCCCGAGTGATCGGGTTCGGGTAGTTCGGCTCCAGCTGCACACCGCTGACCTCCTCCTGCGTTCCTGCGGGAGGGATCGCGGTGCTGTCGGTCTGTTGCGCGACTGCCTCCGGACTAGCCGGAATTCGCGCCAGCAGAAGGACGAGGAGCACAGCGAAACTGTGCTTCATTCGCCCTAACGCCTCCTTTTAACAGTAGCCCTTGTTTCGGTGAAGACCTCCCGGGTGCCGCCATTCTCCCTTTACTGATAACCGTAATTGCAAGATACGGTGCCCCGTGCGAACGGGCAAGCACGAGAATCCTTCCTTTACGGCTCTTCTCGCAGCATTCTCCCCTCTCCGCTCCTTCGGGTGAAGCCCTCGGCATCGAGGTACTCGAGAAGTGGGATAAGATACTTTCTGCTTATCCCCAGGGCCTGCCGCAGTTCTGACGGCGTCGCGGTCCGTCCCCGACCCAAAGTTGCCTTCACACGCTGCTTGACTTCCTTGATAGCCCCAAAATCGTAATAAAGATCCGGGGTCACGGCCACGAGGGCGCCCTCTCCTTGCAGAAACTTGAGGACCGCCAGGAAGCGATCGGCGGGAACGCCCAACTCTGCGGCCAGGTCTTTCACGGCGGGCGGGGCGAGCCCAGCCTCGGAGATACGGGCTAGGGCCGCCTGGGCCACGGCCTTCTGGGCGTCGGACAGCCTGGGAACGTGGTCGGCAAGAGCCGCGAGCGAGCCTTCGACGCGGATCGTCCCGTCCATCTGAAGGTCGGACAGAGCGGCGTTGATCAACTCCGGCGGCGCGCCCAGCGTGCTTCGCAGCGATTCCAGGCTGACGCCCGGGGCATCGGCGCTCCGGGTATGGGCGGACGAGATTTCTGCCGTGAGGGCCCGCCGGGCTTCGTCTACGGCGGCGGCTTCGTACCAGCGACCTCCGATCGCACGCAGGGTGCCGGCGGCGGCGGCTTCCGCCAGATCGCCGCTCAAGTCCGCCGGCGGCGTTCCAACCAAAATGGCCAGCTCGTCTTCCGACGCACCCTCGCGCAGTTCACCCACGACGTGCAGCAGCCGGCGTTTTTCATCGCCCTCCGCCACCGATCGCATCCGCTGCATCGCGTCATCGCTCATTCGGCCGTGTCTGCGCGCCCAGGGATGGACGACGCTCCCGCCGCCCACGGTGGTCACGGGTGAGTAGAAGCGAACGACGTAGCGGTCGCCGGCCCGAGCCACCACGGGCCGTTCGAGCCGAAACTGAACCAGGGCGCGGTCGCCGGGTTCGAGCCGATCTCGGTCGAAGAGGACGACGCGTCCCATGGTCTCGGCCGTGCCGATGTGGAAGCGGACGCGCTGCCAGTACTTCAGCGGCCAAGGTGAGTCGGCGAGCAGGAGCAGCTCGGCGTCCAGGTAGCGGGTCGGGCGCCAAACGGTATTGGCGGTGAGTACGTCGCCGCGCGCGAGCTGGGAAAGCTCGACTCCGACCAGGGCCAGTGCGGCGCGCTGACCGGCGGTGGCCCGATCGAGGGTCGCGCCGTGGACCTGGACACCCCGAACCCGGGCGAGGCGTTCGCGGGGCAGAACGCGGACCTCGTTGCCGGTGGACACCGCACCGCTCCAAACGGTCCCGGTGGCCACCGTACCGACGCCGCGGACGGAGAAGGCTCGGTCCACCGGCATGCGAAACAGGTCATCGTCACGACGCGCCCGGGCGCGACCGGCCGCTTCGACGACGGCGGATCTCAGCTCATCGATCCCTTCACCGGTCCGAGCGGACACCGGAACGATACGCCAGTCGTTGGCCGGGAAGATCTTCATCATCTCATCGCGAACCGAATCGGCCACGAGCGTGAGGAATTCTTCGTCTACGAGGTCCGACTTCGTGATGGCCACGACGCCGGTTTCGACGCCCAGCAGGCGAGCGATCCAGAGGTGTTCTCGCGTCTGCGGCATGGGGCCTTCGTCGGCTGCGACGACGAGGAGCAGCACGTCGACGCCCGTCGCACCCGCAAGCATGTTCTTGACGAAATCCTCGTGGCCGGGCACATCGATGACCGACAACTCCAACCCCTCGTCGGCGGCGGGGAATGGTGCGAAACCCAGATCGATGGTAATGCCTCGCTCGCGTTCCTCGTCCCAACGATCGGTATTGACGCCGGTGAGGGCTTCGACCAAGACCGTCTTGCCGTGGTCGACGTGTCCCGCGGTACCGACGATGACCGACTTCACTCCAACCCCCCCTCGAGGAATCTGAAGGAATTCAACGGCCGGTGGTCGGCGACGTGGTAGGCGATGAAATCGCGGAGCAGATCGCGCTGGACACGGACCGTCGCGAGTCGTCGCGCCTGTATGGCGGTGCCGTCCAATAGAGCCGCCAGTTCGGCCAGCGCCTCGGGCGTCAACGAGCGCAGGTGCAGCGCCTTCGCTTCGTGCCGGCAACCGCCGCAGACGATACCGCCACCGAGCAGATCGAAATGTACGCTCTGGTTCGCAACCGGAAGCTCACCGCAGACCGAGCAGTGTTCGATGTGGGGACCGAACCCCAGCCGATCGATGAGTTTCCAGGTCTCTTCGAGGATCGCGATTTCGACGCTCGTCGATTCGTTCACCATTCGATCGAGCCCACGGCCCAGCCGGTCGAAGAGGTCGGGATCCCTGGCCGAAGGCGCCACGCGCAGGACTATCTCGGTGAGCAGGCCGCCTCCGGCGAAGCGCAACAACTCGCGACCCAGCGACTGACGCTCGCGAAGCAGCTCGAAATCCGACAGCGTGTGGAGCTCGCGTCCTTCCTTGGAATAGTAGGTGGCGATGCCGTCGGTGAAAGGCTCCAGCAGACCGCCGTAGCGACTCTTCGGCCGGCGGGCCCCCTTGGCGATGACGGAGCATAGCCCCTGATCTCGCGTCAAGAGGCGCAGGATCTTACTGGTCTCGGAGTACTCGTAGGTCTTGAGTATCGTTGCTGGGGTCGTGACCAGGGGCATTTCTCAAGGGACCTTAGAATTGTCATCCGAGTTGGGAATATCGATCAATAGGACAATAGAACAATAGAGCATTCGAAGTTGAAGTGACCACCCTGCACCGTTCGACTTCTATTGTTCTAGTGCTCTAGTGTTCTATCAATCGATATTCCCAACGACTTCCTACTTCTCCGATCCTCGGCACTCTCAACGCCTTCGAAAGCCCAAGGTACTACCCACGACGCCAGACCCAAAGCGCGGCCACCAGGGCGAGGAGAGCGGTGAGGAACATCACGGCGAAGCGCTGACGTGCATCGACGCGACGGGTGACGAACTCGAGGCTGAGAGCAGCCTCGGGGTCGAGGCTCTCCGCCACGTAGGTTCGGTAGGGGCGAGTCGGTGCGCCGCCGTCGGCGCTACGCCGGAGGGCGGGGTCGGGGCGCACGACCAAGTTGCCCTTGTCGACTTCAACGATCAAGGAACCGACTTCGAGTTCCGCATCCACGACCAGTGAGGGGGCGGACGGCGGCAGCAGGTAGGTGAACGCCAGCCGGATGTCGCGCCCGGGCAGCGGAGCGTCGAGAGCGATCAGCGGAGCATGGAAGGTCACCTGATGGGCCGCTATGTCGCCGCCCAAGCCACGGACGCTCTCGGCTCCTGGCTGCAGTTTCACCAAGGGTAGCAGCTCTGACAGCTCAGGGATCTCCGAGTCGGTCACGAATCGCAGCGCTAAGGACTCGATGACACGGTAAGCGCCACCCGCGTCGCGTGACAATCTCAGGCGGCGCTCGAGGATCCGTGCTGGGATGGGTTCTTGGGCCGGCGCCGTCTCGGTGTTGACCAGCGAGGCGACGACGAGCGCTGAGGCCTGCAAAAAGAAAAGCCGCCCAAGCGCATGGCGCCGGCGGCTGCCGCATCGCGTTCGGGACGGCCTCACGGATTGAAGCGACCGAAGTCTTCTGGGTTCATCTTCTTCAAGTACTCCTTAAGCTGATCGGCATCCATCCCCGCAGGCTCTTCGGCGTCGGCCGTCTCGAAAGTGTCGCCGGCTTCCATGTCAGCAGGCTGCACTTCGATGGACGCCTGCTCGAGCAAATCGTCGTGGGCGAAGATCGGAGCCTTGGCGCGCAAAGCGATGGCGATACTGTCACTGGGCCGAGCATCGATAGAGACCATCTCTCCATCGCGGCGCAGAATCAGCTCGGCGTGATACGTGTTGTCGACGACCTTGGTGATCAATACGCGTTGCAGCTCTGAACCGAGGCCCTGCATCATGGCGGTGAACAAGTCGTGGGTGAGCGGTCGGGAGAACTTCATGCCCGCCAACTCCATCGCGATGGCGCTCGCCTCGCCGGGCCCAATCCAGATGGGGAGAACCCGTTCGCCGTCCATCTCCTGCAGAATCACCACAGGTGTATTGGACGCTTTGTCGAGTCCGAGACTCGCGACTTTGACTTCGTTCATTCGAATCACGCTTGGTCAATACGGGCGGGGGTCAGGGAATGCCCACTCAAGATACCAGACCCCCTGCCCATGTAAACCCCGCGTTTTTCCTCAGGTTCCGAGATCCCAAGACGATAGATACTTCACCTGTTCGGGCGTCAAGACATCGATCCCGACACCCATCCCCTCGAGCTTGAGTCTGGCGATCTCGCGATCGATGGGCTCGGGAGTCTTGTGGACCGCCACTTCAAGGTCCGAGACATTCTGGACGAGATACTCCGCCGCGAGCGCCTGGTTGGCGAACGACATATCCATAACCGCGGCCGGGTGACCCTCCGCGGCAGCGAGATTGATCAATCGCCCCTCACCGAGTACGAAGACACGGCTGCCGTCGATGCGATACTCCTCGACGAAGTCCCGAACGAGGCGCGGCGGGCCGTCCGCGATGGCCGCCAAACGCTCCAAGTCGAGCTCGACGTTGAAGTGGCCCGAGTTCGAGACGATGGCGCCGTCCTTCATGGCACGGAAGTGCTCGTCGCGAATCACACTGGTGTTGCCGGTAACGGTGATGAAGATGTCGCCGATGGCCGCGGCCTCTTCCATCGGCATCACATCGAAACCGTCCATCACGGCTTCGAGCGCTTTGAGCGGCTCGACCTCGGTGACGATCACCCGGGCGCCCGCGCCCCGGGCACGGTTGGCCACCCCGCGACCGCACCATCCGTAGCCGGCGACCACGAACCGCGAACCGGCCAACAGGACGTTGGTGGCTCTCAGAATACCGTCCAGTGACGACTGGCCGGTCCCGTAGCGGTTGTCGAAGAGGTGCTTGGTCATGCTGTCGTTGACCGCGATGACGGGGAAACGAAGTACCCCGTCCTCAGACATGGCCCGCAGGCGGATGACACCGGTTGTCGTCTCTTCAGTCGAGCCGACGACGGAATCGAGGAAGGTTGCTCTCTCTTCCTTCGAGAGACCGGTCGCCCAATCGCGGACGGGCGCGGCGAGATCGTCGTAGCGCTCCAGAGCGATCATGTGCAACGCACCGACGACGTCCGCGCCGTCGTCCATGGTAATCGACGGCCCGTGGGCCAGCGCGGCGCGAATGTGATCGTAGTAGACGTCGTGATCCTCACCGTTGATGGCGAAGACCTTGACCCCATGATCACGTACGAGGTGTGCCGCGACGTCGTCTTGCGTGGACAGCGGGTTCGACGCGCAGAGCGCAACGTCCGCACCGCCGGCCTTCAGCGTGATGGCGAGGTTCGCCGTCTCGGTGGTGACGTGCAGGCAGGCCGACAGCTTCTGTCCCTCGAGCGGCCGTTCCTTTTCGAAGCGCTCACGAATCAGACGAAGGACCGGCATGGTGCGCTCGGCCCACTCCACGCGACGAGCTCCTTCGTCGGCGAGGTTTATGTCCTTAATGTCGTGATCTACGGTTTCTACTGACATCGTTCTTCCTTTCTGGGAGTCATTAGTCATTAGTGATTGGTGATTAGTAGTTCGACACTACTAATGACTAAGTCACTACTTACGACTCACTTTCCTGCCGCGGCCGACTTCAGGTCGTCGACTTTGTCACAGCGTTCCCAGCTGAAGCCCCCATCGTCCTCGGGGTCGCGACCGAAGTGACCATAGGCGGCTGTGCGCTTGAAGATCGGTCGCTGGAGGCCGAGACTTTCGATGATACCCGCGGGCGTCAGGTTGAAGACCTGGCGTACGGCGGCTTCGAGTTGGCCGTCGGGTACGGTGCCGCTGCCGCGGGTATCGACGAGGACGGAGACCGGGTCCACGACACCGATCGCGTAGGCCAGCTGGACCTCGCAGGTCGCAGCGAGCTCGGCCGCCACCACGTTCTTTGCTATCCAGCGCGCGGCGTAGCTGGCGGAGCGGTCGACCTTGGTGGGGTCCTTGCCGCTGAAGGCGCCGCCGCCGTGGCGACCCATTCCACCGTACGTATCGACGATGATCTTCCGACCGGTGAGGCCCGCGTCGCCCTGCGGGCCGCCCGTCACGAAGCGGCCGGTGGGGTTGATGTGTATTTCGGTGGTTTCGGGATCGTAAAGATCCGCCGGGAGAACGGGCTCGATGATCAGACGTCTGACCTTATCGTGGAGCTCGCCGTTCTCGACGTCGTCGTGGTGCTGGGTCGAGAGCACCACAGCCTGGACGCGAACCGGAGTGTCGTCCTCGTACTCCACGGTGACCTGCGACTTTCCGTCCGGCCGCAGCCAATCGATCTCGCCGGAATGGCGGGCCTGGGCCAGACGACGCGTGAGGCGGTGCGCGAGGGTGATCGGCAGCGGCATCAGCTCGGGGCTCTCGCGGGTGGCGTACCCGAACATCATACCCTGGTCGCCGGCCCCTCCGGTGTCGACGCCCATGGCGATGTCGCCGGACTGCTTGTCGATGGAGGTGATCACGGCGCAAGTCTCGGCGTCGAGGCCGTAACGCGCATCGGTGTAGCCGATCCCCTGGATGGTCCGGCGGACGACCTCGGGGATATCGATGTCGGCGTTCGCCGTGATCTCGCCGGCCACGAAGGCGAGCCCAGTGGTCACGAGGCTCTCGGCGGCGACCCGCGCGCCCGGATCGTTTCCGATGATGTTATCTAGGATCGCGTCCGAGATCTGGTCGGCGACCTTGTCGGGGTGGCCCTCTGTGACGCTTTCCGACGTAAAGAGACGTCTTCTCGACAATTCCCTACTCCTGACTCCGGCATGAATGGGAGGCCGGTCGCGCACCGGCATAACGTGTTAAGAAAGTCGATCGCGGCTGATTTTTCAATCCGGGGGTGACAAGTTGGGGCTCGAGTCCAGGCTGGGGAGGTCGACGCTGGCGTTCAGGACCGCGAGCAGGGCCTCGCGAATCTCCTTTCCCGTCTCGGTTTTCAGCAGCTTTTCGACGAACGAACGCAGCTGACGGATATCGAGGGAGCGGATCATCTTCTTCTGTTCCAAAACGGCGTTGGGCGTGCAGCTTAGACTGCGAACGCCCAGCCCGATCAGCAGAGCGGCGCCCAGCGGGTCCGACGCCGCCTCGCCGCAGACACAGAGTGGGACACCGGCTTCATCGGCGGAATTCACGGCTTGCCGTATATATCTGAGTAGCGCCGGGTGATACAGGTCGAAGTAGTCGGAGAGCTGAGCGTTCCCCCGATCGACCGCCAGCATGTACTGGATGAGGTCGTTCGTGCCGATGCTGAAGAAGTCGACGTGGCGGGCCAAGACGTCGGCGATTGCGATCGAGGCCGGCGTCTCGAGCATCGCGCCCAGCAACACCTCACCGTGAGCCACACCTTCGTCCTTCAACTCGTCACGGGCCTTGTCTAGGACGTCTCGGATGCCCCGAATCTCCTCCACCGAGTTGACCATGGGGACGAGAATCCGCACCAAGCCGTGCGCGGCGGCGCGCAAGATCGCGCGTACCTGGCCGTGGAACAATTCCGGGATCAAGTCGTAGACCCGCATCCCGCGCCAGCCCAGGAAGGGATTCTCCTCGATGATGGGCGGGAGGAAGAGCGGGAACTTGTCGCCGCCGAGATCGAAGGTCCGTATCGTCACCGGGCGAGGCGCCATGATATCGACGACCTGCCTGAAGGCCTCGTACTGCTCTTCCTCGTCAGGGGCCGACGTCTTGCCGACCACGAGGAACTCGGTACGGAAAAGGCCTACCCCATCGACGTTGAGAGCGGCCGCCTCCTCGGCGTCGGCGGGCAACTCGAGGTTAGCGTGAAGCCCGATACGCGTGCCATCCTTGGTGGTCGCCTCGACGTTCTTCAGGTGCGCCAGCTCGCGAGCGTTCTTCTTCGCCTTCACGTGGCGATCGTGGTACTTGTGCCTCTCGACCTCGTTGGGGTTGATCACCACCCTTCCGCGCCTTCCGTCGAGGATCAGCTCGATGCCGTTCTGGACACGCTGCGAGAAATCACCGAGGCCCACGACCGCCGGGATCTTCAGCGACCGAGCCAATATCGATGCATGCGCCGTTCGTGTCCCGGCATCGGTGGCGATGCCCAGCACGTGATCGGGATCGATTTCGACGACCTGGCTGGGCGTCAACTCCCTGGCCACCAGGACGGAGGGCTCTTTCGCTCCGCTCTGGTCAGCCTCGTTCACGCAATCGATCAGCCTCGTGAGCACTCGGGTCTGTACGTCATTGAGGTCGGCGACTCTATCCATGATCCTGGCGTGCGTGGCGTCGAGCCATTGCGAGCGAAACTCCAGGACCCGCAAGCTGAAGGCACGTTCCGCCGTGAGGAAGCTATCGGAGATGTAGGTGACCGTTCCCTCGATGAGATCGGGGTCTTCCAACATCAGGAGCTGAGGATCGAAGATCTTGGCCTGAACCGAGCCGAGCCGTCCGCTAACGCGGTTACGCAGCTCGCTGGTGTGTTGGATGGCCTCTTCGCGGGCCTTGTGAAAGCGAACGACCTCGACTTCGACCCGGTCCGGCGGCACGGTGGCATGGGCGACGTTCAGTATGGGGGGACGAAGCACCCGAGCCGGGCCGAAGACGATTCCCGGGGACGCCGGGATTCCCTGAACGAGCTCGCCCACGGACGCTAGCCCTCACCAAAGCCGTTGGCGACGAGGTTGACGAGGGCGTTCACCGCTTCCACGGCATCGCTGCCGCGCGCTTTGATCTCGATGGTCGAGCCTCGCTCGGCGGCGAGCATCATCACACCCATGATGCTTTTTCCGTTGACCTCGAGACCGTCTTTGTTCACCAGTATCTTCGACTCGAACGTGCTTGCAAGTTTGACAAACTCGGCCGCCGGTCGCGCGTGCAGACCGTACACGTTAGCGACAGTAATGCTCTGGGCGTATTCTATGTTATCTACGCTCACCATGGTGATTTCTCGAGAACGACGAAAACCAGCGACCCTACAAGGAGGCCCAGGGCGGCCAGGCGACCGGCAAAACCGGGGCGCCAATAGCCCAAGACCACGAAAGCGAGACCTGCTCCGATTACGAGGATCGGACTAACGCTGGAAGTGCCGCCCAGGGCCAGGGCCAGGGGCGGCAATAGGGCTCCACCTATGACAGCTAGAGGTATCGTAAGTCGATCGGGCAGTCGCCGCAAAGGTGACGACATCAAGACCCGCCCAACCTCGCGCCCGTTCCACCAGCCGCGGCCGAGCCCCCAGAGGCGTAGCCATTGCGGGACAGTGTTGTAAAGCACTACGAATACGCCACTTGCAACCCACCAGGGAGCCCCGAGCCCGAACAGCAGTAGCGCTGTCAGCGAGCAGAGGGGACGCCAGCGAGCCCAGACCAGGCGGTCGCCCAAGCTGCCGAGGGGGCTCACCAGGGCCCGTTTGAAGCGCTCGATCTCCTCGGGTTCGGCTCCCTCGCTTTCCATCCGCGCCACGGCGGAAATGGCCACGGTGGACAGATAGGGATTGGCGTTGAAGAAGCCCGCATGTCGGCCCAGCGACGCATTCAGGGCCGCTCGATCGCCGCGATAGAGTCGGGAGAGGTACGGGATCAGCGAGAAACCGAGCCCGGCGCCCTGCATGGTGCGGTAGTTCCACGAGCCCTGAATCACGAGGCTCCTGACCAGAAGCCTGAGGCGGGTCAGCCTGCCTAGGCGAGCCATAGCGACAACACCGTGCTGACCAGCAGGCCCGCCGTGAACGCCAGGACCACGGTGCGCCCCTTCGCCATCATGCGCACGCCCGAGCCAAGGGCGAGACCCACGCAGACCCAGACCAACACAGCGGCTGCGATTCCGGCGGTGGCGCCGGAAAGGTCAAGGCCTGAGGCCAGCGGTGCACCCAACAGGAGCGCCACGAGAGTCAATGCCGTGGCACGGGCGAAATCGACCGCCATGGCCGAGAGATGCCGCGCGGTCAGAGCCGAAGCGGGAATCGGTTCCTGATCTCCCCTCGCCGCAACGAGCCGCGCGGTCGACTGGCGCATCACGTGCACGGTCCAGCTACCGATCCAACCGACCAACACACCGTAACCCACGGCCACGACCAGCGACACGGCACCTGCGGACGAGAGCGCCGCTATCGCCGCCGCGGCGACGGAAGCGGGCGCCGTATCCCAAGTCCGGTTTGCCCCTATCGGTAGCTGGTTCATACTGACGAGCTCGAGTACGGCTCCAGCCGAAATCCCCGCGACGGGATCACCCAGCAGGAAACCCGCGATGGGAGCGGCTACGATGGGGCGTGAGATCATGGCCTGAACGCACGATACCGTGTCGAGGCCCAACACACCGCCCAACAATGCCAACGAGAGGAGGCTCGTGGTATCCAGCGTCAGTCCTACCTCGATTCGAGAAGTTCTTCCAGGCCGATTCTGCGAGCGGTGGGTACGTCCTGAGCGCTGACGGACACCCCGGTCTCGCGAAGTCGATCCAGCTCGCTGCGATCGTCATCGCTGAGGAACAGGTAGGGCATGACGCGCTCGCGACCGGGCGCAGCGTGGATTCCACCCAGATTGACCTCGATACCGTCGAGGACACCGCTCTCGGCCAATCGCCGCATCGTGGCGATGTCTCGTGTCAGCACGAATCCTCGCTCGGCCTCCTTCGCCCAGTCAGGAAACAAGTCGATGGCGTCGGCGCTGCTGGCAAAACGGGCATCGACCGAGTCGGGCAGGCCGGCACGGTAGAGGTCCTGCTCCCATTCGCTCTCCGACAGCTCGTCATCGACAACGGCGATGAAGTCGAGACGCAGCTGCGCACCCCACCCGACGACGACCTGGCCGTGAATCAACCGGTCATCGACTCGGCACAGTAGAATCGCCATCCGTCGGTTGTTCTATCGAAACGCCAACGTGAGTGCGGAACCGCTCGATGACCTCGTCGAGAGGCAGGCTTCGGTGAAACATGAAGTCGAGAAGCAGCGGCAGGTTGACGCCGCAGACGACGGCCATTCGAGACATCCGGTGCTTGAGGCGGCGAGCCGCAAAGGCACAACTGCCGCTGGGCAGGTCGACGAAGACCACGGTGGGCTTCTCACCGGCAAGCTGGCCGAGCCTCTCCTCCAACGCCTCGGGTGTCAGACCGTGGTTGTCGACCGGGATCAATCCCTCGCGCGAGCCGGTGATTTCCTCAATCGCGTCGAGCATCCCTTCGGCCAGTTTGCCGTGGCCGACCAGAATGCCCTGGATCTCGATTTCACTCATAGTCTTCTTCGAGGTACTCCTGTACCGGCCTCATGGCATCCTTCAGCCGCTTGTCGAACAGCTCCGCCGAGTCGACCCCGGCGTAGCGCAGCAGGTGGTTCATGGCGACGACTTCCGATATAACGCCGATGTTCTTACCCGGGTTCAAGGGTACGGTCACCCTGCGGATCGGAACGTCCAGAATCTCGGTGTAGTCCGTGTCCAGGCCGGTTCGATCGTAAGACTCATGCCGGGTCCAATCCACCAGCTGCACCATGACTTCGACGCGTTTTTGTTGTCGGATCGCCCGAACACCAAAGAGTGTCCTGACGTCGATGATCCCGATGCCGCGGATTTCCATGTGATGACCCGCCAGCTCCAGGCCTCTGCCTATCAGTACGTCATGACCCTGTCGCGAGATTCTCACCACGTCGTCGGCCACGAGCCGATGCCCTCGCTCGACCAAATCGAGGACGCACTCGCTCTTGCCGATTCCACTACGTCCAACATAGAGAAGGCCGACGCCGTATATGTCGGCCAACGAACCGTGCACGTGAGTGTGGGGCGCAAATCGCTCGTTCAGGAACGGGTTGATTCTCCGGTAGAACTCCGCCGTTCCCAAATCGGAGATCACCACGGGCGTGCCGACGCGCTCGGCGATTTCCAGAACGATGGGCGGCAGCTGCTGGCCCTTCGAGATGACGATGAGCGGAAGGTCGAAGGAAAAGAGAGTCTCGACGGCCCTTCGCTGGTCGTCAGAGGCCAGCGAGTCGATGTATGCGACCTCCGTCGCACCCAGGACCTGAATTCTGGCCGGCGCGAAGCGTTCGGTGTACCCCGCCAGCACCAGGCCC
>Ga0209536_100009827_pt1 | contig 14169 bp, 8 predicted proteins | sample DeeMarSeWOR28_12_FD_187461 | JGI IMG/M metagenome (GOLD analysis project Ga0209536, IMG submission 187461) | Marine sediment microbial communities from White Oak River estuary, North Carolina - WOR-2-8_12 (SPAdes) (version 2) | ecosystem: Environmental > Aquatic > Marine > Intertidal zone >...
CTGTGGGACAGGGCTCCCGCTTTACCTTTCCCCTGCCCATTTTTCAGGGTGAGGCCGCAGATTCGATGGCCATCCCGCCCACGCCAACAACGCTCGATAAGATAGATCGTGCCCCCGTCTCCATCGATGCCCGGCCGGTTCAGCCGGTTGGGCTGGCGCTACCGGCGCCCGGCAGCGCAACTATTCTGATCGTCGATGATGAGCCGGTTAACCAACAGGTTCTGACCAACTACCTGAGCCTGGAAAACCACACGATCCTCCAGGCGATGAGCGGTATCGAAGCCCTAGAGCTGGTGGAGCATAAACTAATGCCCGATCTGATCCTGCTGGACGTGATGATGCCCCGGATGTCCGGCTTTGAGGTCTGCCGCCGGCTGCGGGAAACCTATTCCCCCGTCGATCTGCCGATCCTGATCCTGACCGCTAAGAACCGGACCCGGGATCTGGTGGCCGGCTTCGAGGCCGGGGCCAATGATTATTTGGCCAAGCCGTTTGACAAGCGAGAACTCATGGCCCGGGTCAATACCCTGTTGAGGTTTAAAGTGGCGGTTGGTGCTCACGATCAGTTGGTGGCCCTGGAGCAGGAGTTGGCGGTGGCCCGCCGGATTCAGCAATCGATTCTGCCGGATACCATTCCCCGGTTGCCCAACCTCGATATTCAAGTTCGTTACCGGCCGATGAACAGCGTCGGCGGTGACTTTTACGACTTCTACGAAATCGACGACCAACGCCTGGGGGTATTTGTGGCCGACGTTTCGGGCCACGGGGTGCCGGCGGCCCTTATCGCGGCGATGGTCAAAATCGCTTTCTCGGTCCAAAAATCGAATGCCCGTAGCGCCAGTATGGTCTTGACCAGCATGAACCACACTCTGGTCGATAGAATCGGCAAGCAGTTATTGACCGCCAGCTACGCTTACATCAATCTCGAAACCGGGAAACTGTTCCACGCCAGCGCTGGCCATTGGCCGCTGCTGCTCTGGAAAAAACAGAGCCAAACTTTGCAAGAACTCAAACCTGATGGCATCATTATGGGCTGGCTGTCGGAGATCGACTACGTCTCGACCGACTGCGACCTGGAGCCGGGCGACCGGATCCTGCTTTACACCGATGCCATCATCGAAACCAGGAACAGTAGGGGGGAGCTCTTCGGCGAAGACCGTTTCCACCGGTTGATTCAGGAAAAACAGAACTTATCGGCCGGAAATTTTGCCGACTTTCTACTGAAACATCTGATCGCCTGGTCGGGCCACCTCAACGGCTTTGAAGATGATCTGACCTTGATCGCGATCGACGTTTTGGATACATAAGTTGATTTGACAAAGTAGAACCGGCCTTGTATAATTGTTGCGTATAAAGTGAGCTCACAAAGACGATTGCTCCCCTAATGTTTCAACTGTCCAGGTGAAAGTAACCTTAGTTGCTGAATAACTGCGGACCATATTTTAGTCTACGACAGATTGCGCCATTGTAAATGAAGGTGGCGCATTTTTGTGCTGTAAGGCTGATTTATTGGACGTTAATTGAGTGTGGATCGCCCAGATGCGTCGAGACCACGATGACATCATATTAGTCAGATTTGAAGAATCGCTGACCCTGTCGGAATTGTCCGCTTCGACCATCGTTAACTATTTAGCCGACGTCCGAGCATTTCTGCGTTGGGGCAAGGGTGAGATTGGCGATGGTTTTGCCCTGGCCCATACAACCCAGGAGCACATCCGGAGGTATCGCAGCTATCTAACTCAGGAGCTGAAACGAGCAGCCTCGACGGTCAATCGGCATTTGATGGCCCTGAGGAAATTCTCTGCTTTCGCCACCCAAATTGGGGCAATGTCAACAGACCCGACTATCGGCGTATCGCTGGTTCAGGATGACCGCCAGGTTGCCTCACGGGTGTTGACCGGCGAGGAAATCGAGAAGCTGCTACAGGCCGCCGAAAATGGCTCGCGTGCCGGTCTCGTTCGTCGTGACGTGGCAATTTTGCAGTTGTTGCTTCACGCCGGGTTGAGAATAAGTGAAACCGTCGATCTAGAACAGGATGATGTCCTGTTCGATAATCCGGGAGTGCGCTTGAGAGTTGGCCGCACGGGTCAAACTGAGGGAAATGTTCGTTATCTGCCTTTACCTAACCAGGCCTACAAAGCCCTGTCTGACTATTTACTGGTGCGTCCGCATTGTACTATCTCCAATCATCTATTTCTGGGCCAAGATGGCCGGCCGATTTCGGGCCGCACGGTCCAGCGGATTGTCAGTAATTGCGCCAAATCGGCCGGGATAGCGGGCGTATCGGCCCAATCACTGCGACGCACGTTTGCCGTGCAACTGCTGGCCAACACCAAAAACTTGGATTTGGTTTCTGAGCGATTGGGTCATCAGAATAGAGCCATTACTGAGCAATATTTGGCAGTTCATAGCAATTCATCTGGTTTGGCTGGTGAGAATTAGAGATTTTTGCCTCCAGCATCATCTAAATTCCAATTAAATTGATGGGTTTATTGTAACTGTAGGAGGATTACCTTGGAAGTAAAAGATTTCCGTGCGTTAAGGATTAGTCTGGCATCACCGGATGAGATCCGCAGTTGGTCTTATGGTGAAGTTACCAAGCCGGAAACCATCAACTATCGCCGCCTGCGGCCGGAAAAAGATGGCCTCTTTTGTGAGGCGATCTTTGGCCCAACCAAGGATTGGCAATGTTATTGCGGCAAATATAAGCAGGTACGGTACAAAGGCATCGTCTGTGAAAAGTGTGGCGTTTTGGTGACTCGTTCATCGGTACGGCGGGAACGAATGGGACATATCGAGCTGGCCGCTCCGGTGGCCCATATCTGGTACACCCGGCGGGTTCCCTCCTACCTGGGTTTGTTGCTGGACATCTCCCGTCGAAATCTGGACCGGGTCCTCTATTTTGCCCACTATATCATTACCCGGGTGGATGAACAAGCCCGGGCTCGGGCCATCAAACGGATGGAGGATGAAGTCAACCGGGAAGAGAAGCGGCTCGAGGAGGTGCGGCAAGAACAGGCCGATGCTATTCGCAGCCAGACTGACGAAGCCATTGGCAAACTGCGCGAAGAAGAGCAGCAGCTAATCACCGCGGCAAATGAGCGCCAGGACAAGTTGATCGAAGAGGTGATGAAAGAGGCTCAGCACACCCAGAAAGTGTTGGAAGATAAGTCCGGTCTGGTACAGCGAGAACCGATCGTATTTGCTGCCAGTGGCGACACGATTGTTGAGGCCGGGACTATTCCGGATCGAACCCATCTTCAGGCTCTGAACAATCTGGTTGAAGCCCGACTGAATGAGATCAAGTCCGAAATCGAAGGAGAGTTGGAGCGTGAGCAAAGCCGCATCAATGTCGAAATCGATCGAATTCGACATCTGGCCGAGCAGGAGGTAGAGGCGAATATCGGCGACGTGTCCCAGGAGGTGAGTGAACTCAGGGATCGGGTTCAGCTACAGGTTCAGGAACTGATGAGCATTCAGTCGATGCAATTTCTGAACGAGGCCGAATACCGTGAATTGACCGATCGCTGGGGCAACGTATTTAGCGCCGGGATGGGCGCGGAAGCACTGTATGATATCTGCGTAGACCTCGATCTGAGCAAACTGGTCAAAGAGTTACGAACCCAGATTCGTAGCACTCGTTCAAAGCAGCTTAAAAAGAAAGCCATCAAACGGTTGCGGGTGGTGGAGAGTCTCCGTAAAAGCGGAAATCGTCCGGAATGGATGATTTTGACTGTCTTGCCGGTTATCCCGCCCGATCTGCGACCGATGGTTCAACTGGATGGCGGGCGTTTTGCCACCTCCGATCTGAACGATCTTTACCGTCGGGTTATTAACCGCAACAATCGTCTCAAGCGGCTGCTCGATCTGGGCGCGCCGGATGTGATCGTGCGCAACGAAAAGCGGATGTTGCAGGAAGCGGTTGACTCGCTCATTGACAACAGCCGGCGGGGCAAAGCCGTCTCCTCCCGGGGGCGACGTCAGCTCAAGAGCCTGAGTGATATGTTGAAAGGTAAGCAGGGTCGTTTCCGCCGCAATCTGTTAGGTAAGCGGGTTGACTACTCGGGCCGTTCGGTGATTGTAACCGGACCTACCCTGGAATTGCACCAATGCGGCTTGCCAAAAACGATGGCTTTGGAGCTGTTCCGTCCCTTTGTGATCCAGAAATTAGTGGAATACAACTATGCCAATAACGTCAAGGGGGCCAAGCGGATCGTTGAGCAACGCCGATCTGAGGTGTGGGAGGTCCTGGAAGAGGTCATTCAAACCCGTCCAATCTTGCTCAATCGGGCGCCTACGTTGCACCGGCTGGGTATTCAGGCCTTCGAGCCGATCTTGGTGGAAGGGAGTGCTATTCAAATTCATCCGTTGGTCTGTTCGGCCTTCAACGCCGACTTTGACGGCGACCAGATGGCAGTCCACATTCCTCTGTCCCAGAAAGCGGTCAAAGAAGCTCGCGATCTGATGTTGTCCACCCGAAACCTGTTATTGCCCTCCAATGGTGAGCCGGTTGTCTCTCCGACCAAAGATATGGTGTTGGGTGTCTACTATTTGACCATGGAAGAAGAGGGTCGAAAGGGTGAAGGCAAACTCTTTGCCGATATGGACGAAGTGGCCCTGGCGTATGCCTTGGACAAAATCGATTTGCATGCCAAAATTCGACTCTTCTACGCCCCTGAAGATGGTAAAGAATCAAAAACGATTGAGACGACGGTGGGACGGGTCCTGTTCAATCAGGTGCTGCCGGAAGGGTTGCGCTATGTCAATCACGTCCTGGATAAAGGCGCGCTGAAAGATCTGGTGGGCCAGTGTTATACAAATCTTGGTATCGAGACGACCGTAAAATTGGTGGACGATATCAAGAACGTTGGTTTTAGGTATGCTACCCGATCCGGGATTACCATTTCTGTGTCTGACATTACGGTGCCGGAAGAAAAGAAAGGTATCCTGAGCCGGGTAACGGACCAGGTGGCCAAGGCAGAACAGCAATACCGCCGGGGCTTGATTACCGATGACGAGCGATATGTAAAAACGGTCCAACTGTGGACGGATGCTACGGATGAGGTGACTGAGGCCGTCCGCAAGGCTATTGATCCGGCCAGCCCGATCAAGGTGATGGCCGACTCCGGCGCCACCAAAGGTGGTTTTCAGCCAATTCGGCAGTTGGCCGGTATGCGCGGGTTGATGGCCGATCCCAGTGGGCGGATTATCGCCTTGCCGATTCGGTCGAACTTCCGGGAAGGATTGACAGCCCTGGAATATTTCATTTCTACGCACGGGGCGCGCAAAGGTCTGGCGGATACGGCCCTGCGGACGGCTGACGCCGGCTATTTGACTCGCCGGCTGGTAGACGTATCTCAGGACGTTATCATTAACACCGATGATTGTGGCACCAGATCAGGCGTAACCGTAACCCAGCAAGAAAGCCGGGAAATGGGTGAAACCTTCAAAGAACGGATTATCGGTCGGGTAATCGCCGGCAATGTGGTCGATTCAGAAACCGGTGAAATCTTGCTGGAAGCCAATACTTTGATCACCGAAGCTAGCTACCCGCTGATCGAGCAGGCCGGGGTGGATGAGATCGTCGTTCGGTCTGCCCTCCATTGCGAGCTGGAGCACGGCATTTGCAGCTTCTGCTACGGTAATGACCTGGGGCGGGGCGGCCCGGTTGAGATTGGCTCCGCAGTGGGGATCATTGCCGCCCAGTCTATCGGTGAGCCGGGGACGCAGCTTACCCTGCGGACATTCCATACCGGTGGTGTAGCCGGTGTCGAGGATATTACCCACGGTCTGCCTCGCGTTCAAGAGTTATTTGAAGCGCGCAACCCCCGCGGTGAAGCGATCATTTCAGATCTGGATGGACGGGTCGAGTCGATCGCTCGGGAAGATGGCAGCCGGGTCCTTAAAGTGGTCTCCTCTGAGATGCGTCAGGATGAGTACGATGTTCCAGGCAACTGGGCCATCCTGGTTGAAGATGGCGATGAAATTGCGGCTAAAACCAAATTGGCTAAACGGGGTGATCAGGAACTGGTAGCTGAAAATGGTGGATTCGTGCAACGGGAGGAACATACCATTACCGTGCGCTGGGAATTCAATCAGGAAGAGGAGTATGAGATCGAGTCGGCGGCCCGGTTGCGGGTTAACGATGGTGATATGGTCACCGTGGGACAGCAGCTAACGGAAGGCTCGCTCAATCCCAACCGTATCTTGCGAGTATTGGGACGTGAGGCGGCCCAACTCTATCTGCTCAAAGAGGTGCAAAAAGTCTACCGTTCCCAGGGCGTGCCGATCAATGATAAGCATATCGAAGTGATTGTGCGTCAGATGACCAATAAGGTGCGCCTGGTCACGAGTGGTGACAGCAGCTTTTTGCCCGGCGAGTTGCTGGATTACCAGAAATTCCAGGTAATGAATGAAAATCTAATGGCCGAAGGCAAACGGCCGGCTTCCGGACGTCCGATTCTGTTGGGTATTACCAAGGCTGCGTTGAATACCGAGAGCTTCCTCTCGGCTTCCTCCTTCCAACATACGATCAATGTGTTGGCTCAAGCCGCCATCGAAGGTAAACGTGACGAACTGTTCGGTTTGAAAGAAAACGTAATTCTTGGTAAACTAATCCCGGCCGGAACCGGCTATTTGCACTATCATCTCGAGGAAGAAGAAGGGCAGGACGGTGATGGTCTGGAGCCGGATGATGACGGTTCTGAGCTGTTTGACGAGGATGAATCGGTTGAGTTTGATGAACTCACGACCTCCGGCGCCGGTGGCAATGGTGCCGGTGAAGGTGAAGCCGACTCTACTTCGGATGAATTCATGTTTTCTGTTTAAGCAATCTGGATCGTGGGTCTGAATGTGCGGTTGATAATATCTCACCCCGACTTGAAGGGAAATTTTGTCTCCGTAATCTCCAGTCGCCTACACCTTTGTCAATCTCTCTGTGGAAAGGGGGTGAGGTCAGTTCATGAGCGTGGAACTTAGAGCCGGTGAATCTCAAGACTCTTTGTTGAAAAGATTTCGGAAAGAGGTTATCAAGACTCGCGTATTGAGTACATACCGTAAAAAGCGCTGGTTTGTCTCAAAAAGTGAACAACGCCGGTTGGCCAAACAGCGTGCCATTCGGAAAGCGCGGCGCAAAATGATGCGCCGGCGAGGACCTCGGTAAATCAGTGATAATGTAAGTTGGTAACACTCTGTTCCAAACGTGAAGAGGGCGACATGGCTCGCCCTCTTTTTCTATCCTGTTATCCCTTTGCCTGTTTGCCAAAACCGTCTATAATTGTTATGAGTAGATATTGTGTAGAATTTATGTTCTTGTACTAAATGTAGGGAATGGTAGCGTGGACGTGACTATTCACCTCGCTGCGTAATGGTTACAGTTTTGAAACTGACCATTCTAAATGCTCCCAAAAACACCATTCACACCTAGTGACTGGAGGTAGACCATGGAAGTTGGCATAGTACGCCGGGTTGATATTGATCAGCAGATGCAGGAGGCATACCTGGATTATGCGATGAGCGTCATCGTTTCCCGGGCTTTACCCGATGTGCGTGATGGCCTCAAGCCTGTTCACCGTCGTATTCTGTACGCGATGCATGATATGCGGCTGCACGCCGACCGGCCCCACAAGAAAAGTGCTCGAATTGTCGGTGAGGTTCTGGGCAAATACCATCCGCACGGCGACGCCGCCGTGTACGACGCCATGGTCCGGCTGGCCCAGGATTTTTCGATGCGGGCTCCGCTGGTCGACGGGCAGGGCAATTTTGGCTCGATTGACGGCGATCCGGCGGCGGCAATGCGTTACACCGAAGCGCGCATGGCGGCCCTGGCCAACGAAATGATGGCCGACATCAACAAAGACACGGTTGAATTTGCCGAAAATTTCGACGGCAGCCTGGTCGAACCGACGGTATTGCCGGCCAAGGTACCCAACTTTTTGGTGAACGGAGCGGCCGGTATTGCCGTAGGAATGTCTACCAGCGTGCCTCCCCATAACTTGGGCGAGGTATGTGATGCCTTGCTCTTTATGATCGACCGGCAAACAAAAAACAAAGAAGTGACGATTGACCAGTTGCTCGATTTCATCAAAGGACCGGATTTTCCGACCGGCGGCATTGTTTATCGTTTCGGCGACAGGAAACGGGAGGACGATCAGGAAGATCTGCTCAAAGCAGCCTACGCGGTTGGCCGGGGACGGATCACGGTACAGGCCAAGGTCCACGTTGAGGCCATGAGCCGTAATCGGAACCGGTTGGTCATTACGGAGATACCGTATCAAACCAACAAGACCAACTTGATCGAAAGGATTGCAGACCTGGCCCGTGATGAAAAAATAGAAGGGCTGGTTGATCTGCGGGATGAGTCGGACCGGCAGGGTATGCGGCTGGTGATCGAATTGACCCGGACCGTCGAGCCAAAAGAGGTGTTGAAGCAGCTCTACAAAATGACGCCACTGCAAAGTACCTTTAGCATCAACTTGCTTTCCCTGGTCAATGGCGAGCCCAGATTGCTGTCGCTCAAGCGAGCGCTCCAACTATTCATTGAACATCGGCAGGAAATTATTACCCGCCGCAGCCGGTACGAGTTGGATCAGGCCAAGAACCGAGCTCACATTTTAGAAGGTTTGCGGATTGCCCTGGATAATTTGGACGAAGTAATTGCCGTTATTCGGAAATCTAGGACGGTCGAGACGGCCAGAAATAACTTGCGCAAGCAGTTCAAGTTGAGCGTAATCCAGGCTACGGCCATTTTGGACATGCCGCTGCGCCGCTTGGCCGCGCTCGAGCGAAAGAAGGTCGAAGAAGAGTATAAGGAGGTCCTGCGCCAGATCAAATATCTCCAAGATCTGTTGAAGACCCCGAAGAAGGTTTTAGGGGTGATCAAGCAGGAACTGAATGATCTAAAGAAGAATTACGACACCCCTCGCCGCACTATGATTGTAGACCAAGCTGCTAACAAAGATGAGCCGATTACTACGGCCGATCTGGTGCCGGATGAGGCTGTAGTGGTCGCTGTCAGCGGGAGTGGCCACGTGTGTCGTTGGCCGGCCGAGGATCTGTTGGGACCGGGTCGGGGCCGGCGCAAGAACGTCCTGGCGGTAGCCATACCAGCCCAGACTCGCGATCTACTCTATCTGTTTACAACAGCCGGCCGGGCGCTCATTATGCCGATGCATCAGGTCCCGGAAGGCGCCGAACCCGGTGACGGGTTGAACCTGGCCGAGGCCGGATTGGGCTCGGCGGAGGTGGTGGTGGCCGGATTGGCCCTGTCTAGGGAGGATGAGGCCGGATATCTGTGCCTGGTTTCCAAAGGGGGCCGGGTCAAACGGGTCACCTTACAGGATTTGAAGGCTGTTCGCAGCAGCGACACGGTGGTCATGGGTTTTGACAATGGTGATACCCTCTTGGCCGCCTTTGCCACACCCGGTGACGGTGAAATCATCCTGGCCAGCGCCCAGGGGCAGGCCATTCGTTTCAAGGAAGAGGAAGTCCGGCCAATGGGCTTGCCCGCAGCCGGGGTGTGGGGCATGAAATTAGGTAAAGAGGATGAACTGGCCGGCGCCGGACTGGTCAAAGCCCGGGGCGATCTGGCCCTGGTTACCGAAAATGGGGTTGGTAAACGGACCGGACTGGACCAGTTTCCGACCCAGGGACGGTACGGGCAAGGCGTTGTGGCCATTAAATTGACAAAGGCCTCCGGTCCGGTGGTGGCCGCTACCACGGTAAACGCCTCGGATCGGGTGATGCTGGTCTCCCAAAAAGGTAACAATAAAACGGTCTACGTCAGGTCCTGGCCAAAATTAGGGCGCAGCAGCCAGGGCAAGGATTTGATGGCCATTCGGGACAAGGATCAGGTGGTTAGTTTGATTGCGCTGGTAATGTGATAGTGTTTTGTTCTTGTTCTATTGATTTGCCCATGTTATAATTCCAACGCTATTGCATCGAAATTGATCATTATTGTTTGGAGGGTGTGATGGACGTGACCCATAGACAACTACGTCGCTGTGATGTGGTGGTGGCAAAAGGCAGGATTGATGCCGAGACGGTGAAAACGCTGTCCGAGGCCTTGGCGTTGATAAAGAAAGCCGGCCGGTATAAGATAGTGTTAAACCTCAAAGAAGTGACCTATATCTCCAGCGCCGGTTTGAGTGAATTGATCGTTACCCAGAACACCTGCAAACAGATGAAACGGGGTGAACTGGTACTGGCCGAGGTGCCCCCCCGGATTAGGGAAGTGCTTGACCTGGCCGGCCTGACCGCTCTCTTTAATTTGTACGAGACGGAGTCGGAAGCGGCCGACCATTTTTGATGGTTGATTTTCTGTAACATTGTTCTTTGGCCGTCCTCAACAGCTTTGCGGCTTGGGTGACGGTCCTTTTTTGTCGGGCAAATTGTTGAGTTGAATTTGTGGACCCTCAAAATAGCCAACTCACCGTAGCGGGATATTTCAAAAATCTGACCGAAGTCAGCCAGTTCATCGATCAGGCCGCGGCTAGGGCCGGCCTGGACGAACGGGCGACCTATGCCGTCAGGATGGCGGTCGACGAAGCTTGCACCAATATCATCCAACACGCCTACGGTGGGGAAGGTCGGGGACAGATTCGACTGTTGTGTGAAACCCAGGCAGAGGGGTTGCAGGTCACAATTTTTGACCAAGGGACTCCCTTTGAACCCATGCACGTGCCAGAGTTGGACCCCCAGGCCCCCCTGCAGGAGCGACAGCCCGGCGGAATGGGGGTCTTTTTTATTCGTAACCTGATGGATACCGTCGAGTTCAAATTTGGCACCCCGCAAGGAAACCGGTTAATCCTGTTTAAGCGCCGGGAGTCTACCTCATGACAACCCCCCAAGCGGTTATACCTCAGAGCCGGTCCGAATTATGGCGGTTAGAGCAACTGGCTTTGGTCAGCCAGGTGGTCACCCAGGTCACCGGCATTTATAATCTGGATGAACTGTTGGTCCGAGTGGTCGGCTTGATCTACGAAGCTTTTGAATTTTATGCAGTTTCACTCTTTATTTTGGAAAATGAAGCGTTGACCATCCGGGCCCAGGCCGGTCCAGGCGAGACCTTCCGCGTTGAAGATGCCTTTATTCCCGCAGACAGTTATGAAGTTCCCCTGGGGGAAGGGATTATTGGCTGGGTGGCGGCTCACCAGCAAGAGTTGGTAGTCAGCGACGTTTGGCGGGAACAGCGTTTTCGCTACAGTCCTGAGTTTTCCAAAACCGAGGCTGAAATCGCGTTACCCCTCAAAGTGGAGGAACGCCTGTTAGGGGTGATAGACGTCCAACTGGATTATCCGGAGGATTTTGATGAGATAGACCTATTGGTCTTGCGGACGCTGGCCGGAATGGTATCGATGGCGATAGAGGATACCCGCCTTTATTGGACCGCCCAGAGAGAAGCCAAAATCAGTCGCGCCCTGTTGAAAGTGGCCGAATCGACCCAGGATTTCGACGAGGTGGAGCCTGCCCTAGCCGAGATCGCTCAAATTGCCTCTCTGGTGGCCAAGGTGGATCGGTGCGCCATCTGGCTGCGGCCTCAGGCCGGCGATGTATTTGAACCGGTAGTAGCTTCCGGCTTCAACGAACCGACCCTGGCGTTTTTTAACCAATATCGGCTGAGGCGAGACCAGGCGCCGGCCATCGAAGCCCTCGAGCAGGATCAAACGGCCCTGGTTATCACCAATGCCGCGAACGACCGCCAGTTGCCTCCGGAGCTGGTGTCCAGCCTGGACCTACAGACCTTGATTCTCTTGCCCATCGTCGCCCACGATGAACTGCTGGGCGTGATGCTGGTCACCTGCACCAGTCCGGCTTGTGTTCACGAAGATGATGTGCGGTTATTTACCGGCATCGCTCACCAGGCTGCGGTCGCGGTCGAAAGCAAATATCTGTATGAGCAGAAGTTGAAACAGGAGCGATTGGTTCACGAACTGGAACTGGCTCACGAGATCCAGACTTCTTTATTGCCATCTGACTTGCCGGCCCTGCCCGGTTGGGAAATGGCCGCTTTTTGGCAGGCCGCTCGGGAAGTTAGCGGTGACTTCTACGATTGTCTCGAAATCGGACCATCCCAACTGGGCCTGGTCATTGCCGACGTGTCCGGCAAAGGCATGCCGGCCGCGTTGTACATGGCCTTGACCCGCTCTCTCTTCCGGGCCACCGCCCCCGGCCAGTCAGATCCCCGGGCTGTAATCCGCCGGACCAATAGACTGCTGATACCCGATACTCGCCGCGGTAATTTTGTGTCGCTATTCTATTCCATCATCGATACCCAAACCGGTTCTGTCTGGCACGCCAATGCCGGTCACAATCCCCCTCTTTTGGTTCGAGTCGATGGTAAAATCGAACCGTTGCACGTCCGGGGGATGGTGTTGGGGATTACGGCGGAGATAGAATCTGAACTGGGCCAGAGCCAACTCGGCCCCGGCGACGGCTTGGTTTATTACACCGATGGGGTCACCGAAGTGTTCAATGCCGAGGCTGATATTTTTGGCCTGGCCCGACTCAAGCACCTGGTTCGAGAGTATTGGCCCGCGGGACCGCAAGCCTTGTTAACGGCAATTCGCCAGGCAGTTCACGATTTCAGCGCTACCACCCTGCCCAGTGATGATTTTACCCTGGTCATTTTACGACGCCGAGAAAGCTATGTTAAGAGAACAGACTAAACCGTTCACTGTTTCCTACTATGCCTTGTCCCAGACCCGTGAAGAATCCGATCTCACTATTCTGGAAGATCGTTGGCTCCACAAGCTTTTTTTGATCACGCACACCACGGCGCTGTGGCCTGCCTGGAAGTTGGCCCTCGGTTTGCTGACGATGGCAGCCGTCGTCTGGTACGCCTGGCTGCCCCTGGGTCTGATCGCCTTTACGGCGGCTGCGATTTATCTAGGGTTTTCGATGGGGGATTGGCTGCTATTGGCCTGGCTACCGGAGTCCGGTCGCTCCTTTGGCCCGGTTGGGCCGCAGTTGGTGGTGATGACCACCCCTCGATTTGGCCTGGCCGCCCTCGTGGGGTTGGCGGCCTGGTTGCTTGGCTGGGGTGAATCTCCCCTCCTCCTGCTGTGGATATTAGTGCTGCTACAACTGTTTGGTACCGTTATCTACCTGTGGGGTACGTTGTATGAACCGTTCGCCTTAACCGCCACCCACCGGGCCATCAAATCGGATTACCTGCTCGCCGGCGCACCGCCGATTCGCTTACTCCATCTCAGCGATTTTCACATCGAGCGACTGACCCGGCGGGAAGCCCATTTGATGAGTTTGATCGCCCAGGCCCGGCCCGATCTGATTGTAATTACGGGCGACTATCTGAATCTTTCCTACGTCAACGATCCCGTGGCTCGGGCCGAGGTGCGGCAGGTGCTGGCCCAATTGGCCGCGCCCTATGGGGTCTATGCCACGCTGGGCAGCCCGCCGGTTGACCCGCGCCAGACCACCCCCTCCCTCTTTGATGGGTTGGACATCCGCCTGTTACGGGATGAGGTAGCCGTGCTCAACCTGCCCGATGGCCGCAGGCTGTCGCTGGTGGGGATGGACTGTGACCACGACCTGGAGACCGATGCCCGGGTCTTTCGCCAGCTCATCGGGCTGGCCCCGCCCGACTCGATGCGGGTGCTGCTCTTCCACTCGCCGGAGCTGATGCCGGTGGTGCGGGATTTTCCGGTCGAGCTGTATCTGTGCGGCCACACCCACGGCGGTCAGGCTCGACTGCCGCTTTACGGGGCGGTCTTGACCAGCAGCGCTCTGGGGAAACAGTACGAAATGGGGCCCTATATCGAGCAGGGCACGACCCTTTACGTTAGCCGGGGGATCGGTCTGGAAGGCTTGAGCGCACCCCGGCTGCGTCTATTGTGCCCGCCGGAGATTATTCTGTTTACCCTGTCGGGGAATTAGGTGGTCGGGTGGCTAGGTGGTTGGGTAGTCGGTTTGGTGCTTGGTTATGGTGGTTTGTATTGCCTGCATGTTGAGGTCAAGAAGTAAGTGCGACTCGGTTATCTTATTTTCGTCCTATCATTTTTCCCGATCCTTGCATGTGGCAATCCTCTGAGCAAATCACAGCCGGAACCGCAAGTCACGCGTCTCAAAATGGCCCGCTATAATACCCCGATCCCTACGCTCACGCCAACGCCGACGATTACCCCCACGCCCCTCTCGGAGACGCCAACCCCT
>Ga0209536_100009828_pt1 | contig 14168 bp, 21 predicted proteins | sample DeeMarSeWOR28_12_FD_187461 | JGI IMG/M metagenome (GOLD analysis project Ga0209536, IMG submission 187461) | Marine sediment microbial communities from White Oak River estuary, North Carolina - WOR-2-8_12 (SPAdes) (version 2) | ecosystem: Environmental > Aquatic > Marine > Intertidal zone >...
AATTCAAGTTGATATCTTGTTTCAACCTTCTGCTTGACAAAGATATTCTTGATAGACTTGCTCATCTTTACAGGAATGTTGGGCCACTCCTTCTTGTGTGTCTTCAGAACATCGAATAGTATTCCGTAAGGGAACGTTCCGTTAGCCCCGATAAGGCGAGTCTTCCCATCCCAATTGCCTGCTTTCCATGCAGGCATGAATTGGAAACCTTCTACATAACAAGTAAATTTCTCTCTTACTTCTTCAAGGTGGTCTCTGTCTTTGGTGAGAATTTGTAGAGTTAGGGGGTCTTTTTGTACGATCTTTAGAACTTGATTGTTTCCCAAAATAGTTTTAGGTTCCATTGCTGTTTTTCGAATGCCTTGTAGCACATTTCGAAAAATCTTACCTTCACCTTTTGTCTCCTAATAAGCTTGTTCATTTTCAGTATGAATGGGTCTTGAGGGAGATAATATCTTTCTATCTCCACTTTTGTAAGCTCCTTTTCATACTCAAAGCGATAATGATGGTAGCGTTTGCCCTTCAATGCTTCCAACTTATCTTCCAGAACTTCAAGTTGCCCTAATTCCGCATGATAGAGATCACGATACTTTACTATCATTAGAGCGTTTTCTCTTATCTTCTCTTGAATGTTTATATCTGTAAACTGTATCAGTTTTTCGATATCATGTTCCGCTACAAGTTTGTCTATTATTATCTGTTTTTCCTGCTCTTCGGTGAGCTTTTCCCGGTCATTTGTCATAATTTACTATAACATATTTATGTAATTTTGTACACGTTTACATTTGTTTCGAAATATGTTATAGTACTTGAAACAAATTGCGAAAGGATTATGATTATGAAATTATACGCAGTGGTTGACAAGCCAGAGGATAGGTTTGTCTGTGGTGTGATAGAAGACTTCACAAATGAATTTGTGGGTCTGGTATATGACTTCACACCATACAAAAAAATAAAATCAGGTGACTTACAGAATCCAGAGAACTTTGTAACTCTGGATGATTTTCTTTTGGAAAAGGTAGATATAAAGAATGCCGTTGCTATTAGTGAAAGAATATTCTACGATCTTGGATTAGACCGGCATTGTAGAGTATGGATCGAAAAAGAAGAAAGCGATATCAATGGGTAAAGACAGCAGATATTATCAAACCGCTGTGCAGATAATAGGATCGATAGGAGAAGTAGTTTTGTTCTTCTCCGGTTTCTTTTTGGGTAAAGAAGCGTTTGTCGCTGCATTCATATTGATAACGGTAAGGATTGCATTCAAGCTTTTGGTTTCAGAATTTATGTATAGGAGAATGAAGGCAGTAGTAAGAGAAGAGTCTTCGGGAAGGAATGGATAGACTAAGTAACGATTTTTTAGAGAAAATAATAATCAAATCAATGATGATCCATAAGCAATATGCAATCATCATATCAAGAGTTTTTGAAAAGACATACTTTGAGGATCAAGCAGCAGGGTCAATTTTTGAATACACGAAAGACCATCTTGATTTATATAACAGCCTACCAGACAGAAACATAGTAGTAAACACCATAGAAGAAGCACTTCGACAGGATGTTATAAATTTCTTCAGAGAAATTGACAGTGTGGATTTTTCAGTCGAGCATCAGTATGATTATCTGCTTGAACAGACAAACGAATATCTGAAGGAACAAGCGGTAAAACGTGCAATCATTGAATCGATTGAGATTGTGAACAACAGAGATGATAGAGAGACAATCAGAGAGAAGGTCGAGAATGCTCTGATAAAAGATTTGAAAGTAGACCTTGGGTTGGATTACTTCGGTCAACTTGGTGAGCGTCTGCAAAGAATATTCAATGCAACAGACATAAGAGTTCCAACATATTTCCCGCAGTTTGATGAATATATATCAGGCGGGTTCCCACCATTCACGCTTTCTGTTGCAGTAGCAAAAATTCACGGCTTCAAATCAAATCTCATGACAAACTTCTCTTCACGCCAAGCCCTGCATGGACACAACATTGCTGTTCTGTCTCTTGAGATGTCACAAGACATGAACGCACAGAGATATGATTCAATCTATTCTCTGATGGACATCAACAGGATGTATTTTGATTCCAACAAAAGAATTTTGATGCAGAGGTTGGCAAGACTGAAGGATGAACAGGATCGTGGAAGGCTTTTTATCAAACAGTTTCCTACAGGCGCAGCATCCGTAAGGGATTTCAAAGTATATCTAAGAGAGTTGTTGATAAGAGATGTGGTGCTAGACATTATATATGTTGATTACATCAATCTAATGAAGTCAGCATTCAAGAGATATGGCGATCTCTATAGTTCTGTAAAATCAGTGGCAGAAGAACTTCGGGCAATGTCGTTTGAATTTGAACTACCGGTTGTGTCGGTTAGCCAGTTGAACAGAGAAGGATCATTTGTTGGGTTCAGTGAAATAGATTTCAACTATATTGCAGAATCTATGGGTCTTCCTGCAACAGCAGACTTCATGACAATTCTGGGTACAGATCAGGATCAGTTGATATATGAGAACGAACTACACTATAAGATTGTAAAAAATAGATTGGCAGGTAGAGTAGGCGAGATGGACAAATTCTACTATGACAAGAAAACCCTGAAGATGTATGACTCTACAGAAATGGATACATGGGTAGAGGATGCAAGAACTTCGGGAGATGAAAGACAGGTCGCTCCACCACCGGAAGAGCAAGCAGAAGGAAGGAGAAGAAGACGTGAGTAGAATACTGAAGGTTATAAGGCTTACTCCAACAGCGGTATTACCAAAGTACATGACAGATGGTGCCGCAGGTTTTGACATATGTTCAGATGAAGATGCGTTTCTAATATCGGGTGGGAATACAATGTTGCACACAGGCATAGCGGTTGAGTTCCCGAAAGGGTATGTTCTTTCGATTCGGCAGAGAAGCGGAATATCAAAGACCTTTCCAAACTACCTTGCTATTGGTGTTGGAACAATTGATTGGGATTACCGTGGAGAGATTATGGTTCCCATTGTCAATAACAATGATTTTGATATGATGAAGATATACCGGGGAGACAGGATTGTACAAGGAATTCTACAGCCGGTTTCCAGAATGAGAATAAAAGAAGTAGAATCACTATCAGAAACAGAAAGAGGGAAAGGGGGCTTTGGTCACACAGGTGTTGAATAACAGACAAACAAGACTACTGGAACTTTTAGAAATGAAGATGAAGACGTGTACCAACTGTCCTTTGTATGAAGGTGGTAGATGTCTCCCACACTGGACACCCATTTCCGAATATGTAATAATAGGTGAAGCACCGGGGAAAGATGAAGTAAATAATGAGCCGTTTGTGGGCAAAGCAGGTAAACAGCTTTGGGAAGCAATGGAAGAGCTTGGTTTTCGTAAAGAGCAATTTGGTATAATCAATTCTGTAAATTGCAGACCTGTAGACGGAAACAAAAACGGAAAGCCAACAGAGGAAGAACAACAAGAATGTTTTCAATGGGTGAGAAAATTTATAAAGATAATTTCACCAGACAAAGCACTTGTCATGGGGAACTATGCTAAATATATTTTTACGGGAAGCAAAATGGGAATAAAGAGAATGAACGCAAGCAGTGGTTATTATAGTTTGCTGAAGCTACCGTTGATATATAGCGTTCACCCGGCAGTTACAATATACGATGGAGAAAATGGAAGAAGACAATTGAGGGATGCAATTCGCTTCTTTAGAGAACATAGATGAAAAACTTTGAAGATATATTCATTGAAATTGAAGAGATCATAAACGATGCCGCACGTGCGAGAAAAACAAGCGGCAAGAAACCGAAAACCGGCACACTACGTATATTTGGTTTACTTCCAGATACTAGAATTGCTGTTTTTGCAAAAGATGGATTTCACAATCTATGTGATCAAAAAGTATACGCAAAAGAGATTGTTGTGTATGGTTTAGAAATAGGACAAGAGTATGAGATCAGACACATCCATCCCGGCTTTTTATATGGCAGGGTTGAAATAACAATGATGCAGGAAGAGCTTTGTGTTATGATCGTACAAGTGGAAGATAGAATATACCAACTAAACGAGAAGCAAGAGATATAATCATTAGTAGAGGTAAAATATGTTCAAAGACTTATGGGAAAAAAGAGCAATAAGAAAACCTACCAGTGAAGAAATTAGAAAAGCAATGGAAGAAAACATAAAGGCCAAACAGGAATTGATAGATGAGTTGGTAGAACAGTTAGCAGCAGCAGATAATATTATAAAAGAAAAAGACCAAATGATACAAGAGCTTGAAAGAGAAATAGAAACTATTTCTACAGGGTTGACAGGTTGTTAGATGACATTTAGAAATTGTTATTATGATGTGAGAAAGGGAATGATGCATCTATGGGAGACGATCAGCGGTGAACGTCTTTATACAGAGATACCGTGGACTCCCTATGTATATGAAAAAGATAGAGACGGTGATATAAAAACCATCGATGGTGTTTCTGTATCAAAACGTACCTTCCAATCATTCTATGATTATCTTGACTACTGCAATAACGAATCTGTTGGAGTATACGAAAACAGAGCCAAACCAGAAATCCAATTCCTTGCTGAAAGATATTATGACATACCCGATGATCAGTTAGAAGTACCAAAGCTTGTAACCTACAGTGTGGATATAGAAGTAAACTGTGATGAGGGTTTCCCACACGCACATACGGCAGAGTGGCCCATTTCAGTAATATCCGTTTGTGATGCAAACAAGAAGAGAATCATAACATTTGGAGAGAAACCATATACAGGAGATATGGACATTCTGTATGTTCACTGTGAAACAGAAGAAGTTCTTCTTAGAAAGTTCTTTACATTCCTGTATACCCATCCATGTGACGTGTTCACCGGATGGGGAATCATGAATTTCGACCTACCATATCTAATCAACAGATCAGACAGAATATTTGGTGCAAACAAAAAAATGTACGCTCTTATGTCACCGATAAAGTCTGTCCGAACATGGACATCAAAAAAGACAGGTGATATGAACATCGACATTGCGGGTGTTCACATCCTTGATTACTTCCATGTATACAAATGGTATACAGACAAGAAACCAGAAAATTACAAGTTGGGTTTCATCAGTAAACTTGAAATAGAAAAGGGCAAGGTTGATTACTCCGAATATGAAGACCTTCAAGACTTGTACAAAAAGAACTGGAATAAGTATGTAGAGTATAATGCTATTGACGCTAAGAGACCGGCACAGTTAGAGGACAAGCTTGGATACGTAAGATTGATACAGGCTTTATCGCTTCTTACAAAATGTCCAATGAAGTTTTATGCATCCATGACACAATTGGTGGAAGGTGCTATGTTGACATACTATAGACGTAATGGTATGTGTGCGCCTTATTTTGAGGGTGGAGACCAAGAGACGTTTGAAGCTGCAATAGTAAAGGAACCAGAAGTAGGTATGCATCCTTGGGTGATAGATATCGATATTGCTTCATCCTATCCATCCCACGTTATAACATTGAATATGTCACTTGAAACATTTGTCGGTAGAATTCTTGACATGGATGATTATGATGTTGTTCTATGTGTTAGAAAGAAGAACTTCGAAAAATTCAAAATGTTGAAGGGCAACAAGATAGTGGAATTTTCAGGTGTCAAATTGAAGAATTTCAACAGAGCATTAGAACGTGGAATTGTAACGATTGCTCCATGTGGTTCTGTTTTCTCTACAGGGAAAACCGGTGTTATGGCAGACATAGAGAGATTCTTCTTCTACAAGCGTCAAGATGTAAAGAAGAACATGAGAGAGGAAACAGAAGAAGACAAGAAGAACGAACTGTTCTCACTTCAATGGGCTTTGAAAATTTTCTTGAATGCAATCTTCGGGATCACCGCTGTTCCATATTCAAGGTATTTCAATAAAAACATATCAGAAGCAATCACATCTTGTGGCAGACACACTATCAAACAAGGCGAGAGATTTGTAAATGATCTATTGAACAATCCATATCAATATGAACCAATGCACAAGTTTTTGAAGGAAGAAAGCAACATCAAAATAGACCATGTGAAGTATATCGACACCGACTCTCTGTTTGTTGGATTAGGCGGGTTTTTGAAAACGTATGGTTTTGATCTTGATAAAATAGAAAGCGAAACAGACAAAGTAGAAGTAATTCTTGAGTGTGCGGGAGTCATTCTTGATTATGTAAACGAACGCACATTCAACGAAACACAATTGGTAGATTACAACTCACAGGTTCATGATTTCAAGATCATGTTCGAACAGGAGATCGTTGCTGATAATGCATTGTTCATAAAGAAGAAGAAGTATTCTCTTCACGTTGTAAATGACGATGGAAAACCTACAGATGAAATCATAACAAAGGGATTGGAAATCATCAGATCAGAAACCCCAGAAGCAATCAGACCAAGACTGAGAGAGATCATGAACATGATTCTGAAAAAGGAAGATGATGATGAAATTCAGGAGAAGATCAGAAGATATAGAAAGGAATTGATGAACGTTCTACCTGAAGAGATATCATCTAACCTTACGGTGAACAACATTCGCAAGTACATACGCAGTGATGGTGGGTTTGAAAACAAAACACCTTGGCACGTGAAGGGAGTTTACTACTACAGGAAAATTCTGAAAGACCTGAAACTTGAAAACGATTATGAAGATATAACAGAGGGTGAAAAGGGTAAGGTTGTATATGTGAAGCCGAATCCATTTGGAGCGGAGAGCATCACATTTATCAGGTGGCCCAAAGAGTTCAATGAATATCTACAGATAGATTATGAAAAAATGATTGAACGTCTGTTCCTGAAAAAAATCAACACCCTTTTGAAACCAATGAACAAAGAGAGCATCGTACAGTCACTTGATAAAAAAGGACTTGAATTATTTTTTGGAGTGTGATATAATGGGGTCATTCTATTGGACAACAGTATCGGCATCAGCGGCAACATATTACAATAATTATGGGGGTTCTTGGGATGGTAAAAATATGAATGAAAATCCATTAGAGCTAGATGCACGTCAATTGGGGATTCTGAAGGAGTTGGTTCAGGACAACAAACTAATTCACGCTATAAAACAGCTACGTGAATGGATACCAATACGTTTAGTTGAAGCCAAAGAATATGTGTACAATTTACGTGATTTGTTATATAATGGGTCTGAAAAAACGGATATGCCTGTCGCTAGTTCGTATAGCGATATGGTTAGCATTCTGGTCAACCAATACGATATCGACAAAGACGATAAGCGTATGTGGGAGATCATTGATTTCGTATATGATACCGGATTGGATGAAGGAGAAGTGCGTGGTTACAAACAACGATTAGAAGAAGAGAGGGGGTAACTCATGGCAAGAAAATCCAAAGAAGTTGTAGACGAAAGCATAAAAATAAAAAGCACTCCACAACCAACATGGGCTGTGCTTATTTTCTCATGTTGTTTTCTCTTGATCGGCAATGTGGTTTTGGGCGGGTTGCTTATTCATGAACACAACAAACCACCTAAAATCACGATCCAAGAAAAGGTAGTTGAGAAAGAAGTAGTCAAGTATGTCGAGAAGAGCAAGACACCGACTTCCGATTTTCTGATGTATCTAAACCCACGTCTTGATCCAGAGCTAGCAAAACTTATAGGCATTGAAATTGACAAAGCCAGTGAGAAGTATTTGTTACCTAGAAAGCTGATTTGTGCCATAATGCGAAAAGAAAGCAACATTGATCCGTTTGCCAAGAGCAACAAAGGTGCCGTTGGTCTCATGCAGATCATGGCAGGAATCCACAAAGAAAAAGTGGGTGAGAGAAACCCGTGGCACATCAGTACGAATGTGGATGTGGGTAGTCAGATATGGAGAGAATACTTCGATAAAAACAAAGGGAACCTTGATAAAACTTTTCATTCCTATCTTGGCAAAAAGGCTGCTCCCGCAGTTGCCAAGCAATATCAAAGCGAGATTGAGGAATTTTGGGCGATGTTAGAGATGTATGATTATCTAACTACTATGGAAAGAGAAAAAGCCAAAGAAGAAATCCAACAGGAAGATGTTGTAGTAGAGGAAGAGGAACAAACAGAACAAAAAGTCCTTGAGCGTACAGACAAGCACTAATTATCTTGCGTGTGATCCTTCTCTTATGTGTGATCCTTCTCTTATTGGTTGGGGGTTAGGTCTGGGCCTGAGTTCGTCTTCGCATTTATCACAAATGATTCCGTACTTCAGATCGATGTACGTTACGTAGCTTTCTCTACCGCACTTTTCGCATTTGGTCATTTTGTGATTTTTTCGATCTTGCTTATAACATCTTCTGGATCGGTGATGTCTTTAGAGGGAACAGGATCGTTGCCTATTGCGTGTTTTGGATTCATCTCTGGTCTACGATTCTTGATATTTGCTCTTCTGACTTCGGCATCAGGAACTTCCGTTCTTCTGATTCTCTTCTTGAGCCTGTCACCAAAGACTCCTTCCAGACCCTTCAAAGTTGGATGGTAGTTATCTGGGTCTTCCATACCTGAACTGTGTGCAAAGAAATCCCATAGGTAGCTATTGTCATTATCGTCAATATCCCATATGGTTTTCATACCGGTAAGACGATTGCTATAATCCTTTCTGACATATCGTGGCCCAAAATTGATGTTTCCCGGTGGCATGTCATCATCACTGGCAATACCACCTGTATCAGGATAGTTGGCAGATATAGTTGTCTCTATCAGATATTTTTTATACTTATGATCCATCGATAAATAACAACCTTCCTTTCGAATCTCTCAGTTGTGCGCTCTTCAGGTCTTTATCAAATACTTCTACTTTTGCATCGTACTCATAGGCAAGCTTGTTTACATTTCTTTTACTGAATTGCCACTTTCTCGTTTCTATTGGCTTCTCTATATTTGAATTGCTGTAGATACGCAGTCGTTCATTGATTGCTTCAGCAACCTCTTCAATAACCCCTTCCTTTTCGAAAAGGTACATATCTATCTTGCCTATGATATCTTTCATTTTATTTGAATATTTCAGCTATTTTGCTTTTCTTCTTTTTCTTTTTGTCTTTGTCTTCTTCATCATGGTCTGGGCCACACATTTCTTCAACTTCTTTTTCTTCTACCTTCGGTTTCACCTTTACCTTTGGATTACCAACCTTGATGTCGAGTTTCAAATCTTCAGCAACTTTCCTTACTTCTGCCATTTCCAGTTTTACACTAACAGGCTTCTTGATTTTTACTTGACCCTGCCAAGGAATCAATGTCGTTTCGTTTACAACTACTTCTACTCTTGCATCATAAACGTCACCCTCATTTAATCCTTTCTTCAACATATTGTCAAGTGCAGGAATTTTGATGTTTACGGTATCACGGTTTACCTTTGCCGGGAAAACCAAACTCATTTCATCCATTTTTATGAAAAGTCGAGCATCGACATCATCAGCCCGTGCGCCACCTATCGACATATCGAAAGTCATTTCTTCTGATTCATTCACGTATAGTTCGATCATTTTTATGCTCCCTTATATCCACTCGTAGCTAAGAGTATACATGATAGATGATGCCAGATCACCGGCATTATCATCACCCTTGTTCCATCTGTCCATAAGTTTTTGGATGATAGAATAAAGTTCTTTATCTGTGAAATCACCACTTACGGGTATACCTGCTTTGCTTGCAGTTCTAGCATCTGAGCCTTTCAACTCATAATTATACAATGCCCCTGCTTCCTTTCTAAAATTTCTTGAGAACTTATCGAAAGGTGGTATTTCACCATAGTTCATACTCTCCATTCTTTCGTTTATCCATTTACCAAATTTCATATTCTTTTTTCGATGAAATTCTTCCAAGTTTGACTGACATTACCATATGCATGTCCGGTTACTACCTTTCCAGTGCTATCTCTCATTGCTACGGCATTTGAGGGCTTACTCTGGGATGGGCCAAAAAGATAATCACCTTCAATCCAAAGTGCATCTCCCTCTCCTTTTGTGGCACCATCTATAAACGCAAGTATAATCTTCTTATCCTTCGTTTTTATTTTGTATCCCATTACTTCAGTCAAATAATTTCTAAATCTCATCTTCTCCCCTCAATGATAGTTTGATGTCAACTTTCTTTTTCTTTTTACTTCTATATGACAGTTCAACAACAGGTCTACGTCTAGTCATATCCCACCCATCACTCGTACCGGTGTCAATTACTACTGGTTCCCCCGTACCCGTACCTGTAGAGGGCCAAAACTTTCCCATTGTTGCTACTGCTACGCTCATTATTTACACATCTCGCACTTCTTATTTTTTGTAAATTCCTTGCGTGACATTTCCTTTCCGCAAACGTCACATTTGAATTTACCTCTAAGACCATATGGTTCTTTCTGGTAGCTAAGTTTTTCTATGCCATATTTTTCGATGGTCAAAATCTTCTCAATTTTTTCCACTAAATCCATCATGTTTATATACCTCTAGGTTTATTTATTTTATCCTGTTCGAATTTGCTTCCAAGAAGTAAATTGCCCCGGTGCGTTAGATGGTGCTGTTATCTGATACGTACCAATTACTCCTGCTGCTGTCGCTACAGAAGATGGGTCATCATAGATTCTAACTCTTGCACTTATTAGGTTTCCGTCACTGTCATAAACCGGTTGGTCTATATAGATGTTCTCATGCATCAAACCAACCATTCTCTGTAGAAGCCCACCAAATGTACCATTGCCATATGCTGACGGTGTATCACTCCAAACCGCTGTTGCTATTTCTTGTGCTGTTACAACATCAACGGATGTGGCAGCAACATAATCAAGATATAATTCATGAGTAGCATTATATGTTGTAACATTATGTATCAGCCGTATTTTTACTTCGTTATTATTATCTCTATCTACGTTTCTTTCAAAGTATTCGTGTATATATTCAGCATCAGAAACAAAACCTCCCGGTATAAATTCTTCTTGTAATTGTTCCCATGCAGACGCTTCATAATTATATACCCAGATTTCCATGTAATGTGTACCCGCAGGTTGACCAGAATATCTTCCAAAAGTCTTTATAACTCCCGGTCTGTCACCTTCCGGTATATAGAATGTGAACTCCACGGTTAATCCGGTTGTAACGTTTTCATCTATTAACCAATATGTGTTGTCCTTTACAAACGTTTCTGTATAATCACCTGAACCCAGATCACCACCAATAATAGAAGCAGTGGTGGCAACCGTTTCTGAAGTAGAAGTACTTGCCGCCAAATCCGCTTTCGTAGCAAGTTCGTGACCATAAGTACCTGCTGTAGTATGATCCGCTATCTCTTCTTCCCAAACATTTCCCGGTGTCGCTAAAACGTTTGTATTTACTTCTTCAATGTCGGCAGATACACTAAGGACATTAGTGTTTACTTCTGCTATGTCGGCTGAAACACCTAATACATTGGTGTTAAGACCAAACAAAATTCCACCCGCAGTCTCGCTTCCATAACCAGATATCTCTTCACTCCAAACCGCTTGTGCTACATCATCTACGTAATTTTCGTTTCCTGCGTATGTGAATCTTTCTGCTACTGGTAATGTTGGGCCACCATTACATCTGATAGAATACTCCTGTGTATAATCATAGGTAGTAAAATCATAAGAATAGAACCCATCTCCTACCTCAATCATTGCACCTGAAGTAATTAAAAGTGTGCCTGAAGGAATATCTCTAATGTTCAGTGTAACATTAGAAAGCCCTGTAGCGGGTACTCCATTATTTGTAAAGAATGCTAGTATTTGTGTCATTATTCAAGTTTGAAAATTTTTAGTCTACAGGCTTTAGTAATAGACGCAATACTATCTGCTCCGGTTAGGCGTTCATATCCTACCCTTATTCTTGTTCCCGGTTGAGCATCTTGTAAAATTCCTGTATGTGTTGCACTACCTCTGCCTTGGTTTATATCTCTGTTATAAATCAGACCTACGGTATATCCTTTACTACCTGCCGAAGGTTTACCGAAAGGCCACCAATCACCATCACCTCTATCTCTTTCTAACCATACATACGAATCGGTACGGTTTGTGGTATCATTATTTCTTGTGCTTGACTCTGCTTGTATCTCAAATGTTCCACCAACATTGAAAGTAATTACTCCACTGCTGACAGAATAATCAAAATCAGCGTCCTTATAAACTTGTGTATCATAAGGAATGTATTCTGGGCCGGGGTCGGCAGTTGCTCCGGCAAGATTAGCATAAATCATAAGCATTAATTTATAAGCATCTTGTGCTTGGTTGCCCCTAGCCAGTAAATCCCATTTACTTAAATTATTATTATACTGTACAGTATTTAGATTATCCATCAGTCCGTAATAAGTAGCATTTCTCCATGAGAACGATCTGATTCCGTAAGATAATCTTGCTTCTGCCATGAGACCGTTACCGTATATAGAAGGAACAGAACCAAACTTTCCAAATACAGTAGTATTAACCACCATCTCATCATATGTTCCAATAGTACTTGCATTTAAAGGTGGTAGCCAATTGTTTACTTGTAAACCTAAACCGGCAGCAGTGCCGGAACCATCATACGTTGCCGCTACATATAACCAAGTATCTGCGGCTGATGCAGCAGTAGTAGCAGTTGTGTATGTCTGTATCTCACCACTAGCGGCAGGGAGATCATCATAGCATTCTATTTTCAAGTTTCCTAAACCATCAAAAGAGAATTCCCATTCATCCAATGCTCCCCTTGTCATAAATCTAAATGTGTTTGCTTTCTTGTATAGAAATGCTTCTAGAGTAAAAGGTTCGTCTGGTTCAGCGTTTTGATCCCATGACCAATCTCTAAGATAGTTATTTACAGCCCCACCGGATATTTCAACCCAATCTAATCCACTTGAACCCTTGAATGAATAGGCTCTACCAACGGGGGCAGCAGAAGAGTTTGTAGAGTTCATGTTTCTTGCTCTACCGTTATTGTTTCTTGCTGAATCTTTTACTTCTCCATTTACATCCTGCGGAATGTTTGAAAAGTGATAAACGCCCCTGTAAATATTTTTCCAAAGATTCTCTACAATTGGTTCTCCATAAACTCCGGTATAATTTACATTTGGTTCGTCACCCAGAGTAATAGATAATTGTATATCTTCGTTATATGTAAGAAGAGGAACCCTAACATGCAATGCTCCCCTTTTTGTAGAAGTATTCCATTCTTCTATTTCACAATATAGAATATCATCACTGCCAACTTGTTTCGCTATCAGGTTCCTATAATTTGTTCCTACTGCATCTATAAATCCTGTAACATCAGCACCCGTTCTTCCTGCTGAAGCAGTGATAGAAATAGGAACGACAAAACTTTGCAAGTCTTCTGTTATGTCAAAAATATCGGAAGTATTTACAGTCACCAACAATTCAGGCGCAGAACTTGGCGCATTTGAAGAACTAGAAGTGTGTCCTTCGTTACATACGAACGCACTTGTATCTAATCTTACTACATCGTTTTCTTGATAAGAAGTAGAATTTGCCCAAGGGCCTTCCCAGATCATTGCGCCTGAAGGTGATCCACCACTACCAACACCCGATGTTCCTGATGTTCCTGATGTTCCTGATGTTCCACCGGAAGAACCTATTCCTACAGTACCAGTACCATCCCAATAAATCTCATGTTCCTGATTATCACCAAGAAGTATTTTCTGATTCGTTTTTAGATATATGTCCTTCTTTCTTACTTTCATGCACTGACCGTCACTGTTTTAGTAGCCAATTGATTTCCTGTATATGTGAAATCTTTTGTAAGTGTCGTTCCATCTGACACCCTTGTTAAAACTGTTTGCACTAATTTATTTCCAGAATATGATAACGCCTTTCCAAATAACTTTGATGCTTTACCAGAGTCTTCCCATATACCTGCACTTGTCAAAGCATTCCCGGTATAGAAAAATTCTTGGTAGTAATTAGCCTTGGCAGCAATAAACTCCATCTCCATTTCTATTGCCAGTTTTTCATCCAGACTATAAACGTTATCTGCTGATGGTGCTATACCATCACGTGTTACAATCCAATCAAACTGGTAATTACTACTGTCTGTGTCACCAGTAAGTTCTATTTGGAATGCGCTGATTCCTTTGCTAGTTACTATGTAATCATATAATGAAGCAGATGGATCGACAGTGTTCACCATCGATCCTGCAACTGAATAGTTGCCTGTGAGAGGTGGGCTAAAAGTAACA
>Ga0209536_100009829_pt1 | contig 14165 bp, 7 predicted proteins | sample DeeMarSeWOR28_12_FD_187461 | JGI IMG/M metagenome (GOLD analysis project Ga0209536, IMG submission 187461) | Marine sediment microbial communities from White Oak River estuary, North Carolina - WOR-2-8_12 (SPAdes) (version 2) | ecosystem: Environmental > Aquatic > Marine > Intertidal zone >...
GCGGCGTATGGGCCCCGTGCCTGACCTGGCATGAGGGCCTGTTCTACCTCTGTTACAGCGTGGTCCGGCGTTTCGACGGCAATTTCAAGGACACCCACAACTACCTGACTACCGCCTCTCGAATCGACGGCGACTGGTCTGATCCGGTCTACCTGAACTCCAGCGGCTTCGACCCGTCGCTGTACCATGCAGAGGACGGCCGCAAGTTTTATCTCAACATGGTTTGGGACCACCGACCCGATCGGACTTTTTTTAGCGGAATAACGCTGCAGGAGTACTCGCCGACCGCGGGTGCGCTGATCGGCAAGCGGCGCTTCATTTTCGACGGATCGAAATTCGACTGCACCGAGGGGCCGCACCTGTACCGCCATGGCGATTACTTCTACCTGATCACGGCCGAGGGCGGCACCGGCTACGAACACGTGATCTCGATGGCGCGCTCGAGAAACATCGATGGCCCATATGAACTCGATCCTGCCGGCCCTGTCTTGACCTCGCGTCACGCCCCCGAACATCCATTGCAACGCGCCGGCCATGGTGACCTGGTCGAGACCCCGGACGGCCGTTTCTTCCTGGTGCACCTGTGCAGCCGACCCTTGCCCGGCACTCGCCGCAGCCTGCTCGGCCGCGAGACCGCCATCCAGGAAGTCGAGCAAACGGCTGACGGGTGGTTTCGCCTGGCCTCTGGCGGGAATCTGCCCTCAGTGGAGGTCAGTGTGACCGCGCAGGACGATGAAAAAGCAGTCGAGGCGGCCGGGGCAGTCACGATTCACGATCGCTTCGACCAGGCCGAGCTGCCCCCGCACTACCAGTGGCTGCGGACATCCCGGCCGCAGGAGCTGTTCAGCCTGGGGGCGCGGCCGGGCCGGCTGCGCCTGTTTGGCAGAGAGTCTCTGGGCAGCCTGTATGAGCAGGCCCTGGTGGCGCGCCGGCAGGAACACTTCAGTTACGAAGCCGTAACGGAAATCGAGTTCGAGCCCGAACATTTCCAGCAGATGGCCGGCTTGGTCTGCTACTACAACGCCAGCAAGTTTCATTACCTCTACGTTTCCTGCGACGAAGAGGTGGGTAAACACCTGGCCGTCATGTCCTGTGAGGGTGAACGCTTGCTGGATGCCCGTTTCCCGGATTATGAGCACCGCGTTGCGCTGCCGGAAAACCAGCCGCTGTTTCTGCGCGTGCGGGTTCACGCGCCGGACCTGGTTTTTTCCTGGTCGGCGGATGGCGAAGATTGGGATGACGTTGCCGTTGACCTGGACGCGAGCCTGCTTTCCGATGAGGCGGGGAGGGGCGAGGGGGCACAATTCACCGGCGCTTTCGTGGGCATGTGTTGCCAGGACCTGGCCGGTACGCGCCTGCCGGCAGACTTTTCATGGTTTTCCTATGGTCCCCTCACTGACTGATCGACTGCGCGCTGGTTAACCCAGACCAACGGCGGTTGGTCTGGGCGGCAAAGCTGGAGGGAAGCAAAGGATTCCGATTGACGAAATTCGATCAGATTTTCTGCAGGCCGTGTTCCCTGATTTTGTTGATCAGGTCGCGGTTGGTCGGCAGCGCAGAAAGATACCGTTGCGTGAGCCTCCGGTTTTCGTCGAAGTGTCGGCGTGCAACTTCGAGGCTGTCAAATCGGCGTTCAGTCTCCCGGATCCTGGTTTGAAAGCCCATGCCGTATAGCACGTACTGGTAGCTGGCTGCGGGGAAGACTTCTTCGAAATCAGGAAAGTCGTGCCTGTCCGGCGCCTGGTATCTCCACAATTTCAACAGATCTTGCAGGCGCTCGGGAATGGTCCCGGCGTCGCAATTCTCAATCCAGTAGTCGGAGTCCCGCCGTTTGCTGATGCAATAGTGAAGTTTCAGGAACTCGATGATGCGGTCCCAACGATAGAGGAATCGGTCATTGAAGCGTTTCGCAGCAATGTCCATAACGTCGCGGTTGGCGGGAAGTTGTTCGGCGATCATGCCCGATGCGAGTTCGATGAGTACGATGGCCGAAGCTTCCAGCGGCTCCAGGAAACCGGCCGCCATCCCAACAGCGACGCAGTTTCTGTGCCAGAACTTCTCGCGGTGACCCGGACGAATGGTGATCTTGCGCGGGGCCAGGTTGCCGGCCTGCTCACTGGTCAGGCTCGGCTCCAGGTATCTGCGCAACTGCCGCTCCGCTTCCTCATCGGACATGTGGGCACTGGAATAGACGCAACCGACCCCGCGACGCGTGGGTAAACCGATGTCCCAGATCCAGCCGGCCGAATGCGCGGTGGCAATGGTGTGGGACGCAATTGGGCTGTCCGGCTCGGGGTAGGGAGCGTGGACAGCAAGGGCCCTGTTGTTGAACAGGATGTCCTTTTTATCCAGAAAACCAATTCCGTAGTGCTCGCCCAAAAGCAGCGACTTCATACCAGTGCAGTCGATGAAAAGGTCACCGGCCAGCGCGCCGTGCTGCTTGCACTGTACCGCGGCGATATCCTCGTTATCTGCGCCAATCACACCGGTTACATGGTCGAGAATATGGGTCACTCCGAGGTTTTCTGTGCAGTGCTTCTGCAGCAGTTGTGCAAACTTACCCGCATCCAGATGGTAGGCGTAGTTGGCTACGGCAGCGAACTCCGGCGTGGTGATCTGTTTAGGCGCCAGCCCTGCCTCGCACAGATACCCCTGGCAAGAGACGGCGTCGGCAAAGGAAATCTGGCCGGCCATTTGCTGCCAGTGCGGCACCAGGTTGGCATCAAAGTAACCCTGCGGGAGGATCAGTGGGTGATAGTAGAAGTCATCCTCGTCCCCGGTGGCCCACCGGGCGAATTTCGCGCCTTGCTTGAAGGAGGCATCACAGTGGCGGATGAAGTCAGTTTCGGAGATGCCGATTTTCGCCAGGCTCTGCCTCAGCGTCGGCCAGGTGCCTTCGCCGACACCAATGGTCTTGACGTCCGGCGATTCCACCAGGGTCACCCGCAAGCCTTCGGGGCTGTTGCTCTTGTGCTCCGCTGCAATGATGCCCGCGGCCAGCCAGCCCGCGGTGCCGCCGCCGACCACCACCACATGTTTTATAGCGTTACTCATGGAGCATTGCACCTCGTGCCTTTCCGTTCAGCCTTTCAATCGGGGCTGGACGCTCATATCTCAAGCCGGGTAAAAATACCATTCTAACCCGCGCGCCCGCCTGGCAGGCCAACATGGCCAAGTCGGCCACAGGAATCCTGTCTCCAGGTAATGGATAATAGGACGCACTTGACGCGGGACCAATTTCTGAGGGCGTGATGCGCAGACCCCTGTTGCCTTTTTTCGCCTGGCTGGGTGCATTTTATTGCGGCTGGCTGCTGCTGTTGGTCCATGGTGACCATGTGCAGACCGCGCTGTCGCATTGGCCCATGGCCCTGGCGATGGCCTTCGGGTCCTACGTCGCCGGGTCCACTCCGATGGGTGGCGGCACCGTGGGGTTTCCGGTGCTTGTGCTGCTGATGGACCTGCCGGCGTCGCTGGGCAGAGATTTCAGTTTTGCCATCCAGGCGGTGGGCATGACCAGTGCCAGCATCTATATACTGTGCAGCCGCCAGGAGCTTGAATGGCCGATGCTGCGGGCGGCGTTGATCGGCGCCGCGGCCGGCACCCCCCTGGGCATTGTGTTCATTGCACCACTGGCCTCTGATCTGTTCATCAAGCTGCTGTTCGCGTCGATGTGGTGCAGTTTCGGATTGCTGCACCTGCGCCGTATCAACGAGATCACCAGCTACGAAGGGATGACCCCGCATGACAAGGCCTTCGACCACAAAGTTGGATTTGCCGTGGGTTTGCTCGGCTCACTTGCCATCGCCAGCGTTACCGGAGTGGGCATCGACCTGGCGATCTACATGGTGCTGGTGCTGTGGTGCCACGCGGACCTGAAGATTGCCATTCCGACCTCCGTTGTTTTGATGGCGTTCACCTCGCTGGTTGGAATCGCCACCAAACTGTTACTGGGTGATTTGCAGGCAGGCACCTTCGAGAACTGGCTTGCGGCGGCGCCAGTCGTGGCCATCGGCGCGCCGCTGGGCGCCTGGGTAGTCAGCCGGATCGGGCGCCGGCCGACCCTGGTTGTCGTCTCCATATTGTGCGTGCTGCAGTTCGTCTGGACGCTCGCCCACGAGCGAGCCGTGCTGACGATATGGAGCATCTCGGGAGCTCTGCTGGGCGTGGTGCTGTTCCTGCTGATCTTCCAGGACATGTATCGACACGGCTATCGCCTGGCCCGGCGGAGCAAAGCGGTGGGCCGATAAGGCTGCCCGATCGTCGAGTGTAAGCGCTTCCATGTTGAGCCAATAATTCAGCCGTGAATTGCCCGCGAGGCCTGTTTGTCGCGGGTGCGTTCGATGAATCTGGAGTCAAAAAAATGATTGACGAGCCCCCTGAATCTGCGTTAATTTAAAATGTAAACGCTTACATCGCGTGGTACGACCGTGGTATTGACAGAAAAAACAGCGGCTTAACGTAGATCGAGCAAATAAACAGACCCTTAAAACCCGAGACCAGAGAGAGCACCGCACAGTGGAAAATCGCACATTCCGAATGAACCCCGTCGCCAGCGGCATTGCCGTTGCATTGGGCGCCTCAGTCGTAGGTCCTGTCGCAGCACAGGATGCCGAAGAAGAAAATGTCATGGAAGTGGTGGTCGTGCAGGGCGTCCGGCGCAGTCTGATCAACTCCGCATCCATAAAGCGGGACTCTGATGGCGTGGTTGACGCCATTTCTGCCGAGGATATCGGCAAGTTCCCGGACACCAACCTGGCCGAGGCGATGTCTCGAATCACCGGTGTCTCCATCGACCGAAACTCCGCTGGCGGTGCGTTCGGTGAAGGCCAGCGGGTCACGGTCCGAGGCGTTGGCCCGGATTTCAATCTGGTTCTGCTGAACGGCCGCCAGATGCCGGGCGCGACGCTCGAAGATACGTCGGCTTCGAACTCGCGCGCCTACGACTTTTCCAACCTGGCGTCGGAAGCGGTTTCGGCGGTGGAAGTTTATAAGACCAGTATGTCCAACGTCCCCACCGGCGGCATCGGGGCCACAATCAACATCAGGACCGCCCGGCCACTGGACATCGGCGACCGGTCCATGAGCTTTGGTGCTAAGGCGGTAACCGACAGCTCAGCCGAAGGCAGCAGCTGGACTCCCGAAGTCTCGGGCATCTACAGCGACGTCTTCGCCGATGGCAAGTTCGGCATCACGCTCACCGGCATCTACCAGGAACGGGATTTCGGTTGGAACCAGGCACGCATCGAACAGTATCGATTCATCGAGGGCTACAGCGGTGACTGGGGCAGGATTCCGGCGCCGGGGGAGGAGGGTGCCGAGCTCCACATCAACCGTCCGGGGCCGGACGACCTGTACGGCGTTCCCCAGAATCTGCGCTACAGCCTGAATCAGGTCGAGCGCGAGCGGTTGAACGGCCAGCTCGTGCTGCAGTGGCGCCCCGTCGAGACGGTCACGGCCACCCTGGATTACACCTACTCCGAACTCGAACTGCAAACCCGGCGATCCGAGACTTCCTCCTGGTTCAACTTTGGGGAATCCGCCGGCGAATGGACCGACGGGCCGATCGCCTCGCCGATCACCTACACCGAGTTCAAGGTTGAAGCGCCCTGGTGGGACCGGGTGTATGACCAGGCGAAATACGGTCAGAAGACCGAGAACGACTCCATCGGCTTGAATGTCGAGTGGCTCGCCACCGACAACCTATCCTTCGCGCTCGACTGGCACAGTTCCACCGCGGAGATCGGAAGCGCGAGCCCGTACGGAACCAATGCGCTGCTCAGTGCGCCGGCCTTTCACCGCGGCACGAGCGTCGTCGACATGTCGCAGGACTTTCCGGTGCTGTCGGTCGACTTTGCGAACGGCTCAATGGACCCGGGCGCCGTTCTTACCGGCGGTTACAGCTTCCGCGACTCCTACATGAAGTCTGAGGTCGAGCAGCTCGACCTGAGCGGCAAGTTCGATTTCGACGACCGGATGAGCCTCGACTTCGGCGTCACGATGACCGAGGTGAACAACCGCACCGCGTTCGGGAAGAACGAGAATCCGGCCTGGGGCGGCGTCGGGTCCCCGGACGACTACCCGGACGAACTGTGGCAGGTCAGGGACATCTCCTCGGCCTTCGATGCGATCCCGGGTAGTGGCAATCCCAACCTGACCAACGAGTTTTTCATCTGGGATTTCGACACGGTGGTCGCGCTCGCATCGCAGCTGCGCAACGAATACATGGGCAAGCCCGACGCGTTTACGGACGATCGCAGGGTCAAGGAAGAGACCAACAGCGCCTACCTGCAATGGTTGTGGAATTTCGACATCGGGTCCATGAACGCGAACCTGAGGGCGGGCATGCGTTACGAAGAGACGGAAGTGGATTCGAGCGCCCTGGTCCCGATTGTGACCGACATCAAGTGGGTCTCTCAGAACGAGTACGCCCTGGTCGAAGGCGACCCCGACTTCACCGAACTGGACGGCAAGTACGATTACTGGCTGCCGAGTCTCGATTTCAACATCGAGGTTATCGAGAACCTGATCGTGCGCGCCAGTTACAGCGAGACCATCGGACGCCCGACCTGGAAAAATATCCAGGGTGGGACAACGCTGAGCACGGTCAGAATCAACGGTGGTACGGGTGACTCGGGTGATCCCGGGCTGCTGCCGCTCGAGTCCAAGAACTATGACCTCTCCTTCGAGTGGTACTACGGCGAGGGCAGTTACTTCTCGGTCGGTTACTTCTACAAGGATATCGACAACTACGTTGGTACGACCATCGTCCAGCGTACGCCGTTCGACCTGCCGCACCCGGCGCAGGGCGCCTGGTACGACGAGGCCAACGCGGCGACGGGTGGAGATGATGATCTGACGGAGATCCGCCAGTACATCCTCTCGACCTATGGCGACAGCCAGTACGTAAACGTCACCGGCGTGGACAGCGAAGGAAACCTGACCGGCGACATCTTTGGCCAACCTGGCGACGCCATCACCGTCTTCGACCTCGCGGTGGCGGCCAACCAGCAAAATGCCACGCTCGACGGTTGGGAAATCGCGATTCAGCACCTGTTCGGCGACAGCGGCTTCGGTTTCCAGGCCAACTACACCATGGCCGACTCGGATATCGCCTACGACAATCGGTCCACGACCAACCAGTTCGGGATCGTGGGCCTGAGCGACTCGGCCAACCTGGTGGGCTTCTACGACAAGAACGGCTGGATTGCGCGACTGGCCTATAACTGGCGCGACGAGTTCCTGACCAATACGGCCTGGGAAACCGACAATCCGCTGTACACCGAGGAGTACGGCCAGTGGGACGCGATCGTGAGTTACTCCTTCGACAACGGCTTCACCGTGTTCGCGGAAGCGTTCAATATCACCGACGAGTACATTCGCGTGCATACTCGTGCGCAGGAGCAGTCGGCTTTCGTTACCCAGACGGGCCCGAGGTACGGCGTGGGCGTGCGCTGGACCTACTAGTTGCCCGGCGGGCACGCCGGCGCGAAGAGAAAGCCGCTGCTCGCAGCGGCTTTTTCGTGTCGGTTGGTCCTGAATTTTCCAGCGAGAAGCCGTATCATTTCGTAAAGGCGACGGCGGAGACTCGAATGGCCAGGTTCGAATTGCTGAACAACGTGGATCACAAGGATCTGCGGGTAAAGACGGAACGCTCCGCAGCGCTGGGCGACAAATTCTGGTACGTGCCGACTTTTCCGGCCGAGTTCAGGAACATTCAGCGCTGCTACCCGATTTTCTTCATGAAGAGCCCGGACACAGGGAAATTCCAGGCGGTCGCGGTGTTCGGCTTCGAGGACGGCGAAAACCTGTTCCTCGACGAAGATGGCTGGGATGCCGCTTACATCCCGCTGAGCGTCTTGCGGCAGCCGTTCCTGATCGGCGTGCAGAAGGCGCAGCAGGACGGCGTGTCCGGTACGCAGTTCGTGGTATCCGTGGATATGGACAGCCCACGCGTCGGCACCACCGAGGGAGAACGCGTTTTTCTGGAACACGGCGGCAGTAGTGATTACCTGGAGCAGGTCACATCCATTCTTAAGGTGATCCATGATGGATACGAGCGCAGCACCACATTCGCCGACATGCTGTTGGGCATGGACCTGCTGGAGTCCTTCGTGCTGGACGTCGAGCTGGATGGCGGGTCCACACATTACCTGTCGGGCTTCTACACCATCAACGAGGCATCGCTGAAGGGGCTGGAGGGCGGTGATCTCGTCGTTCTGAACAACAACGGCTATCTGGAGGCCATTTACATGGTGATTGCCTCCATGTCCCACATTCCGGACCTGGTGAACCGCAAGAACCGCCTGGTGGAACGTAAAGCGAAGCATGCTGAAGATTGAGAAATCGGTCCGCAGCCTCCGTGGAATTGAGCCGGGTTCGCTGCCGGACGAGGTGCTGGCTTCCGATGAACCCCTGCTGCTGAAGGGCCTGGTTGCGGACTGGCCGGCAGTGCGCGCGTCGCGGCCTTCCCCACAAGCGGCTGCCGATTACCTCCGCCGCTTCTACCGCGACGCCACGATCGGGGCCTTCTTTGGGTCGCCCCAGCATGAAGGACGGATCTTCTACAACGAGGACATGAGCGGCTTTAATTACCAGCCGGTCATGCTCAAACTCGATCAGGTTCTGGAACAACTGGCTCAGCACCTGGAAGATGAGCGCCCGCCGGGGATATACGTCGGATCGACCACGGTGGATGCCTGCCTGCCCGGTTTTCGTCAGGAAAACGACATCAACCTGGGCGCATCCGACCCGCTGGTCAGTATCTGGCTCGGAAACCAGACCCGGGTCGCGGCCCACTTCGATTCACCGGAGAACATCGCCTGCTGCGTAGCTGGCCGGAGACGCTTCATCCTATTCCCGCCGGAAGAGCTCGAGAACCTGTACGTGGGGCCCCTGGACTTCACGCCGGCGGGCCAGTCGCTGAGTCTGGTAGATTTCCACCAGCCGGACTTCGAAAAATTTCCGCGCTTCGAGCGGGCCCTGCAAAACGCCAGGTCGGTTGAACTTCAGCCCGGGGATGCCATTTTCATTCCCAGTATGTGGTGGCATCACGTGGAGGCCCTGGACCGTTTCAATGTGCTGATCAATTACTGGTGGAAACCCAACCCGGATTTCATGGACGACCCGAAACACGTGCTGATCCATGCGTTGCTCAGCCTGCGTGACCTGCCGCCGAGCCGGCGTAAAGCCTGGGAGAGTATTTTCAGGTTCTATGTTTTCGACTTCGACCAGGAGCGCGTGTCACACATCCCGGAGCATTGCCGGGGAATTCTCTCCGCGATCGACGACACCAGGGCTCGCAGAATCCGGGCCCACCTACTGAATCAGCTCAACCGCTGAGTTTGTGGCCGATGGAAAAATCAGGAATGGTAATGAATGCGCCTATCAGAAAAGTGGTTATCGCCGGCGGCGGGACCGCGGGCTGGATGGCGGCGGCAACGGTTTCCAAGCTGCTCGGCACGGTGATCGACGTCGTTCTGATAGAGTCCGACCAGATCGGCACGGTCGGAGTGGGCGAGGCAACGATCCCGCCGCTGATCATTTTTCACCGCCAGCTTGACATCAAGGAACAGGATTTCATGGCCGCCACGCAGGCCACCTTCAAACTCGGAATTTCCTTTGAAAACTGGCGTGACGTCGGCGAAGACTACATCCACTCCTTTGGAGTCACCGGCCGGGACCACTGGTCCGCCGGGTTCCAGCATTTCTGGCTGAGGGATCTTGAGCGGGGCTCGGACATCCCGTTCGGCGACTATTGCCTGGAGCTGGTCGCGGCGCAGAAGAAAAAATTCGCCCACCTGCCAAAACAAGGGCTGAATTACGCGTTCCACCTCGATGCCACTGAATATGCGAAGTTCCTGCGGAAATTCAGCGAAGGCCTGGGCTGCAAGCGGCTCGAAGGCAAGATCGTGTCCGTGAATACGCGATTTGAGGACGGGCATATCGAATCGCTGACGCTGGACTCCGGCGAGAAAATCGAGGGCGATCTTTTCATCGACTGCACCGGGTTTCGCGGATTATTGATCGAGCAGACCCTGCACAGTGGCTATGAAGACTGGTCGCATTGGCTCCCCTGTGACAGCGCCGTGGCCGTGCAAACCGCATCAATTGAAGAGGCCATACCCTATACCCGATCCATAGCGCATGAATCCGGCTGGCAATGGCGCATCCCGCTTCAGCATCGCGTCGGCAATGGGCTGGTGTATTGCAGCCGCTACTTGGGCGATGAAGCGGCCACGGAACTGCTGCTGAACCGAATCGAGGGTGACCGCCTGACTGATCCTCGAGTCATCAAGTTCAGGCCGGGCCGGCGGCTCAGGCAGTGGAACAAGAACTGCGTGGCCCTGGGGCTGGCCAGTGGTTTTATCGAACCCCTCGAGTCCACCAGCATTCACCTGATCCAGAAGGGCATCACGCGGCTGATGCAGATGTTTCCCGTGAATGGCATCCAGCAGGCCGACGTCGATGAATTCAACCGGCAGTCCCAGGTCGAGATCGAACATATCCGGGATTTCATCATCCTGCACTACAGGGTGACGAACCGGCAGGACAGCCCGTTCTGGCGCCACTGCCGCTCCATGCAGATTCCCGACACGCTCGCCCACCGTATCGAATTGTTCAGGCAGACGGCGAGAATTTTTCGCGAGCCCAGTGAGTTGTTCGCCGAGAGTTCCTGGCTTCAGGTCATGCTTGGACAGGGCCTGTTGCCGGAGCACTACCACCCGGTCGTCAACGTGATGAACGATGAGGAACTGACCCGCTTCATGGGGAATATCAAGGCGCAGGTCGACGCGACGGTTGCGAAACTGCCCAATCACCAGGACTACGTAAAACAATACTGTCCTTCTGGCCCTTAAATATTTCGGCCAGTTAACGATTTCTTTGATCTTGGCGCCGATCGTGGCTAGAATGTAACCGCTTACATTCCGTTTACTCCGGCGTTTCCTTATGGCGACAATTTACGAGGTCTCAAAACTCGCCGGCGTTTCACTCGCCACGGTTTCGCGCGTCATTAACAAGAGCGGCAAAGTGACGCCTGCGACGTGCGAAAAAGTGGAGGCCGCCATGAGGGAACTGGGCTACCGGCCCAACTCCATCGCCCAGTCGCTGGCTTCGAATCGTTCCAGTTCCGTGGGTGTCCTGGTGCCCGAACTGCACGGACCGTTTTTCGGCAATATGCTGAGCAGCATCGAGGGTGAATTACGACCCTACGGTAAGCATGTAATCATCACCGCCGGGCACAGCCATGAAGAAAAGGAAAAGGACAGCATCAGTTTTCTTGCTTCCCGACAGTGTGACGCACTGATCCTTCACGTATACGCGGTTACGGATGATTACGTTACCGAACTGCACGAGGCCGGCATCCGGGTTGTGCTGATTGGCCGCGATATTCCGCAAATGGCGGCCAACTGCATTTTCATCGACAACGAACAGGGCCAGTACCTGGCGACAAAGTCGCTGATCGAGTTGGGCCACACCCGGCTGGCCTATGTCGCGGGTCCGCTCTGGAAAAGTGATGGACAGGCGCGCATGGCTGGATTCCGGCGCGCTCTTGCCGAGTACGGACTGCCCTTCGACCAGAACTGCGTGGCGGAGGGTACCTATGAAGAGGCCAGTGGGCAGCGTGCGATGAAACGTCTGCTGGAGCGGCGGGTGCCGTTTACGGCCCTTGTATGCGCCAATGATGAAATGGCTGCTGGCGCCATTGCTGTTGTTCGGGAGAGCGGGATGAAACTGCCGCATGACCTGTCCATCATCGGCTTCGACAATGTATTTTTTACTCGCTACATGCATCCGGCCCTGTCGACCATCAACTACCCCATCGCCGAAATGGGACGGATGGCTGCGCGCTGCGTTCTGCGCGATGTTTACGGGGTCGAAGGCCTGGACATCCGCAATCGTTTTGAGCCCCAGCTCGTCAGCCGCGGTTCCACCGCGCCGCTCGGGGCATGATGTCCTGGCGCCACGGTATTTCCCTACTCGCAGGACTCTGCCTGATGACCACCACCAGTGAAGCCGCCGGCCTGGCGGGACCATTCGAAGAGCGCGTCAGCGCCCTGCTTGAACGCATGACGCTGGAGGAAAAGGTCGGTCAGATGTCCCAGGTGAACGGCGCGGGCGGCGCCGTTACCGACGAGCTGGCCGACGCCTTGAAGGCTGGACGCCTCGGCTCGATTCTGAACGAAGTTGACGTCGACACGGTCAACGAGCTGCAACGTCTTGCGGTCGAGGAAAGCCGCCTCGGCATACCGCTCTTGATGGGGCGGGACGTCATCCATGGGTTTCGCACCGTGCTGCCCATTCCCCTGGGCCAGGCAGCCAGCTTCAACCCCGGACTGGTGGAAAAGGGCGCCAGAATGGCCGCGCTGGAGGCCGCATCGCGCGGCGTCAACTGGACCTTCGCCCCGATGATTGATATCAGCCGCGATCCACGCTGGGGCCGGATCGCCGAAAGCCTCGGCGAAGACCCGTATCTCCATGGCGTGCTGGGAGCGGCCATGGTCCGCGGTTTCCAGGGTGATGACCTGGCCGTGCCGGGCAACATCGCGGCCTGCGCGAAGCACTTCGCAGGTTACGGCGCGAGCGAGAGCGGCCGCGACTACAACACCACGAATATCCCGGAAAACGAGCTGCGCAATGTGTACCTGCGCCCATTCAAGGCTGCGGTGGATGCGGGCGTTGCTACTCTGATGGCGTCCTTCAGCGACCTGAACGGTGTGCCGGCCACCGCCAACGACTTCCTGATGAGGCAGGTACTGCGCGACGAGTGGGGTTTCCAGGGTTTCGTGGTCAGCGACTGGGCCTCGATCGAGCAGCTCTCGGTGCACGGCATCACGGCCAACGATCGGGAGGCCGCGTTGGCCGCGGTCAGCGCCGGCGTCAACATGGAAATGGCGACCTCCGCCTACGGCGATCACCTCGCCGGCCTCCTCGAAGAGGGCCGGATCGACATGGCGCTGATCGACGAAATGGTCGCCGGCATTCTGCGCGTGAAATTTGCGCTCGGGCTTTTCGATAACCCGTATACGGACCCTGCGGCGTTTCCCTCCGCCGGCAATGACGAGCACCTCGCCGTTGCGCGCAAGGCCGCCCTGCAGAGCCTCGTCTTGCTGGAAAACCGGGGCCGGACCCTGCCGCTGGATGCTGGCAAACTCAAGTCTTTGGCGGTGGTGGGACCGCTCGCCGACGATCCCTATGAACAGCTGGGTACCTGGATATTCGATGGTGATCCGTCGCTCAGCCAGACGCCGTTGAACGCGATCCGGCAGCACCTGGGTGAGCGCGTAGAGGTCACCCACGTCCGGGCAATGGAAACTTCGCGTAGTCGCTCTTCGGAAGGGTTCGACGAGGCGGTCCGGGCCGCGCGGGCCGCGGATGCCGTGGTCTTGTTCCTCGGGGAAGAGTCGATCCTGTCCGGCGAAACGCACTCACGGGCCGATATCAATTTGCCGGGTAACCAGCATGAACTGGTCGCCGCGCTGCGCGCAGCGGGCAAGCCGGTGATCGCGGTCATCATGGCCGGGCGCCCCTTGACGCTGAGCAACATCGTCGAGCGGGTCGACGCCCTGCTGTTCGCCTGGCACCCGGGGAGTATGGGTGGGCCGGCCATCGCCGATGTCCTGTTCGGCATCGAGTCGCCATCCGGCAAATTGCCGGCTACGTTTCCGTCGATGGTTGGCCAGGTCCCCATATATTACGCGCACAAGAACACAGGCCGGCCGGCGTCGCCGGACAACTTCACCCACATGGACGACATCCCGGTGCGCGCGCCGCAGTACTCCTGGGGCTTCGGTTCCTTCCACCTCGATGCCGGCTACAAGCCGCTGTACGAGTTCGGCTACGGCTTGTCGTACGCGCGATTCGAGTACTCGGATATTGAACTCAGCCACGCCGAGATTGGCATGGATGAGCGTTTCACCGTGCAGGCCGTCGTGCGCAACGCCGGTGATGTTGAAGCGGACGAAGTCGTGCAACTCTACGTGCGCGACCTGGTCGCCAACGTCACGCGCCCGGTGAAAGAGCTCAAGGGGTTCCAGCGCCTGCGATTGAAGCCGGGTGAAAAGAGGCGGGTTGCATTCGAGCTCGGCCCGGATGATCTGGCCTTCTATGGCCGGGACATGACGTTGATAACGGAGCCTGGAGAATTTGACGCTTGGATCGGCGGC
>Ga0209536_100009830_pt1 | contig 14165 bp, 6 predicted proteins | sample DeeMarSeWOR28_12_FD_187461 | JGI IMG/M metagenome (GOLD analysis project Ga0209536, IMG submission 187461) | Marine sediment microbial communities from White Oak River estuary, North Carolina - WOR-2-8_12 (SPAdes) (version 2) | ecosystem: Environmental > Aquatic > Marine > Intertidal zone >...
GCGTGACAAACTCGCCCCGGAAGAGCTTGCTGGAGAGGCGGGATTTGTCCGCACGCTGGTAGACCGTTACGCTCTCGGGAGCCGCTATCTTCAGGTCCGCGGTCCGTACATCCATGCGCGTCGCTGGGCGGAGAGCATGCACTGCGCGGCGGATTGCCTTGATGTGCTCCGGGTTGGTGCCGCAGCACCCTCCAACGATTGCCGCGCCGGTTTGGATGAATCGCTTCGCATACTCCGCCAGGTACTCCGGGGAAGACATGTAGATGTTCCTCCCGGCCACATGCTGGGGGAGGCCGGCATTGGGCTGAACCGAGATCGGCAGACGCGTGAGGGGTTTGAGTGCCTCGAGAGCCTCGAGCATGCCCTTCGGACCGACCGAGCAGTTCATGCCGACGGCGTCCACCTTCAAGCCGGCCACGGCCTGGATGAAGCTCTCCAGCGATGCACCCCGCAGGAGCTTTCCCTCATCACCGACGGTGACCTGGGCAAGGAGCGGGATTTCAGGGTCAAGTTCGCGCACTGCCTCAATGGCCTGGACCAGCTCCGGAATCTGTGCGAAGGTCTCCAGAACGATCAAATCGACGCCGCCGTCCAGCAGGCCGCGCAGCTGCTCTTTGAAGACATCCCGAGCCTCCTGGTAGGAGAGTCGACCGAGCGGTTCGATCTCCACCCCCAGCGGCCCGATCGACCCGGCGACCAGGGTAGACTCTTTGGCGGCCGCCTTTGCCGTGCGCGCACCGCTCAGGTTGATGTCGTAGACACGCGATTCGAGACCGTAGGGGGCAAGCTTGAAACGGTTGGCACCGAAAGTGTTGGTTTCAATGACATCAGCCCCCGCAGCGACGTACTCTCGGTGGACCTGACCGATGAGATCGGCGTTGGTGAGATTAAGCTCGTCGAAGCAGGTGTTGATGAAGACACCCTTTTCGTACAAATAGGTGCCCACGCCGCCGTCAAAGACGATGACGTCCTTCTGCAGCCTGTCGCGGAATGATCGTGTGGTCGTCACAGGGATGTTCTTCGATCGAAGAGAATAGTAGGAAAATCCCCCAGAGAGTCAATCGAGGAGGACGGCGGTGTGATCGGGGCCACAGAGCGATTGCCTTCGGGCCCCTTTCTGGCTACCTTTCGGCATGCGCCGGAAGCTCACGACACCCCTGCATGCCGTCATTGCTGTTCTGGCCGCGGCGGTGATGTTCCAGATGCAACTGGAGAACCCCCGTGCCACTGCCGGACGCACGCCGGGCTCGGAGACCCGAGCCCCGGGGAAGGGACGATCAGGAGCACTCCAGGCGTTGGAGTTCTGGTCCGGCGCACGGGCCTACCCGCGCCAGGACATTCCCGCCGCCACCTACTACCGTGAGGCCTCAAGACTACAGGCCTCGGTCAGGGCACGGGCCGTCACAGCCGCAGGGGCCGAGGCCTGGAAGTTCATCGGCCCGACGAATTTTTCGGGGCGCATGATTTCGGTCGCGCTCAATCCCGTCAACCCCAGAACGCTCTATGCCGGCTCGGCCAGCGGCGGCCTCTGGCGGTTGTACTCAGGGGTCGGATGGGAACGCGTGGAGACCGGCTTCCCGGTCCTGGGCGTGAACGCGATCGCGATCGATCCCCGCGACACCACCACCATCCTTATCGGTACTGGCGAAGTCTACCAGTATCGTTCCTCGGTGGGCGGACAGGTGATCCGGACGACTCGCGGGAGCTACGGAATGGGCATCCTGAAATCCACCGACGCCGGGCAGAGCTGGCAACAGAGCCTCGACTGGAGCTACGATCAGCGTCGCGGAGTCCAGGCGATCCGCTTCAACCCCCGGAACACAACTACGGTGTTCGCCGCCACCTCCGAAGGAGTGTATCGTTCGAGCAACGCCGGAGCAAGCTGGTCCCCGGTTCTGAATGTCGTGATGGCCCGTGACATCGTGCTTCATGCCACCGACACAACACGGGTGCTGGCAGCATGCGGCAACTTCGCAAGCGCAGGAGCGGGCGTCTACGCTTCCCAGGACGGGGGGCTGAGTTTTACCCGAATCACATCACTCCCGCCCTTCTCAGGTATGGCACGCTTCGGTCTCTACGGCGCGAACCCAGAGCTGGTCTACCTCCACCTGGCCGAAGCCACAAGTGTCGTCGGGGGTCTCTGGCGGACCACGAACTTCGGTCAGAGCTGGGAAATGGTGAGCTATGATAATAGAAGCGATGTGCAGGGGTGGTATTCTCGATTCCTCGCAGTCCATCCGAAGGACTCGAGCCTGATCCTCCTGGGCGCGCAGGGGCTCTACCGTTCAGGGGATGAAGGAAAGACTTTCACGCGCTACCCCTGGGGTGTGTGCTGGGCAGACTTCCATGACGTGGCGCAGGACCCGGTGGATCCCGGGCTCCTCTATATAGCCGACGACGGAGGAATCTGGCGTACGCCTGACTTCGGCGAGACGTTCGATTTCATCGGCCACGGTCTCCAGACATCCCAGTTCTACAACGGGTTTTCGTGCTCGGCGTCCGACTCACTTGTGGCCCTGGGGCAGGTTCAGGATCATTTTGGGTGGATGTACCGTGGCTCCGATGCCTGGAACGAAGGAGGAGTCGATGAGGTCGGCTGGACGGCGATCAACCAGCAGAACGACAATGTGATGTATGCCAGCTCTCGCTCCGGGGGTGCGGTCTATCGCTCGACCGACCGGGGTGTCCAGTTCCTCCAGGTCAGCCCGGTCTTCACAGGGAGCGCCGCCTGGAACGCCCCCCTTGTTCTCTCCTCCTCGGATCCCTCGGTGCTCTACTTCGGAAGGAGCCGGATCTACAAAAGCACCGATGCAGGAAGCTACTGGTTCCAAACGGCCGGGGGAGTAGAGCTGGACGGCAATCCCCCTCTCTCCATGGCTGTCGCCGCGTCGAGCCCGGATACGGTCTATGTCGGAACCGCACCGGTCTCCACGCGCACCGGTCTTTTTCGAACAACCGATGGGGGATCGTCATGGGTCAATGTCACCGCCTGGCTCCCGGACCGCTATCCCATGGACATTGCCGTCGATCCCTCGGATTCCCGGGTCGTCTATTGTGCCCTCGGGGGGTTTGACACCACTCGGGTTGCCCGCTCCACCAACGCCGGAGAGAGCTGGTCAGACATCAGCGGGACACTTCCCAACGTCCCGGCCACCGCGGTCGCGGTGGATCCCTTGTTCCCCCAGCATGTCTATGTCGGCACCGATCTCGGTGTCTTTCTCACCACCAACGGTGGGACGATATGGGAGCAATTGGAGGGAGGGCTGCCGGAGGCCCTCATCGTCGCCGATCTGGCAGTCTCTCCTTCTAATCGTGTACTCCGGCTGGTCTCCCACAGCAACGGTGTCTATGAGCGCCCGCTGCTTCAGCAAGTGCCGGTCGGAGTCCATGCCCAAATCGACCCGATCCCACAGCTAATCAGGCTCGAGGCAAACTACCCGAATCCGTTCAATCCCCGCACATCGGTCCGCTATTCACTTGGAAGGCCGATGCACATTCGCCTGGAGGTTGTTGACCTGGTCGGCCGGGTCGTGGCCACGCTGGCAGATCAGAAGCAAGAGGCGGGGAGCTACCTGCTCGAGTTTGACGCCGGCCACCTGGGGAGCGGTCTCTATTTGCTCCGGCTGACGAGCGGGACGCAGACCCTCACGCAGAAGATGATACTCATTCGCTGAGAGATCTCCATGAGACGACGATCCATCCTGGCCGTGGGGCTTGTGCTGCTCCCGCTGCTGGCCGCCGGCCAGGGTCGCTACCAAAAGGTGCGCGTGGAGTTCACACCCTCTCAGGATCTGATGAGCATCGCCCGGCTGGGGATCGCCGTTGACTGTGGCGAGGGGAAAGCCGGTTCGTGGATCGATCTCTTTGTCAGTGATGAGGAAGCGCAACGTCTGCGCGAGGCGGGGTTCGCCTTGCGCGTGCTGATCGGGGATTGGGCTGAGGAATATGCTCGCCGGCTCGAGCTCGACCGCGCGATGCCGGCATACAGCCCCGATGTCACGGCAGCCCAATTCTTCCACCTCGGATCCATGGGCGGGTTCCTCACGCTAGAGGAGCTCCGCGCAGACCTTGACTCCATGCGCGCGGTCTACCCCTCTCTGGTGGCGGGCCCCGATTCGATCGGAAGCTCGGTGGAGGGACGACCGATCTGGTCGCTGAAGATTTCGGCCCGCGCCGCCACCGATGAGGAGGAACCGCGTGCGCTCTACACCGCGCTCACCCATGCCCGTGAAGGGGGCGGGATGATGGTGCTGCTCTATTTCATGTGGCATCTGCTGGAGCAGTACGGTGTCGATCCCGAGATCACTAGGCTTCTGGAATCACGGGAGCTCTTTTTCGTCCCGGCGGTCAACCCCGACGGTTATGCACACAATGCATCCATTGCCCCGGCCGGCGGTGGTATGTGGAGGAAGAACCGCCGTCTGAATGGGGACGGGTCGATCGGAGTCGACCTGAACCGGAACTACGGGTACTCCTGGGCATACGACGATTTCGGCTCGAGTCCCCAGGGATTCTCGGACACCTTCCGGGGCGACAGTGCGTTCTCGGAGCCCGAGCTCCGTGCCGTGCGGAGCTTGTGTGTCGACCGGAGCTTCGCGATGGCGCTGAACTACCACTCCTACGGTAATCTGCTCATCTATCCCTGGGGATATCTGGATACCGACACCGGTGATTCGATCCTGTATCGAGCGCTCGCCGGCCAGCTGACTCGCGTGAACGGGTATACATACGGCACGGGGGGAGAGACCGTCGGCTATGTGACCAACGGGGACGCCGATGACTGGATGTATGGCGACACCATTGCTAAACCGCGGATGATCTCCTTCACACCGGAGGTGGGAACTGGCCAGGACGGATTTTGGCCTGCTCCATCGCGCATCCTTCCGCAGGCACAGGAGAACCTCGCCGCCAACATTATCGTGGCGCGCGCCGCTGGTCCCTATCTCAGGATAGGAGATCCCGTCCGGGTCTCCTCACACATCGATACGCTGAGCGTTCTGCTCCCGCTGACCGATGCCGGGATGGTGCCGGCAGAAGGGCCCATCCAGGCCTTCCTGAGCAGCGATCAGCTGGAATTCCGCGCTCCTGTGCTGACGGTCGGGCAGCCCGGTGACGGAGTGCTCGTGCATGCGACACCGCGGGAGGGATCGATCCCAGGGCAACTGGCACGAGTGGTGGTGAGGCTCTCCTACCCCGGAGGGAGCACGCGGGATACGATATCGCTTCGGGCGGGGGAGCCCCGCGTGGTCTTTGAAGAAGGTGCAGAACAGGGCCTGGCGCGATGGACAGTCTGGTCAAACGGAGCGGGGAGCTTCTGGGGAGCGACCGGTGAGCGTGCCGCGAGTGGTGGGTACTCTGTCACCGACAGCCCGGCGAAGTTCTATGCCAACAATTGCGTGACGACGCTGACCGTGGCCCAGCCGGTGGCGCTCTCGGGGACAGGCGCCGAGCTACGGTTTCTGGCGCAGTGGGATATCGAGACGAACTATGATGTGGCGCGTGTCGAGGTCTCCACCGACGGAACTGCCTGGATCCCCCTGGCGGGACGCCTTACGGCGACGGGCTCCGGATCGGGGCGACAGGCGCTCTCAGCCCATGGCTATGACGGCATCAGACATGAATGGGCTGAGGAGGTCATGGACCTCGACGCCTACGTTGGACAGGAGATCTCTCTGCGTTTTGTCCTGGAAAGCGATGAGAGCTACCCCCGCGAGGGGATTTTCTTGGATGACATCCGGATCCTCACCTTCGATGCACCGCTGACGGCTGCGCCGGAGATGACTCCTCCACCGGCCTTCGCTCTCGACCAGAACTACCCGAACCCCTTCAATCCGGCCACCACCATTCCCTACAGGCTGCCTCGTCCGTCTCGAGTTCGACTCGTGATTTATGATCTCCTGGGCCGAGAGCTGGCGACTTTGGTCGACAGGCCGCACGAGGCTGGACCGTTTACGGTGGTCTTCGATGCGGCGGCTCTCTCCAGCGGAGTCTATTTCTATCGGTTGACCGCCGATGGCTTTTCCGCCATGCGCAGACTGGTCGTTCTGCGCTGAGCCGGCATGGAGTATCTTCCCCGCTGTCGCTACCCACAGGAGTAATTCATGCAGCATCATCGCAGCAGGAGCCTCTGCTCCGGCACTCTTGGAGGCATGGTCGAACCGAGCCGCATGCATTCTGACGGTTCGGGGAGCAAACTCTCCGAGGGGCGCAACAGGGCTGAGGTCCCGGAACGATTCACCTGGAATACTGCAGAGCTCTACCCCTCGGCACAGGCGTGGGCGCAGGCGCGTCAAGCGTTGCGGAAGCGGATTCCGGACCTTGAGGTCTACCGCGGAACTCTCTGCACGTCGTCTGCCATCCTGCTGCGCGCCCTGACGGCCATGGCCGAGGTCTCCCGCGAGTTTGCGCGACTCTATGTCTATGCAAGCGCGGTCTCCGATGTTGACACGCGCGACTCCACGGCCCTGGGACGCGTGCAGGAGCTCCTTCAGATGAGTGCAGACATCAACGGCGCGACCTCCTTTGTGCAGCCGGAGATTCTGGCTGCCGGTCGCGATCGCGTCGAGGCACTCCTGCGGGAAGATCCTGCGCTGGGGGTCCATCGTCACGAGCTCGATGACATGCTCCGCAGAGCGGAGCATACTGGCTCTCCAGGTGAGGAACGGATCATTGCCGACGCCGGCTTGATGGGAGACACACCGGAGAGCCTCTACGGTGTCTTCACCGATGCGGACTTCCCCTACCCGGAGGTGACGCTCTCCGATGGTCGGCGGGTGCGCCTCGATAAGGCCGCCTTCAGCCTCCATCGGACCGCCCCGAAGCGTGAGGACCGGCGGGAAGTCTTCCGTTCCTTCTTCGGGGCACTCCGCCGATTTCGTCGGACCTTTGGCGCCCAGCTCTATGCACAGGTGAAGCGCGATATGTTCTACGCCAGGGCGCGCCGCTACCCGTCGTCGCTCCACGCGGCGCTGGACGGCAACAACATCCCGACGGACGTCTATGTCAGCCTCGTCCAGAACGTGAACAGGAACCTCGACTCACTGCATCGCGCCCTGAGGCTCCGCCAGGAAATTCTCGGGGTGGAACACCTGCACTACTATGATCTCTATGCCCCTCTCGTCCCCCGCAAGGATCTCCGCTACTCCTACGAGCGCGCCCAGGAGCTGGTTCTGGAGTCGCTCGCCCCGCTGGGCGAGGAGTACAGCGCGGTGGGGCGACGCGCCTTCGCCGAACGGTGGCTGGACGTCTACCCGAGTGAGGGGAAACGCTCCGGAGCCTACTCCAATGGCGGGGCGTATGATGTCCACCCCTATATGCTCCTCAACTACAACGGGAAGCTGGACGATGTCAGCACCCTTGCGCATGAGCTGGGCCATACCATGCACAGCCACATGACCAACACTCACCAGCCCTATGTCCTCTCCCACTACTCGATCTTCGTTGCGGAGGTGGCATCGACTTTCAACGAAGCACTCCTCATGGATCACATGGCTCGGACTGCGCGGGACAATGCGGAGCGGTTCGTGATCCTCGGACAGTATCTTGACGGGCTTCGCGCGACGGTGTTTCGCCAGACGCAGTTTGCGGAGTTCGAGCTCGGGATCCACGAGATGGCCGAGCGGGGGGAAACGCTTACGGGAGACGTCCTCAGCGCTCTCTATCTTGAGATCACCCGCCGGTACTACGGCCACGAGCAGGGCGTGTGTACGGTGGATGATGAGATCGCCGACGAGTGGGCGGGAGTCCCCCACTTCTTCTACACCTTCTACGTGTACCAGTACGCCACGTCCTTCACGGCCTCGGCAGCGCTCTCGGAACGCCTGCTGGCGGGAGAAGCGGAGATACGGGAACAGCATCTGCAGCTGCTGAGTGCGGGGGGCTCGGACTATCCGATGTCACTCCTGCGCGCGGCGGGCGTGGACATGACCACGAGAGAGCCCTTCGAGCTGACCATGCGGAAGATGAACCGCGTACTCGGGGAGATGGAGGAGCTGGCCCGCCGGCTGTAGGGTGAGGGATTGGCCCTAGTGCGGGTACGCCCCTACGAGTTTGGTGATCCAGCGGTGAAGGGCGTGGAAAGAGGTCACCGGCTCAAGAAACATCAGGATGCACTGCCCGTGAATTACCGTGCGGCCCGCGCTCCTGGCCTCCGCCACGGCAGCCTCCGACTCCGATCCGGGTTGCATCCAGATCGCTTCGATGTCCTTTGCACGCGCTTCCCGGATCACTGCCTCGGTCTGCGCTGGCGGAACCACGGTGATGATTGAGGCAACCTCCGGAGGAAGCGCTGAGACGCTGTGGAGGCAGGCGTCCCCCTCCACGCTCTCCAGCCTCTGGTGCACGGGGTAGACCGTGAAGCCTTTCTCGCGCATGGTCCGGTAGACCACGTTGCCGAACTTCCGCCGGTTGGCCGAAACGCCGATCACGGCATAGGCCGGAGACGAGAAGAACTGTTCGATGTTGCTGTAGGCGTCGGTACGTTTCATGGTCAAGGGTCCTCCGTGAGCGGAAACCGCGGGGGGGAGTACCCCCCGCGGTTCCGAAAAGGCGCGGGTGAACCGGTGGTGGAGGCCCCGCGCCGGTGGGGGGTTGACTAGACGAACAGCTTATAGGAGTTCAGCGCCTTCATATAGTTGGCACGCTCGAATGCGGCCGGGTCGGCCACCGAACGGTGGCTCATGCTTCCCTTCATCTGCGTCACGGACTCGTACTCCTTCTCCGTCATCCAGCGTACCATATCATCGAGCACGGTCGTGATGTGGCCGGGGCCGTGCTTGAGCAGGGCCGAGCACAACATTGCGACATCGGCTCCTGCCATGAGGATCTTCAACACATCCTCCGCCGTGTGAATCCCCCCTGTGGCGGCCAGTGAAGCCTTGACCCGCCCGTGCAGAATCGCGATCCAGCGCAGCGGGAGACGGAGCGCCTGCGAGGTGCTCAGGATGACATTCGGCGTGACTTCGAGGTTCTCCAGGTCGATGTCTGGCTGATAGAAACGGTTGAACAGTACCAGGGCGTCGGCACCGGCAGCGTCCAGACGCCGCGCCACGTTTGAAAGAGAGCTGAAGAAGGGCCCGAGCTTGATAGAGACGGGAATCGTGACGGCCCGTTTCACAGCCTCTAGGACATCGAGATACCGCTGTTCCACCTTCTCTGCCGAGAGAAGGGGGTCGGTGGGGATATAATAGACGTTGAGTTCGATGGCATCGGCACCCGCCTCGGCAATCTTCTGTGCGTAGGAGATCCACCCCCCGGTGGATATCCCGTTCAGACTTCCGATGATCGGAATGTCAAGGGTACCCTTGGCCCTGTGGAGGTGTTCGATGTATTCGTCCGGGCCGAGGTTGTACTCCTCGGCCTCCGGGAAGTAGGAGAGCGCCTCGGCAAAACTCTCTGTCCCGTACTGCAGGTAGTGATCCAGTTCCCCTGCCTCGTGCACGATCTGTTCCTCGAACAGCGAATACATGACGATGGCCGAGACTCCTGCATCCTCCAGGCGTTTCATCCCGTCCAGCGTTCGGGACAGCGGGCTGGCCGATGCCACGAGCGGGTTTTTCAGCGGAAGCCCAAGATAGGTGCTGGTGATATCCATGGTGGTCGGTCCGTGTTCTGTGAGATCCTGAAAAAGACTTAGCCCTGAGCCCGCACTGGTTCCTCGCGGGCGAGGTCCTCAAGCGCTTTCCAGCGTTCCTGCACGTCCAGCTCGGCCAGCGCCATGAGCTCCTTGGCTGCCTTCGGGTTGCTCTTGGTCAGCATTTTGTAGCGCGCCTCCATGTAGGCGTAGTCTGCGAACTTGATCTTCGGAGGCTTGGAGTCGATCTTCAGCGGGTTCTTCCCCTGGCGCGCCAGCATCGGGTTGTAGCGGTAGAGCGGCCAGTGCCCCGACTCCACGGCGGCCTTCTGGTTGTTCATCCCCTTGGCCATGTTGATCCCGTGGGCGATGCAGTGGCTGTAGGCGATGATCAGCGAGGGGCCATCAAAGGCCTCCGCCTCGATGAACGCACGAATGGTCTGGAGATCGTTGGAGCCCATGGCGACCTGGGCGACATAGACGTTCCCATAGGTCATGGCGATGCGCCCCAGGTCCTTCTTCCCCTGCGGCTTCCCGCCAAACGCAAACTTTGCGACCGCCGAACGCGGCGTGGCCTTGGACATCTGCCCCCCGGTGTTGGAGTAGACTTCCGTGTCCATCACCAGGAAGTTGACATCACGCCCAGACGCCAACACGTGATCCAGGCCGCCAAAGCCGATGTCGTAGGCCCAGCCATCCCCGCCCATGATCCAGATGCTTTTGCGTACCAGCGCGTCGGCGAGGCTGAGGAGATTGGCACCTTCGGCAGAGGGCTGGCTCTTCAGGAGCTTCTTGAGCTTCTCGACCCGCTCGCGCTGCTCATGGATGCCAGCCTCGGCAGACTGGTCGGCCTCCAGCAGGCCTCGTGCGAGGTCCGGACCGATGACAGAGGCCAGAGACCGGATGAGCTCCCGCGCCATCTCCTTGTGCTTGTCCAGTGTCAGGCGCATCCCCATCCCGAACTCGGCGTTGTCCTCGAAGAGTGAGTTTGACCAGGCGGGTCCCTTTCCCTCCGGGTTCGTCGTGAAGGGGGTCGTGGGGAGGTTGCCACCGTAGATCGAGGAGCAGCCTGTGGCGTTGGCGATGATGGTCCGGTCCCCGAAGAGCTGGGTGGCGAGCTTCACGTAGGGCGTTTCGCCGCACCCCGAACAAGCTCCCGAATACTCGAACAGGGGCTGCAGGAACTGCGATCCCTTGACGGTCTCGACTTTGACTGTGCGGCGGTCTACCTCGGGAAGCGCCAGGAAGAAGTCGTAATTCACCCTCTCGGCCTCGCGCAGCGGAGGCTGCGGTGCCATGTTGATGGCCTTCAATCGCGTTTCGGCCTTGTTCTTTGCGGGGCAGACCTCGACGCATAACCCGCATCCGGTGCAGTCCTCGGGGGCGACCTGAAGGATGTACTTCATCCCTTTGTACTCCGGGCCCCGGTAGTCGGTGGATTTGAACGTTGGAGGGGCGTCCTTGAGCATACCAGGATCGCAGACCTTCACACGGATGGTCGCGTGTGGGCAGACCAGGACACACTTGTTGCACTGAATGCACGTCACCTCGTCCCACACCGGGATGTCCAGCGCGATGTTGCGCTTCTCCCATGCGGCCGTCCCGATGGGAAAGGTGCCGTCGACCGGCATGGCGCTTACCGGCAGGTCGTTCCCGTCCCCGGCCATGATCTTGGCCGTGACCTTCTGCACGAACTCCGGGGCCCGGGGGGACACCGCCGGCGGCATCTCGATGGTGCTGGTCACCGAGGAAGGAACCTTCACCTCGTGGAGCTTGGCCAACGTCTGGTCGACGGCGGCGAAGTTCTGCTGGACGATCTGATCGCCTTTCTTGCCGTAGGTCTTCTTGATTGCCCCTTTGATCTGTTCGATCGCTTCCTCGCGTGGCAGCACACCCGAGATGGCGAAGAAGCAGGTCTGCATGATGGTATTGATCCGTGCGCCCATCCCGGTCTCATGCGCCACGGCGTACGCATCGATGACGTAGCACTTGATCTTCTTCTCGATCAGCTGCCGTTGAATGTGCCGGGGTAGCTTGTCCCAGACCTCGTCCGGCCCATACATGCTGTTGAGCAGGAAGGTTGCTCCCGGGACGGCTTCCTTCAGCACGTCGAATTTTTCGAGGAAGAACCACTGGTGGCATGCGACGAAGTTCGCGGCGTTCACTAAGTAGGTGGAGTGAATGGGCCGCGGTCCGAAGCGGAGGTGCGAGACCGTCGTGGAGCCCGACTTTTTCGAGTCATACACGAAGTATCCCTGGGCGTAGAAATCCGTTTCTTCGCCGATGATCTTGATGGAATTCTTGTTGGCGCCCACCGTCCCGTCGGCGCCGAGTCCGTAGAACACGCCGCGGACCACATCATCGGCCTCGGTGGTGAAGGAGGGATCGAACGTAAGGCTGGTGTGGCTGACATCATCGACAATGCCGACGGTGAAGTGATTGCGCGGCTTCTCCGCGGTGAGCTCGTCGAAGACGGCCCGTACCATCGCCGGGGTGAATTCTTTTGAGGAGAGGCCATAGCGCCCGCCGATCACGCGGGGTCGGAAAGCACCGTCGGCCTCGGCCGCCGACTCGTGAAGCGCGGTGATGACGTCGACGTACAGGGGCTCACCCGCGGCTCCGGGCTCTTTGGTCCGGTCGAGCACGGCGATCGATCGTACGGAGAGCGGAAGCGCTTCGATGAAATGCCCGACGGAGAATGGACGGAAGAGACGGACCTTGAGCAGTCCCACCTTCTCGCCCTTGCCGGTCAAGAAGTCCACTGTCTCGTGTGCCGTCTCGGCGCCGCTGCCCATCATGACGATGACCCGTTCTGCATCGGGAGCGCCGATGTAGTCGAAGAGCCGGTAGCGACGGCCGACCACCTGTGCAAAACGATCCATCACGCTCTGGACGATGGCAGGGGTCTTCCCGTAGAAAGGGGTGACGGTTTCGCGCGCCTGGAAGAACACATCGGGGTTCTGAGCTGAGCCCCGGAGCACTGGATGGTCAGGCGAGAGAGCTCGCATGCGGTGCGCGTGGATCAGCTCGTCATTGATGAGCGCTCGCATATCGTCGTCGGTAAGCTCTTCGATCTTCATCACCTCGTGGGAGGTCCGGAAACCATCGAAGAAGTGGAGGAAGGGAATGCGGGATTCCAGTGTGGCAGCCTGAGCGATCAGGACGAAATCCATGACTTCCTGGACGCTGTTCGATGCCAGCAGGGCAAAGCCCGTGGAGCGGGTGGCCATCACATCGCTGTGGTCGCCGAAGATCGAGAGCGCGTGGGTGGCCACCGATCGTGCCGAGACGTTGAACACCGTCGGCGTGAGTTCTCCTGCGATCTTGAACATGTTGGGAATCATCAGCAGGAGCCCCTGCGATGCCGTGAAGGTTGTGGACAGAGCCCCGGTCTGCAGTGCCCCGTGGACGGCTCCCGCGGCGCCCCCCTCACTCTGCATCTCCGTCACCGAGGGGACCGTCCCCCAGAGGTTCTTGCGCCCGAGCGCAGACCATTCGTCAGCCCACTCCCCCATATTCGAAGAGGGAGTGATGGGATAGATGGCGATGACTTCGTTGAGCTTGTGGGCGACAAATGCGGCGGCTTCGTTGCCGTCGATTGTGACCTTGGAACGCTTCATCGGAAATCCTTAGCAGAGAGTTATGTAAACTTCTAGCGCTCGGCAGTGTGCTAGGCTGAAAACCGAGGTAGGACAGTCCAATATCATGCCATCGAAGAGGGGCGGAAAGGGCGGGAATACGGGTGGTACGGATCGAGGGATTCCAAGATATGAGAATCCACCAGTGCCCGTAAGAAGTGCCATCAAGATCGCCGGTCGACTCAACGGGGGAAAGCGAAGTTCATCAGCTTGTACGCGAGCTTCGCTGCCGTCAGGTCGGGATGGATCACACCGCGCACGGGGGCGAGCTCCACCAGGTCGCACCCGACGATGCGCTTCCGCTCCCCGACCCGGCGCAACAGGCTCACGACCTCGGCCCAGAGAAGGCCGTTGGGCTCAGGTGTTCCGGTGCTGGGCATAATCGAGGGGTCGAGGCCGTCCACATCAATGCTGATGTAGACCTCATCGCTCAGGCCGGCCAGGGCCTGGTCCTGCCAGGTGGCTGAATCGGTCGCGCGGATCTGGTGGGCATAGGTGGTCCGCACTCCCCGCTCCCTGATGAAGAGAGCCTCCTCGGAGCTCTGCGCCCGGATCCCGACCTGCACCAGACGCGCGGGGTCGAGAATCTCACACACCCGCGCCATGATACTGGCGTGACTGAAGGGGTTTCCCTGATAGGAGTCCCGGAGGTCGGAATGCGCGTCCACCTGGAGTACGGAAAGGGCCGGATACTGCCGCAGATGCGCCGCAATCGGTGCAAATGAGATGGTGTGCTCACCCCCCAGTGTGATGACCCACTTTCGGTGCTCCAGCAGCCGGTCAACCATGCGCTCGAGCAACTCCAGGGCACTTCGGTTGACGCGCCGGCCGAAGGCGACGGGCGGAACTGTCACGATCCCTGCTTCGAAACAGAGCTCGCGATCCAGTTCCTCGTCGTAGAACTCGACATAGTGCGAGGCGCGCAGGATCGCCGAGGGCCCCCGGGCGGTTCCTCC